>VFSW01007895.1_pt1 | contig 15377 bp, 19 predicted proteins | sample 5358111 | NCBI WGS metagenome assembly VFSW01 (sample SAMN11554181, study PRJNA540505) | mine drainage metagenome | isolation source: sediment from site ElyBrook_90M | place: USA: Ely Copper Mine, Vershire, VT | collected 2017
AGATTAAACTTAGAATAAGAGACAGGTTCTCAATTCTAATATATCCGATATATCTGATAAGCTTCAGTTTGGGCGACAATACAACTATTCGCATTGGAAAGAATACCCATACAGAATTATTGAAAGTAATGGGTCAGATCCAGGCTAGAACGGGAAAGATCCCGACACTTGATGATGCTTTGAAGGAATTGCTGGAGAATTACAAGAAGAAAACAAAGTAAGAATATGGGATCATTTGGGTATAAGTTGTAGAGTTTTGAAACCATTCTATAGACCAACGTGCAAAGGTTGTGAGAGAAGATTCATAGTGGTGAAAATTGGAAAAATAGGCATTCAAACGGAATTTGGACATTTTGAGATGGATGTTGAGAATGTGGTTCAAAATAATTATCACGCAGAATTTGAAGTTTCAGGACGTGGAACGTTAAAAGTCGATGTAAAAGACTTTGAAGTAGGTTTGATTTGTCCTTTCTGTAATGGCGATTTCAAGTATCCGATGAGAGGCTTAACATTAACTGATAGACTAGATTAGTTTTCGTCTTGTTATGGTAAGATATTGAGGCTTCGTGATCAAAATTATCCTCTCTGTTCTCCTTTTTTCTTCTCTGGAAAGAGATCGGCATACATCAGTTTGAATTTTCTTCTATTCTGTAGCTCAGCTATTTGAAATTTATGTCTTTTATAGAAAGGTATGGCACCTTTCGCAAATAAAATAATATATCTACATCCAATTTTTTTCGCAGTGATTCTTGCAAACCCACCACACCATAACATCACGTATTGACCAAATCCACATCCTCGTAATTTCTTATCTATTGCGAAATTTACAATAATGATCGCAGGAAAATAAGGGGCATCTTTGTCCCTTGCACTTGGTCGGGTTTTTTTGTATATTTCATTCTTGTGTATACTTGATGTAGATAATGTGATATAGCCAATAGGTTTTCTGTTATAAGATACGATGTATGTCATACCAAGATGACTGTTTTGATACTTTAGTGCTCGTTTATCCAGAAAATATTGCAGACACTGACTGTCTTTGCCATCATCATCAGTACAGTCTATATGTAAAACATCTTTCTTTGTTAATTTTTTGAAGCGAAGTTTAGCAGGATCTATTTTGAACTTATCAGTATGACGACTTGACATGACTCATAAGAACAGTGATGGACAGAAATAAAAACTAGTATGAACTATTGTTACTTTCGTCTTCTTACAGAGACTGGTGCCTGCTCAATCTTTTGGCAATGTTTGAGATAAAACTCTTCAGCTTTTCTAAAGTACGCTATTTCACTTCTAGTACCCGGCCTTTTCTGATACTTTTCAAATGCCTTTGCATCTTTTCCTTTTAAAACAATGGGCTTATTTGGAATCATTTATCTCATCTACTCCTTGCGAGTTTTAACATGCCCAGAAGTAGCTTATAATCCATTAGATCCTTTTTCATACCTAGTATTTGCACCTCGTTTCTTTTAAAATCAGTGTCTGCCTTGTTATAATACATACCACTAGAAAAAAGGTCTAAAGTCATGTTATTCCAGTCACCCCGAATAAATTTAATGGGTTAAGACTAAGGTTGGAACCAAAGAGGTTAATTTTTTGTGCATAATTTGAGAACCACGAAATATTTCCATAGTATTGCAAAGCATAGACTGGATATTGCAAACTACAGAAAATTATTTTGTTAATTAATAAGCCTTGTCCAGCTTTTTTATGAATCCTATGATATTCTATGAATCGTTACACCATATACTATCACGTGTAGTTCATCAAATCCTTCCCTTTTGTCAGGAATTTCAAGATCCTTTAGCATCTTATTGATGACTATCATATCTACATTATCTGGACGTATCCATCTTCTATGTGCAAGCACATCCTTAGGTGTGTTCATGTAGATTCCGATTACCCGTGAATTGTATTTTCGTGCAAGTTCAATGTGCGGTTTGCGGATTTTTCTTGTCAAATTAGTGTCATCAACCACAATATTTTTTCCCAGTTTCAGGCATCCTTCTATTAAATTCATTTCGAGTTTACGATTGAAATTGGTGTCTGCCAGAGATATGTGCTCATGATCTTGATAGTTTCTTCTAGAATGTGTTGTTTTACCACTTAATGTACTACCAATCATGATGACATATTCCAGAGTTGGTTTACTTTTATCCAATGATCATGAATTTTTTCAAATATTTCTTAATCTTGTTATTAGATCTCTTACATCAAATCTCACTTCGTCTACCAAGTCCATAACCTGTGATTTTTCGTAACTGTCTGCCTTTTTGAAGTTCACGCACGGTTCACTAAACTTTTTGATCCGAAAAATTTAGCAGTTCTTAATGTGCATATAATGAAATGCATTGAATTGGCATTTTACTTCAAAACTCTAGACAGTTACGATTTTTCTTCCTTGACTACTGATAACACAAGATGGATGAAGACTACCTTATTGCAATCTGGGATCGTTACATGCAGGTACGTACGAGAGGTATGGCTTCAGTGGGCCCTGACACTCTTGTTTGAGAGAGTTCATCCCTTGTATGCAAACAGGCGAGTTGGAAATTGCACTATTACTGCACTCGTTTAGTGCCAACTCTATGGCCGCATTGGTTGATTCAAATGTTGTTCCATTTGCTGCTGCAGGACTTGCCGTGAGCGGCGCCGGTGAATTCGCAGCTTGGCCCATGTTTGCTATCTGCTGCAGCCGTGGGTCGTTACAGATTTGTCCTATTCCAACGGATGATATGTTGTTACAATAGTCTAGCATTTTTTTGGCAGTTAGGGAGCATGTCTGTATTGTAGTGGAATCTCTAGCTTGCATGCAGGAATCAAGATATGATGAGGTATACTGGTTTGCACTCTGCATCTGACTGGTGGTATTCTGATTTGCAGCGTTATACTCATTTGAGGGATAAGCGATCTGTTCATTGATTATTTGCGGTATCCTTGGATCCCTGCAGGCAGGTATGGAATTTGCACCAAGTACTGAATCAAATGATGAACTGAGGACGCCACAGTCCTGCTGCTGTATTTGAGTCATTTCTGTTTTACAGGTAGAAATGGTGGCTGTGTCCGTTGCCTGAGAACACACATCTATCATTTTTAATATCTGGTTGTTAAGATTTGTAGCATCTGACACAAGCTGTGTGCGCCCAAACGATATCTTGCTGTCAACCGTAGAAAAGAACTGGCCAATCCTGGGATCGCTGCAGGCTTTCATTGACGAGTATGCGGGATCCTTACATCTGTTCTGTAAATCGCTCATGCTCGCTTTGCAACTGGTCAGTTCGCTTATCGACTGTGTAGTGGTACAATCGTTAATTAAATTCGTGGATACCGTATCAATCTGGCTCACATCCTGTTGTATCAGATTCTTGGTTGCTTGTTGTTGCTGCATTTCAGCCGGGATGACTGTTGCTATAACGAGAATTAGAAAAATGGTACCGGCAATCCCAATTATGAATTTGCTGACTGCGCCCAACTTGTCTATGCCTTCTTTTTTGGCCTGTCCCAGTAGGGACTCTTACACTTGGCACATCGTACAGGTTTTGATTGGTTTCTAGACAACCACTCGTGATTACAAACGTTGCACTTCCAGACATCATCCTTGTACCAAAATGGCAGATTCAGCGATTTTTTAGGGGCATTATCATAATGTGCTCTATTTTGATGATCTTGTTTGGATCTAGAAATAATGTGTTCATAGGCTCTTTCTAATTTCACAGGATCTACTGGCGTGGTCTTGACCTTTGATACCAATACCGCAAATGGATTAACATCAATTCCTACCGAATTGTTACCATGAATTAATCCCTCAACGAGAACTCCTCCTGAGCCCATAAAGGGGTCAAAAACCACTTTTTTCGTGTCTGAGGCATATTTGGCTATCAGTCTTTTTGCGATCTCAGGGTGCATTCGTGCAGGATATAGATGAAATCCATGCGTAAATTCCCGAGTATATTCTAGAAAAGTCCAGTCTTTTTCTGAACTTAGTGTTGTAGCCATTTCAGATATGTCTTAGATCCACCACTATTAAAAATTGAATATTCTATAATAAGATCAGTTATTATACAATTCATACGACAGATGACTATGGAGTTTGTTAAACAACTCTCTCCAAGTGAAGTAAAATACAAGTACCTAGCATTAAACAAAAAGAAAAGAGTGGAATTTCCAGAAAAAGATCAAATTTTCAAGTTAAAATTCAAAAATAAGATCTGCGATATGAAAGTAAACAACAAAGACTGTATCATGCTTTCTCAACTTTATTCTGCATACCAATTCATGGATGATGACGAGGTAAGGATTACCAAAAAGAAGGACGATTCTTTTGAGTTGATTGTAAATTCAGCATCATCAATGTAACTTTGATTTTAATCAGTATGCCATTTTCCATCATCATCGACTAATCCCTGGTAAGGTCTTTCTGGAGTAATGACAGGATGTACGCCATCATGCGAAACTGGTACAAACTTACCCTCACAGACAGGGCAACAAGTAATTTGTTTCTCTTTTACTGGTCCTCCTTTTCTATAGGATAATTCTCCTACCCAAATTACAGAGTGTTTTCCTTCTTTTATCCCACAATGTGAAAGAAGGTAACAGAATGTCTGAAAGACAGATCGTCTTTCTCCTCCATCTTTTATGTACCAGCCGAATTTACCATAAGCCTTAGAAAACTCGGCTTTTGTTCCAAATCCTACCAAATGAAAATGAGGTTCAATTTTCCGATCTCTACTTTTTTTATCCTTCTTAAATGGATGAAAGATAACTGCTCCACCTTTCCATTGGGCCATCTTGAGAATTTTCATCATTCTCTCATGTAATTTGTCATAAGGAAGGTCAAATTGGGATGGCGGCGGCAGTAGCATAAGATGGATTGATTTCATACCAGTTTTTTTCTCATAATTCTCAATTCTCTTTGTTCCTCTATCTGCTAGCCTTGCTATCGCTTTTGGATAACACGCCTTACAAGACAATCTATAACAAGAGCGTTGGTATTGTTTAATGTAAACACGTTTTCCTTTTCCTAGCTTTTGATGGAGTTTGTAATTAAGACATCCAATTGTGTGCCATAGGCCACACCAAGAGTACATGCCCTTAGTAGCTGGTAATCTCCATCCTTGATACCTAATCTTTTCCCAATTTGTAAGAAGTTTGGATGATTCAACAAAAGTTACTACTCCTGCTAAAATTGCAATACTTGGCTTAAAGGCAAGTACCCTAGCGTACGCAGTAGATGATGCAAGATATGGAATTAGTGTTTTATTTTTTACTTTTAGTGTTCTGGTTAGGTTGCATTTTCTGCAAATCTCTAGAGGTTTCTTTTTATCTTTAGGATAAACAATCTTGAAGGTGTGTTTGCAAAACTTTTTCTTTAGGTGTGTAGTATCCACTAGGTAAGACATACAAGATTTCTAGACTGTTGGTGGCGAGCCTGCTACTCACCACCACAGAAATCTAGTTTATCCTTCACCACCTGGTGCAGCGAGTGTAGTAGTTGTGCCAATACGTTCTTCAGAAATTAAAAATTGTTTATACTGTAAACGATAGCATTTTTTACACAATTCTACAATGTAATTGCCTACCGATCCACCATCGAAGACAAGTCTGTGTTCCTTGGTATCATCACAACGGCAGCGAAAGATGTTTTGACTCAATGATTCTCTCTCCACTTTTTGATAAGATCTGCAACTAGGCGGTCGTAGGTTTGACCCTTGTTTCCAAGTCTGTCTAGTTCATCCTTTGTTTCTTTTTTTACAGGAATATACTTGTAATTTGATGTCTTGTGTACCATTGGTATAGTTTATAGCAGCATATACATAATAATGGTGTAGTAGAATGAAGTCCACGAAATCTACGCATAAAACAATATCAAAATTTCCTAAATATAGTCAACCTGATGAAGAGCTTGTCAGTTGGTTTCATGAAAGATTAGAATTGGAAAAGGAAAAAACACAATTTCAGCCAAGAATTAAGGGCGGGGGAAAATTACCTATCAGTCTACAAAAAAAGCTGAATAGGTCTGCTGCAAGAAAAACGGAACTTCTCGATGACGTTATATTTCGTTCTTTGGCAAACTTGATCTATTTCTTTGAAGTGCAATCAAGAGCACCAAGATTAAGAAAGCTATTTGAAAAAGATGTAATAGATTTGCTAGATCCAAGATTTGTAGATAAGAATGTAGAAAATATGTCCATGGGATTAAATACAACTAGCTATGCTTTCAGAACCAATAGCCTATCTAGATTAATTTCTACTGCCTTGGCAATAGACGATAGGAATATAAAAAATGGCACAATCGTCAAAGATTTCAGAATAGCACTACTCTTCCAACTGCAAATGATTATCCGAGATTATGTTGATAGAGTTTTTTCAATAGAATTTGGTTTTTCTAATCAAATAGCCAAATCTGCAAAGATAGATTTTGATAAAACCGTAGGTTGGTTAGCTCTTATTGCTAAATCATCCTCTGAAGATTCAGAAAAAGAACTTGATAGAACGATGGGATTTGAACCTATATGGCATTCAACTAAATCCGATCGTCTAAGACGTATTTTGTTTTAATTATTGTTATTCCATTCTTTTAATAATCTATTGATAATTGATTCAACACTTTCATTCTCATGACCTACTGACGTCAACAGTTCAAGCGTTCCAGATCTTAACTTAATTGCGATTAATTTTGTCATATCTTTCTGTCATCTCTATTCTTTGTTTCTGCTTTTCAAGTTCTAACCTTACGTTTGCTAATTCAGTTCTTAGATCTTCCATAGTAGAATCAACTTTACTAAAATCTGAAATGGTCAGGGCTGGCTCAACCTCAAGATAGGTCTTCAGTCTATCCTTGGCATTTTGCCTAAAATATACGAGTTTTAGACTTTTGTGGCCCATTAGTGCTTCTGCAAAGTCTGATTGGTGAGCATTAGTAACTTGGGTCTTAAACCATGCTCTAAAAGCATGAAAATGGATGTTATTTCGTCCATTATCGTTTTTCATGGCTAGTTCAGGCACGGATTTGACTACTAGCCAAAGGGCTTGTACAAGAGTACATTTTGTGGAACTTACATTCCTGTCATACTCCTCAGGTCTTGAGAGATCACGGTAATTATTCAAAAAGAGATATTTGTCGATCTTGCTTCCTTCAGACCAATTCAAGGCTCTTCTGAGATAGTCTTTTAGCGATTTGGTGGCTTCAGAGCTGATACAAGTAAAGCGGGTTTCCCTGGTCTTTGTGGTCTCTTTTCTAAGGTGTATTGTTGTAGGGGTGGTGCCAAAGTCAATATCACTGATCCTAAGCTGAACCAATTCGCCTATTCTCATTCCACTTGAACAGGTAAGAAAGATGGCAGTTTGTAGCTTGGGAGATGAGTTATGCAATAATCTAACTAGGATCTCTTTTGTAAGTCCCTCTTCGAAAACAGTCTCCTTCCTTGGCATTTTGAATTTCTGTTTAAGATCTTCGTTGTAAATGTGGAGGTTCTGTGAGTTTAGAAACTCTTTTGCTACGACAAGAGCAACTGTCATGGTAGAATTTCCGTACCCTACCTTTCCACTTTTTTGTTGATATGTTGAAAGATATGTGTAAAACTCATCAAGTACATCTAGTGGATCAAGTACCTTTGCCTCAAATTTCATGATGGCTTGACTGAGATCCAGATTGTGTTTTATTCTGAGAAACTCTTGGAACTTTTTTAGAGCAGCTGCGTACGTACGTTTGGTCAGAAAGCTCTTTGAATATCGGAATTTCTTGTCGAGAAAGGACTCTATTTTGCTTTCTATTGTTTGTACTTGCATATCTTGTATATCTATTATATCTAATATGTTCTATTATATTAAATTTATGACTTATGCAAATGTCTATCTGGTAAGAAGTGTCTTTTTTATGACAGTGAGGAACAATTACGACTAATTTCATTTATAACGGAAACCGCATTCTTTAGCTCATAGATCCTTTTTGCCCTGGGATCAGGAAAATCAAGATTCCATGGCTGGTTGTAGAGTATTATCGATTTTCCTGCAGCAAGCATACTTTTTGCATTTATAGGAGAGTCGTCAATGAATACATCGTAATCAAGTTTTGCCTTTTCAGTTCCTTCTACTACTCCCACATAGTTCTTGAAGGTTACATTATGCATTCTAAGCCAATTTTTTACATCATCATTAGTAGAATCCTCTCTTGCAGTAACTATATCCACAGATCCTATCTTTGAAAGCTCCTTTGATGCAGAAGAAATGCCGTTTTCAGTTGGAGGAATGGTTTTCCAAGATTTCCAGCACATTGAGAGTTCTTCATAGAAATCAAATTTACTGATATTGTACTTTTTCCAAAAATCCCATTCTGATATGTCTGATTTTAGCATGGTTGTTCTGACTTGATTACTGTATGATATCCAAGAATGTATAACGTCTGCAAGAACTCCGTCTACATCTAGTGCAATCTTCAAAATTCTTATTCCTCTTGGTTCAAGCTGTCTCGCAGCTCTTCTAGTAATTCACGTTGGCGCTTGTTTATTTTCTTTGGGATATGGACAACAAGTCTGACATATTGATCTCCTCTGCCTCTAGATCCTTGATGAGACAAGCCTTTTCCTTTTATCCTTATTATCGTATTGGGTTGGCTTCCTGCTTCAATTTCAATTTTTTCAGTTCCTTCCAAGGTTGGAACAGTCAATTTCTTTCCCAGTATTGCATCAGTGATAGAAATATTTTCATCATAAAATATGTCTGCACCATCCCGCTTGAACTTTTCATGAGGCTTAACTTGGATTCTAACAATGAGATCACCACTTATTCCGTTTAACGTTGATTCACCTTCTCCTTTAATTCTATATTCACCACTTTCAATACCTGGAGGGATTTCAAATGAGAAATGGTGTATCCCTTTTTGTTTACCAGATCCTTTGCACCTAGAACAGGGTCTCTCTATTATTTTGCCTTTCCCCCTACAAGTATTACATGGTTGGACGGTAACAAATGTAGAAAAACCACTACGAGATGTTCTTACCTGACCATGACCGTTACAAACAGAACAAGTTCTCATAGATGTCCCAGGAGCAGCACCTGATCCCTTACAATCTACACATTCAATGTATTTTGGAAGCTCAATCTCTTCCCGTTTTCCCCTAAGGACGTCTTCAAGCGTTATTTCTGTATCATATACTAGGTCTGCCCCTTTTTCCCTACCGAATCCAAAATCAAAGCCACCAAATCTGAAACCTCCCCCTCTACCAAAGACATTTTCAAAGATTGATTCAAAACCAGAACCAAAAACATCTTCGAAATTGACTTTAGATCCTTTGAATATATCTTCGGTGCTATATCTACCGTCAACTCCAGCGTGACCATGAGTATCGTAGATCTTACGCTTTTCAGAATCTGATAATACTGCGTAAGCTTCTGATATCTCTTTGAAATGTTCAGCAGCATCAGGTGACTTGTTTCTGTCTGGATGAAATTTAAGGGCCATTTTCCTATACTGAGATTTTATTTCATCTTGTGAAGCATTTTTCTGAATACCCAAGACTTCATAATAATCGCGTTTTGTACTCATGATTATGAAATAGTATGTCCCCAGTATAAACATCAGTTTGTTGTTTCTCCAGCAGCCTGACCGGAAGATCCTGTATCTCCTTGCGCACCTGTCCCGGGAGGCGGAGTTACGTTTTTGTAAAGTTCGGTACTAATATCATTAACTAATTTCTTCAAGGCATCAAGTTTTGGTTTTATTTCAGAAACCTCTTTGTCAAGAACATCTTTGAGTTCCTTTATAGCTTCACTTACCTTTATTCCCTGATCTTGAGATATCTTATCTTTTAGATCTTGATTAACCAATTTTTCAGTAGCATAGATATACTGTTGGGCCTCGTTTTTTAGTTCCACCTCTTCTTTCTTCTTTCTATCCTGTTCAGAAAAGACTTCAGCATCTTTTTTCATTTTCTCAATATCATCTTTTGAAAGCTTTGTACTAGCAGTGATTGTAATTTTGGCTTCCTTTTGAGTCGCAAGATCTTTGGCTGTAACATTGAGAATTCCGTTTGCGTCGATATCAAATTTTACCTCGACTTGTGGCACGCCTCTTGGCGCTGGAGGAATTCCAGACAAGTTGAAACTTCCAAGTGAGACATTATCTGAAGCCATAGATCTCTCACCTTGTACGATATGAATAGTTACAGCAGTCTGGTTGTCAGCTGCAGTTGTGAAGACCTTACTTTTAGACGATGGAATAGTAGTGTTCCTATCTATAATTGGTTCTCGCAATCCTCCAAGCACCTCTACTCCAAGTGTGAGAGGGGTAACGTCCAAAAGAACAATATCGCTTGTTACTTCGCCTGCTATGATTCCTGCCTGTATAGCAGCGCCTAATGCTACGGCTTCCATCGGATCTACCCCAGCTTCTGCTTCCTTGCCCATAACAGTGGCTACAAACTTTCTGATTAAGGGCATCCTGGTTGGACCGCCTACAAGTATAATCTTACTGACATCTGATGGCGATAGTTTTGCATCCTCCAGTGACTTTGTCATAGATGGTCTGCATCTTTCCACTATGGGATTGATGAGATCCTCAAACTTTGCTCTTGTTATTTTCAGTTCTAGATTTTTCGATCCAGAAGACGGATCATGTGATATGAAAGGAAGATTAATGTCAGTTTCAAATACTGATGAGAGCTCTATCTTTGCTTTTTCTGCTGCTTCCCTTACTCTAACCATTGCAGTACTATCTTTGCTAAGATCTACCCCAGATGATTTTCTGAAATTGTCAACAATATAATCAATTAGAACTTTGTCCATATCGGTTCCACCTAATTGCGTGTCTCCAGATGTGCTCATTACCTCAAAGACACCTCCCCCCATTTCCATTATCGTTACATCTAGAGTTCCCCCGCCCAAATCAAAAACCATTATTTTCATGTCTTGTTTAGATTTATCAAGACCAAAGGCAAGTGCTGCAGCAGTAGGCTCGTTAATTATTCTAACCACCTCCAGTCCAGCTATTTGCCCGGCATCTTTAGTAGCCTGTCTCTGGTTATCGTCAAAGTATGCGGGAACTGTTATCACCGCTTTATCGATTTTTTCACCAATGAATGCTTCAGCATCTTGTTTTATTTTCTGTAAAATGAAAGCAGAGATTTGCTGTGGTTTGTACTCTTTATCATTAATCTTAAATGTATGATCAGTTCCCATCTTTCTTTTTGCTGCAACTACAGTCCCATCAGGATTTGTTACCGCTTGTCTCCTCGCTGGTTCTCCCACTATAAGTTGGCTATCCCTTGTAAATGCCACTATAGATGGAAAGGCTTTACCACCAATAGTAGTACCCTCAGCGGCCGGAATAAGAGTTGGTTTTCCTCCCATCATAACAGCAGCCGCAGAGTTACTAGTTCCTAAATCAATACCAATAATTTTAGCCATCTTAGTTTATCATCTCTTTATGTTTTTTCGATATTTCTACTAAACTATGCCTAATAACTCTGTCTTTCAAAATATATCCCTTGCGAAGTTCTGCCGTAACCGTGTTATCATCAAGTGAGGGATCATCTTTTGTAGAAATAGCTTCGTGTAATCTGGGATCAAAAACTTCGCCTAATGCTTCAATAGGTCTTATTCCATATTCATGCAGGAAAGAATTCATATTCTTTAAAATGGCGTCTAAACCGTCTACATTTACATTCTGTTTAGACAAGGCATCCCTTGCACGAATAAAATCATCATAAATTGATAAAAATTTCATGATTAGATCATCAGTTATGGAATTTACCTTGTTTTGAACATCTGATTCGGTTCTTTTCTTTAGATTTTCAAAATCTGCTAACAAGTATTGAATTTTTTTTTCCTGTAAGACCGTTTTCTCTTTTTCTTCTTCCAGTTGATTTTTTAGTTCCTCAATGTTCTCAATTTTCTGTTCTTCTTCCGCGTTATTTACGTTGATGTCATTTATCAAATCATCAGTCTTGTTATTATTACTTGTCAAGTCTGCGCCATTATTTTGCATAACATCACCTTTATTACAATATCTCGCATAAGGGATTGGTTTTTATTATTATCACATCAGAGTCTTTCCCATTCTTAACAACCTTGTTATAATCAGATTTTGAGCATGCCACTATAATGGTAGTCTTATCATTATGGAAAAGATCAAGGCCAGGTCTGTCCCCCTGTACCTCCACATCCCCTATATAGTCACGCAGTTTGGTAACAAGAGAGTTTAACATGTCGGCCTTATCTCCTCGCATCTCATAGGAATCTTGTGTCCATACTAGAACCACTCTAGTCCTACTTGCCTTAAGCTCATTCTTCTTCAGAGTAGACCTGATCTCATCAATAAGTCTTTTAACATATCCCTCAATTCCCTTTATGCTTCCATTTACTAGATACATCATTGTACCTGCGCCTTCAACAGACGTGCCAAGTGATCTTAGATCATATAACCCATTAGTCATGTCATCCAAAAAGATATCCTTGTAATCAGTGAAGATAAGATCATTTCGAGTAGCTGAATCTTGCACAAATTTACAAACTTCAAGAATACTTGCCAGGCTTGAAAATTGTGTCAGGACCTTTATAGCATGAATAATTTCAGCCGAAGGTATAGATGCAAACTTTTTCATCTTTTTTTCTACCTCTAGTAATTTACCAAGTTTATCGTCAATTTTCCCATTAAAGGATCCAATTATTTCTGGAGCATATCCTTTTGAAAGTGGATAATAAAAATATGATATTCCTTTTCCCAACTCAAATCCTGTTATATGTTCCAAAAGAGATATGGTTTCATTGTTACCTCCTATCCCTGTTGGAAGATTATAAATAACTGATCCACCTTTTTTCATAGAAGATACAGCATCTTTGAATTTTGACTGAATCTCCATTTTTGCCTCTTGACCAGTTTTTCTGATTCGGGGAGCAAAGAAGAGATATTCAGAGTGCGATATTGCCACATCTATTGGTTCCACACCAAGTAAAGGCTCATCCTCTTTTAGAGATGTAACATTTGGATATGTCTTAGCTATCTCTGCTTTTAGGGAAATTGCCATATGCGCAGATTCATCCACAATGAATACATCTGCTCCTTTTATTGCCATTTGACACGCAATAGAGTATCCCTCAGTGCTAAGTCCGTAAACAACAATCTTTATGGAGACCAAATCATGCGAATTTAAGAGTATAGGCTAAGAAAAACTTTTTCCATCCTCAAATTCTATCCAAAATGTTTGAAAATTTGGTTTGATGTCCTTACACCTAAACAATTGCTATTTTTTGGTCCATTAGCACGAAAATTAGGTAAAAATCACAAAATACTGTGCACTTCGAGGAATTATAGTCAGGTTGTAGATCTTGCAAAACTAAAGCATGTCAATCTGATCATAGTTGGAAAACATGGAGGCTCGGGAAGAAGAGAAAAGCTCAAAGCTAGTGCAAAACGAGTTGATCGTTTGACTGATATAGTATCAAAATTCTCTCCGGATTTGGTCATTAGCTTCTGTTCTCCTGAAGCCTCAAGAGTTGCATTTGGTCTAGGCATCAAACACATAGTTTTCTCCGATTCCCCACATGCGGAAGCTGTAATGAGACTTTCACTTCCATTTGCACAGAGACTTCTTATTCCATGGATAATACCAAAAGAAGAATTTGTAAAATATGGAATTTTAAAAAGTAAAATAATTCAATATAAAGCAATTGATGCGGCAGTGATAGTAAAAAATGGCTCAAACGTTAAACCAATTGTTCTCAATAACCATAAACAAACCATAGTCATTAGACTTGAAGAGTCTTCTGCAGCATATGTTCTTGGAAAAACCAGTATCAGTAATAACATAATTAACAAATTTAGCCAAGAGCAAGAAAAATACAATGTTATAGTCTTGGCAAGATACAAGCCTCAAATAGAGAATCTCAGAAAAGAATTTGGAAATAAAGTGAGAATCATGAATAAGGTTATTGATGGGAAATCTCTTCTTTCTGTTACTGATCTTTTTGTAGGATCTGGCGGTACAATGACTGCCGAAGCTGCGTTAATGGGAATCCCAACTATATCATATGATGCAGTACCTAATCATATTGAGAAATACCTGGTAAAAAGCGGGTTAGTAAGAAGAGAAACAAATTCCGAACATATTCTTCAAGTAGCCAGAAAAATGCTCATGGAAGGTCCGAAGAACAAAGAGAAGGCCAAAAAAATACTAGATTCTATGGAAGATCCTTTTTCAAAAGTAGTGTCTGTGATTAAGACTCTGTAAATATTTCTAAGCATTTACCAATGTCTTGTACAATGCGATTGCCGAATCTTCATCTTTTTCCCCTACAATAACTGCAGAGCCTCGCTTCAGGAAGCTTACAAATATATCATTTGTAGATATGGAAAGACCAAGTTCTCCCTGATTTTGTATCTTGAATCCTTTTGTTGATGCAAGATTTGTAATTTTTGGCATATCGATCTCGAACATAGTTGTGGGAGTTATTGAAAAGGTTCTCTTACCTCTGCTACGACCACATAGTTCTTCAATTATTAATTCTTGTTTTGATAATTCTTCTTTTTTGCCTTTCCCACACACAGAACATTCATCAACTTTCTTGAATTCTGCTGTACTGAAATCCAGATTGTCTAGATCTATGTAAAGTAGTTTATTTGTTAAAGTCGGAGATCTCCCAATCAGTATTTTAACAGCTTCTGCAACCTCAATTCCTCCCACGATGGAAAGAATCGACGGATGCACCCCCTCAGTACTACATGTTGGCATTGAGTTTTCATCAAGCGATGGAAAAACGCAGTGATAACAAGCTGTTTGATTTGGAATGATAGTAAATGCTTGTCCTGAAACACCTACAGCCGCGCCTGTCACAAATGGGATATTTTTTTTCACACATGCCTTGTTGAGTGAATATCTTGCATTTACACTGTCAAGAGCATCTATTACTACATCACATCCTTCTACAATATCTAAAGCGGTGTAATCGTTTACAGATACAGGTAGAGCTTCAATTACTACATCAGAATTCATTTTTTTTAACTTTCTCTCTGCAGCTTCTACTTTTACTTGCCCTATGTCTGATTCATCAAACATGGTCTGCCTGTGTAGATTCGACAGCTCTACAACGTCCCTATCCACAATTCTTATTGTACCAATACCCATGGCTACCAGCCTACTTGCTATAGGGTTGCCAAGACCGCCTACTCCTACGATACATGCTTTTGCATTCCTAAGCTTTAGTTGTCCTTCATAGCCTATTTCTTCAAGCATAACTTGTCTAGAATATCGTTCAAGTTCCTTGCTAGATAGTTCAGAGCCACCAGCTACTGCCGGAAGTATGTAGATCTCGTCACCGTCCTTCAATATAGTTTCCATCCCTCCTGAAAACCGCATGTTTTTTCCGTTTACGTATATGTT
>VFSW01007896.1_pt1 | contig 15377 bp, 13 predicted proteins | sample 5358111 | NCBI WGS metagenome assembly VFSW01 (sample SAMN11554181, study PRJNA540505) | mine drainage metagenome | isolation source: sediment from site ElyBrook_90M | place: USA: Ely Copper Mine, Vershire, VT | collected 2017
TGTCAATACTGATAATATCATGGCCCGGACAATTCTATGCCCAGAAGGTCCTTACCCTGAAGGATTGTTACGATATGTCGATGGCAGCCACGGCTCTTTCAGGGGAAAAAGAGGCATACACAACTATTTCAAAAATAAAGGATGAGAATCTTCGAAAAAACTGGCTGCCTTCACTTGATGCCAATGCAGTGGCAAACTATAACTCTGATGTCGTTGATTTCAGTAAAGCATTATCCGGTGCTCCGGGACTGGGAACTTTTCTTACTCCCATGCCTCATGATCAGTATAAACTCACACTTGACATCAACCAGGTCATATACGATGGCGGGGCAACAAGAAGCGGCAGGGCCATTGAGAAAGCGGATCTCAATATCAACGAAAAACAGACCGAAACAGATCTCTACAAACTGCGCGGACAAATTAATACTTACTATTTTAATGTATTGCTTCTTAACCGTCAGCTGGAGCTTCTGAAAATTTACCTGAACCTGATACAAAAACGAATATCATCCATGCAATCTGCTATTTCAAATGGCGTCCTGCTGAAATCAGATCTGGATGTGCTAACCTCTGAAAAGATTAAACTTGAACAGGAAATTACTGAAAATGATCTCCGTAAAGGAGCTCTTCTTAAGATCTTATCCGATCTGACGGGAAGCCCGATTGACAACTCCGTTGAATTTGTACTGCCTGCCCAGACCCGGGAGCTGACCAATGAACTAATGAGACCAGAACTGCAGCTTTTTGATCTGAAGAAAGACCAGCTTTCGGCAGGACTTCAGCTTACACAGAGCAGGAGGATGCCAAGGGCATTCGGCTTCGCAACCCTCGGTTACGGAAAACCCCCGGGGAACGATTTCTTCAAGGATAACTTTGATACCTATTTTATTGTAGGAGTAGGAATAAAATGGAACATCTTCGACTGGAACAAAGTAAAAAATGAAAAGAGAGTGATCACCCTTCAGCAGGGAATTCTCGAAAACAGGAAAAAAGATCTTGCAGATAATCTTAACAGGCTCCTGGATTCCAAAAATGCAGAGATATCAAGTCTTAAATCGCTTATTGAAACAGATACCGAACTTATCAGTCTCAGGAAAAAAATAACGGCTACCGCAGAATCACAGTACACGAATGGAACAATCACCATTACAGACTACCTTAACGAATTGAACTCCGAAAAGCAGGCGGCAATAAACTATGAAATCCATAAAATAAACCTGGCACTTGCAAAGATCGAGTATCTCAATATAAGCGGGAAAGATATAGAATAAATCCTTCAAGCTTATAAATTATAAACCACACACAACGAACATATGAAAACCACTTTACTCATAACCATTTCCCTGCTGATTCTGTCTGGCTGCAAAAGCAGAACAGGAGAGGCGGATGCCTACGGGAATTTTGAAGCAACGGAGGTCATTGTCTCTGCCGAAACAGGAGGACGGATTCTTCAGTTTGACAGGCTGGAGGGGTCCGGGGTTGAAAAGGGAGACATAATTGCGCTTGTCGATACAACTATTCTTCATCTTCAGAAGAAGGAAATAGATGCAGGGATGAATAGTGTCAGAACCAGAATGACCTCCATAGTTTCCCAGGATGCCATCTTTAACCAGCAGATAGCAAATATAAATATCAATATTTCAAGGATAGAAAATATGCTGAAGGATAGTGCTGCAACACAAAAACAGTATGATGACCTGACCGGACAGGTGGCTGTTCTTCAGAAACAGATTGCTGCAAATAATACCCAGAAGGCATCAGTGGCTTCAGATATAAATGTTTATGAATCCAAAAGAGCCACCCTCAATGAACAGATAATAAGGAGCTGCGTAAAGAGTCCGCTGAAAGGTACAATTATTGAAAAATTCTCTGAAGCGGGTGAGATGACTGCTCCCGGTAAGCCACTTGTAAAAATCGCTGATCTCTCGGTTATAAAGCTCAAGGTGTATGTAAGCGGGGCACAGGTGGGAAAAATAAAAACCGGCCAGCAGTGTACAGTCAGGATAGATAACGGAAAAGAGGGTTACCGTACTTTCAGGGGGACTATCGGCTATGTCTCTGATAAGGCAGAGTTTACGCCAAAAATCATACAGACAAAGGAGGAACGGGTTATTCTTGTATATGCAGTTGATATTTATGTTGAAAACGATGGCACGCTAAAATCGGGGATGCCGGGAGAGGCAATTTTCTAAAATCCTGCCAGATGCAGAAAGTGATAGAATCATCAGGAATATTCAAAAGCTTCGGAGCTGCAAAGGCTCTTGAAGACATCACCTTTTCTGTAGGTGAGTCGGAGATCTTTGGTTTTATTGGTCCTGATGGCGCAGGAAAGACTACACTCTTCAGGATCATAACCACCCTGCTCCTGCCGGATAAGGGCAAAATAAAAGTTCTTGGAATGGATTCTGTCAGTGATTACAAAGTGCTGAGAAGGAATATTGGCTATATGCCGGGCCGGTTCAGCCTCTACCAGGATCTGTCGGTTGAAGAGAATCTCTCATTCTATGCAACAGTTTTCGGAACTACCGTGAATGAAAATTATGACTTGATTTCTGATATCTATTCCCATATTGAACCATTTAAAAAAAGGCTGGCAGGTAAACTGTCAGGAGGGATGAAGCAGAAACTGGCTCTTTCATGTGCGCTGATCCATAAGCCAAAACTTCTTGTTCTTGATGAACCCACGACAGGCGTAGATGCCGTATCCAGGTCAGAGTTCTGGAGTATGCTTTCCAAATTGCGTAATCATAATATTACAATTATTGTTTCAACACCTTATATGGATGAAGCAATGAGGTGCGACCGGGTTGCTCTGATCCAGAAGGGAAAAATACTTACCGTCGATACTCCGGATAAGATAAGGGACAGCTTCACCAGAAAATTGTTCAGGGTAAGATCAAGGGATAAATATAAGCTTATAAATGCACTGAGGCTATACCCTTCGACACTTACCGCTTATCCTTTCGGCGATTCGGTACATGTCACTTTTGAAGATGACAGCTATGATCAGACTTTATACGATTTTCTGAAATCCAGCGGCGTAAACGACGCAGTGATCTCCGGGACAGAGGCAGGCATTGAGGACAGATTCCTTGAATTAATGAATAAGAGTGAATGATGGCAAACCAGGTCATAAAAGTGAGAAATCTGGTCAAAAGATTCGGCAATTTCATTGCCAACGATAATCTGAGCTTTGATGTATATGAAGGTGAAATATTCGGTTTCCTCGGGGCAAACGGAGCAGGGAAAACAACTGCCTTAAGAATTCTTTCAGGTTTATCGGAACCAACCTCCGGGGAAGTCCTGGTGGCTGGCTTTGATGCCCACACCCAGTCTGAAAATATAAAAAAGAATATTGGTTACATGTGCCAGAAATTTTCACTCTACGAAGATCTAACGGTTAAAGAAAACATAACACTTTACGGAGGGATATATGGCATGAGCAGGTCGCTTATAAAGGAAAGAACCAAAGAGCTTCTTGAAAAATTGCGGTTCCGCGATTATGAAGGAAGGCTAATAGCCGATCTTCCGCTGGGGTTGCGGCAGAAGCTTGCATTCTCGGTTGCGGTGCTCCATGAACCTAAGATCGTATTTCTCGATGAACCCACAGGGGGTGTTGATCCGATTACCAGAAGGCAGTTCTGGGAGATGATCTATGAGGTGGCTACAAGAGGCATAACTGTATTTGTAACTACTCACTATATGGATGAAGCTGAATACTGCGACCGTATTTCAATAATGAATGAAGGTAAGATTGTCGCTCTTGATACTCCTTCAAAGCTAAAGGAGCAATATAACGCTGCCACTGTTGAAGAGGTCTTCATTAAAATAGCAAGACCGGTTATTAATTGATTATTAGACCTATATGAACAGGTTCCTTGGATTTGTAAAAAAAGAGTTCCTCCATATTTTCAGGGACTACCGGACACTCTTTATCCTGTTTGGCATCCCTGCTGCACAGATCCTGATATTCGGATTTGCTGTAAGCACCGATATTAAGAATGCCGGTGTGGCTTTTCTTGATCTGTCTCATGATGAAGTAACACGTAAATTATCCGATAAGATCATATCATCAGGATTTTTTAAAAAGACGGGCGACCTCCTTGATTACCAGGATGTCGACAGGGTATTCAGACAGGGAAGGACAAAGGCAGTCATAATCTTTGAGGCGAACTTCGGCAGGAGACTGATCAGTGAAGGCAAAGCCTCCCTGAGCATAATCGCAGACGGATCGGAACCAAACACTGCAACACTTATTACAAACTATACTTCAGCGATTGTGAATGATTTCAATGCTGAATTTGCGGGCCCGTCATTTTCCGGTACGGTAAAGATACAACCGGAGGTCAAAATGTTTTATAACCCGAACCTGAAAAGCCATTTCATGTTCGTTCCGGGTGTTATAACTCTCATCCTTATCCTGATCAGTGCTCTTATGACCTCTGTAACAATCACACGTGAAAAAGAGTTTGGCACCATGGAGGTTCTGCTGGTCTCTCCCCTTCGCCCCATACAGATAATTCTGGGGAAGGTAATGCCTTATTTCATTCTTTCATTTATCAACGTACTTATGATACTCGCATTATCATGGTTCGTATTCAATCTGCCTGTGAAAGGCAGCCTGCTGCTTCTGCTTTCAGAGAGCATGCTTTATATTCTGATGAGCCTGAGCCTCGGAATACTGATTTCAACCGTATCAGACACAATGCAACAGGCAATATTTATCTCACTTATCGGACTTATGCTGCCGACTATCCTTCTGTCGGGGTTTATCTTCCCTATCGAGAATATGCCTGAGATCTATAATTATGTCAGCCTGCTGATGCCTCCCAGATACTTCATCATTATTATTAAAAACATTATGATAAAGGGAACCGGATTTCTGTATATCTGGAAGGAAACCCTTGTGCTGATGGCCATGACAGCTGTTTTTATAGCCTTAAGTGTTAGAAAATTTAAAATAAGACTGGAATAAAAGACCAGGACAATAGCCATAAAATGAGGACGATATTATATCTGATCAGAAAAGAGTTTCTGCAGATCTTCAGGAATAAATTTATTTCAAAAGCGATATTTGCTGTTCCTATTGTACAGATGCTGATACTGGTCCCTGCCATAACATTTGAGATTAAGAATATCAGCCTGACAATAATTGACAGAGACCTTACGCCCGAATCACGCGCGCTTATAAGCAAGCTGGAAGGTTCAACCTTCTTCAAAGTAGAATATACCACCTTTTCAGATAAAGAGGCCAGGGATCTTTTGTACAGGAACAAATGCAGTATGATCCTGCAGATCCCATCCGGTTTCGGAAAAGATATAGTGAACGGCAGTCCAGGCAAATTAATGGCAATAATTGATGCAATAAATGCCTCTTCCGCACAACTTTCATGGGCATATCTGAACGGGGTTATCCGGGATTATACCACTGAACTTGTAAAAACAAATATCAACAGCCAATCAGTGGCATCAGTACCGCGGATAATGATCACAAACAGGTACTGGTACAATGAGGAGTTAAACTACAAATATTACATGCTTCCCGGCATCCTTGTAATCCTGGTGACCGCCATCGGCTTCCTCCTGGCGGGGCTGAATATGGTAAGGGAAAAGGAGATAGGAACTATTGAACAGATTAATGTGACACCGGTAAGGAAACACCAGTTCATTATCGCCAAGATGATCCCGTTCCTGCTTATCGGGCTGACAGATCTGGCCCTCGGATTGATTATTGGCAGGGTGGCTTTTCATATCCCTTTTGCCGGAAGTATCCTTCTTATGTTTTTTGGAGCATCGCTCTTCCTGATTGCCGTACTGGGTCTGGCGCTGTTCATTTCAACTTTTTCAGGAACACAGCAGCAGTATATGTTCGTTGCGTTTTTTTGTATGATCATATTCATTCTCATGAGCGGAATCTTTACTCCTTATGAAAGCATGCCTGACTGGGCACAAAAATTCAATCTCGTCAATCCGGTAGCTTATCTTATGAGGATCAACAGGATGGTGATGCTTAAAGGATCCACCATTCACGATATAAGAACAGAGCTGTACTCCCTTGCAATAATAGCAATCAGCTTCTCTTCACTAGCCGTAAGAAGATACCGTAAAACAGCATGAAAAGAGAATCAATGCCTGAGGAGACCTTGCTGCAGTCATCCATTTCCGGGCCTCCCCGGAAGATGAAAATTTATTTGATTGAGATCAATGCAATAACAGGCCAGTGGTCTGAAATATAAATATCCCTCTCCTTTTCGATACAGGTGGAATGGTTGAGTACTTTCATCCCGTTTTTAACAAAAATGTAGTCTACCCTTTGGTTTACCGCATCATCCCTGAAACCGTTGAAAGTGCCGGAAGGCCCCGCCGGCCTTTTTTCGGAAATGAGATATGTGTCCTTTAAAAGGGGCACGCTCTCGGCTGGTCCCGTCAAAATGGCATACCCTGTGCTTGCAGGTTCCATATTAAAGTCTCCTGTAATAATGAAAGGGAACTTCTCAGCTATCTTTCCGACCTCTTCAAGGAGGATATTGGAACTCATGATCCTGGCAGAATCAGAATCGTGAGCAAAATGGGTATTAAAGAATAAAAAATGTTCATGGCTTTTCTTATCAACAAGTTCCAGCCATGTAACAATCCGGGGAAGAGAAGCTCCCCATCCTTTTGAACCCGGAAGCTCGGGAGTCTCAGAAAGCCAGAAGGTCTTTGCCCTCACAAGATCGAACCTCTCTTTACTGTAAAACACAGGATTCATCTCCCCTGCCCTTGCCCCGTCATCACGGCCTACACTTACCGAGCCATATCCTTTTAGCACAGAATCAATTAGTTCATATTGAGTTAATAACACCTCCTGCATACCGATTATATCCGGCTTCTCTTTCAGGACAAAACTGCAAAACAGAGGAACCCTGTTCGACCAGGCATTTATGCTGTCCGCCGGATTATCATATCTTACGTTCATTGTCAGTACCTTTATGGCACCCTTTTCCGGGATACGGGAACAGCAGGCACCAAGAAGAGAAAAGAGGATAATTACGGGAAGGTGTGTTATTTTCATTCTACCTGATTTTTCATCAAAGATAACATTCTGCATCAAAATACCTCCGGGACGTGGCTCTTACAACTCTGAGCCCTTAATGGGAGGGTGTACCAATTATTTATATATTTGTAGTGTTGAATAAAAATTGCATTCACTCCATATTTCAAAACCGGTATCAAATCAGTATTTCAATGGCAATTTACAAAAATATCCAGTTTAATGGCTGATGTGATAAAGCTTTTGCCCGATTCGGTTGCCAATCAGATTGCCGCCGGAGAAGTTATTCAACGGCCGGCTTCAGTTGTAAAAGAGCTGATGGAAAACTCGGTAGATGCCGGGGCTAAATACCTGAAGGTTATTATAAAAGATTCGGGAAAAACAATGATCCAGGTGATCGATGATGGGGATGGAATGTCTGAAACCGATGCAAGATTATCATTTGAAAGGCATGCCACCTCCAAAATAACAAAGGCACAGGATCTCTTTGCCATAACTACCAAGGGATTCCGCGGTGAGGCCCTGGCATCAATTGCTGCTGTTGCTATGGTGGAACTGAAAACCCGGAGGAAAGAAAGCGACACCGGAACAAGAGTAGTAATAAATGGCTCAAAGGTAGAAGCACAGGAACCCTGCAGTTGTCCGGAAGGATCGAGCTTTTCGGTAAAGAACCTCTTTTATAACATCCCGGCACGGCGTAAATTCCTGAAGTCTGACAATACGGAGCTAAGACATATTGTAACCGAATTTCAAAAGATCGTACTGGCACATACGGATGTAAAGTTTTCCCTTTACAATAATGACAGCGAAATATATAACCTTACCCCGGGAAATTTAAGACAGCGTATAATAGCTGTATTTGGAAAACAGATCACCCAGGACCTGATCTCACTTGAGACTGAGACATCTCTTGTTGCCATAAAGGGATTCATCGGAAAACCGGAGAATGCCAAACGAACATACGGGGAACAATTCTTTTTTGTGAATAACCGCTTCATGAAGCATCCCTATTTCAACAAGGCAGTTCAGGAAGCATACCAGAATATTCTACCTGTCGAGGCAATTCCCTCATATTTCATCTTCATGGAGGCTGATCCTGCCTCAATTGATATAAACATTCATCCGACCAAAACCGAAATCAAATTTGAAGATGAGAGAGCGATCTGGCAGATTCTTATGGCATCAGTCAGGGAGGCCCTCGGCCGTTTTAACATTTCCCCGTCACTTGATTTTGATAATGAGGTTCTTATTGATATCCCCGTAAGAAATTCTTCCCGAATTATTCCTGATCCTCCCCGGATTGAGATTAACAGTGAGTATAACCCGTTCGAAAATGAGGAACGCGCGGACCGGCCGGGATATGTTGAGCGCTTTGAGAAAGAGAACGTTAACAATTGGCAAAAGTTATATTCTTCCCTTGAAAGGAGTGGCAATAATCAGGAACAGACTGAGAACCTGGAGATCAGAGAGAACCAGAGAAAATTTTTCCAGATAAAAAACAAATTTTTAGTTTGTCCGGTCAAATCAGGGCTTATGCTTATTGACCAGAAGAGAGCCCATGAAAGAGTTCTGTATGAAAGGTATATGGAGTGTCTCAGTAATGAGCGCACTGCAAGCCAGTCAGATATGTTCCCCGTAAACATGGAACTGAATCCTGCCGACTACTTTATCCTTAAGGAGATAGAAGACAGCCTTGAGATACTGGGTTTCCGGTTCCGGCACAGCGGAAAGAGTACAATTACAATTACGGGCAGGCCATCAGAGAGCATTTCTTCCGACCCTGTCGGGATGATGGAGATCCTTCTGGAAGATTATAAGAACAGTATGACTGATCCATCAGCGGGTGCAAGGGAAAAAGTTGCAGCTTCCATGGCAGCTGCATCAGCAATCCAGTATGGGAAAATATTGTCACAGGATGAAATGGAAGTTCTGTTTGACTCACTTTTTGCCTGCAGTGCGCCAAATTATTCCCCCCGTGGAAAACCTGTGATAAGCATCCTGACAATTGAGGATATTGACAAAAGATTTAAATAAACTAGAAATGACAATTTGTCGGAAAAAAAAGCCACAGGAATTATGGCCCGACAATTGATGTATAAAACACTTATAAAAACAATAGATGAACGGATTCGGAAGAGGCATTCTGGGACTACCTCCGGTAGTAAAGAACATAATAATGCTCAATGTATTAATGATGCTGGCTTATTATGCTGCCAGAAGTGTTTTTGGAGTTGATCTTGACGCCATCCTCGGACTCTATTTCCCAAAATCAGAACAGTTCAGGCCCCTGCAGATCGTCACCCATATGTTTATGCACGGCGGCTTCTGGCATATCTTCTTCAACATGTATGCACTTTTTATCTTCGGGCCTATCCTGGAACAGGTATGGGGTCCGAAACGCTTTTTCATATTTTATATGGTTTGCGGACTGGGAGCTGCGTTTACTTATGAAACAGTGTTATACTTCCAGTACAACCATCTGGTCCAGATTCTGAGTCCTGAAAATCTTCAGACGGTTCTCTCTGAAGGAACAGCATATTTTCACCAGGGAAAGGTATTTACCGAACCTGATATGCAAAGACTTCAGCTGTTGCTGAATACACCCATGGTAGGCGCGTCGGGTGCAATATTCGGCGTTCTTCTCGCTTTTGGGGTTTTGTTCCCCAATACACAGCTGATGCTCCTTTTCCCTCCGATACCTATAAAGGCCAAATATCTTGTTTTTGGATATGGCGCGCTTGAACTGTATCTTGCCGTAACAGCTCCGGGAAGCAATATAGCACATGCTGCTCACATTGGCGGGATGCTCTTCGGCTATTTCCTGATAAGGTACTGGAGAAAAACAACAAATACATTATATTGATGGGTATCTGGGATGACATAAAGAGTACCTTCAGGAATGGCAGTAGTCTTACAAGGCTTATCTATATAAATGTTGCCGTATTTATACTTATAACACTTTCGGCAGTTGCAGGTTATCTGTTCAATTATCCCGATCTGGCCGATAAAGTTCTCAGGATGATAGCTGTCCCGTCATCAATTAAGGCTCTTATCGTAAAACCCTGGACAATCATCACTTATATGTTTGTTCATCAGGGCATCTGGCATATCCTTTTCAATATGCTCTGGCTATACTGGTTCGGCAGCATATTCCTTGAATACCTCGATCAGAGAAAGCTCGTTGCTGTCTATCTGCTGGGAGGGATCAGCGGTGCCTTTGTATATATTCTGGCATTTAATATTTTCCCTGCCTTTTCAGGTATAGTCGGCGAATCAATTGCCATTGGCGCCTCTGCTTCCGTGATGGCAATTGTAGTAGCTATAGCTGCATATGTTCCGGATTATACCGTAAGCCTGTTGCTTTTGGGAAGAATTAAGATTAAATACATGGCTCTGGCAATTTTCGTACTTGCTTCGGTAATGGATTTCTCTGTAAATTCAGGAGGAAAACTTGCCCATATCGGAGGGGCCCTGTTTGGCTATATCTACACTTTAAACATCAGGCGCGGACACGATATCGGGAAAAGATTAAACAGGATAATTGACTTTTTTGTTACTCTTTTAAAACCGAGGAAGAAACTCAAGGTCACGCATAGAAAACCTGCAACAGAATATGAGTACAACAAAATAAAAGTTGAACATCAGGCAAAAATAAACAGCATACTGGAAAAAATTTCAAAAGGAGGATATGACAGCCTGACAAAAGAAGAAAAGGAATTACTCTTCAAAGAGAGCCAGAAGAAAAATTAATCACTGTAATCTGTTTATTAACATACATATAACAAGAGCTCATCAAAAAGCAGAATATGAATCCTCTGATTTCTCATGAATACTGATAATTTCGTATAATAAATTTATCACCTTGAGAAAAATCCTTTATAGGTTTTTATTAGGAATAAATCTGATTTTTGCCGTTGCACTGCTGATATCTTACATGGCTGTACATGTCAATCCGGGAGATTTCGTGCTGCCTGCCTTTTTTGGTCTTGCATACCCATATCTCCTGCTGTTCAATATTGTAATTGTAATTATCTGGATAGCAATGTTGAGATTCGAGGCGCTGATATCCGTAGCTGTAATAGCTATCGGTTTCAACCATTTATCTAATTATATCAGGTTCATGAAACCCCCGGCTGATAAATCCAACACATTTAAAGTTATCAGCTATAATGTCCGCGAGTTTAATTTTTTTGAGAGCAGGAACGGAGTATTTTCAGAAAAGAAGGTTGCAGAGTTCCTCAGATCACAATCACCTGATATTATCTGCCTCCAGGAGTTCTTTATCCTGGGAGACCCTGACCGGGGAGTGGAATCCATAATAAAAGCGCTTGGAGGAAATTACTTTCCCCATGTCAAATTGTTAAAGATGAAAAATAACAGGTATTACGGGATTGCCACCTTCAGCAGGTACCCGGTAATAAATAAAGGGGAGATAAAGCACAAAGGTTCTACAAGCCTTTCGATATACAGTGATGTTATAATTCAAAAAGATACATTCAGGATCTTCAATAATTACCTTCAGTCCTTCATGCTTAAAAGGATGGATAAGTCATTCATTGAGGAGATAGCCTCCCCGGAAGAGAAGGAGCCGGTTAACAAGGTGATGGGCCTCTCCAAAAGCCTGAAGAAGGGATTTGAAAGAAGATCCCTCCAGGCACAGCTCGTGAAGGAATATATCAACAAGTCGCCGTACCCTGTTATTGTCGCCGGCGATTTTAACGATACTCCGGTTTCTTATGCATACAGAAAAATAAGAAAAGGACTTAATGATTCATTTGTAAATTCAGGCTACGGAGCTGGTTTTACCTATAATGGTAACTATCCTCCGAACAGAATAGACTATATTTTGTATGGTAAAAATCTTGTTAACAATTATTTTGAAATAATAAGAGTCAGATACTCTGATCATTACCCCATAGTCGCGTATTTCAGAAAGAAAAGTTAAAAGGGCAGATTTCTGAAATCGACATTTCCTCCGGAAATTATGAGGCCGGTTTTTTTACCCCTGAAAAAATCGGGGTTATCTTTTATTACTGCAAGGGCCGTAGCCGATGAAGGTTCCACTATTATTTTCATCCTTTCCCAGATCAGAAGCATACATTCAATTATTGACTCTTCCTTCGCCGTAAGGATCTTATCCACGTTCTTCCTGATGACCGAAAAAGTCAGCTCACTGAGCGATGTAAGCAATCCGTCAGCTACTGTCACCGGATTAAAGGATGGAGTAAGGACGCCGGTTGTGAATGAAATATACGCATCATTTGCATTAAGAGGTTCGGCGCCGATCACCTGAATTTTCTGATCGCGTCCTTTTACACAAGCTGAGGTGCCGCTCAGCAGGCCACCTCCTCCAACCGGAGCAATTACAACCTCAAGATCATCTCTATCGTCAAGTAATTCCAGGGTTGCAGTACCCTGCCCGCATATAACATTAAAATTATCGTAAGGGTGTACAAGTGTTGCCCCTGATTTTTCCATAATGATCCTGGTAGCTTCTTCCCTTGCCTGCAATGTAGGTTTGCAAAAAGTGATCTCAGCCCCGTATCCCTTAACGGCATTCTTTTTGACAACAGGCGCATTCTCAGGCATAACTATATTTGCCCTGACACCATTCATTCTGGCGGCCAGTGCAAGTGCCGCGGCGTGATTACCTGAAGAATGGGTGACAACCCCTCTGCTTTTCTCTCCGGCAGATAACATCAGAACGGCATTGGTAGCACCCCTGAATTTGAAAGCTCCGACCTTCTGAAAATTCTCACATTTAAAAAACAATTCACATCCGAAAAGTTCATCCAGCAATTTTGAGCTCATTACAGGAGTCCGGTGGATAAACGGTTTTATCCTGGCATGAGCAGTCTGAATATCGGTAAGCAGGGGTATTCTCATTTCATATCTTTTCTCAAAAATAGTAAATAAATAAAGGGACATGCCAAGGCATGCCCCTTCATTCCCACCAGTTTAATATTTTAACCGAAAAGACTAAACGCAACGGTAACTCCAGCCATTACAACAGCAACCATTGACATCAGTTTAATAAGGATATTCATTGATGGACCACATGTATCTTTAAACGGGTCACCAACGGTATCTCCAACAATACTGGCCTTGTGGCATTCACTTTTCTTACCACCGTAATTGCCTCTTTCGATATATTTTTTAGCGTTATCCCATGCACCCCCTGCATTATTCAGCATACTTGCAAGAGTAAAACCGGTTGTCATTCCACCCATCAGAAGTCCGACAACCCCGGGAACTCCGAAAATAATTCCGGTGACGACCGGGACGACAATTGCCATCAGAGCGGGAACTACCATCTCCTTCTGGGCTCCTTTGGTTGCTATCGCGACACATCTGGCATAGTCTGGCTTGCCCTTACCTTCCATAATCCCCGGAATCTCACGGAACTGTCGCCTGACCTCTTCCACCATACGTCCTGCATTCCTCCCGACAGCTTTCATTGCCATCGCGACAAACACAAATGTCATCATAGCCCCGATGAACAGGCCGGCTAACAAAATAGGATTGAACAATGACAGATTGTAGGCACTGACAAAATCCTTGATTCCTGCATTGGAAACATCAACAGCCTGCTGTCCGGCCTGAAGAGCTGCGGGAACATGACTTTTATAGAACAATACATCGCCGATCTGTTTGTATCCGTCCACGCTTTTATCAGCCAGCCGGCCCAACCATAATTTCACCTCTTCCATATAGGCCGCGACAAGGGCAAGGGCAGTCAGGGCAGCAGAGCCGATGGCAAAACCTTTACCTGTAGCAGCAGTAGTATTTCCAAGTCCGTCAAGTGCATCGGTCCTTTCCCTTACCTCTTTGGGAAGATCAGACATCTCGGCATTTCCTCCGGCATTATCAGCAATCGGGCCGAAAGCATCAGTAGCCAGGGTAACTCCAAGTGTCGAGAGCATGCCTACAGAGGCAAATCCGATACCATATACACCCATTGCAAAGTTGTGGAATCCTCCAGCGAATGCATAAGCAGCAATTATACCGCCAACTATTGTAAGAACGGGTAACCATGTCGAGAACATACCAACAGCCATACCTTCAATAATAACCGTGGCAGGACCTGTCTGAGACTGTTTTGCTATGCCTTGTGTCGGCTTATATCCATCGGAGGTATAGTATTCTGTAGCCTGTCCTATTATTACACCTGCAAGCAGACCAGAAACGGCAGCGCCGAATACACCCCAGGTAATCCAGTCAGCTGCAGCCATAACGGCCAGAACAACCAGAATAAGAGATGAACTGCCACCTGTTCCAAGAAGAAGAGCGCGGAGCAGTGTTTTCTGGCTTGCAGACTCTTTAGTCCTGACCATGTAAACCCCGGCAATTGAAAGCAGTATCCCGATGGCTGATACAAGCATCGGGGCAATAATAGCTTTAATCTGAAAATCATTCGACCCGGCTATTGCCGGAAGAGCAGCTCCAAGAGCAGCAGTAGAAAGAATAGATCCGGCATAAGATTCATAGAGATCGGCTCCCATCCCGGCAACGTCACCAACGTTATCACCAACGTTATCAGCAATAGTAGCAGGATTACGCGGATCATCTTCGGGAATTCCGGCCTCAACTTTACCAACCAGGTCGGCGCCTACGTCGGCTGCTTTGGTAAATATACCTCCGCCAACACGAGCAAAGAGAGCCTGAGTTGATGCGCCCATTCCAAAGGTGATCATTGTCGCGGTAATTTCGACAAACTTCTGGTGTTCATCAATTCCCTGGGTTACAAATGTCAGGCCCAGAAAATTCAGACCTGTAGCCATATGTTCAGGGGTAAAAATAACTTTTGTAAGGAAAAGGAACCACAGAGCTATATCCAGCAAACCAAATCCAACAACTACAAGTCCCATAACAGCACCGCTCCTGAGAGCAACCTTTAAACCTTTGTTCAGGGATTTTGAAGCAGCCCACGCAGTCCTGTTTGATGCAAAAGTTGCTGTTTTCATGCCCAGGAAACCACAAAGACCTGAAAAGAACCCTCCGGTGAGGAAAGCAACAGGGACAAACGGGTTCTGAACACCCATGTAAGCAAGAATCGTTAACAAAATTACCAGAACAATAAACACCTTTCCGACAACTGTGTACTGGCTCTTAAGGTAGGCCATAGCGCCCTCACTTACATACTCAGCAATCTCCTTCATTTTGTCTGTCCCTTCCTCTTCTAATTTCATCCCCCTATAGAAGATCCAGGCAAACAACAACGCGACGAGCGCTGAAATAGGCACAATCCAAAAAATACTACTAATCATGATATCCGTTTTTAAATTAACAAAAAATAAAGACTGGAACTGAAAAATTTTCCACCTCTACAAAACTATATTAGTTT
>VFSW01007897.1_pt1 | contig 15377 bp, 14 predicted proteins | sample 5358111 | NCBI WGS metagenome assembly VFSW01 (sample SAMN11554181, study PRJNA540505) | mine drainage metagenome | isolation source: sediment from site ElyBrook_90M | place: USA: Ely Copper Mine, Vershire, VT | collected 2017
CAATCGACGGACACCCGCCCCGCGCCGGCGATGGCAAGCCAGAGGAACAGGGCCAGATACTCCGTCTCGTCAAATCCGAGCAGAGTTTCCAGCGAGTCCACATCGGCCCACTTCGCGGACTTGATGGCGACGATCATGGTCACCCCCAAAGCACCCGCCGAGATCCGGGTCAGCAAGCCCAGCAGCAGGAGTATGCCGCCGAAGAATTCAATGCCCGAGACGAGCGGGGTCAGGAGCTGCGGAAAGGGAATGCCCCAGGAGACGAAATTCTCGGTAATGGCGGGCAAATTGTTGAGCTTGCCCCAGCCGCTCCACAGGAATACCCAGCCGACGACCAGCCGCGCGAACAGGGGCGCCAACCACTCCAGGTGTCGAGCCGTCCGCTGCGGCCATCCGATCAGGCAGTTCGTCAGTGTTTTCATCGTCGGGTCCTTGTAAGCCGCCGTTACTGAAATCATGCGATCGGTGATTGAGACCGGCCGTCACCCGATTTTATTTCCCTCATCTCCTTCGCTCCCGCAACTACGGCCGCAGGCGCATGCCGTCCTGCGCGAAGGTCACGGGACCCGGGTAGCCGGCGGCAATCGACTTCGACACCCGGTCGCGCATGGTCAGCACGGCGGGCGACAAATGGCTCAACAACAGTTGGTGCACGCCGCTGTCCCGCGCAAGCTCCCCGATCGCCTGCGGGGGAGTGTGCAGCGTGTACAAGACCGCAGGGGAGCCAGGCGGATCCAGGACCACCGTGTGGAAGACCAGCAGGGCCGTGCCGCGCGCAATGGTGCGCAGATTCGCCAACCCCCGCGCATCGATGTCGCCGGAGAAAGTGATGCTCGCGCCGGCATGGTCGACCCGGTAGATCACCGCCGGCGCATCCCCATGGTGCCCCCCGATCGCGGTCACCAGCACGCCGTCGTCGCGAAAAATCACCCGGGGCGTCGGGCGACCGGATCGAACCGCGATGTCGTGAACCTGCAAGGCGATGGGGGCGGCAAAATCCTGCAGGTACGCAAAGGCGCCGCGATTTCCGAAGAGCAGATCGATAAAGCGTCGAGTCGACGGAAAATACGCATTTTCGCCGACCGGGCGGGCCCCGTCGGGACCCCAGACCTTGAAGGTGGCCGGCCCGCCGGCGGACACCGCGCGCGCCTTGAAGAAGGCCGGCAGGTCGCCGGCGTGATCGACATGCAGGTGGGTCAGCAGAACGAGGTCGATTTGCGCCGACGCCAGTCCGGATTCACCCAGCCGCACGAATGCGCCCGGACCCGCATCGACGAGGATGCGCGCAGTGCCGTCGACGAGCAATAAATAGCTCGAGGCCGCGCGTCCCGTGGCCGCCGGGCCACCCGAGCCGAGCACCACGAGCTCGAGAGACGCGGCGGGGTCTTGCGCGCACGCCGGTGCGCCGAGGCATAGGAGGATCGCGGCGAGCGTGGTCGAGCGGCGAGCACCCACACCCCGAACCTCATCGTTGCGATCCGACCGGTCCGCACAATGCGCTTGACAGGGATCCGGCATTTATCGTACTCCATGGCGGGCACCATGGATGCCGCGCCCGCGCCAAGTATTGACGGTCTCACCGCCCGGCCAACCGACGAACCCGCGGTGTGCGCCATAGCCGTGACATATCATCCGGATGCCGATCTGCCGTCGAGATTGTCCGGCGTGCTGCGACAGGCCCGCAGAGCAATCATAGTAGACAACGGATCGAACGAGGCGGAATTGCAGGCGCTGCGCGATTTCGCGCGACACCCGCGGGTTACACTCGTGGCGAACGGCGCCAACCTGGGCGTCGCTCGGGCGTTGAATATCGGCATCGAGCTGGCGATCAGCGACGGATTCGCATGGGTTTTGCTCCTCGATCAAGACAGCACCGTGGACGAGGACATGGTGCGGTCCCTGCTCGCGGTTCACGCCGCCTTCCCCGAGCGCCAGCGATTGGCGGTGGTCGGATCGGGTTTCCGAGAGGCTGACCCGGCAATACCGGACGCGAACGCCGCGGTGCCCATGGACGGCTGGGAAGACGCGGAAACGGTGATCACCTCGGGGTCCCTGCTCGCGCTCAAGACCCACGCAGCCATCGGCCCTTTCAGGGATGAGTTTTTCATCGATCACGTGGATACCGAGTATTGCTTCCGGGCGCGCGCCAAGGGCTATCGCGTCATCAGAACGAAAAAATCGCTGATGTCGCACTCGATCGGGGCGATTTCCCGGCACAGCATATTGGGCATCAAGAAATGGACGTTCAATCATTCGGCCGAGCGGCGCTACTATTTCACCAGGAACGAAGCCGTGCTGCTGCGTGAATACGGGCATTACCGGTTCGGCATGTGGGCACTGAAGAGCCTCGGCCGCTGCGTGCGTTTGTGCAAGCGGATCGTCCTGTACGAACGGCGCAAGGCCGCCAAGGTTGCCGCCGTCGCGCAGGGATGGTGGGACGGCGTGCGCGGGCATATGGGACCGCGACCCCACCGGTAGCACGGACCCCGATACCGCCGGCCCGAGAGCGGGCGGGAATCAGGACTGCCGCACCCGGGAATCGATGTCCGGCACCGCCTCGGCCGCATATGAGGTCTTGATACCGATGAAGGTCCCCCGCCCGGAGGTGCGGTAGCTGCCTTCGGTCATTTCGAAGGCGATTTTCGCGCCCAATCCGTCGAATTGCTCGAGAACGACGTCGAAACCGACATCGCGCAGCGCCTGCAGGATGAACTCGCGCTGCACCCAGAACGACTTGCGGTTGTTCCACGACGCCCAGCGCCGATTTTCTCGATCGCGGAACGCGCGTTCGTTGCGAAATTCCGAAAACCACCGCCCCGGAAGGCCCTCGTTTTCGCTCAGATACGATAGTTTGTGCGTGGTGGTGGCGGTACGGGCCAAGGGGAGAACCCGCTACAGGGCGCGACGCAGGCGCCTGGGATGAATGAAACTCGGCGCATCGCCGGCCTGCGAGAAATGAGTCTGAAGAATGAGCACCCGTTTGGTGATGCCCGACAAGACGTCGAGAAACGCGCGCGGCCGGTCCAGATGATAGAAAAGGCCGCAGCAAAATACCGCGTCGAAATGGCCGTACGCCGATATATTCCAGGCATCGTCCCGCACGAATTCCAGGTTCGGCAGCGCCACTTTGGACTGCACGTACCGGCAGGCCTCGATGTTCGCCTCGCGCACGTCGAGGCCGAGCGCCTGAAAGCCCAGCCTGGCGAATTCCACGGTGTAGCCTCCCTCGAGGCAGCCGAGGTCGGCAATTCGCAGGTGTTCCTTGCCTCCGGGAAAAGTCGCATCGAGGATGCGCTTGGCGGCAAGGAACCACGGATGAACGTCCATCGAGAAGCCCATTTCCGGCTTCGTCTGGGTGCCATCGTCGAGCCTGATGTTGTGTGAGGTAAAGTTGACCAAGCGCTTGGGACCTTGACACGGCCGCGTGCCGCACGCGCATCATAGCGAAGGACGCAACGCGGCGACCATGATTCCGGTGGCGTGCTTTAACCCGAGGAGTACTCGTCCATGAAGACCAAAGCGATCGCCGATCGCGCCGGTCAACTCGGGCTCTGCACGGTGCCGATGAACAGCAGTTCACCGGTCCGGTCGTCGCGAATGAGGTAAAAGAACGGGCGATCCATCGTCATCGTGAACTGGGGGAGTGGAACCGCGGTGATGCCGATGGTGACGGCGGTGGCGCCGGTTGCCACCGTGCCGCTTTCATCGACCTGCACGACGACCTTGTGCTCGACGTCCGCCAGGCAGCGCAGCGGGGCGATACCCGAGAAGTCGGCCATATTGCTGCCGCAAAACGCGATGCCCATCCCGAGAGACGTCAGCGCGTTCGGCAGCGAGGCGCTGAATGTGGTGGTAAACCGCGGCAAGGCAATGTCTCCGGCAACGGTTTTGAGTTGCGCGATCCAGCCGTTCAAGCCCTCCGCCGTGATGCCGGCGACGAAGGTGTCGAGGTCCGTGCCCGAGCTCGGCAGCACCAGAAGCATGCTCAGGCGGCCTTGGCCGTACGGCAAGCGCAGGGCCTGGAAATTCGCGCCCTGAAGGTACCCGTAACTGCCGGTCTGATGCATCATTTGCACCGATACCTCGGTGCCATCGCCCAGGGTGAACGGCGCGGAGGCGGTCTGGGTGGGATCGAATTGCGCGGACCATTGACCCTTGAAGTAGATCACGTTGGCGAGGATCGCGGTGACGCTCTGATAGTAGCCCGGCGGCTCCGTCGGCAGGATCCGGGTGATCAACCCCTGGGTTTCGCCCGCCACCCAGGCGTTGACATTGCCGGGAGCAGCGGACAGATCGCCGAGCATGGCACCGTAGTAGGTCTGGTCGGTTTGGATGAACGCCGGCGAGACCGGATTGCCGTTCAGCTGCATCCACAGCGAATTACCGAGGGTGATCTGCACCTTCGGGTCCGCATCGATGAGCGAGGCCTGCAATGCCGCGTTTGCGCCGTTGAGAGCCTCGGCGCAGAGGGCGCCGAGCTGCAGGGTCTGGGCCATCGCCTGCCGAGTCGTACCGGCGGCGCCGTTGAAGACGATTTGCAGCGCCATTGCGACGCTGATCGGCGATATGGCGACGTTTCCGGGGTTGGCCGGAATCAGCGTAGCGAGCAGGCCAAGACCGAACGCGTTGTCGGCCGCCACGATCGCCGGATCGACGCCGGCGCCGGCTTTTTGCGCCTGCAAGACGGCACTTGGCGGACTGCTGCCGCTCGGCCCACCACCGCCGGGCAGCGGCGCGCCGCCGACCGAGCCGCCTCCGCAGCCGACGAGCAGCGCCACCGTACCCAGCAATGCGCCGAGCGCGGAGCCGGAACAAACGACAAGGGTTGCCCGTTGCATTGCCGCCTCCTGCGGATCGTACCGATCGGCGATCGTTATATCACTTTACCGATTCCAGTCACGACAGCCGACCGCATTGTCGCCAAGCGGCGACCGGCCGTTCGATATTCGTAGGCGCCCATCGCGCAGATTTGCCGCGCGGGCGTTACACTTGTTTACATACGGCTACGGATTTCCAACAAACAACAACGACCCGTTTTGAGAGCATGGACGACTCCGTCGGAGCCGATCAATCAAGGTACGTGAGCCGATCGATGCATTCGAAGCCGTCCAGTTGCCTGTTCGCCGTCGTGCTCGCTCTGGCGCACTTGCAGTGCGCCAGAGCGGAAGAGGAGTGCAAAGGCCCAACGGCCGACTGCGTGGTCGTCGGACGGTGGAACTTCAGCGTGGCGCTCGGCGCAGGCGCGATGACCAACCCCTTGGTCAACGGCAAGGACATTCCACTCGTCCTCGTTCCGCAATTCAGCTACTACGGAAAGCGGTTCTTCATCGACGACCTGGACTTGGGGTTCACCGCCGCGGAGATCGGCGGCAACACGTTCAACCTGGTGGCGAGTCCGGGGTACGATCGGGTGTTCTTTTACCGCAGCGATCCGCAGAATCTGTTCTACAACGGCCTGCCGGACAGCCCCGCTCAGGAGTCCGCACAAACGCCCGGCGCAGTTCCGGTGCCGCCCCGGCCGCGACACATCACGTACCTGGCGGGCCCGGAATGGACGCTGAAGTACGACGGCATCAGCAGCCAACTCGACGTCCTGCATGAAATCACCGGCCAAAACGGCGGCACCGAGGTACGCGCCGCCGTGGGAGTGCCGCTGCTGCAGGCGCGCGGCGCGCTCACCGCCAGTGTCGGCATGACGTGGAAAAGCGCAGCCATCGTCAACTACTACTACGGGATGAACAACCTATATGAAGCCGGGTCGGCTTTCGATCCATTCATCAAGCTTGGGTATACACTGCCGTTGGCGGGAAAATGGCGTTTCAGTACGTTTGCCGAATACGAAAGACTGGGAAGCGCCATAGCCGACAGCCCCATCGTTGCGGAGCGTTACGTTGCAACAGCGTTCGTCGGCGCGATTTACACGTTCTAGGAAGGCCCGCAGCGGCGTTTCGGCCGCGTGCACGCTGGCAGCCTTCGCCTCGTTGTTGCCGGCGTCCGCCCCCGCGGCCAGCGACACCAACACCGCCGGCGACACCGGCACCGGTATCCGGCTGGAGTTGACTCCGCGCATTTGTACATTGACGTCCGACGACACGCAATGCGAAACCCGGGTATCCGCCAGATGGCAATCGTCGCACGAGGAATCCTTGTGCTTGGTGATCCTGGATCGGCCGGAGGTCAAGCGGTGCTGGGAGAACTATTCCAAGGGTGTCTACAGCATCGAACTGGTGTTTGCCCAGGATTTGATCTTTCAGCTGAAAGATCTCGAGCTGCGCAAGGTGCTTGCCTCCGAGGCGCTGCGGGTCATTCGAGAAGCCATTCACTACCGGCACAAGCGCCGGCAGCCCTGGAATATCTTCGGCTAGCGCCGCGCCCGGGAGTGATACCCGATGTCCATGAGCACATCAATCATCGCGACCATTACCCTGGTGGAGGATGACGTCCGGCTCTCGGAGTTGGTGGGTAACCATCTGGAGTTGCACGGATTCAAAGTCAACGTCATTGCCCGCGGCGATCGGGTGTCGGCCCATGTGCGGCGCGAGCCTCCGGACCTTCTCATACTCGATCTCGGGCTGCCCGGCGAGGACGGCTTCACGATCTGCAAGCAATTGCGCCCGGCATATTCCAATCCAATCCTGATACTGACCGCCCGCAACAGCGACATCGACCACGTGCTCGGCCTGGAACTCGGCGCCGATGACTATGTCATAAAGCCCGTGGAACCGAGAGTCCTGGTCGCGAGGGTACATGCCCTTCTGCGACGCGGCCACGGCCGACTGCGCACCGAACAAAAAGCGCTGCGGTTCGGCAACCTGCACATCAGCATCAATGCCCGTTCGGTGACCTTCGAAGGCCGATCGATCCCGTTATCCAGCAACGAGTTCGAACTGCTCGTCCATCTGGCATCACACGCGGGCGAGGTGCAATCGCGCGCGGCGCTTTTTCGACAACTCTATGGACGCGAATACGACGGCATCGATCGAATGCTGGATGTGCGAATTTCTCACCTGCGCAGAAAGCTCGGCGAAGATGCAGACAATTCCGAGCGGATCAAGACGATCTGGGGGCTCGGGTACATCTTCGTGCCCGATACGTGGTGAGATGACGCGCCATTTCCTGGGTCTATATTCACTGATCGTGCTGACGCTCGCCGCCGTCAGCTGGGGTCAGGATCGGCTGCTGCAATCCTCCGGCGGTCAGGAGGCCGCGGAGGACAAGCCGCTGATGCTCGCAATGGCCCTCCTGGAGACTCGGCTCCGAGGGATGCCCGCCGGCGAATGGAATTCGTTCGTGGCGACCACCGCCGCCAATACCGGTGTCGACATCGAGTTGTTCTCGACTTCGGACATAGCAGGCGCGGAAACCTTGAGAAAGCTCAAGCGTGGCGAAATTGCCGAGATGCGCGCCGCCCTGGCGGAATTCTGGACCCTGAAGCAACTCGATGGCACGCATGTACTGGCCTTCAAGTCGATCGAGCAGGACTCGCACCGCACGCTCGTGGACTGGGCGCTCACGCTGGTGTTTTACGCGGCGATCGCACTGGTGATCATGATTTGGATCTGGCCGTTGACCCGGGATCTGCGCTCGCTGGAAAGAGCGGCGGCACAATACGGCAACAAGAACTGGCTGTTCGCCGCCGATATCGGCCCGCGTTCGCAAATCTATCCATTGGCGAGGACCTTTCGAGAAATGGCCGCAAGGATCGATGAACTCATCGCATCCCACAAGGACATGTCCAATGCGGTGTCCCACGAAATCAAGACACCGCTCGCACGCATGCAGTTCGAGATCGAACTGGCGCTGCAGTCGAGCAGCGCGACCGACGTCAGGCGCGCGCTCGACAACATCCGGGCAGACATCACCGAGATCGACGATCTGATCAAGGCGACCTTGGATTATGCAATACTGGAGAGAGCCGACATGTCTCTGCACATCGGCGCGCACGATTTGACGACCCTCATTCCGGCGATCGCGGAATACGTGCGGCGCGACTCACGCCCGGCCATCCGAATGATCTGTGAGGTGCAGAGCGATGCCCGCGAGGTCAATTGCGATCTGCACTGGTTCGAGGCGGTGCTCAAGAATCTGCTTTACAACGCCAACCGCTATGCGAAGGAGGAGATTCGCGTCACGTTCGATGTGCACGACGGCATGAACCGGCTGCTGGTCGATGACGATGGCCCGGGCATTCCCGAACCGGATCGCAACAGGGCGTTTGAACCATTCGTTCAGCTGGATCAGACCCGAAACAAGAAGGCGGGATTCGGCCTGGGCCTTGCCATCGTCAAACGTGCCATTGATTGGCATGGAGGCATGGTCGTGGTATCCCGGTCGCCACTCGGCGGAGCCCGATTCAGGGCGACCTGGCCGGCCACCATGCGGCCCGATCGACCGGCCCCGGCCGCGACCGGTTGAAGCACGATCATGGGAACGTCCAGATCAGCCCCAGCGACAGCAACCTGGGATGCTCGCCGGCTGCGCTGAAGCGCTCGAACTCCGCGCGAACGGCCCAGGATCGGATTTTGTACTGTGCTCCCACACCGGCGGCGAGACCGGTGTTGGTCGTGCCGTAATCGGCGGAGAACTGGCACGCGGGGTGTTCCACCGTGCAAAAGTAGGGCCCGTTCAACCTTGCCGTCGACTGCGCCGTGGTCTGCAGGCGCGCGAGACCGGCTTTGGCGTAGGCCTCGATGATCGGAATCGGCAAATACAGAACGCCGAACGCCGCCTCGCCCTTCATCGTCACCCCGGCCGCAACCCGGTCGCCGGGCACACCGGCGAGCTGACTGGGAATCACTCCCACCGCTTTGCTCGGGTGTCCGAAATTCAGATAGCCAAGCTCGACTCCAACGAGCGATACGGGCCGGATGCCGATCATCGCCTGGTAGGCACCGTGATTCTCACCGAAGTCCCCGATCGGTGTGCCGGCGGTGAGCGGATTTGGCAGACCCCTGGCCAGTACGTCCGCCTGTCCGATCGCGCCTCCCAGATACAAACCGAGCAATTCGTCCGCCTGCGCTGCGCGCGCCGGCAGCTCGATCAGCATACATCCGGCGGACAGAAGCACGGACAGAATGCCGGGAAACCGGGTCCGCAGGATTTGGCTCATCGGCAAAGCTCCCCAACCGGCACAGATCACCGCCGACGAGCACCATCGACGTCGGCCGCCCCCTGACGCAAAGCGAGACAGCCGGCACCGGTTGCGCATTCGCCGGATCCTTCAACCGCGGCATGATGGTACTCCCGGGTGTGGGTCCGAGCTTTCGTTGATTTGTACTGAAATGCAGCCGTTTGTGAGCCGCGGAGATGGCCGCCTTCTGTTGGCGTGCTGCCGCTCAGGCCTGCGGCCGAGCGAGGCGGTCCGGCCCCTTTTGCTTTTCGTGCCGACTCAAGGCCGCGCCGTCCGTGACACGCAACTCGCCGAACAGCACCGTTGACACCAGGGTCAGCGCGCCGAGCAGGAGAAGCGCGAGGTGTATGCCGCGGATCATCTGCGCCGGGCTCACCTGAAACCGGTCGGGAATGAACAGCGCCGCCGCGAGCGAGGCGGTCGCCACACCGAAGCTCATCGCCATCTGCTGCACCGTGCTCGCGATGGTGCTTGCGCCGCCCGCCTGGCGGGCGTCCACGTCCGCATAGGTCAGCGTATTCATGCCCGTGTATTGCAGCGACGCGAGAAAGCCGAACGCGAGCGCCATCAGCACGATCACCGCAGGCCGTGTCCCCACGCCGATGGTCGAAAACAGCATGATCATGCCGCTCACGCAGATCGTGTTGACGATGAGAACGCGACGATAGCCGAACTTCTCGAGGAGGCGGGGCATGGTGAGTTTCAGGCTCATCGATGCGACCGCCTGCGGCAGGATCAGGAGCCCCGACTGGATCGGCGAGAAGCCCAGGCCCACCTGATAGAGCAGCGGCAGCAGGAACGGCACGCCGCCAATGCCCAGGCGGGTCAGCAAGTTGCCGGAAATCGCCACGCGGAAGCTGCGAATCCGCATCAGCGCCAAGGGCAGCAAGGGATGGGCGATGCGCGCGGAGTTCACGCCGTAGGCCGCGAGCAGCGCGAGCGCAAGCCCGAGAAGCTGCCCGATCCGGCGCCCGCTCAGGGTATGTTCGCCGAAAATCTCCAACAGGTACGAGAGCAATGAGATGCCCGACCCGAACAGGAGAAAGCCGACGAAGTCGAGCGGCTCGCGTTCTTCGCGGCGATAGTCCGGCATGTGGCGGCACACGAGGTACAGGCCTGCGAGCCCGACCGGTATATTGATGAAGAAAATGACGCGCCAGTGAAAGTAAGCGATGATCAGACCGCCGATCAGCGGACCCAGCATCGGTCCGATCAGCCCCGGCGTGGCCACAAAGCTCATCGCCCGCACCAGTTCGGGCTTGCTGAAGGCGCGAACCAGGGTGAGTCGACCGACGGGCAGCATCATCGCTCCACCGCATCCTTGCAGGATCCGGCATGCCACCAGCCAGTGAATGCTGCGGCTCATCCCGCACAGGAACGAGCCGAGCGTGAAGATGGCGACGGCGGAGCCGAAAACCCGCCGTGTGCCGAAGCGGTATGCCACCCAGCCGCTGACCGGGATGAATATGGCGAGGCTCAGGGTGTAGCTCGCGAGCACCGCTTTCATGCTGAGGGGTGCCACGCCAAGGGCCTGCGCGATCGTCGGAACCGCCGTGTTGAGTATGGTGGTGTCGAGGGACTCCATGAAGAACCCGATAGCCACCAGCCAGAGCAGCGACTGCTTACCCGTTGCGTCGCTCACTCGTCGCTCAATGCCGCCGCCACGATGCCTTATGCGCAATGGCCCCGATGCGGCCGAGTTCCACCCCGTAAGATCCGTCGTCCACCGATCGCCGATTGAGCCGTGTCAGCACGCAATGAGTCTTGAGGAGCGGGCAGGCCCGCTCAAGTCGGCGGATAACCCGGACGGCGATCGGGCATTGTCTTACATCGAGTCCCCGCCCATGTCGCGCTGCGATCCGCGCGCGCGCCGGATCACACCGTGGCAAACACCGGCCGGCGGCCTATTCGTGCCGGAGAGGGTGTACCATCGGAAACTGCGGAGTTTCACCGACACCTTAATCGTTGACGGTGACCAGCGTGCGCTCTTTTCAGGCCGCTGCCTGTCGGCGCTCACGGACCGGTGAGTTGCAAGGCGGTGTGTCATGACCGAGCGAGCTTTCGTGCAATTGGAAATCACCAATCGCACCCTACAAATGCTCAGCCTTTGCAACGAGGCACTGGTCCGCGCCGACAGCGAAAACGCCTTGCTGAACGAGGTTTGCCGCGTGGCCGTCGAGATCGGCACCTATCGCATGGCAAGCGTGTTCTATGCGATGGACGACCCGGAGAAAAGCGTCGTGCCGATGGGCCACGCCGGCTTTGAAGAGGGCTATCTCGACGGCGTGAGCATCTCCTGGGCCGAAGATCGGCCGGAGGGCCGTGGGCCCGTGGGAAAGGTGATCCGGGGTGGGCAGCCCGTGGTGATAGGCGATCTCGCGGCCGATCGGGAATTCTCGCCGTGGCTGGCCGCCGCCGCGGCGCGCGGCTTCCACAGCTGCGCCGCCTTCCCGTTGACGGGCGGCGGCCGCACCTTCGGCGCGTTCGCCCTCTACGGCAGCGAACGGCGGGGTATTTCCACCAGCGAGCAGCGACTGCTGCGCCAAATTGCCGATCATATCGCCTTCGGCATGATCAAGCTGCGCGCGGACCTCGAGCGGCGGACCCTGCTGGATGCCATCCGGCTGGTCGCCAAGGACACCGCGGGCAGTACCGGCACGGAGTATCTGCAGAAGTTGCTGCTTACCTTGGTGGAGGTGCTCGGCGCCCTCGCCGGCTTCATCGCCGGACCCACCCAACCGGGAGCGAATCTGGTGCGCCCTCTGTGTGCCGTGGTCGACGGCAGGATCCTGACGGACTTCGAATACTCGCTGCGCGACACGCCCTGCGAGGACGTGCCGGCGGGCGGCCGCCTGGTCATCCCCAAGGAGGTCTGCAAGCGCTACCCGAAGGCAAAGGCACTGGCCTCCCTAGGCAGCCAGGCCTATGTGGGCGCGAGCCTGATCGACACCGCAGGACATGCCCTTGGCACGATCTTCGTGCTATTCGGGGAGCCGCTTGCCCATCCGGAACCCGCCGCATCGATGCTCGAGCTGTTCGCCAACCGCGTCGCCGCCGAGCTGGCCCGCCAGAAGACCGATGCCAAGCTGCGCGAGCAGGCAATGCTGCTCGACAAGGCTCGCGACGCCATTTTTCTGCGCACTCTGGATCATCGAGTCGAGTTCTGGAACCGAGGCGCGGAAGGTCTCTACGCCTGGTCGGCCGAGGAGGTGCTGGGCAGGTCCGTCCTCGATTTCAAGGTCGGCGACCGCGCGGCGTATCTGCAGGCGATGGAACACCTGCTGCGAGACGGCGCGTGGGCGGGAGACCAGACGGAACTCGCCAAGGACGGGCGCCGTCTGACCGTGGACTGCCACTGGACCTTGGTGCGGGCGCAAGACGGCACGCCGAAGAGCATACTCGCCATCAACAACGACGTGACCGAGCGGCGCCGGTCGGAGCAGCAGCTGCGGCTGCTCGAGGCCGCCGTTGCGCGGCTGAACGACATCATCGTCATCACCGAGGCCGAACCCATCGATGAGCCCGGACCGCGCATCGTGTTCGTCAACGACGCCCTCCAACAGCGCACCGGCTACCGTCGAGAGGAACTTATCGGCCGCTCCCCGCGCCTGCTGCAGGGTCCCCTCACCAGTCGCGGGGAACTCGCCCGCATTCGCGAGGCGCTGCGGAACCTGCGGCCGATTCGCGCGGAGCTGATCAACTACAACCGCGCAGGAGAGCCTTTCTGGCTGGAGCTCGACATCGTGCCGCTGGCCGATTCGACCGGCCGCTGCACGCACTGGGTTTCCGTGCAACGGGACATCACCGACCGTAGGCGCTCCGAACAGCGGCTGCAGGAGAGCGAGACCAGACTGCTGCAGTCCCAGAAACTCGAGGCGATAGGCCAGCTCACCGGCGGCATTGCGCACGACTTCAACAATCTTCTCACCGTCATCATCGGCAGCACGGAATCCTTGACCGAGGAGCTTGCGTCCGATCCGAAACTGTCGGCGCTGGCGCAGATGGCCAAGACGGCGGGCGAACGAGGCGCGGAGTTGACCAACCGGCTGCTCGCCTTCGCGCGCAGGCAGGCGCTCGAGCCGCGATTATTCCAACCGCACACCGTCGTAAAGGACATGCTGCCCCTGCTGCGGCAGACCCTGGGGGAGAACATCCGCGTGGATATGCCACGAGATGACAAAACCTGGCCGGTATTCGTCGATCCCGGCCAACTCGAATCGGCGGTGCTGAACCTATGCATCAATGCCCGTGACGCGATGCCCGAGGGCGGCTCGCTGCTACTCGAAACGACCAACGTCCATCTCGACCGGACATACAGCAGTGAAAATCTCGACGTGCAACCGGGCGACTACGTCATGGTGGCGGTTTCGGATACCGGAACGGGCATCCCTCCGCAGTTGCTGAGTCGGGTGTTCGATCCGTTCTTCACCACCAAGGTCGAAGGCAAGGGTTCGGGCCTCGGCCTCAGCATGGTGTACGGCTTCACCAAACAGTCCGGCGGTCATGTAAAGATCTATTCGGAGCTCGGCTCGGGCACCGCGGTGAAGCTTTATTTACCGCGCGCCGATCAGGCACAGTCGCGGATCGCGCCGGATGTCGTTGCGGACGTCGAGTTGCGCGGCGACGGGGTGATTCTGCTGGTGGAGGATGACGCTCTGGTCAGACAGCACGCGGCCCGCCTGCTGAACGACTTCGGTTACCGGGTGCTGCAAGCCGCGGACGGAGCACAGGCGCTGCAGATCGTGCGCAGCGGAACCGCGATCGATCTTTTGTTCACCGACGTCGTCCTGACAGGCGGCATGAGCGGCCCGCAATTGGCGGCGGAAGTCGCGAAGTTACAGCCCAGCGTACCCGTACTGTTCACTTCCGGTTATACGGAGGATGCGATCGTGCACCATAACAGGGTGGACGCGGGAGTACATCTGCTGCACAAGCCGTATTCGCGGCGCACCTTATCGGCAAAGGTTCGCGGGGCCCTGCGAGCCGGGGGCGAGCAGAGTCGCGGATGACTTCCCTAAATTGACGCCGCGCACCATACCCGGCGGCCAAAGTGGATTTTCAGCCCAACCGGGGATCTAATACCGGGGCTGGGAGTCCAAATGAGAGTCGGTTCGAACGAATTGGTGGCAACCATGGCGCCCAACAATAAGCTTCGATTCCATCGACCGGTGTTCGGCGCTCTTTTGCTGGCGAGCGCGTGCCAGGCGACGGCCGGTGCCAGCACCCTGCCACCGCCCACGGAGCAGGAATTGGCAGGCGACAGCCTCTTTCAATTCATCGTTCACCATGCCACGACGCCCTACCCCACCAGCACCGGGGTCTATGGCAGCCTTTCCCGCTGGCGCGGCGGGCGGCCCCAGACTGTATGTCCGCTCACCACCGGGCTCGAGCCGGCATACAACGCCTATGTGACCGCGCGGGTGCGCGAACTGGCCACCGAGGTGGGCGCGCCGGTGTACAAGGATTCGAACTGCAAGGACAACGTGGAAATCATCTTCACGAGCGATCCCTTGAAAATCATGGCCAAGGTGCAGAAGTCGGCGTCCCTTTCGCTGGGAGTGAGGTATCTGCCGCGGACTCAGAAGCAGCTGGAGTTCAGCGGCACTCATGCCATTCAGGGTTGGTACATCACCAGCACCGGCGGCGACCGGATCTTGAACACGGACGCGGACCTCCTTGCAGGCCAGCTCGATCTGCTGGCTCTCTGGCCGATGGTGATTCAGTCGGGAATGTCCATGAACCGCGGCGGCTTCAGCGGCAGCTTCAGCGGCATAATCGGCGTCGTTTTGGTGATCGACACCGCCAGGGTCACGAATTTTGCCATCGGACCGCTCGCCGATTATCTCGCCATGCTGAGCTTGTCGCTGGTTCAGTCACCGGACCACTGCGATCCGCTGCCGAGCATACTGGACCTGATGTCGCCGAGCTGCGGGACTCGCGAGAAGCCCACGTCGGTGACGGCGGGTGATGTGGCGTTTCTGAAAGCGCTGTATTACGAGAACACCGGGTTGGGTCCCACGCTGTCACGCGACGACATGCAAAGCAACATGCTGCAACAGTTCAAAGGGCATTGAGCGCCGCATAGATGATCTTGCAGTCATGTAATTGACGTCACCCAGGACCTTCGCAGCCCTTTGAAACCGGAATCCCGTGCCGGCTCCGTCCCGGCACCTCGACATCGCGCGTTCGCGGCGTTCACCAGCGCCGACGTTCGGATCTACGTCACCGCGGCGACGGCTGCAATGAT
>VFSW01007898.1_pt1 | contig 15376 bp, 12 predicted proteins | sample 5358111 | NCBI WGS metagenome assembly VFSW01 (sample SAMN11554181, study PRJNA540505) | mine drainage metagenome | isolation source: sediment from site ElyBrook_90M | place: USA: Ely Copper Mine, Vershire, VT | collected 2017
GCAAGGGCTACTGGCTAGTGGCGGCCGACGGAGGAATCTTCACCTTTGGCGATGCCCAATTCTATGGATCAACGGGTGCGATTTCTCTCAATCGCCCTATCGTTGGAATGGCATCGACCCCCGATGGCAAGGGCTACTGGCTAGTGGCGGCCGACGGAGGAATCTTCACCTTTGGCGATGCAACCTACTTTGGGTCAGTGCCCGCGATATTGAATACGTCAACCGCACATCCGATTTTGCCACCTAGTAACCCGTCGATAAATGCAGTACCAAATCCCGATTTCGCATCATCCTGTCAGGCATCGAGCTACACAAGCTGCAATAACCTCGCACTTACGGCTGTTGATAACGCTCGTATGGCGCTTGAAGGGCTACCAGCAATGAATCTGCCGAGCAACTTCGCGACCCTTACCCCGGCTGAACAGGTATTTGTTCTTATTGACATAGAGAGGGTTGATCGCGGCCTCGAACCAGTCATTGGTTTGGTGAATGAACTCAACACAGATGCCCAAATCGGTGCAAATGGTTTTACAGACCCCACTTACGGTGGTGAGGTGATTCCGGGTATTACTGGATCTTACGGATGGGTGTCGATTTGGTCGGACGACTACTCCTCCGTGGCCTCGATCTTCGACTGGATGTATAACGATGGCTATAACTCGTTTAATTACGACTGCCAAACTCCGACCTCTCCCGGTTGCTGGGGCCATCGAGATAATATTCTTGCTTCTGCACCGGCTGGCACTAGCTGGATTATGGGTTCCTACTCGATACCTGCAAGTGGACTCTATTCACAAGCTGCACTGATGCTCAACGTATCTGGAACTGTTTCGCCGTCGGACTTTACCTACACTTGGGCTGAGGCGCAATCGATGGGTGCGAGCTAATTTGGGTCAATAGCATTCTCGATGGTTTGCTATTTAGTTGCGAGGTATCTCCCTAATTTAAGATTTGCCCTCGCCGGGTAAAAGCGTCACTTATTTAGTCGTTATTATGAGACAAAAGCGGCGAGGAGATTGATGCATGAGGGTAAGCGCAATTCAGATTGAACAGAAGATTGGCGATCCGGATGTCAACATGGCAACCGCCATGTCTTACCTCTCTAGGGCGATCGAAGACGGTTCTTCTTTGGTTGTACTCCCTGAGCTATTCAAGACTGGTTATCTACATCGCGATCGCCGTGCGGCGCTATCGTTTGCTGAATTTGTTACCGGAGAGACCACCGCCGAGATAATTTCCCACCTTAGAGGAAGTAGTGCCAAGGTTGTCTTTGGAATGATCGAGTCCGATACCTCTACTGGGCTGCTTTACAACAGTGCCATTGTGGTTGACGAGGATGGAATAGTCGGTCGATATCGAAAGAGTCATCTTTATGTCGCGGACTCACTCTGGGCGAGTAGCGGTGCGATGGCACCGCTCGACTTCGACGTAGAAGGTTTTCGGGTGAGGGTAGTCATCTGTGCTGACATCGAGTTCCCCGAAGTTGCTTACACGCGAGTTACGCCCCCGGTTGACATCATATGTCTGCCAACTGCGTGGGTAGACGAGAAGGCACCTTCGATGAACTGGTGGGCGCGCGCAATCGAAAGTGGGGCAAATCTTGTATGTGCGGATCTTTCAGGCGTCGAAGAAGGGGTGCAGTTTTCGGGCGGGTCCTCGATAATTGCCCCTGACGGGAGTATCCTCTCAACTATTGACACTGGTTCTGGCTTGATAAGTGCGGAGCTTTCTCAAGGTCTTCGCCCCTTTAGAAAGATTGAACAGCGGCTTTTTCTAGGTACCGAGACTTTCTCTCGCGAGGAGCTAAAGTTGCGTTCGCTGTCATCGATCCCGAAGTCATCCGATCTTGAAATTGAAGTTTTAGTCGTAGATAGAGCTTCGGGGCCAGAATTGGACTCTAACGATTGGTCGGCGCTGTTGAAGGATGGTGAAGCTTTGCAGTTGGCTTCGAAGCGTGGATCAGTTGGTCTCACCGCCATCGTCGGTACCGGCAACGAGACTTCGCTCGAAGCTCTGATGAAAGTAGTCGAAGCCCCAAAACAAGATGGCGATGATAATTCGGAGTTACCTAAGGACATGGGAGTCGACGGTGAGCAGCGCCGTCCCTCCAAAATAGTTGGAGTGACTGAGGTTGATCGTGACGGACAAAGGGGCCTTGGCGTCCTTTACAAAGGAACTTGGATTAATGTGCTGAGCGGTGAAGTGGGAGAAGTTGTACTCGCCGGAGAAGATGATCTAGATCACACCTCAGGCGGTAGTCAAGTCCTTATTGTTGGCGTGGTTGATGCTCGTAGTTTGAACGAGTTCATTGAAACTAGAGTTGTTGCGCTCGATGGTGCTGATCTCATATTTGTCGTTGGATCAGAGTCGGAGGTACCACCTATCTCACCTCGACCCTCCTCTAAGATCGGATTACCTCCATATGAGAGTTGGGGTCCGCAGACCTATAACTTCTCGATGCTACGTCAACGAGCAGGGGAAAATTCAACACCTATCGTTGCTCTCCTCAGCGATGATATCTCAGTTGCTGGTAGAGATCGAGCTTCGGCTCGACAGTGCGGGGTATTTGGCGGCGACTACTGGACGTTTCCGTATGAAGAGAAGATCTTCGGCAGGGATAGCTACGTGAGCAAAAGTGGGATCGAATCATTGGGTCTTCAACTTCAACTTAAAGTTGAAAAGGGTTATATGCGCCGTCGTCATCCTGACCTCTATGGCCTTCTCTAAGTCACCCATCCTCGGGTGCGGTCGTATGTGGCCTTATTTGGGTCATTGGGTGACGGGTTAAGAGGAGGGTTTTTAGGTAGCCTTTGGATTGGAGAGGATATGAGAGAGGGGTGGAAGCTTGGCTTGGTTAGTTAGGTCGGAACACGTTATCTCGAGTTTGCGCCATTCATCGCGCAGGGTATTGATTGCTTCGTCCAAAAATGGCTCTATTCGCGACGATGAGTCGACTCTCCTTGTTCGAGCCTCCATAGCCGTGGCATGGCGACTCGACTTCGGAGTCTTCGTTGTGCGGTTGTCAAAGGACGGCTCCATAACCTCTATCAGGCACCACCGAAGGCGCCTTTTGCCACTCGTCGTTGTTGCATTTGGTGAGACCTTCATAGTCCCGCAAAAGATCGCTGAACACGCACGATTGGCCCTCGGAGATATCTTCGAAGTTATTGAATGAAGTCGAACTTTACGCTTAGCCCCGAGTACTTAAATTAGCTTTGACTTTCAGTGTGCTTTGCGACGTGGCTGTTTTAAATTTAGATCGTATAAATCGGCCTCTCCGTCGTGGCGGCTTATTTGATCATAAAAGTGTTCGCGATCTTTGATGGATAACTTCTAGCTTGTAGGAATGGGAGATGTTGTATTGCCCGATACGGGTTGGAAGTGGTTATCGAACGGGGCGGAGGAGCTAGTCGCATCTACCCTTTATTTGGTTGGAACGCCGATAGGCAATTTGGGGGACTTGAGTTATAGGGCCCGGTGGATCCTGTCGGCGGTCGACGTTATCTTTGCCGAAGATACACGGGTAACGAGCTCCCTGTTGCGCCAAGTGGATATCGCTCGGCGGCCGCTAGAACGCTTTTCGCCATTTGATCTTGAAGGGTCCATCGCGAAGGTCATTGGCTATCTACAATCTGGATCTCGGGTGGCGTTTGTCTCTGATGCTGGAATGCCTTCTATATCAGATCCTGGTTCTGGACTCGGTCCGCGGGTGCGTTCCGAGGGATTCCAAGTTCGAGTCGTACCTGGTCCAACTGCTGAATCGGCTGCTGTAGCACTTGGTGGTGCGATTGCAGGTGGCTATATATTTGTTGGCTTTTTGCCGACCTCAAAGGCAAAGATCGCTGAGATATTGAAGAGCGCAAAATCACTCGATTACGGAGTGGTCTTCTATGTTGCTCCTCACGATCTCAGGAAGGTGCTTAATTCCCTCAGTGAACTAGGGGTAGCGTCACTTGCGGTAATTCGGGAGATGACGAAGTTGTACGAAGAAGTCATCGATGGTGCGATTGATGAAATTGTGAGTCACTTTTCGCGAGTTGATCCTCGGGGCGAATTTGTGGTGACCATAGAAGCCTCGGCTATCGAAGACCAACAATTCGGACCGTCAGAGGCAAAACAAGTATTTGATATCTTGGTCTCCACGGAGGCCACCACGGCGGAGAAGGCCAAGAAGGTCTCCAAACTCATGGGCTTAGATAGGGGAGAAGTCTACGATCTCCTTAGAAGGCTGTAAGCAAAAGATCAATTATCGTCGCTAACCTGTTGGTGTGGGTATTTATTTGGACTATGCATCGACCACAAAGATGACCGAGAAGGCACTGTCTGAGTACGTTCGCGTAGCGAGTAGTTACTTCGGGAATCCTCAGGGGAATCATCGCTTTTCTCGGGAGGCATTGGCCGAACTAGATGGTGCTCGAGAGCGCGTTGCGATGGTTTTAGGAGTAGCGCCATCCGAGATCTACTTCACTGCATCAGCTACCGAGGCTAACAACATAGCGTTGAACGTTGAGGGATCGATCTTGACTAGCTCGATCGAACACAAGGCAGTCTTAGCACCAGCAGTGGCTCGTAAGGCGAACATCTTTGCTGTAAATAGCGATGGATCTATCGATAGGGACCGACTTAGGCAACTCTTGAAGGAGAGTGGTGGGTACCTAAAGCTGGTCTCGTTCATGGCGGTCAATAACGAAATTGGATCTGTGAACCCGATTGAAATATTGGGTGGAATGGTCAAGAAGTACACCTCGGCTCACTTTCACAGTGATGCGGTTCAGGCGGCTAATTACTTCGAGCTACGAAAGTTGATCGGCAATTGCGACCTCCTGACTCTCTCTGCTCATAAATTTGGTGGCCCAAAGGGTGTTGGAATCCTTTATATCCGCGAGGGCGTCAAAGTTCGAGCGCTGATGTTGGGGGGAGCACAAGAGCGTGATATTAGGCCTGGTACTTCGAATTTGGCTGGAGCTGTTTCAGCTGCGGTAGCCCTCGAAGAGGCAGCTAAAACACCGTCGGAGAATTGGGCTACCGTTGAAGGGCTTAGGAATCGTTTTGAAGAGTCGATTCACTCTCTCGATGATCGAATTTTGGCGACGGTGGATCGAGGCAGCCTTCGATCCCCGGCAATTTCAAACCTTCTTTTTCCGGGGACTATAAACGAAGAGATGTTATTTCTGCTTGATGCGATGGGCATTGGCGCATCCGGTGGAGCTGCGTGTGCCTCCGGCGCTCTTGATCCAAGCCATGTCATTCTCGCCCTCGGCTATGAACCAAAGATTGCGCGAAGCGCCCTCCGCTTTACATTTTCAACAGAGACGACGATCGCCGAAGTCGATGAGGCTAGCCAGCTCGTTGTACGCGCCTATCGACAGCTGGTACCTCACGGAGGTGCCGTTGAGTCCTAATGCCCCCATATATGTGGTTTTCTTGATCTTGCATGCGGCAAGCGCAATCGTGGGATTTGGAAGCGTAGCAATAGGCGGAGTCTATCTTCCAAAGTTTGCACGAAACGAGGCAGAAGGTGTCGCCTTTTTTCGACAGGGACGGGCGCTCTCGAAAGTTGTGGTTCCTCTCACGCTCGCCTTTGGTGTGACCCTGATCGTGCTTGCGGGAGGTAATTCAAATTTTTATAGCCACCTTTGGTTTCAAGGTGCGGTTACCTGCTATTTGATTGCATATGGACTCTGTCTCGTCGGCATTTGGCCCAAAGAGGCGCTGATAAGGAGGGCAATCTTTGATGGCGAAAGGGTTGAGATGAAAACCATGGCCGGCATTCAAAAGGCGATTATTGGCGTGGAACTCATGGTGGTCATAGCGTTTTTGCTGATGATTGCCCAACCAGGGTAGTGTTTACGCCTGTTCGAGCGAAGTTCGAAATGCGTTTAGGCAACGCTTGCGTCCGGATCGGGCTGCTCCTCTGATGCGACAGTTGACAGTGCTGCGAGACCATTTTCAACCGCTTTGATTTAGATTGTTATAGAAATGATTACAACTGAAGGGCTCCATTCGTGACCAGTGCACCAACTGACTACTTCATCTCAACGCCGATATATTACGTCAATGATGCCCCTCACCTCGGCCACGCCTATACGATGATCAACTCTGACGTCTTTGCTAGATGGCATAGAGGCCTCGGCGAAAGGGTTTTGTACCTCACTGGTACCGATGAACACGGTCAAAAGATCGCAGATTCTGCTGCTAAGGCGGGAATGGACGTCGGCGAATGGACCGATAGTTATGCAAATAAGTTCAAGGAGACTTGGGCTAGCTTGCACATCAGCTATGACGACTTCATAAGAACAACTGAAGATCGCCACAGTATCGCGGTTAAGAAGTTCCTGCAAGCTGTCTATGACAACGGATATATCTACAAGGGCAAGTATGAGGGACTCTATTGCGTATCGTGTGAGTCTTATTACACCGCTACTGAGGCTGTCGAATCGAACTGTCCGGTGCACAAAAGGCCGCTGACTGTCATGGAAGAGGAGAATTACTTCTTTAGACTTTCAGCCTTTACAGAGGCAATCTCGAAGTGGTACGAAGATGTAGAGGATTCGGTCTTTCCTGATTTTCGAAAGAATGAATCCGCGGCGTTTGTAAAGGGTGGTTTAGAGGATATCTCAATATCCCGAGTCTCGCTGAAGTGGGGTATTCCACTGCCGTGGGACGAGAGCCACGTCTGCTACGTCTGGTTTGACGCGCTCATTAATTACCTGACAGCTATCGGCTATGGAGACGGTGACCCGCTCTTTGAGTCGCGTTGGAAGAATTCTCACCACCTAATTGGCAAGGATATTCAGAGATTCCACTGTGTTTGGTGGCCAGCTATGACGATGGCGGCAGGTTTGACTCCTCCAAGGCAGGTTCTTGTACACGGTTGGCTCTTAGTAAAGGGTGAAAAGATGGCAAAGTCGGGGGGCAATGGCGTTGATGCCGTTTCGCTCTCTGCTACCTATGGCGTTGATGCCGTTCGTTACTACTTGATGCGTGAATACAGCCTCGGATCTGACGGCGACTTTTCACTTGAAGCACTTGAGCAGCGCTATAACGTGGAATTGGCTAACAACCTTGGTAACTTGCTTTCGCGGGTTACGAATATCGTTGCAAAGAATTTGGGCGGGCTTACGCCGGGGTATCGGGGCACGGTAGCAGATCCAATCGTCCTTGAGCGCCATATCACTGCTTTTAGAGAGCATATGGATGGCTATCTGACCTCAAAGGCTTTAGAGGAGATAGCGTCAATGGTGCGTTACGCCAATGTTTTGATTGAGGAGAGTGCGCCTTGGAAGGAGAAAGACCCCGAGCGGCTGTCTGCGATCCTAGGGGACCTTCTTGAGATTATTCGACTCGCGGCAGTCGCCTTATCGCCGATCCTAGTGGTATCTTCTCCGCTTATCCTTGAGGCGATTGGAGTTAACAGGGAAGTTGTCGCTGGAAACTTTGTTGACGAATTAGTGGTTGGTCGTTATGTCGGTGGATCGACTATCGAAAAAGCGGCCCCGCTCTTTCCGAGGATCGAAGGATAATTTAGCGTGAATTGGTTTGACTCTCACTGTCACTTAGAACCTGAGATTGACCTAGCTGACCTTGAAGTGAAGCTTAAGGAGCGGTCAGTTGAAGGTCTGGTCAATATAGGTACGACGATGGAGACTTCAAGGAGGGCTCCCGTTGTAGCTAGAAGGGTGAAAGATGCAATCCCGGAATTAGTCGTTGGTGCGTCTCTCGGGATTCATCCCCATGATGGAGCTGCTGTAGAGGGAGATAAGTACCGCGAATTTGACGAGCTAATTGGTGTAACGAAAGAGGCGTATCCTGATCTCCTGGTGGGAATCGGTGAATGCGGATTGGACTACTACTACGACTACTGTGACCGGAAGGTTCAGCGAGAGGCATTTGTAGCTCAGATTGAAAGTGCTATCAAGTACGACCTTCCCGTTATCATCCACACTCGTGATGCTTGGGACGATACCTTTGCGATCCTGGATGACTTTCGTCACCATAGGTACATCCTCCATTGCTTTACCGGTGGACCAAGTGAGGTCGAGCGTTTACTCGGCTACAACACTGTTATATCTTTTTCGGGTGTTGTAACCTTTAAGAAATCTGCTGACAATCAAGAGGCGGCGAAGATCTGTCCAGTTGATCGTATGATAGTTGAGACTGATTCACCTTATTTGGCGCCAATGCCTTTTAGGGGTAAGCCAAACGATCCTTCACTCGTCGCCGTTACCGGAGCCTTTATTGCGGATCTTAAGGGTATCGATGTCGATTCGTTTGCTAAATCAACTACCGCAAATGCCCTAGCATTTTTTTCGATTCCACCTAGGGATTAGTTCCTCTCTACAAACCGATGTAGAAGATATAAATCATGGAAAAGTACTTTCTTATGTGCATTTCATGATAATATGTATTTCAGTTGCGGAGAACCCGGTAAATTGGAGCGCCTCCCCAGAGTGCAACTAGCTGACGGCTCCCGTGAGGTAGAGCTATCGGCGCCAAAAATTCAAATCGAGCTAAGTCAAGGAATTCGACAACAGCTAAACAGCCAAAACAAGTAGCAAGTTCGCAATAAAGTGTCATGTACATGGCATCTTTGTGACCCTATAGAAAGTTGAGCATAAAACCCTAGACACACACCACATTCCGATCCAGTTGTTACGAGAGGTAAATCAATGTCCTATCAAAGCAATTGGAGAAGTAAGGTCGTAATGCCGATAGGTCTTAGCACAACCTTGTTATCTCTACAACTTCTCCAAATGTCCACTACATCCATGCCCGCATACGCAGCTACTTTGAGCGTGCAAAAGGGATGGAGCAATATACAAAAAGAGCTAAAAGTTCAATCACTGACTTCTTTAAGCGGTGAGGAGATCGCTCCAATAACCCAGCAATTATCGACCGCGGACGCCCAAGATACGGTTAGTTTCGCAGCCGCTGGGGAAATTATTCCTGTGACAAATGACACTGGAGTAAATACCTTTTATCTCCCGCAGGGCGTGCGCTTTAAGCAGGTCCCGCCACCTCCCGCAGTCACTCCGCCTGTCACTCCACAGGTGGCTGCGCAGCCTGATCACAGAGTCGTCGGGGTTGCTTCTTGGTACGGAAGTGCCCCGGGTACTTGTGCCAATCTTATGGTTCCGTTTGGGACAACTTTAACGATTACAGATTTGTCCTCCGGTAAGGTTGCACATTGTATTGTTGATGACCACGGGCCATATGTAGGCGGTCGAATAGTCGACCTTTCGCCAAGCGTATTTAGTCAACTTTCCTACCTTGGAAATGGTCTGATCTACGTTTCAATCTCTTGGTAGTCGTCCTCTGGATTTAAGTCGGTTCAAAACTCGCTCGCAAATGAGCGAGTTTTGTCTATTGCGCCGTTATTAGAGTTAACTGTAGGACTTCGGGTGAGCTGACGGGACAGGTTAATTTTGAGCGAGCGAGGCCTAACAAAGGGCGATATTCTTGACCTTCTTGGAGTCGACAGCCTATCTCCAAAGCGATCATTGGGACAAAACTTTTTGGTCGATAGTTCGTTTGCACGTAAGGTAGCGACAGCTTGTGTAGGGGACGAAGCGGGCACGATCGTTGAGATAGGCCCGGGCTTTGGTTCACTGACGTTGCACCTCGCATCTATGGTTGAAAGCGTCTTTGCGATTGAGAAGGACAATTCAGTTGCTAGCAGACTACAAGAAATCTGTGTAGATAGGTCTATAGGCAACGTCACAGTCTTCAATGAAGACGCCCTTGAGGTCGACTATGCAGTACGAATGGGTGAGCTTGGTGCGAAGGTTGTCGTTGGTAATCTTCCATATAACATCTCTGTTCCGTTGATTTTGAAGATTATCTCGGAGAGTTCTGGAGCGGTCGATCGAGCGGCATTCATGGTTCAAAAGGAAGTCGCAGAGCGATTGAGCACCGAACCTGGGGGGAGAAACAGTTCATTTACCTCCCTCAAGAGAGCTTTTTATGCGTCGTCGCGAATCCTCTTCGATGTACCTCCCACGGTCTTTTTTCCAGAGCCCAACGTGACCTCGGCTATCGTTGAATTTCGAAGTGATCGCTCACGTCCTGGATTTACGAATGAAAAAGAGACTGAAATAGTCCTTGCTCTCGCGAAGATTGCCTTTGGCAATCGCCGCCAAATGCTGCGTAGGACCTTGAAACCTTTTTTTGAGGTTTTAGACGAGGCCGGAGTCGACACAACTATGCGACCCGAAGCCCTTAAATTATCTGATTGGCTTTCGATCGGCGTAGCGGCACTAAAGGGCGGGATCAAATTCTCAACTTTGGTCCATGATCCGGGCATCGACCTATGAGTTTCATATTTGCGCCAGCCAAATTGACTTTAGGATTTCGGGTTACAGGCATTCGAAGTGATGGTTACCACCTCATCGAGTCAGAGATGACTATGGTAAATTTTGGCGACAATATCGAAGTTGTCGAATTATTCGACCGAACCGCCGGTAAAAGATCGCACTTCGAAGTGACGGATCCTGAGAATATGAGCCAATTTGGCTTTGGTTTTAGGCAGGTTCCAACTGGCGAGGATAATCTCCTCGATAAGGTTGCTTCGATCTTTGGCAAGGGATTGAAGGCCCGTATCGATAAGCGAATTCCTGTTGGCGGCGGCTTAGGTGGAGGCTCTGCCGACGGTGGTGCTATAGCCCGTTTGCTTTGGAGCGCTGAGCGAGAGTTGGCGGGCTTATCGATCGAGGATATGGTTACACAGTTGGCGAAATTGGGAGCGGATCTGCCGGTCTGTTTCTTTGGTAAGCGGTCTTGCGTAAGTGGTATCGGCGAGGTCCTGTCCTTTCTAGATGGACCACGTCCAATTGCCTTACGTAAATTTACACTCTTTCTAGCGCCAATTTCGATCTCAACGCCCGCGGCCTATAGTGCATTCGATGAAGGGAATCGCGTAACAGTAGCAAGTGGGGAGTTCCAAAACGACCTTGAGGGGCCAGCGCTCGCTATTTCGGGTCGGTTAAGGAGTTTTCGAGAGACGATAGAAAAAAGGTTTGGTGTCACCCCATCACTCGCGGGTTCGGGTTCGACCTATTTCGTATCAGGTCACGTTCTTGACCAACTTCTAGTCGAAGATTTGTCAAAATCATCCAACGCCAAAGGCCAACAAGACGGGGTGAGGTGTATGCCGTTTTCTGACATAAATGACCAAGAAATGTCTTACCTAGCATGGCAGTGTGAAGAGATCGAATTGAACTTCTAAAGGGTGCTTTACAGTTGTGTAGTTTCTGGCCTCGAATTTGAATCCTTGAACCGAGGCAGCGTGGCGTCGTGGTTTTCATACAATGGCGTTTATTCAGCGAGCGGTAACGACTTTTGTTGGCAGTGAAGATTGTTGGCAGCGCCGGAAAGTATCGGTTGTAAAGAGCTGGCCTCCTTGGTAAAGCTTGAGGGGGTTAGATCGCAGTTGAAAGACGATATGCCTCCCGAAACCAATGGAATTTGGGAGCCTTGAAGCAGATCCCTGGAGTGTCAATCCGAATAGCCGCCATCGATTCTTCATTTCGATGGCGGCTATTTTCTTTTGGTTGTGGTGGAAACAATGACATTGACATTCACATCCATTGGAGGACTCTAGCTCCTCCTTGGTAAGGTGGACCTTTGCTTAGATCATCTGAAGATCGTTGCCTGCGAGGTTGGTATCTGTTGATGAAGTCCCCTGTGGACTCTGACGACGGAGCTTCGTCGTCAGCAATGCAGCAAATGCTAGAAGAATTGCACCAACGGAGATGGCGGGTCGAAGTCCCGCTATGAATGCAGTTGGAGTGGAGAAGCCGCCGAAGCTTGTAAATACCGCTCCTAAAGTTGCAATCCCAAGGGCTCCACCGACCTCGCGAAGCGAATTGTTTACACCGGATGCGACAGCCTCCATCTTCGGTCCCGCAGATTCAAGTGTGATTGATGCTGTTGGCACGAAGAAGAGGGAGGTGCCCACGCCTGCTATTACGAATGCGCCTATGAGGCTCGGGTAGGAACTTCCAATGCCGATTACTACTGCGATCCATCCGAGCCCGACAGCCTGGAGTGTCAATCCGATCTGAACTAGGCGCTCTCCGCCGAATCGATTCACGAGGCCCCCGAGAAAGGGGGTGACAAGGATCGGCATCGCGGTCCAAGGAAGGATGCGTATTCCTGATGCAACTGGCGAGAGCCCTTGGATCAACTGGAAGTACTGAGAAAGAAAGAAGACTGAACCGAATAGACCAAAGCTCATTAGGAGAGATGCCGCATTGATTACTGAAAAGTTGGTGCTTTTGAAGATTTCGAGTGGGACCATTGGCTCTCTCTTTTTACTCTCGACGAGGGTGAAGGTTACGAGACCGACGGTGGAAAGTGCGAAGGATACAAGGATGCCGCTATTGGTCCAACCCTTTGATGAACCGTTGATTAATCCATTGACTAGGCCAAATAGGCCTAGCGAAACTAAGAGAAGGCCAGTAAGGTCAAGACGTTTTGGTAGTTTTTTATTCGTATTGAACGCCAAAGTAGTAAGAATCAGCAAGATAATACCTGTTGGGACGTTGAGCCAGAAGATCCACTGCCAGTTCGCGATTTGTACGATTGCTCCGCCCACGAGAGGCCCAATGGCAATTGCTAAGCCACCAAGAGCGCCCCATATTCCAAGGGCAAAGTTTCGTCGTTCTCGTGGGACGCCATCTGAGAGTAGTGTGAGGCTCAGTGGTACCATCAGCGCACCGCCAACCCCCTGGATTGATCTCGAGATAATTAGTGGGGTAATCGATGTCGAGAGCGCTGCGGCCGCCGAAGCAAGAGTGAAGATAAGTACTCCTATTTGGAAGATGCGCTTTCGACCAAATTTATCACCGAGTGCCGCGCCCGCTATTAAGAGGGTGGCAAATGCAAGTGTGTATGCATTGACGGTCCATTCCAGCGAGGAGAGGCCGGCATGTAGGTGTTCTCGTATCGTAGGAAGTGCGGTTGTGACGACCAGATTGTCGAGTGCTGCCATGAATTGAGCCAGCCCCGTTGCAGCAATGACGAGGCCAACTTTCTGCCGTCTTTCCATGTTTCTCCCTAGTAAGTGATTACTCACTATATTATAAGTGAGTAATCACTTACTTCATTCCCGTTAGAAAGAAATCCTGGTTATCTGATAAGAGTTATTAAGGAGTCTTGCTTGCGCTGCGGCAGATGGAAAAGAGATTACATGCGAGACTTGGTCGTTAAATGAAGCAGGGGAGCTCGCGTTACAATAAACGAAAGCTCCCCTGAAAATAAAGTAAAACTACTTGCCAGCTCTTCGCTGCCAGCGCGTAGCCTTCATCATCTTCTTATGCTTCTTTTTACGCATGCGCTTGCGACGCTTTTTGATAAGTGATCCCATAGTTTGATCAAAACTAGCAGGTATTTTGGCATTCAAGGCAGATATCGGTAAGAATATCGTCTGCATAGTGCAACGCTTCGATCGATCGATTAAGATCCGCAAACTCAGATTGTGGATCCTTAGCTATATATCGTTTCTAAGAGGGGTGCATTGAAGTGATCAATGTCGCTAGAATAATGGTGCACTTTGGCGGATAGTTCAATTGGCAGAACGCCTGACTTTGGATCAGGAGGTTCCAGGTTCGAGCCCTGGTCCGCCAGCTAATAAATTTCATTTCACCGTTATTATCTCTTCTTGAACTCGTCATTCTCGTAAGAGCGCGCCACGGATGTGCCACGCTCTAAAAATGGCACTAATAAGTGTCAATGAGACGTAGCCTGGTATCGACTAGGGTGGCAGCGGATCAAACATAATCAACCTCGGTAGTCTACGGAGGCTTATTGATTTACGAACTTACATTCTCTGTTGACATCGTTTATTGCTTGTACGATCCGGGCGATATAGAGTCATTCATAAGCTGTTTGGGATGCAATTCGCTACGCCACTTCGACAAAAATTTCATTCCCCGTAATTGTCCTTTGGGAGATAATCATGAACCAAAAGGAAGTGCACTGCCGCATTGGAAGTATTGTGCTTTTGGCAGTTGCACCAGTGATCTTTACCGCTTGCGGAAGCGACTCTTCCTCGGCGAACCCCATCGGAGCCACAACTAGCACGGTCTCGGTATCCTCGACTCGGCCCGCGGCCGAAGCGCCTTCGACCATTCAGTCGTCACCGACTACCACTGTGCTACCGTCTGCTTCCTCGATTGTCGATTTCAACTTTCTGTCACTTGGGTTCGGCTGGGTGCTGAAATCGAACGGTCTCTACTTAAGCCAGAATGGAGGAACCAGCTTCAGCGACGTCACCCCCGCCAAAATCGATTCAGCGACATTCCTTGCTGCTGACTTTCTAAATACGACCTTCGGATGGCTGGCGGTCGAGCTCTCTTTCCAGACGGTTACCATCTATCAAACCTCCAATTCCGGCTCTACCTGGACCAAACTTCGCACGATTAGTATCGGCAGTGATGTGCCGATTTCTGGTGCGAGTATTTCCCTCGCCAGCACAAGCCACGGGGCGATTGACGTAACTGAAGGAGATATGACCGTTCCGGCCGCATACTTCGCTACGACGTCCGACGGGGGTGCGACCTGGAGTGGCGAACAGATAGCCTACCCGGGTCAGCTTGCCCTGCTTGGATCAGGTGTTGACGTCATTGAAGTACAGGGAGGGACTAACTTTATTGCAGAGAGTCTCGATAACGGCAGAAATTGGGCTGTGATCAACAATCCGCCCCTACCCTCGGGTTATGCGGGCGTTTACGCCTCGGCTATTGCTGGATCGCTCTCTGGATCAGGCGAGTTCGCGGCGACCCTTTCGAAGGTTGGAGCCGGAAATCTCGAAGCAACGGTGCTATATCGTGTTGCGCCGTTCACTGGAGCGCTTTTCGTAGTGGGTGTAGTTAGTGACTCCACTACGCGCGCTGCCACCCCCGCCGTTTCCCTTCAAGCGGCCAATGCAGCGGTGTTGATTCTTCCGCCCGATGCGACACAATCCGGAAGGTTTGAGTTGTTGACATCGTCCAACGGTGGAGCAAACTTTCCCATATTGCAGTTGATCAACCCGCCGATGGCCTCTGGGCTCACGCCTACCCAATCAAAAGCCGGAGAAGGGCAGAGCATTAGCGTTATCCGGGCTTCTTTTCCGGATGCGACACACGGCTGGGTGCTTTACTCCGACGCAACCTGTTCGGGTTTCAAGACTGGCTGTTCCAATGGGGAATTACTCACTGAAACTAAAAATGGTGGCCTAACTCAGCTCCCGTTAGGGCTCGGATAGGCGCTAGTTGACGGGTTGCGCCGCGTCTTTCACGAAGGCGCGCGACTTGATCCGGAAGAGGCACCGCTCGGCTCGCGATTTCAATTTCCGGCGTTGCGGCAATTCAAAGTTCGTCTCTAGGGTTCATAG
>VFSW01007899.1_pt1 | contig 15376 bp, 12 predicted proteins | sample 5358111 | NCBI WGS metagenome assembly VFSW01 (sample SAMN11554181, study PRJNA540505) | mine drainage metagenome | isolation source: sediment from site ElyBrook_90M | place: USA: Ely Copper Mine, Vershire, VT | collected 2017
CGCGCCGCGGACGCCGTGGCCGCTCTGGCCGAGGCAGCTGCGCGTCGAAAGCTCGCACGAGGAAGGCGGTCTGCGCGACTGGAGCGTTTCGACCGTCCGCTTCAGCGGCGATGAGAACGGGAATGTGCGGAAGCTGCACGCGGTGCGGGTCGGCGCGCCGCCGAAGTTCGAGACGCTGCCGGGTTCCGAATTCGAAATGGATGTCGATCTGGTGCTGCTGGCGATGGGCTTCACGGGTCCTGTGCGCGGCGGTCTGCTGGACGATCTTGGGGTTGCGCTCGATGCGCGCGGCAATGTGGCGACAAACGACAGCTGCATGTCGTCCGTGCCGGGAATCTTCGCGGCCGGCGACGCGCGGCGCGGGCAATCGCTGGTGGTCTGGGCCATATCGGAAGGCCGCAGAGCGGCGCGCGGAGTGGATGAGTTTCTGATGGGAAGCTCGAACCTGCCGGCTTAATCGAGTCCCCAGTCTGGACACGTTTCGAACTTTTGCAGCACAAAGCGGGGTCCGCTCGAACCAGTCCAATTCCTTTCAGGCCAATGGCATACACGCCGAACTGGCATGCGCATCCAGGCTGGGTGCCCAGCCGAGATCCGTCTCGAACGACGGGAGCGGCATCTTCAAGCCCGACGATCCACGATCTGGAGCGGGCGGTAAACACTACGGCGTTGATCGCGAGTGACGACGTCGCGAGGGCATCCGTTCATCCGTTCACGAGTCCGTCGGGACCGGTGGCCGAAGAGAAGGATCACCGCCACCCCAAGTAGGGACAGGGTTCCGGGCTCTGGAACATTCGACACCTGCCCAGTGGTGAACGTGGTGTTGATCGGGTCGCCGACGGCGTTGCTGACTATGCCGGACGCGGAAAAGAGAGCTGTTCCAGACGCGTGCCATTGCAGCGACAGTCTGGCCAGACCAAAGGTTCCGGGTTGCAACGCAAGCAGGTCCTGGGAAAGAAGCAGGGAGACCTCGATGAGTTCCAGTCGTTGGATCGACGGACTAATGGCCGAGCTTTGGCTCTGCCAGAAAGTCTCCACTCCAGGAATTCCCAGTGAACCCAGGCTGGCCGCGGCGCTGATCCCTATCAAGTTCGGGTCATAGTCAATGCTGAGGTCGTAGGCGCCAACTTGAGCACCTCCCAACCCTCCGATCACCAAGTCGACGGACGTTCCATTTGGCGCCGGCACGAACGTGACTTGTGCACTCCAGGCGGCCGTGCTGAGCGCGAATGCGAGAAAGAGTAAATTTGAGTTCATGATGTCACTGTTTTTCTTTGTGTCAGGGAGCGCAGTTCGGTTTGGTGCAAAAGGTCACCAGGCGCCGGGCGTCGAGGATCGTGATCTTTCCGTCATAGTCGAGATCGCGCGGATCATTGGGCTGGGTTACCGTCCCGAGACCCGACATCAATTGAAGCAGATCCGTCAAGTCCACTTTCAGGTCGCCATTTAGATCTCCGGGGTGTTGAATCGGGCGGGTGAGCGGCCCCCCGGTCGCCCAAGCAGCGGGAGTGATTCCGAGACAACGATCCGGCTGATCCGGAGTCGCCGTCAGGCCGGAGTAGTAATCGTGAGTGAAGCCGGACAGGTCGTAATAGATCGAGTTCGGGATTGGGTTCGTATCCGAGTCATCCACGAGGATGTAGGGTTGCGCCGAATGACAGGATACGTAGCGCGTGTCCGTGTTGTTGATGTGATTATTGACAGCAGGGCGCGGGGCCGCACCGGAACTGTCGTAGTAAAACAGAATCGAATGTCCCCATTCGTGTTTGAAGACATTGCGCTGATCCGGAGAGAACATCTTTATTAAGAAGCTCGCATAGGTCTGGCCCGTGCCCCGAGGCCACGCCAGTCCCCCATAACAGGCCAAACTGACGAATCTGCGTTGGATCGCGTCCCAGCCATAGTCCTTCCAAATCACTACCGATGCGTCATATCGTGCAATCTCCAGATCCGCAGCGACCGATCCGGGGTCCGGCCAGTAGCAGTCCGGTGGTGCGAGCCGAGTCAGTGGCGTACCTTTTAGCGAGATCGTCAACAAGGGCAGCATTTGGCCGCTGGTGAGGGCCGGCACGTCGACTTCGAAGAAACGTTTGGACGCGGAGATCGCAAGATCAATTTCCCCAGCGGTCATTTCCGTACTCACATCATGGGCGCCAGAGGCGTCGGTCCACTGCATGTCAACTTTGGGATAGACAATTACTTCAACTCTCCAGCGCGGATTCGGCAGTTTGGGAGATTCGGCCAAGAGCGCTGGGGCCACACAAAATACCAATAGAGGGGCTAAACGTCGGCAGTCGGTTGTCAATGTCATTGAAACTTCCTTTCACAAGACAACAATCGCATCAAGCAATCGAAGGGCCACCGCGATCGTGGTCTGCCAATATCAGCCCCAGCGATAGGAGTCCGGTGAATACCCACGGCGCCTCGATGGGTCAGTTGCCGCAGTTAAGCCTTTGGGTGAGCAAACCAACCCAATTGGCTCGGCTGGAGCCTGTTGCATGACTCGCGATATGTCGCGCAGTGGTTACCCCGCCGAGAGTTCGAGTCCATTGTGGGGCCGCTCCAGCGGGCGGCGCGGCCAACCGCCGCCCGTTCCACTCCCCGAATGAGCGATATTGGTTGACGATTGTTTCATCCGATACCGCGTCTCGAAAAAGCCATCCTGAAGACCGAAGGTCTGCCGGGCTGGGTCTGCGTGGGCCATCCCGATCCCGACAGCCACGTCCGCGTCTGGCTGGAGGTTCCGGGAAATCGCCTGGACATTTCGCGTTGCCATAGAATGGTGGCGCTCGCTCCTCTCACCGTCGCAATCGGTCTCGATCCCGACAACGCGCCCATCCAAGACGCCGCGATCGTCGTGACCGAAAACGGACCCGGCGGCAACATCCTGGGCCGTGTGGCAGTCAAATTCCAGCGGAAGATCGAAGCCCGCGGCGTCCGCATCGCCCTGTTCGAAGCCGGCGCAAGCAGCAACCGCTGCGTGCCCTTCCTGCGCGGCGCCGCCATTCGCTCCTGGGAAAGCTGGAAGGCCGCGCGCGACCGCAATCCGCGCAACATCCGCATGACGCCATCCGATATGTTCGCCATGTGGATTCTCCACAATGCGCCTCGTCCGGTCGTCGCCGTCTCCTGCGGCTCGGCGGAGCGGGGCAATCTGTTTCCCATGGATCTCGCCGGCTCCCTGACCGGCGAATGTTACGTGCTGGGTCTGCATTCCTCCAGCCCCGCGATTCCGGTGTTCCTCGAAAGCGGCAAAATCGCAGTGAGCCTGATGCCTCTGGACGCGAAGAATGCAGTCTACGGCCTGGGAAAAAACCATCGCGAGGCGCTTCTCGACGTGCGGGCGCTGCCGGCGCCAACCCGGCCTTCGCCGCTTTTCGGGATTCCGGCGCCCACGCAGGCCCTGGCGGTTTACGATCTCGCGCTCGAAACGGCCGTCGATCTCGGCTCGCACCGGTTATTCGTCACGCAGGTGAAATCCTTCGAAAGAAAATCGGTCGCGCCGCAAATATGCCATGTCCACCGGCTCTATCAGCAATATTTGATGAAGCGCGGCAGAGCATTGCAAATGGGTTAGATCCCGTCCGGGTTTTTTATATTGAAGTAACGATCCGCTTCTGCCATAATTCAGGACAATCCAATTTAAATGAGGGTCCTATGAAAGCAAGCCGCCGGGGATTTTTCCAGGGTGCGCTCGGTGGCGGGCTCCTGGCCGCCGCCGTAAGCGACACTCTCGCCCAGACGCCTCCCGCCCGCGTGCGTCTGGCGGAGATGGCCTCCACCGAAGTGCTGGGGCAACCGGAAGAGCGCCGCTCCCGCAACGGCCTGCTCGATACGCAGCTCACCGTTCAATACGCGCACCACTACATCGATGGCGATCTGGTCTACCTGCGAACGTACGAAGGCTCGCTCGTAGGCCCCACTCTGCGGGTCCGGCAAGGCGACACGATGAAGGTGCGGGTCGTCAACGCCCTTCCCGCGGACCTTCCCGCCGCCACCATGTCGCACGACATGAACCGGCCGCACGACATCAACGTCACCAACCTGCACACCCACGGGCTGCACATCTCGCCCTCCGGCACTGCCGATAACGTGCTCCTCGAAATCGCCTCCGGCAGCATGTTCCCGTATGAATACAAGATCGAGGACGACCACGCCGACGGCACGTTCTGGTATCACGCCCACAAGCACGGCTCCTCCGCCGTGCAGCTTGGCAGCGGCATGGCGGGCGCGATCATCGTCGAAGGCCCGCTCGACGATTATCTGAATGGCCTGGGCTTCGGCGACCGCATCCTCGTCATGCAGCAGATCCCCTACAGCTTCAAGTACGACACGGACAAGAAGCAGAACATCCCGGCCACGGTCGAATGGCCGAATGTGTTTCACGATAAATTCAGCCGCTTTACGCTCATCAACGGTGAGCTGAAGCCGCAAATCGTAATCTACGGGAAGGCCGAACGCTGGCGTTTCATTCATGCCGGCATTTCGGAGATGGAAGATCTCGCGCTGCAGGATTCGCAGGGGAAGCGCGTCCCTTTCAACCGCATCGCGGTGGATGGAATTACCACGGGAAAAGTGGATGCCCTCGATTCGCTCGAAATGGGTCCGGGCTACCGGATCGACGTGCTCGTGAAACTGCCGCCTGGCAACTACAAACTGGTCAAACTGGCCAAGCCCGCGGCGCAGAGTCTGCGGGGCGTTGACGAGGAGGGGCAGGAACTGGCGGACGTGATCGTGCGCGGCGATGCCCCGCAATCGTTGCCGACCGATGAGCGGATGAAAGGCTACATCCCCGCGCTTCCCGACATCGGCACGGTGACGGGCGAAAAGCGCGTGGTCACCTTCACCGCGCAGCCGGTCTGGCCCAGCATCAACGGGGCAAAGTTCCAGCCCGATTCGACCCTGCCCGGCCACATCAATCAGCGGATCAAGCTGAATACGACGGACGAATGGGTGCTGGGCAATGAGACGCTGGCCAGCCCCGGCGCGCGCCGGTTCGCCCATCCGTTTCATATTCATGTGAACCCGTTCAAAGTCATGCGGATTCTCAACGAGAAGGGCGAGAACGTCACGCCGCACGAAAATGTATGGAGGGATACCATTCTGGTTCGCCCGAAATATAAAATCACGCTCCGCTCGCATTACCAGCGTTTCACCGGCCGCGCCGTGCTGCACTGCCACATTCTGTCCCACGAAGACGAAGGCATGATGCAGGTGATCGATATCCGGCCCTGAGCGCTGCAAAATGTGTCTTGACCTGAGCGGGTTTTGTGCCATAAACTCGGTTTAATTTTCCCGGATTAAGAGTTGTATAAAGGAGAACGTCATGACAGGTAAATCCCGCCTTTCTCTCAGGCTCGCGTTGCTGCTCGGAATCGGCGCCGCGGCGATGCTGCTTCCTTCCAGACCGCAACAGACGCACAGCCCGTTTGCCGCGTCGGCCATGCAGGCGCCCAAACCGATGTGCACCACCGCGTCGCAACCGAATCTCGGAACCATCGCCGGCGCCATCACCCAATCGGCGAACGGCCCGTTCATCTCGGACTACAACAAGCTGTCGGAGGCCGCCTGGTGCACCTTCATCGCGCTGAATTTTCAGGCGATGGGCAACAATCCCACCATGACGGGAACCGGCGCCTTCGGCAATTGCACCAGCCCCGCGAACAATTGCCCCACGGTATGGGAAACATGGCTGCAGACTCAGGAAGTCTATTGCGCCGACGGTTCGGCGCCCAATCCGAACACCGGTTGCGCGGGATCGCAGCATTCGGCCCTGACGCACAAGCTGCGCACGGGAATGAACGGAGCGGGAATCTCCGTTCCCTCCAGCGTCCCGGCGGCGGAATTCAGGAATCTGAAGGCTCCCCAGCGCGCCTCATCCGCGGCCGCGACCGATCACTCCACCGTTACGGCGCAGGCAACCGGTTTCGAACTGCCGGACAAGAATTACTCCTCAACCAACCTCAGCGCTCTGATTGCTTATGAAACGCGCGACAATCCCTCTACCGTCGGCTATATTATCAAGGACCATCTTTACAGCATGGATGGCCAGGTCGCCATCTACAACAACATGAATCTGAAGAACTCCATGACCGGCGCGCCGCCCGCGGCCGGCGCGCCGTCCGGCGTGACGCCGACGACCGTCGATTTCCCCGCCACCTCGTTTGAGCTGAAACCTTCCTGGTACACATTCAGTTCCGGCGAAAGCAATGTGCCCTACGGGATGTTCACGGCGGCGCTTTCGCAGGGCAGCAAAACGATCCTCGGGCTGACCGGCTTCCACATTCTCTGGAAAGTGTTTCCGAAATCGAACTGGTTCTGGGCCACTTTTCAATACGAGAATCTGAAGAATCCGAAACAGTACAACACAATGTTTTTCGCGCCGATTCTTTCAAAGGCCGTGACTCCCACTTTCACCAATCAAAGCGCCGGCCCCTATGTGCCTTACGACGGCCCCGACACGCTGACCAAAGGCGCGGCCTTTGCCAACGCCATCTATCGCGCCATGGTGAGCGGCACGGTCTTCGGGAATTACAAGCTGATGGGCGTTCAGGTTGCGGGCACAACGCCCGATGGCAAGCCCTCTCTGCTCGGCAACGATCAGATGGAGACCGATTTCGGCGCCAAAAGCGTCGCCGGCACGTCTTATGCGACGAGTTCTTCCTGCGTCACCTGCCACTATAGTGCTTCGGTCGGCAGCGTCAACACCACCGGCTGCACTTACAACGCGAGCGGCCAGAACACCGGCGGCACGGCGTATTTCCGCCGGGTACCCATTTACCAGCGGACTTCGTCCTGCGCCGAAGTGCTTTCGAACGGCTTCCCGACCGGGTATTCGGGCGCATTCCAGCCGCCCCTGTACCAGCCCGTGCCGCAGACTCAATCGTGTTATTCTCACGGTTCGTTCCTGTCGGCGGATTTCGTGTGGTCGATGCAGAATGCGAAGTGGCAGGTGAAGAATCCGATGCCCGGGACCACGCCGGGAACCGGATGCCAGGCGCAAAGGTAACGAAGAACGGTAACATGCCGGATAAGTCAGTTCTGAGCAAGGGCGAGTTCTACCACAAGCGATCGTTCGGTCCGGAGACGGTCAACCGCGGCGCGGTGCTGCTCGAATGCGAGTGGAACGGCGGGGTCGTCGAATCCGGCATCCTCATGGGCTGCTTCTTCCGCTCCGGCGAATTCCGGGGCGGAAGCTTCTGGGGCGGCGTGTTCTGGGACGGTGAGTGGATCGACGGTGTCTGGGAGAACGGTTTCGACCGCAACGGGCGCTACCGGCCGCGCACCGATCATCCGCCGCACCCTCCACGGTAATGCCGCCGACCGTCACCATCGCAGGCCCCCACCGTTATCCCGATCTCGCGCGCCTGTGGTACCGGGCCGTGGCGCGCGATCTCGTGCCGCAGTTCCGGAAAGCCGGATGGGGCGTGCGCGTTGTCATCTTTTGCGACAGCGGCGTCGCGCAGTTTCCGCCGGAGTGGTTTCCGGGCGTCGAACTCATTGGGCCAGGCCCAGATCCACGCTCAGGCGCGCGCGATTTCGTGGAATTCTACGACGCTGCTCTGCGCTTCGAAAGCGACTATATTTTCTTTGTGGACGCCGATGTATTTTTCACCGATGCTTCCATCGTCGCGCCGTATCTCGCCGCCTTCGACGACCCGGACGTGGCGGCGGTCAGCTTTCTGAAGCGGGCCGTGCTGCCCGGAGTCTATGTGCTGCTCTGCCGCCGCGAAGCGTATCTCGCGCTGGGTCCGGAGGCCATGTCCGCCACGTACGAAGGGCTCGACCGCTGGCCGGATTCCATCAACCGGGGGCCCGGCGAAGCGGCGGCCGTCATCCTGGCCGGGGCAGGGAAGCGCGTCATCGATATCACCCCGGAGGCCCGCCCGTACATCGCCGATTTTCACGGAACCACTGTTTTACGGGTCTCGCGTGAGATGTTCGCCGGCCGGATCGGCGAACGGCAGTTTGAAGATCTCATCGCCGAGAAGCGATACTTCTGTATGGGCGCTTACGATAATCTCCTGCTGGGAAGTCTCTACCGGCGGCTGTTCGGCGAGAGCTTCGCGCCCGATCGCGAGGGGCGCGAACTGGGCGGCAGCGTCACCGCCGCGGCCTTCCGGCTCATCCTGGAACGAGTGCCGGAGCGGCTGCGGGGCGCGCTTCGCGAATACTTCCAGCGGTCCGACGACGCCATCCCGCGCCACGCCCTCCGGGAGGGGATCGATCTACGGCCGCCGCTGGAGTTGCCCGCCTGAGTTCTCCCGTCACCGTCTTCACCGCGACCGTTTTTCCCGACGTGGCGCGCCTCTGGCACGGCTGTATCCGGAGAGCGTTCCCCGCCGGCACGAAGATCGAAATTTTTCACGATTCCAGCGGCCCGCCGCTCGATTCCGCGCTCTACCCAGGCGCCGCGATCCTGCAGCGCACGCCCGCCCGGCGCGATCACCACGACGCCTATAACGATGCGATTCTGCGTGCGGAAACCCCGTACCTCGCCATCGTCGACAGCGACGTGTTCTGGATCTCGCCCGGTCTCTGGAGCCGCGTGGAGCAGCTGCTGCAAGCGCCCGAAGTCGCCGCCGTTTCGTGCATCTCGCGCTCCCGCCGCAAGAGCCACGGCACTTACGCGGTGGTCTTCAAACCCGAAGCCTATCGCAGGGTGCTGCGCGATTTTCCGGACGGCTTCTACCCCGCCGCCGAACATATCGACCCCGATGCGCCGCTCGAAAAATCGCGCTGGTTCGATACCGGGGACAAGATGACTCAGGCCGTCATGGACGCCGGTTACCGTGTGGAACTGCTGCATCTCGACAAGGCCGGCGAACTGGTCCGCTTCTACGGCGTCACGCTGACGCGGCGCGGCGGCGACAATCTCGGCGAAGCCACGCTGGCGCGCGTCTCCGGCTACAACAACTATTTCTGGCGCGGCTACGTGTCGAACCTGGTGTTGCGCGCGCTGCACGACCGCACGTTCGCGGAAGGCGCGCGCTATTACTTCCCGTTTCGCCTCGCGCCGCTCGCGTTCCATACCGCGGGCGCGCCGAAGCACTTCCGGTTCCGTCTGGAGTTCATCGGACGCATGCGCCGGGGCCGGCGCAAAGTAGCGGAATTCCTGCGGGACAATTCTCCAAAATGATGACTACGGAAACGCAGGCCGCCCAACCCAATCCGCTCGTGCGCGCGCTCAGCGTGGGCTGGCTGCTGCTCAAGCGCCCGTTCCTGTTGCCGCGCGTGCGCAAGCCGTCGCTTGAGTGGGTGGAAAAAACGCCCATACTCGTATGGCCGGACGTCCTGAATCCCGTGGTGTTCCGGTCGGGCGAGTGGCTGGCGCGGTCTCTGGCGGATCTTGTCCCCGCCGGCTCGGGCACGGCTCTCGACATGGGCACTGGGTCGGGCGTCGGCGCCATTTTCGCCGCCCGTCTGGGCTACCGGGTGACGGCCGTCGATATCAATCCGGAAGCCGTGCGGTGCGCGCGCATCAATACCCTGCTGAACCATCGGGAGCGCCAGATTGACGTTCGCGAGGGCGATCTGTTCGCGCCGGTGGCCGGGGAGAAGTTCGATCTGATCCTTTTCAATCCGCCCTTTTTTCGCGGCACGCCGAAGAATCTGTTCGATATGGCGTGGCGCGGAACCGACGTGCTGGAGCGTTTTGCCGCGGGCCTGCGCGGCGCGCTCACGCCCACCGGGCGCGCTCTGATCCTGCTTTCAAGCGATGGCGATGCCCGGGGAATGCTCACGGCGTTCGGCGCGGAAGGCATGGCGGTGACGACGGCGAAGCGCAGGCATTTCGGCAGCGAAGTGATGACGATTTACGATGTCCGGCCAGGATGAAAAAGATATCAAACATATGGCTCCCGAAGTCCTTCTCGTCAACCCGAAGATGTGCCGCCCGAGCGGCATTCGTCTGCCTTTATCGGTGCTCAGTCTCGGAGCGGTGCTCGAAGGCGCTTATTCGTACCGGATTATCGACGGCAACGTGAACCCCTCGGCTGTGGCGGAGGCCGTGGCGGCGGCGGGGGAAGGGAATTGCCGCGCGGTCGGTTTGACCGTGATGCCCGGACCGCAGGTCGCCCCGGCCATCGAAATGTCCGCCGCGATCCGGGCCGCGCATCCGCGCGTCGCCATCGTGTGGGGCGGCTATTTTCCGACCCTCTATCCGGGCGCCGCCATCAACGCCCCTTACGTGGATTACGTGGTGCGGGGCGAGGGCGAGCGGACCCTGCTCGATCTGCTGCAGCGCCTGCCCTCGGCCGATGCCGCGTCGCTCCGTGAAGTGCGTGGCTTGACATGGAAAGACCGCGGCCAGGTGGTCCACAATCCGAACTCCGAATTCCGCACGCCGAACGATTATCCGCTCCTGCCCTATGAGCGCGCGGGCGACGTGCGGCGCTACCTGCGCCCCAGTTTCATGGGGAGCCGCACGGCCGTGCACCAGGCCGCCGTCGGGTGCCGCTACCATTGCACGTTCTGCGGCGTGGTTTCCATGTTCAACGGCTATACCGCGCTCTCTTCGGAGCAGCGTCTGGAGCGCTCCCTGCTGCGTCTGCGCGATGGCTTCGGGGCGAACGCGATTCAGTTCTACGATCACAACTTCTTCGATAATGAAAAGAGCAGCATCCCCTCGATTGAGGTTCTGGCGGACCTGCGGATGCCGTGGTGGTGCTATGCGCGCGCCGACACGCTGGCGAAATTCTCAACCGATACCTGGGACCTGCTGCGGAAAAGCCGCTTCACCATGGCCTACATCGGCGCCGAAGCGGCCAGCGATGAAGTGCTGAAGAAGATGCGCAAGGGCTCGCGCGTGGAGCACACCTTCGAGGTGGCGAGGCGCTGCCGCGAATACGGCGTGATCCCGGAGTTTTCCTTCGTGCTCGGCGGACCCGAAGACCCCGAGGGCGAGATCGAGAAGACGTTCCAGTTTGTCAGGAAGCTCAAGCAGATTCATCCGCAATGCGAAGTCGTGCTGTATTTCTACAGCCCGACGCCGCAGCGCGATCCCGCCTGGCGACGCGGCGCGGAACCCACGGCCGTCTTGCCGATCCTGAATTCCTACGGGCCCGCGGGGCCGGAACTGCCCACCACGCCCGAAGAGTGGACCGAGCCGCAATGGTTGAACTATGTCTGCCATCAGGACGCCCCATGGCTCTCGCCCCGCACCCGCCGGCGCGTGAAAGACTTCGCTGAGGTGCTCGGATGCCGTTTCCCCACCGCGCAGGACTACGCAACGCCCGCATGGGGCAAGAAGATCCTGGCGGGGCTCGCGAGCTGGCGGTATAAGACGAAGGTTTATGGGAATCCGGTTGAGCTGCACGTGGCGCGTAAATTCATTCCGCTGCGCCGGCCGCAGGTGGAGAGTTTGTAGCTCGCGCGGCCCGGAAAGCTTGCGCTCCGCCCGCCACCCTGGCAGATTGCGCAGTCGGTTTCGGTACGGAATGTGACGTAGCGCAATTTATCGGCAGATGCTCCTTCCGGGGAAACGGGAGAGCGCCAAGTGAAATTTCGCACTACCATGGCTGATCGCGGCGCTGCGCTTTTCGACCTTTTCTAGCACCGGGGCCGCCTGTTCCCCGCGGACTTCTCTGGGGATCACCTGATGCATGTGGGAAGATGTTTCCATCTCGTTCCAATGCGCGCACTCGTGGACTACGACAATATCCCGGAGCACATTTTGAGGCAGGGCCTTCTGTACCTCGCTGATCGGCTGTTTGAATTGGTGCGGCCCCATGTTTTGGACGACACCCATTTCGAATTGAAATTCTACGGCGGCTGGTACGAGCAAGACAAGCTGACTCGCAGAGCACAGGACATGGTATTGGAACTCACGCAATTTCCCTATCCGGTCTGGATAAAAGGGAAGACGCCGCCTCAACTTGTCCGCATCACAGCTAACCTCGCCCATTCTCTTGAGGCGCTTCCGAAAAAACTTATCCACAGCACCTTTCGGCAGAGACCGCCTGCGCGGCGTTTCTCCTGCGACGACCCAATACACCATGGGTGCGTAACGAGACCGTGTCGCCTCGCCGCAGTGGCAGCGTTCGTTAACAACAAGCAATGCCCCGAAAATGGGTGCAGCGTAACGCCGAGGCTATTGTTTCGGGCTGTTGGAGAACAGAAATTGGTTGATACGATGCTCGTGGCCGACGCCATTCATCTATCACACGGGGGCGAGCGAGTCCTTGCTATCGTCTCCTCAGACGACGACGTCTGGCCGGGCATTATTTCCGCACGAGTTGTAGGGACCCACGTGATTCATGTGCGTACTGGAATGTCTTCCGGCCAAGCCTTCTACGGTGACGGCGTGCCGGGGAAGTACACCGAAGTCAATTTCTGAGGATTCTATGGACAGCGTTCGCTTCAAACAAATATTGTCCACTTTCGCGGACTCCGAAGACAGTCTTGAAATCGGCAAAGGAGGTTCCTTAACTATCCAAATCGGAAATGAAATCATTACGGCTCATCTATTAGTTCGAGAAGGCACACTCTTCGTGTCTGAAGGCGACAATGTGCAACGCGCGGAGAAGTGGCTTGTCCACCGTATCGCAATGCTGGACATCTTGGCGGATCGGATCATCGAGAATGTTCCGAAAACCAAAACCTTCGTGCCCCCCAGAGCTGAACTCCTCGCTACTCTCGACGTTGCGCCAACGGACACTCCGTCGCCGCGCAACGACGCCCTCCAGAGCTTGCGAGAATCCCTCGAACGGAGACCAGCGGGGACATGCTCGGTGCTCTACCTAACCTCTGACGCGGGCGAAGGCAAAACGACCGTGATAAACGAACTGGCCAACCATCAGGCCAAGCGCTTTCGTGACCGGGAGGCTGATTGGCTTCTTGTGCCTATTAGCTTGGCTGGTAAGCCGTTTTTACGCTTCGAGGATGTGATCATCGCGTCTCTGATGAATCAGCTGCGGTTTCAGCGCCTGTACTTTGATGCATTCGTGGAACTGGTAAAGATGGGAGTCCTCATTCCTGCACTCGACGGTTTTGAAGAGGTCTTTGTCGAGACAGCGGACGGGGATGCAGTTTCAAGCCTTGGTACGCTCATTCGACAACTCGGGGGAGACGGCACTCTGCTCATTGCCGCGCGACAGGCGTACTTTGAGTTTCGCGGTTTCGAAACTCAAGCCAAGCTACTGGACACACTGCCTGGTGTAGATGTGGCGTTTTCTCGGCTCCAGATTGAGCGCTGGGGAAAAGAAGAGTTCTTTAGATATTGCGGACTCAACGGGCTTCAGAACCCTGAGCGACTCTACACAGAGGTCACCAGTCGCGTGCTACCAGATCACCCGCTTGTGACGAGAGCAGTGTTGGTGCGCCGGCTTGTTGATATCGCTAAAGCGCACCCTGATTTTTCGTTTGTCGCTGAAATCCGTCCCGAGACCGAGACATTCTTCCTTCGCTTCATCGACCAAATACTCGAGCGTGAAGCTGTGGAGAAGTGGATCGACAAGGCCAATGAGCCACCGAAGCCTCTGCTGACGGTAGCGGAGCATCATCAACTCCTAAATTACGTAGCTGAGGAGATGTGGATCAGCAAAAAGGCCGTTCTTTCTGGAGAGATGCTGGATTCTCTTGCGGAGATTTTCTGTGAGTCGAACGGCAAGTCTCCAGTCGTTACTCGACAGGTTCGCGAGAGGCTCAAGCAGCACGCGCTCATAGTGAGCGTGGGAGGGTCTCGGAGGGAATTTGCATTTGACCACGATAACTTTAGAGAATTTTTCCTTGGCGAACAATTGGGAAGCCACCTTCTGAACGGCCATCTGGCAGATATTCGCAAGCTGATGCGAGTCGACCTCCTACGTGACTGGACGCTCGACATGGCGGTGAGCATAATAACCGCCGAGGGCAGTTCATTCGCTCCGGTTTTGGCGTGCGTTCTGGATACCGCCCACGCAGAGGGACCCTCTTCATACGTCCGAGAGAACGCCGGCGGAATGGCTCTTCGGCTTTTGGGGCGGATCGAAGACAAGCCCCTCTCCGCCCAAGATCTGGTTTTTCCGGTCGGCGCCCTGCACCGATGGCCCATACATAACGTGACGTTCAAGGGCTGCTATTTTCGTTCAACGGCCCTGTCACCCTCCCTTCTGCGAAACTGCCGGTTTGAGGGCTGCGAGTTCGAGCGGATTGAACTTGAACAGGATGCAGTTGTCCACGACTGCGTCATGCGGGGCGAGACAGTGGTGAGATCAGTCGGTGCTACTCGCACAGGAGGGGAGCGAACCGACATGTATGACCCCCGTCAGATTCGGGCGGCGCTCGCCCGGGCTGGGTTCACTTTTGACAGCCAGCAAACGGAACTGCCTTTCGAGGAGATCCCCCCCCCTGATGCACGCCTGTCAATATTCGAAAAGGCCGTCCAATCGTTCCAGCGGAGCACACATGTTAGTTCGGGTACCTTCCGGTTGAGGCTGAGTCTCAACGCGGCTGAGTTCTTCGACGATATTTTCCCGGAGATGAAACGTATTGGAATTCTCGAAGAGATTACAAGCGGACCGGGGGCGCACGACCGGTACAAACTTGGCGTGCCAATGGGTGTCATCGCCTCGGCTTTGGCTGAGAGCGGCGGCTCATACACAAGGTGCTTGGAAATCATCAGAGCGCGGCGCGCCCAGCGTTGACATCCCTGGCGAGTCGTGTCGGACCAATCACAAGGGCTTCAAGGTTGCCTTAAGTCCGATAAAATCTGGTGTCAGCCACAAGGGACCGGCCCGTCCGGACGGCCACGAGCAGGCGCGCCCGGCCGGGTACCGGGGGCCGAAGATTGAGCCGTTCAGTGGCATCTGCCCGTCAAAGCCAGACCGTATGACAGGAGAAACGAACTTTCAGCCTGCCCAGCGAGCAAGCCGGTTACATCGACGCCCTTGTCGCCTACGCTTCCGGCAGCGAAGTGGTGCGTGCCGGATTGAGAGCCTTGCAGGAGCGCGATGCTGCCGTTGAGAAGTGGCTGCGGGAGGAGGTTGTCGCCGTCTATGACGCCATGCAGGCTGACACTGGACGCGCCATTTCCGCTGAACAGGTGTCGGCCTTGGTTCGCGCCCGGCACGCCGACCGGCCGAGAAGGCCCGCGCGTAAGCCATAGGATTGAATTCAGCCCTGAAGCTCTCGCCGATCTGCTCGACCTCTATGACTACATCCCATGCGTAACGGTGCTGAACGGGCGATTGGCTATATCGACCGGATCGAGGACCCGGAAGATTCATAACGACGGAGATAAATCCGGGGCGTTGGATCGCAGGCCTGCCGGCGATGCTTGATGTATATCGATGCCGGAATTGATGGTAAATTGTGCCGCAGGTGGAGAGCCTGCAGGTCGCGTGTTGGCGATCATCAAGAAACGTCTTTTTCTGGACATGAGGCCGAAGGCTGAGCC
>VFSW01007900.1_pt1 | contig 15375 bp, 12 predicted proteins | sample 5358111 | NCBI WGS metagenome assembly VFSW01 (sample SAMN11554181, study PRJNA540505) | mine drainage metagenome | isolation source: sediment from site ElyBrook_90M | place: USA: Ely Copper Mine, Vershire, VT | collected 2017
AGGGGAAGCTCTGGAACGATCCCGGCGCCGATCCCGCCGCTGCCGCCCGCGCCGAAGGCCGCCCCGGCGGAGAATCCTCTCTTGCCGCCTCCGCCGAAGAAGGCTCTTTTCGAGAAGAAAGCGTTCAAGATCCTTCCGACGGTCAAGGCGTTCAAGGTCGTCGGAGCCGAGGAGATCCCCGCCGCCGGCTCCGCCTTGACGCCCGCATCCGCGCCGGAGTCCGCGCCTCTCCCGGCGGCTGCGCCTCCGCCCGGGATTCCTTCCGCCGCCGAGACGCCGACCGCTCCGGCCGCGGCGGCGTTTGATTGGGGCGCGGCGGCGCCTCAACCGCAGGCGCCCGCACCGTCCGCTCCGGCCGCTCCGGCCGAGGCTCCGATCTTGCTGTCGCCCGGCCCCGTCCCGGCGCCGGCGTCTTGGGGGGAAGCCGCGTCTTCGACTCCGGCGCCCGCCGGGCGCCCGGCCGAAACGACTCCGGTTCCGCCTCCGCCCGCGACGCTCTCCTTCGGCGCCGTCGCCAAGCCGGACGAGGCTCGCCCCGCCGTTCCGACTTTCGGCGGGGAGGCGGAGACTCAGGAGGCTCCGCCTCCGGCCTCCGGCGCCGTCTCGGGAGCCGACGAGGCCGCGGGTCCCTCCACGCAGGCGGTCCTCAAGCGCCTGGCTAAGCCCGCGCCTGAGCCGCCGACGGCGGCGCCGCGTCCGGCGCGCAGCAACAAAGGCTTCCTGATCGGCGGCGCGGTTCTCGTGGCCGTCATGGCGGTCGTGGGCGTCGTCTTCCTGCGGCACCCGAAAGACCTCAAGCAGATGGCCGCGCTCGACGACGGACGGGCGCGTCTGGGGGCCGAGCCCGTCGACGACGCGTCGCGCCTTCCGATGGTCAAGCCGAAGCAGGCGGAACCCGCGGCTCCCGCGGCTCCGGCGCAGGCCCCGGCGCAGGCTCCGGCGCCCGGCGCGCCGCCCGCCGCCGGGGGGCCACCCGCGGGGGCGGCGCCCCCCGCCGCGGGGACCGCGGCGCGCCCCGCGGCCCGGGCCGCGGGGAAGGGGTTTCCGGGGTACGGCGACCGCGGCACGGTCTCGCAGCTGCTGCAGTTCTGGAATTCCGCCAGTCCCGGAGCGGGCCAGGAGTCGTGGAGCGCGAGCGAGACCGCGGAGAACACCTATCTCGTCGAATACCGCTTCGCTCCGTCGGCGCGCGGAGGCTCGGACAAGCACTACCTGTTCGAAGTCGACATGGACCGCGGCTTCGTGATCGGCAAGAATCTCGACGCGAAAAGCATCCTGGCAGGCGGGCCGCGCGGATCCGACGAGAAGCCGAAGCCGAACTCGAAGGCGAAGGGAAAATCCAAGAAGAAGCCCGCGCGCAGGCCCGCGAAGCGGGCCGCCAAGCGCGCGGCCGCCGAGGCCGCGCCGAAGGACGTGCCGCTTCTGCCCTTGCCCGACGAGGGCGAGCTTCGGCCTCCGGCCGAAGACGACGGCGCCTTCAACTCCGACACGGTCAACACCGGCCGTTGATCGGAGCGCGTTCACTTCTTATTAATAAGCGCATTCTTCGCGGCGGGCTTGACAAAGTCGGAGCCGAACCCTAACCTATCGGAAGAATGGCGAACGCCCAACATCTGATTTCGCTCGGACTCTCGCGGCGGCTTGCCGACCTCCTGGTCGAAGAAAAGCTGATCTCTCTCGAACAGCTCAAGGAGGCCCTGGACTCCCAGAAAAGCGGCGGCGACAAGCTGGGGACCCTTCTGATCGACAAGGGCTTTCTCGTTGAGGAAAAGCTCCTCCAGTTTCTCGCGGAGAAGACCGGGATTTCCTACGTTTCCCTGGCCGACATGGGCGAGATCGCGGAGGAGGCGATCGCCGCGGTTCCCGAGGCGATCGCGCGGCAGAAGATGCTGATGCCGTTCAATAAGACCAAGGACCGGCTGACCGTCGCGATCGCCGACCCGCTGGACGTGATGGCGCTCGACGACCTGAAGATGCTGACCGGGTGCGACGTGATCGGCTGCCTCGCCTCGGAGGCCGAGATCGTCGCCGCGCACGAGAAATACTACCGCCAGGCGAGCTCGCAGGAGGCCCTCGAGGACATCGTCAAGCAGTCCGACGTGGACGAGGCCGAGGCCGACAGCATCGAGCACGTCGAGGAGAAGGGCGACGAGGCCAACGAGGCCGGCCTGGAAAAGGAGGCCGAGGACGCGCCCGTGATCAAGATGGTCAACCTGATCATGGCCGGCGCGGTGAAGGCGAAGGCCTCGGACATCCACATCGAGCCGTACCAGAAGGAGCTGCGCATCCGCTACCGCATCGACGGCGTCCTGCACGAGCAGCCCTCTCCGCCGAAGAAGTTCCACAGCGCGGTCTGCGCGCGCATCAAGATCTTGTCGAACCTGAACATCGCCGAGAAGCGGGTGCCGCAGGACGGGCGCATGAAGCTCAAGGTCGACGGCAAGGAGATCGACCTGCGCGTGTCGGTCCTGCCGTGCGCCCCCGGCGAGAAGATCGTCATGCGCATCCTCGACTCGTCGGGGCTGAAGGTCAACATGACCCAGCTCGGCTTCGAGCCCGAGGCGATGGCCGTCTTCAAGAAGGCGATGGAGGCGCCCTACGGCGTCAACCTCGTCACGGGTCCGACCGGCTCCGGCAAGTCCACGACGCTCTACTCCGCGCTCTCGAACCTCAACACTCCGGACGCCAACATCATGACCGCCGAGGACCCGGTCGAGTACCAGCTCAAGGGCATCAACCAGGTCCAGATCCACAACCAGGTCGGCCTGACCTTCGCCGCGGCCCTGCGCTCGTTTCTGCGCCAGGACCCCGACATCATCATGGTCGGCGAGATCCGCGACCAGGAGACCGCGACGATCGCGATCAACGCGGCGCTGACCGGCCATCTCGTGTTCTCGACGCTGCACACCAACGACACCGCGCAGACGATCACGCGCCTGGGCATGATGGGCGTCGAGCCCTTCCTGATCAGCGCCGCGATGCTGATGGTCGAGGCCCAGCGCCTCCTGCGCGGCATCTGCCCGAAGTGCAAGGAGCCCTACGAGGTCGAGAAGGACTGGCTGATCAACCTCGGCGTGCCCGAGGCGCAGCTCCAGCTCACCGACAAGGGCAAGGTCGTGCTCTACAAGGGCAAGGGCTGCGACAACTGCGCGACGACCGGCTACCGCGGCCGCCAGGGGCTCTACGAGGTCATGGAAGTGACCGACGCGATCCGCCAGCTGATCCTGGACCGCGCGTCGGCGAAGATGATCAAGCAGCAGTCCATGAAGCAGGGCATGCTGACCCTGCGCATGTGCGCCGTCCGCAAGCTTCTCGCCGGAGTGACGACCGTCGAGGAGATGCTCCGCGTCACCGCGTCCGACGGGGACATGTAGCCGGGCAGCCGAGGAGAGAAACTCATGGTTTCGATGGGAGAATTGTTCCTTCTGATGCACGAGCGCGGCGCCTCCGACCTGCACCTCACGGTCGGCGCGCCGCCGATCCTGCGCGTGGACGGACAGCTGGTGCAGACGCCGTTTGAGAAGCTGAACTCGGAGGCGACGCAGACGCTGATCTACTCGCTGCTCAACGACCAGCAGCGGCAGCGCTTCGAGTCGTCCAACGAGCTCGACCTCGCCTTCAACCTGCGCGGCATCGGGCGCGTGCGCATGAACGTGTACCGCCAGACCGGCTACGTCGGCGCGGCCATCCGCTCGATCCCGAACTCGTTCAAGACCTTCGACGAGATCGGCCTGCCGCGCGCGATCCTGGAGATCATGAAGCTGCCCAAGGGCCTCGTGCTCGTCACCGGCCCCACGGGCTCGGGCAAGTCGACGACGATCGCGAGCATGATCGATTTCATCAACGAGACGCGCTCGTCCCACATCATGACCGTCGAGGACCCCATCGAGTTCGTCCACACGCACAAAAAATCCATCATCAACCAGCGCGAGGTCGGCCAGGACACGGAGAACTTCGAAGCCGCGCTGCGCCACGTGCTGCGCCAGGATCCCAACGTGATCCTGATCGGCGAGCTGCGCGACCTGGAGACGATCCAGGCGGCGCTCAACATCGCCGAGACCGGCCACCTGGTGCTGGCGACGCTGCACACGACGGACTGCGCGCAGACGATCAACCGCATCATCGACGTGTTCCCGCAGCATCAGCTCGACCAGGTGCGGGTCCAGCTTTCGTTCGTCCTGCAGGCGGTGCTGTGCCAGCAGCTGCTGAACCACGCCTCGGGCGCGGGCCGCGTGCTGGCCTGCGAGACGCTGATCGTCAACGCCGCGATCCGCAACCTGATCCGCGAGCAGAAGGTCGAGCAGATCCAGGTCGCGATCCAGACCGGCGGCAAGATCGGGATGCAGACGATGAACCAGGGCCTCGCCGACCTCTATTTCAAGCAGAAGATCACCTTCCAGGAAGCCATGTCGCACTCGCTTGACCCGGAAGATCTGCGCCGCCTGATGCAGCGTCAGATGGCCGGGCCGACCGCGCACTGAGGACGAGGAGAGACCATGCCCGCTTTCGCCTACAAGGCCAAGACCACCGCCGGCCTCATCATGCAGGGGATCATCGACGCCGACGAGCAGAAAGGCGCGGTCGAGAAGCTGCGCGCGCAGAAACTCGTCGTGCTGGAGATTCTCGAGAAGCGCGACACCCCGCTCGACAAGATCATGGCGCTGATCAAGTCGCGCCGGAAGGGCAACGTCACGTCGAAGGACCTCGTTCTTTTCTCGCGGCAGCTCTCGACGCTGGTCAGCGCCGGCGTGCCCATCGTGCAGAGCCTCGGCATCCTCGAGACGCAGGCCGAGAATCCTGCGTTCAAGGAGGTCCTCGGCGCGGTGAAGTCGGACATCGAGGCCGGCCTGTCCATCTCCGACGCGCTCAAGAAGCACCCGGAGGCGTTCCCCGATCTCTACACTTCGATGGTCAAGGCCGGCGAGCTCGGCGGCATCCTCGACACCATCCTCGAGCGCCTGACGGTCTACATGGAGAGTTCCGAGGCGCTGAAGGCCAAGGTGAAGTCCGCCATGATGTACCCGGCGATCGTGCTCTCGATCTGCGCGATCGTGACCGTCTTCCTGATGGTCTTCGTGATCCCGACCTTCAAGAACATCTTCGCGAGCTTCGGCGCGGAGCTGCCCCTGCCGACGCAGATCCTCATCAACATTTCCGACACGATGAAGCAGTTCTGGTACCTGATCATCGCCGCCCCGTTCGGCGCGTGGAAGGCCTTCGAGGCGTTCTACGCGACGCCCAAGGGGCATAAGCTCGTCGACGCCTATACCCTCAAGGCTCCGATCTTCGGCATCATCCTCAAGAAGGTCGCCGTCGCGCGCTTCACGCGCACGCTCGGCACGCTGATCAAGTCGGGCGTGCCGATCATGCAGGCGCTCGAGACCGTCGCGCAGACGGCCGGCAACGTGGTCATCGCCGACGCCGTCCTGCTGACCCGCGAATCCATCCGCGAGGGCGGACACCTCTCCGACCCGCTCAAGAAGTCCGGCATCTTTCCGAACATGGTGACCTCCATGATCTCGGTCGGCGAGGAGACGGGCGCGCTCGACATCATGCTCGGCAAGATCGCCGACTTCTACGACCAGGAGGTCGACACCGCCGTGAAGGGCCTGACTTCCCTAATTGAGCCCATCGTCATCGTCGTCATGGGCGTCATCATCGGCACCATCGTCGTCGCCATGTTCATGCCGATGTTCGGCCTGGGCGAGCTGGCTGGCAAGCAAGGCTAAGCGATCGGGTCAGGCCTTGACTTAATTTACTTATTCCAGTGACGCCGAATTCTGAATAAGTAAATTAAGTCAAGGCCTGACCCTCTTTAGCCGTCGAAGAGGTTCTTGTCGCGCAGGGAGCGGTGGAAGGTGATCCCGAAGCGGTGGGCCTCGTCGCGCAGGCGCTGGAGCAGGTTCAGCGCGGGGTCGCCGATGGGCAGGACGAGGGACTCGGCGCGTCCGGGCGTGAAGACCTCCTCGATGCGTTTGGCCAGCGAGGCGAGCGGGATCTTGAGCTTCAGCTCCGCGAGCGCGGCCTGCGCCGCGCCGAGCTGGCCTTTGCCGCCGTCGATGAGCACCAGGTCGGGCAGACGCGCCTTCTCGGCCTGCAGGCGCTTGTAGCGGCGGAACACCACTTCGTGCATGGACTTGAAGTCGTCGATGCCGGCCACGTCGCGAATCTTGAACTTGCGGTAGTGGTCGCGGTGCGGCCGCCCGCCGACGAAGCAGACCATCGACGCGACGGTCTGGTGGCCTTGGAAGTGCGAGATGTCGAAGCACTCGACGTGCACCGGCGGAGTCTGCAGGCCTAAGGCCTTCTGGAGCGCGGTCACGGACTGCGTGGCCGCGACGTGGCCGCCGACGGAGTCGGCCTCGACGGCGCGCACGCGCACGCTCTCTCCCATCTGTCCGAGCGCGGCGATGTTGTCGCGCAGCTGGGCGGCTCTCTCGTACTCGAGCGACTTCGACGCGGCCGCCATGTCGCGCTCCAGCTCCGCCCTCAAATCCTTGTAGCGGCCCTTGAAGAACAGCGCGGCCCGCTCGGCGATCTTCCGGTAATCGTCCTTCGAGATCTTGCCCGCGCACGGCGCCGGGCATTCGCGGGTGTGGTAGTAGAGACAACCCTTGATCTTCTTCGGGTCGAGAGGCTTCGCCTCGGAGAAGTCCCAGGAGCACGGACGCAGGGGGAACATCTTCTGGCGCCAAAGATAGCGAAGAAGACTGCGGACGGGACCGACTTTCGGGAAGGGGCCGAAATACGCGCCGCCGTCGCGGACCTTGCGGCGCGTGGTAAAAATACGAGGAAAATCTTCACCGGTCGAAATCTTCAGGTAAGGATAAGTTTTGCCGTCCTTCCACATCACGTTGAAGAACGGCTGGTTCTCGTGGATCAGCCGGCGCTCGAGGAGCAGCGCCTCGCGCTCCGACTCGCAGAGGATGTAGTCGACGCGCCGGATCAGGGGCGCCAGGGACTGGTTCTTGACGTCCTCCTTATTCGGGTTGAAGTACTGCGCGACGCGCTTGGCGAGGTCGAGGGCCTTGCCGATGTAGAGGATCTCGCCGCCCGCGTCGCACATGATGTAAACGCCGGTCTTGTGCGGGAGGTGGCGTCGGTCCAGGGGCTTGCCCGCCGCTCCGTCGGGGACGGCTTCGTGGCTCACGCCGACAGTATAGCGCCGAACGGCCCCGCCGGTCACCTCGCCGGGCGCGGATTGACGGCGAGGCGCAGGAAAAGCGATAATGACCCACTATGGCAAAGAAGAAGCAGACCCGTCACAAATCGGCCCTCAAGGCTCACCGCCAGGCCGTCAAGCACGCGATTCACAATCGCTCGATCAAGAAGGGCGTCCGCGCGGCCGTCAAGGCCGTCATCGAGGCGGCGAAGGCGAAGGACGTCAAGTCGGTCGCCGCGGCCACCGCGAAGGCCTCTTCGGCTCTGGACAAGGCCGCGCAGAGCGGCACGATGCACTGGAAGGCCGCCGCGCGCAAGAAGTCGCGCCTCGCTCTCCAGGCCAACAAGCTGGCCCTCGCGGCCGCGAAGTAGCCGTTCCGCCCCTCAAGGAAGCGCCCGTCCCGAAAAGGGGCGGGCGCTTCTTTGCGCCCTAGACCGCGGCCGGCCGGACGGTCGGCGCGCAGAGCTCGACGACGAGCCGCTCGAGCTCGAGCTTCGCGTCCAGCCACGCCTTCGATTTGAGGTCGGTCTCGACCTCGAGGCAGCGGCGCAGGTCGCGCCGCAGGCGCTCCTCGGTCACGCGCGCGGCGCGCGCGAAGAACGCGCCGTCGTAGAAGATCCGCAGCCGCGTCTCGATCTCGCGCTGCGGCACGCCGGCCTTCAGCAGGCGCTTGGCCTTGAGCTGCTTGAGGTAGCCCCCGCGGATCTGGGCGAGCGAGCGGAAGACGACCTCCTCGGGCTTGGCGTCGGCAAAGGCCTCGCGCAGGTAGACGAGGCAGGCTTTGAGGTCGCGGCCCTGGGCCAGCTTCTCGAGGGCCCACGGGTCGACCTTGCGGAAGCCGAGGCTGCCGGAGACGGCCTCGAGGCCGATCGCGTCGGCCTTGCCGGCGAACAGGACCGCCTTCTCGAGCTCGCCGGCGAGGATGCCCCAGTCGGTGCCGGCCTCGGCGACGAGCGCGTCGGCCGCCTCGGGGGCGAGCGTCTTGCCCGCCTTCCGGGCCTCGGAGAGGAGGCGCTCGACGGCCTCCTCGTCGGTCAGCGGCGAGAACGCGCACACCGCCCCGGCCGCGGCCGCGGCCGCCGCGCGCGCGGCGTTACGGGGGGGGGTGCGGGCCGCCGAGCGGAGGACCAGCGGGGTCGTCGCTGCGGGCGACCGGAGGTAGTCCGCGTAAATCGCGCGCGCCTCGGCGGGGAGCTTCGGGCTGCGGACGATCACGAGGCGCCGGTCGGAGAACACGGGGAGCGTCAGCGCCTCGGCGACGGCGGCCGGCGCCTCGGAGTTCGGCTCGCCCGAGAATTCCCGGAGGTTGAAGTCGTCGGCCTTGAACAGCTCCTTGAGCGCGAGCAGCGCGTCGGCCTTGGCCGCGGATTCCTCGCCGAACAGGTAGTACGCGGGTCGGAACTTCCCCGCGCGCCACTCCTTCAGCAGCTCGGGCGGGCGCAGCTCCATGGCTTCAGTACGGCGCGGGAACGGCGGGCGTGATCGGTTCCTCCGGGCGGGCCTGGGGAGCCGTCGAGGGAGCGTCCCCGGTGATGCGCCGCTCCGATGTTCCGGTGACGGCGCCGAAGCCGTCGATCACGCGCGTGACGACCTTCGGCGCGAGGATGGCCCAGATGTTCTCGCGCGCCTGCTCCTCGGTGATGCCGCCGGGCAGCGTCTGCGTGGCGAAGGTGAGCGTCCCCTCGATGTTTTTTTCGTCCCAGATGGCTTGGTTCGTGCTGCGGTCCACCATCTGCACGTCGAGGATGATGCGCAGCTTGTAGGTGGTGGGGGCCAGCGTCGCGTCGTAGGAGAGCGGCGTCAGGATGTAGCGCGTGATCGTGATCCAGACGATGCCGTTGGCCTCGTCCTCGGGGACGAGCGGATAGCGCGAGTCGCTCAGGAACTGGTTGCGCACGGCCAGCGTCAGCTTGTCCTCCATGCCGAACTGCTGGGTCTTGTTGACGATCGGATGGATCGCGAGCTTCTGGATGTTGCTCGGCAGGAGCTGCGGCGCGGGCCGGTAGCCCACTTCGGGGCCGCCGCCGCAGGCGGCCAGCGCGGACGCGACGGCGAACAGGAGAGCGGAGCGTGTCATGTTATTTCACCCCGGGGCTGACGGTTTGGGTCGACGTTCGAATCGAGGCGTTCGGGACGGCCGGCGGCGCGGCGGCGAATCCCTCCGCCGCGCGCGCGACGATCATGGGCGCGAGCACGGTCCAGATCGCCGCCTGCGCCTGCGGCTCGGTCTGGCCGCCGGCCAGCATTTCGTTCGGGTAGGTGAGGGCGCCCTCGAGATTCTTCTCCGTCCACAGGACCCGGCCCCCGGCGCGCTCGATCATGGACACGTCCACCCGGATGCGGAGCTTGTAGGTGATCGGGGACAGCGTCGCGTCGTAGGCGAGCGGGGCCAGGAGGTACTGCGTGATCGTGATCGCGACGACGTCGTCGGCCTCGGTCTCCGGGACCAGCGGGTAGCGCCCATCGTGCAGGAATTCGTCCCGCACGGCCGAGGCCAAGGCGTCTTCGAGGCCGAACTGCTGGGACTTGTTGACGATCTGCCGGACCGCGATCTTCGGGCCGCCGGCCGAGGGGTGCAGCGGCGAGCCGCCGGGGCCGCCGACGCAGCCGGTCAGGACGGCGAGCGCGGCCAGCGCGGCCGCGGCGGCGAGCCGGGGGGCGGATCGGCGCACGCTATTTCACCACCAAGTTGACGAGCTTCTTGGGCACGACGATCTTCTTGACGATCGCCTTGCCGTCGACGGCGAGCCGGACCTTGGCGTCGCCGAGCGCGGCCTCCAGCACCGCGGCCTCCGGGGCGTCGGCGGCGATCGTGAAGGTCGAGCGCAGCTTCCCGTTGACCTGCACCGCGTACTCGATCTCGGAGGCGATCAGGTGCTTGGCGTCCCACGCGGGCCATGGCTGGCGGCAGAGCAGCTCGCCGCGGCCGAGACGGGACCACAGTTCTTCGGTGATGTGCGGGGCGAACGGATTCAAAAGAACAAGCAGCGTCTCAAGGTCGGCTTTCGTCGGAATCGGCTGTTTTTGAATTTCGTTGGAGTACGTCATCAGCGAAGAGATGCACGTGTTGAAGCCGAAGGCTTCGAGGTCCTCGGTGACCTTCTTGATCGTCGCGTGGCGGACCGCGACCGCGCCGTCCCCGGCGGCGGGCGGCGCCCCGTCGAGCTCGAGGACCAGGGTCCAGACGCGGCGCAGGAAGCGCGCCGAGCCCTCGATGCTGCGCATGTCCCAGGGCTTGGCCTGCTCGAACGGGCCCATGAACATCTCGTACAGGCGGAACGTGTCGGCGCCGTACTTCGTCAGCACGACGTCCGGGTTGACGACGTTCTTCTTCGACTTCGACATCTTCTCGACCTGGGCGGCGAGGACCTCTCCGGTCTGCGCGTGCACGGGACGGCCCGACTCGTCGTACTCGACGACCTCGTAGGGGTGGTAGCCTCCCTTCGAGTCGCGGTGGGAGTAGGAGAGGATCATGCCCTGGTGGCGGAGCTTTTGGAACGGCTCCTTGGTCGAGACGAAGCCGAGATCGAACAGGACCTTGTGCCAGAACCTCGCGTACAGCAGATGGAGCACCGCGTGCTCGGCGCCGCCGACGTAGCAGTCGACGGGGCCCCAGGCCTTCTCGAGCTCGGGCGCCCAGGCGGCCTGGGCGTTCTTGGGATCGATGAAGCGCAGGTAGTACCAGCACGAGCCGGCCCACTGCGGCATGGTGTTGGTCTCGCGCTTGGCCGGCCCGCCGCACTTCGGGCACTTGACGTTCACCCACTCGGGGACGTTCGCCAGCGGCGACTCGCCGGTGCCGGTCGGCTTGTAGTCGGCGACCTCGGGCAGGCGCACGGGCAGCTGGTCCTCGGGGACGGGGACGATGCCGTCCTTCGGGCAGTGCACGAGCGGGATCGGCTCGCCCCAGTAGCGCTGGCGCGAGAACAGCCAGTCGCGCAGCTTGTAGTTGACCCGCTTCTTTCCGAGCCCGCGCTCCTCCAGCCAGGAAACGATTTTTTCCTTGGCGGCGGGCGTTTCGAGGCCGTCGAGGAAGCCGGAGTTCATCGCCGTCCCTTCCCCGGTGAACGCCGCGCCGGGCTCGAACTTGGCGTCGAGAGGGGCCTTCACGACCGCGACGACGGGGATGGCGTACTTGAGCGCGAACTCGTGGTCGCGGTCGTCGTGCGCGGGCACCGCCATGATCGCCCCGGTGCCGTAGGAGCCGAGGACGTAGTCGGCGATGTAGACCGGGACCTTCTTGTCGTTGACGGGGTTGACGGCGAAGCCGCCGGTGAACACGCCGGTCTTCTCCTTCTGGAGCTCGGTGCGCTCCAGGTCCGACTTGTTCCTCGCGGCCTCGATGTAAGCCGCGACGGCGTCCCTTTGGGCGGGCGCCGTCAGCCTGGCGGCGAGCGCGTGCTCCGGCGCCAGGACCAGGTACGTCGCGCCGAACAAGGTGTCGGGACGGGTCGTGAAGACCTTGATCTCGTCGCCGGCCTCCGACTTGAAGGAGACCTCGGCGCCCTCGGAGCGTCCGATCCAGTGGCGCTGCATGGCGAGCGTCGAGTCGGGCCAGTCCAGGCCGGCCAGGTCGTCGGCGAGCCGGTCGGCGTAGGCGGTGATCTTGAGGACCCACTGGCGCAGCGACTTGCGCTCGACCTTCGTGCCGCAGCGCTCGCAGGCGCCGTTGAAGACCTCCTCGTTGGCGAGCCCGGTCTTGCACGACGGGCAGAAGTTGATCGGGGCGGTGGACTCGTAGGCCAGCCCCTTTTTGAAAAGCTGGAGGAAGATCCACTGCGTCCACTTGTAGTAGCCCGGGTCCGTCGTGTCGACCTCGCGCGTCCAGTCGTACGAGAAGCCCAGGGACTTGATCTGGCGGCGGAAGTTGTCGATGTTGTCGCGCGTGACCTCGGCCGGGTGCCGGCCGGTCGCGATCGCGAAGTTCTCGGCGGGCAGGCCGAACGCGTCCCAGCCCATCGGGTGCAGCACGTCGAAGTCCCGCATGCGCTTGTAGCGGCACAGGATGTCGGTGGCCGTGTAGCCCTCGGGGTGGCCGACGTGCAGGCCCGCCGCGGACGGATAGGGGAACATGTCCAGGCAGTAGAACTTCCGGCCCGGGCGCGGGGACTTCGGCGCGCGGAAGACTCCCTCGGCCTCCCAGCGGTCCTGCCACTTCTTGTCGATCTCGGCGAAAGGGATGTGCTCGATCTTCACGACGAGATTATAGCTTTTCCCGCGCGGGCCGCAGTCCAGGCCGAGGCTGGCGGGCCGGCGATTTTCCGGCTACAATCCCGGCATGACGGATTGGTTCGGATGCGCGGTCGCCGCCGCCGTTCTCTACGGGGCCCATCAAATCTTCACGCGTCTTGCCTCGGAGCGCATCGGAGAAGGCCTCGGCGGCTTCGTCGTCGAGGCGACCGCGGCGCTTGCCATCCTCTTGTATCTCGGTTTTCTCTGGGGCGCCGGGCGCTGGAACCAGAAGTTCTCGATGGCGGGCTTCAACTACGCGGCGCTCACCGGCGTCTGCGTCGGCGCGGGCACCGTCGCGTTTTTCCTGCTTTTTCAGCGCGGCGGTCCGCTGTCCGCCGTTCCGGCCATCCTGGCCGGCGGCTCGGCCATCATGGCGGTCGCCGGCATCGCGTTCTTTCAGGAACCGGCGTCGGGGCGGCGCCTGCTCGGGATCGCGCTGTCGCTCGCGGGCCTGTACCTCCTGCGCGGATGATTCAGGGGGCGGGCGCGGTCGAGACGACGACCTCGAACGGGCGGGAGGCGAGGCGCCCGCGCCAGATGCCGGCGCGCGCGGCCGCGGCGGAGGCGTACAGGAAGTCGGTCCCGTAGGAGAGCGTGTAGCTCGTCGTCTCGCGCGCGAGCAGGGGGCCGCCCGCGTCCCGGTCCTGCTCGAAGCACAGCACGCGCTTGGGCGGGATCTTGGTCTGCTCGGTGGTCAGGCGCGCGGCGGCGCTGGAGACGAGCGCCGAGAACGGCTCGGGCGCGCGGTTGAAGCCGAGGACGGCCGCGCGCGCGTTCGGGTCGCGGACGAAGTCCAGGAACGCGCTCTTCTTCCCGACGTTCTGGATCTCGACGAGGAACGTCAGCGGTTCGCCGGGGGCATAGGCGGCTTTCAGCGCGCGCGCGCGCGCGCGCAGGCCCCGGGAGGCCTTGCCCCATTTCGGCGCCGGCGGCAGGCCTTCCCGGCCGCAGGCCGCGGATTTCTTGAGGGGGTCGGCGGGCTTGGGCTTGAGATAGGCGTCGAGGTCGAGCGCGGCCAGCGAGTACGGATCGACGCGCGCCTCGTGGAATTTGAGCGCCCAGTGCAGGTGCGGCCCCGTGACGCGTCCGGTCGCGCCGACCCGGCCGATCAGCTGCCCTTTCCTCACCAGGCTGCCGGGCTTGACCAGCATCCGCGACAGGTGCGCGTACAGCGTCGTGAGGCCGAGGCCGTGGTCGAGGACGATCGTGTTGCCGGAGAAGTAGAGCGGGCCCGCGAGCACGACGCGGCCCGCGGCCGGGGCGCGCACCGGAGCGCCCTTCTTGGCCTTCAGGTCCATGCCCGAGTGCGGCGCGCGCGGCTGGCCGTTGAACACGCGGCGCTCGCCGAAGCGCGCGGTCGCGGCGCCGGGGATCGGCGGCGCGAAGCTGCCCGCGAACAGGCGCTTGGACTCGCCGCGCGTGAACAGCTTGTGCAGCTTGACCGCCTCGCCCTCGGCGCGCTCCGCGTCGGATTTCTCCGGCGTCACGAACTTCTGCGCGACCTTGAGCTCCTCGACCGGGAAGTGCCCCGCGTCGACGACGAGCGCCTCGGCCTTGCGCGTCGTCCGGCCGGCGGGGTCGCGCAGGACGGCCGACAGCGTCGCGGGCCCCGTCGAGGCGTCGAGATCGAGGCCGATGAACGCCAGCCACGTGCCGGTCGAGGCGGCGGGGAAGAAGTCGAGCGCGCGTCCTTGGAACTGAGCCGTCGGCGGATTCTTCTTGTCGGCGCCCGCGACGACGACGAGCAGGATCTCGCCGCGCGAGACCGCGCGCGACTGGACGGTCAGCGAGGGCTCCGCCGACGCGCGCGGCGCGAGCAGGGCGAGCGCGAGGAGGAGCGCGCTCATTTCCCGACCCCGGCCGCGATCTCGTCCTGGCGGCGGAACATGCGCGTTTTGGCGCGCGGATCGTGATCGTCGTGGCCGAGCAGGTGCAGGGAGCCGTGGGCGACGAGCGTCAGGGCCTCGCGCAGGGCCGAGCGGCCGAGCTCCCGGGCCTGCCGCGCGGCCATCCAGCCGGAGACGTAGATGTCGCCGAGCGGCGTCTCGGCGGCGGGCACGCCGGGCGTCCGGTCGTGCTCGAAGGCGATCACGTCGGTGTCGAAGTCGTGGCCGAGGTACTGGCGGTTGATCGCGAGCATCTTGGCGCGGGTCGTGAAGATCACGGCGACCTCGCCGCGAAGCTCGGGGCGCTCGAGCGCGAAGGCGCGGCGCACGACCTCCCGGTAGAGAGAGGCCTTCCGCGCCGCTTTCGGCAACGCGGCCAGTCCGGAGACGCTGACGGCTAGTTTTTCGCGTCCCATTGGTCGTAGGCGCGGACGATGCGCTTGACGAGGGGGTGGCGCACGACGTCGGACTCGGTGAGCGTCTGCGTCGAGACGCCTTCGACGCCCTTGAGCACCTTGATCACGCGCTGCAGGCCCGACTCCGTGCGCGCGGGCAGGTCGTTCTGCGTGAGGTCTCCGGTCACGACGGCCTTGGAGCCCGTGCCCATGCGGGTCAGGAACATCTTGATCTGCTCGGGCGTGGTGTTCTGCGCCTCGTCCAGGATCATGAACGCGTCCTCGAAGGTGCGCCCGCGCATGTACGCCAGCGGCACGATCTCGACGACGTCGTTGTCGCGCCACGTGCGGAAGCGCTCGGGGCCGAGCATGGCGAGGAACGCGTCGTAGAGCGGGCGCAGGTAGGGGTTGACCTTCTCCATCAGGTCGCCGGGCAGGAAGCCGAGGCGCTCGCCGGCCTCGACGACGGGGCGGCTCAGGATGACCTTCTCGACCTTGCGCGACTCGAGCGCGCGCAGGGCGCACGCGACCGCGAGATAGGTCTTGCCCGTGCCGGCGGGGCCGACGCCGAACGTCAGGTCGTGGGAGTCGATGGCGTCCGTGTACTTCTGCTGGTTCGGCGTGCGCGGGCGCACGACGCGGCCGTGGTGGGTGCGGTAGAGCCCGTCCTGCGGGAGGGCGGGGGACGCCAGGTTGATGG
>VFSW01007901.1_pt1 | contig 15374 bp, 28 predicted proteins | sample 5358111 | NCBI WGS metagenome assembly VFSW01 (sample SAMN11554181, study PRJNA540505) | mine drainage metagenome | isolation source: sediment from site ElyBrook_90M | place: USA: Ely Copper Mine, Vershire, VT | collected 2017
CGTTCGCACGGACGCACTCCAAGCCCTATCACAGTCCGCAACAATGTGCTAGAGAAAACTCTCGGCATTGTCGCCGATAAACCGGAGGCATCATTATGCCCAAAACCGACGCGCCCGCCAACGAGACAAAAGCGGACAAATTCCGCCGCCTTGCCAATCCTCGCCTTGCTCGCGTCATCGCGTCATTGGAGAGCATCGGCAAGCTCGGCACCGGCGCCTATGAGAATACGGCCGAACAGCGTTCCGCAATCCGCAAATCCGTCATGTCGGCACTCGATGGCGCCATCGACGGGTTGGAACCGAAGGCGGCCGGCGCCAGCCGGGCGAAAGTGGAGGAACTGCTGTGAGATACGATGATCTGTTGGCCGGCGCAGTCGCGGCCGTCGCGCTGGCCCTGTCGATCGTGTTTCTATTGGGGGGAGTGAAATGACGCGAAATACACCGCAATGCATCGCTAGAGTTCGCGGCGGCAGGAACGTAGGACGGCGCTGTAAGAAAGCGGCCGTCAATGGCGAGCTTTGCCGCTGGCATTGGAAATACCACGATGCCGCGGACTTATGTTCCGGCAGCGACCGGAATTATGAGGGACTTGAGGGCATCGCCCGCTTGTTTCCTCCGGAGCCTCATTGATGTTCGGCGCCGTCTTTCTCGTCATGGCCGGCTTTGAAATCGCGGCTCACTGGCCGTCGAGCTTCGCGTTCGCCCTCGGCCTCGGCGCTGGCGTCGCCGCCGGCTTTGACTTGTGGCGGGTCATCCCACTGGGACGTTGACAATCCGCACAGGCTCGCTCCCATAATGAAACCGGCCGAAGGGGCTCGTCGGGAGCACCCTCCGGCCGGTTCCCCCAATCGCTCCCGCACACTGGAGAAAGCGACGATGCAGACCAAACATAGTGAACAGGAACATGATGCGCAAGGCTTCGTCGGCGAGGAAGCGCACGACGAACTGATCGACGGGCGGGTATGGCGCAAGACGCTGACGGCCAATACCTGCGAGTTTCATCCCGAACGTGCCAAGACGCGAGGCAGACTCGTCGTCTGCGGCCGGCTGAGAGGCACTGTTCGCGGCACGGAAAAGGTGCCAGCCGACCCGCGAAACCCTGAGGGCGAAAAGCTCATTGTGCTGGTCGGCGATTTCAAAGGCGACAGCTACAACGATGACGGTGAGGTGTTCGGTTACGTCGGCGGCTGGTGCGCCCTGCCGCTTGGACAGGAAGTTGTGCTGTCGCGATTGCAACAGATGATCGATGACGGCATCGAGAACGTCGCGCTGGAAATCGACCTTGAATTTGCTGCGACCGATCGTACCAAGGCGCCGATCGGTTATTCATGGCTCGCCCGCAACCTCATGCCGGTCAAGCGCGATACCGGCATCCAGGGCGAGGAAGCTGCGGCCCGCCGGCTTGCGCGTGTCCGCGAAGCCGGTCCATCGCTGTTACAGGCCCCAAAGGCGCCCGAATAGCGTCTTCGGGGGAGGGCGGCCGGTAGGGAAAGCCTTATCGGCCGCTCCCATTCATGGCGCGAGTTCGCGATTACCATGCTGAATACGTTCGCCGCATCGCGCGGTTCGAGAAGAAACTTGGGCGCCCGCTGCTCCCAGGCGAAAACATACAGGCTGCCCGTGGGCACAGGCGCGGCGAGCATCTGGCGCGGGAAATCGCTCCGGGACAATTCACGCCTTCATCCAGCGATCGGGCATTCGTGCGGCGACAACGCAAGCGCATGTCCCTGGCACGTCTGCCCGACGCCGATTACCGCAAGGGCGTTGCTCGGTTTTACGCCTTGTCGCCGGCAGCCCGCGAGGAAGTCAAGCGCATACAGCGGGAAAATTCTGCTTACATGCGCCGCCGCATGCGTGAAGCAAAGCGGCGGAATGAGTTTACCGACAAATACGGCCGGCCGGCCGATTTCGAGGTTCTCAATGCTGAAATCGATGATGACGACGTGATTGATGAATTAACAATGTTGGACATTATTGACGAGGATCTAACTCCGGTCTTCAATTCGGAACTTTCCTGGCTGATGTTCTATCGTTGAGTGGGAGAGGGTACAAATTTATGAAAACCCTTTGGCTTCGCGATGCTTTTCTTCGTCAATGGTGTGTGCTCATAACCCTTGATGACGGTACGTCATACATCGTCCGGCTTTATGAGCCGTATTCAAATGCCGCATGATCCCGTCCTGCGGGCTGCCCGCAATCGTCGCTACAGGTCCAGTCATGGAACATGGCAATCACAGATCCGCCGGTTCATCGGGGTTGATGGAGAGGGCGGCGGCACCGACGAATACGGCAGACAAAATTTCCTTCTATTGCGCGCAGGGAACATGGAACTTTTTGACAATAATAATCCCTTACGGTCCCGCGACTGCATCGAGTTTCTGCTTGCAACGCCGCGGAACGCAATATTGTGCGGTTACTTTTTTACTTATGACGCAACCCAAATTTTGCGCGATCTGCCAACGGAACGTCTGGTAAAGCTGTTCGAGGAAAAGCCGAGGGAAAAGGGACGTTCAACATATACCTTTTGGGGGGAGTACGGGATTGAGTTTCGCCCGCGCCAGTATTTCCGCGTCTGTCGCATCAATCGCGATACCCTGAAATCGATACCTGGAACCGTCCGCACCGTCAATGAGGTTGGAGGGTTCTTTCAGAAATCTTTTGTCGAGGCCTTGCGCGACTGGAACATCGGCGATAACAGAACAGTTGAAATGATCGCGGCGAATAAGGAACGTCGCGCCGAGTTCTATAAGCTCACTCGGATTGAGCGGGATTATTGCGCCGCAGAATGTGCGTTGCTGGCTGAGTTGATGGAAGCATTGCGCCGGGTCTGCCGGGAGGTAGACATAGAGCCGAAGCAATGGCGCGGCGCCGGCTGGATCGCCGGCCGGTTGCACGAAATACACAAGACGCCGAAAAAAACCGAACGCATCGCGCGGCCGGCTGTATTGGACGGGATCGCGGCGGCGGCTTATTACGGCGGGCGCTTTGAGGTGACGGCGGTCGGATCGATCCCCGGCCCGGTGTATGAATACGACGTAAATTCCGCCTATCCTGCCGCAATGCCGTCTCTGCCGTGTCCGATCCATACGCGATGGCGGAAATTCCGCGACGTGCCCGGCGCACAAGCGACGTTCGTCGCTAAAATCAGCTTCAGGCATAGTGATGACGTTCCGCTATGCGGTTTCCCGATCCGCCGCAAGGGTCATCTGTTCTGGCCTCGCCAGGGTCAAGGTGTCTATTGGCAACCGGAAATCGCGGCAGCCATGATGGCGAACCCGGACCTTCACATAGAATGGCACGGGGGATACTACGCTCAAATCCGCTGTAACTGCCGGTCTTACGAGTGGGTTCGCGATCTGTATGACTACCGCAAGTCATTGGGCAAGGCGCAGATTGGTTATCCGATCAAGCTCGGTATCAACGGTCTTTATGGCAAGCTGGCGCAGCGGCAGGGAGCGGCGCCGTACCACGATCACATTGCAGCGGGGTTGATAACCGCGAACTGCCGCGCCTCTCTCATGCGAGCCTATGCACAAGACCCGGCTGCAATCGTCATGCTGGCGACCGATGGCATCTACAGCCGCCGACCGCTCGCCCTGCAACTCGGCGAGGGATTGGGCGAGTGGGAAGCCAAGGTAAGGCACGGCGGAATGTTCGTCGTGCAGCCCGGTATCTATTGGTCGCCGGGCAGCGACGAGCGGCCTAAGACGCGCGGTATCCCGCGATCGAAAATTATCGAACGCCGCGCCGAGTTCGAGGCGGCATGGTGCTCATACATGATGCTCGAAGGTGAGCATGCGCCACCCATTGTTGCCGTGCCGATTACTTCGTTCATCGGCCATCGCCTCGCGCTGTCGTGGGGAAAGCCCGAAATGGCCGGGCGATGGATGGTCATAGGCAGCGACAAGGGCGGCCGGCAGATTTCATTCGACTGGTCGAGCAAACGCACCGGAGGCAACAGCGATGGTCAATCGATCATCACCGCACCAAAGTCCGGTTATCCCGGTTTGCGTTCCGAGACGTATGACCCGGTTGCGCTGTCTGACGGTGAGGCGCAAAATCTTGAAATGGAGGGTGCGCCCGATTGGGAGCCTTGGGGTAACTCGGATGAATAAAATCCAGAAAGCATAAAATGGGCATTTCATCACCGCTGATCTTCGCGCCGATTGCCGACGTTACGACAATCCTGCCGGCATTTCCTGCCGCCATAAACGGCGGTCAGTTTCTTTATGACGCGGGAGGCGATCTAACGAAACTCTATGATGTTTCGGGAATGTACCTCGGCGCCCTCGGATTGGTTACGTTGCCGTCCATCCCTGTTGCACAGCCATTATTCGACAGTGTCTCAAAGCGTTTTCTTTATTCAACGGCCACAAATACCTATCAAACCGCGAGCCTGACAGGCGCCAAATTGTCAGCGGTGACGCCGCTTTGGGTTTCCGGTTATCGCAATGTTCACTACAGCTATGGCGGTATCTTTTATGAGCTTGTTACCTCATATAATCCGGTTGCGAACGAGACTTATATTACCTTAATTGACGAAAACAACATCGGCGGCACAAAGTTCACGGCGCCGAACGGCTCGCCTCTATTGCCTGACCCTCGCACATATGCCGGTAATCCGCTTACGCCGACAATGATCGGTATGAACGGTGGCGCACTTATAAAGTTCGGCGGTCCCGCACCGTTTAATTATTGGAGCGTTGGCGACCCGAATACATACGTCGCCGGTCCTGCGACGGCATTGAACAGATCATCGCTGAACCTGTTTGGACCGCCGATGGATACGGCATTCATCGATCTGTTCGGCATGGGGCCGGCGCCGGGTTTGGATACGACGTTCAGTTTCATGTTGTGGAACGGAAATTATTGCGTGCTGGCAGTTGGCGGGCCGGGCGGTTCATCCATCCGTGCCGCAACCGGCCTGCCGGACGGTTTGGAAAGCTATCAAGTCCCGTTCAACATAGCGATTGGGAAGTCGGTCGTATCCCCGATGTTTCCCTTGGCCTTTACCCTGAACGGACACTCATACGCTTTCGCCGGAATAGACGGAATATTGCGCCTCGTGACGATTGTAGACAATACCGCTTACGCCGTGGTTCGCTATTCGCAAAAAGATGGTGTTGGCAATGCGTCGCACATTCTGTTTCGCACGCAACTGCAATTCGCGTATGGTTACGGCGGATATGTAAGCGCGGTTCAACCAACGCTGAATTTCAAGCGGTCCCTGGTGTACGGGCTTGGACGGCTACAGGATGGGAAACTGAAACTATGAGCGTTCAACAGAGATCGACCCTGAACCTGCTTGTTCCGGCGCAGGGAGGGACACAGGTTGTCAACATGACGCTGCCGGGAGACGGAAACTACGGCACCGGAAACTACGGGATCGATTTTCGTTCGCTGACCATGTACTTGGAGGGTACGTTATTCATACCGCAGGCGTGCAAGATCGATTGCTCTCTGTTGGCGGTAAACGTCGTCTTCGGCATTCCGGCGATCAACTATTATGAAACGATCCTGGCCGGCACTGCGCGAACCTTTAATTTCCCGGCATTAAACGATCTTAGCGTCACGCTGACGCCGGCATCCGGCACGCCATCAATTCCGACGTTCTGGTATGACTGGCCGGCATTCCCCGATGAAGGCGGATCATTCGCCGGCTCTACAGTGGCAGTCACCACAATTCCGGCTGTTCAACCGCGCGGGTCGGTCGGTACGGATCATTCAAGCGCCGCGCCGACTCTTGCCGCGCACCTGCTACTGACAATCCCGGTCAACAGCAACCGCAACGGATACATCATCCAGAACCAATCGGCAGATCAGTTGCAGGCCGTTTATGATGACGGGCTTGGCGGCACGGCGACAATTCTGCTGTTGGCGCCCGTCGCCGCCAACCAGCCCGGCGGCAGTCTCGCGGCGGCAGGAATGCCGCACTGGGGGCAGATCAGGGTATACGGCCCGAATGCCGGCGCGCAGGTAGCAGCAAGAGACTGGTAGGATGAGATCAATTCGAAGGGCGTTTCTGTCGTCGCTGATTGTAGCATCGCTCGCGGCACCTTCGGCACTGCCGGCATTCGCGCAGGCCGTCAACCCGGTTCCGCCGGCCACGTCGTCCAGTGCCGGCATCGTCATGCCCGACAACACCACAATCACCGTCGGTACCGGTGGAGTTATCTCAGCCGGAGGTCTTTATGCGCCGATCATGTCGGCAATACCTACGGCAACAAGCACCGGTCTTACGACGGCGTATAATTCCGGTGCAACAACCAATGGCGCTACCGGGCTGAACGTCACAACCCCAAACGCCAATGCCGTCGTCGGCGTATACAAGACCGCGCCGGTCGCGCCATACACCGTCAAGACGCTCGTTGCCATGAACGGGCCGTTGATTAACTACGTTACCACCGGCATTGGATGGACTGACGGGACAAAGGTTCTCGATATTGTCCTGGGGTACTCCAACGGGATTCGAGTTGCAGTCCAGACCTGGAGCAGCCCAACGGTTTTCTCAGCCAATCTGGCATGGGCGCTAATTAACGTCAATCCATGTTGGCTGGAAGAAGTAAACAATGGTACTACACTGAGTTTTGAATACAGCACGGATGGTGTAAATTATACTAACCTGTACAGTGTGGCAATCGCCAGTGCCTTTGTTGTGCCAACAGACGTATTGTTTAACGTAAACTCTGATGGCGCCGTCATCAGCGGAACGCTTATGTCCTATTCCGACTGAACACCACAAAAGAGGATACAATGTTTGGCATCGATCCATCGGCCCTGGTCGAAACCGTCAATACGATCAAGCGAGCCGCCGCGATGTTTGACGGCATGGCGGCCGACATAGCCGTCTTGAAGGCGCAGATGGACCGCATTGAGGCGATGCTGTCCAAGGAACGCGGAACGCCTATCCCGATCATGGTCGGCGCCGAACGGAGGATTGCCAATGGGCGGCATAAGTGAGGTTGTCGCCGATGCGGCAGCAACCGCAGCGGCCGAAGAAACAGCCGGCGCAATCGCGGCTCAGACCGCCGAAGCCGCACGGATCGAAGCCGCGCAGGCAGGCGATGCCGCGGAAGGCGCCGAAGCTGCGGCCCAGGAAGCCGCCGCAGCTGCGATCGCAGCGGTCGCGACTGACACAATCGTTTTAGACGAGTTGCGCGGGATGCGGGCGGAAATCGGCGAACTGCGCGGCCGAGTCGAGGAACTTTGCGCCCGCGCCGAAAGCGCGGCGATGGACGCCGAGATCGCCGCCGACGTGGTTATCGCCGAAGCCGAAGCCGAAGCCGAGCCGGAAGCCGAGCCGGAAGCCGAGGCCGAAGCCGAGGGCGAAATCGAGGAACGCGAGCGTCCAACGCCACAGGAAGCGCCAGCCGAGCCGCCACAGGAACGGCGCCGCCGCCGCTGGCTGGAATGACGGATAATCCCGATCCGTCGCGCGGGCTTGCGTATTGCGCTGGGATCATGCTCGTACTCTATATCGTGGGCGCGCTGATCTGGTCATGGAGGTAACACACAATGGCTGAGCTTGACGGTGAGATTATTCCTCCATCGCCACGGCGCGGCGGTTTCCCAAGAGGCGCCCGGCGCAACCCGGACGGCACGCTTGACCGGAGCAGTATCGGCGGCGCAAACGAGGAACCGCAGCACGATCCGCAGAGCGAACCGCGCCCAAAGCAGGGGCAGCAACAGCAACGCGAACGCCCGAAGACCAAGCCCGCGCCGAAGACAATCGCTCAGATCAAAGCGGAATGGGCCAAGCAGTTGAAAGGCGGGCATGACCTGGCCTCGCTCTTTACCGGGGTTGAGAGCTTCCGTATTACCGACGAGGAAAGCATCATCCTGGCTGACCCTTTTGTCGACACTCTGGAATATCTCGGCATTCCGATTGACGGCGGTGCGTTTCCGCCGCTTACCCTCTTGTTGTCGGTCATCATGGTATATGGACCGAAGCTCAAGGCAATCGAGGAAGAAATCCGCGCCAAACAAGCCAAGCCTGCCGACGCACGCGAAGTGAAGGGCGAGGATTTCCCGCCGGCTTATCAACAGGCCGCTTGATTGTATGAACCTGTTTGAATTACCGCCCGGCCGGCGCATCGCGATCAGCGGTTCTACAGGCACGGGCAAGACAACACTTGCCCTGGACTACCTGCAATCCTCGTCATTGCACTGGATTATCTTTAATCCCAAGTGGACGCGGATTTATGAGAGGTTGAAAGGGCATAGCAAGCTGACCCGGATCGACCGCACTCACATCGAGCGATCCCTGCGAAAGTTTCAGTATACCATCCTGAACTTTTCCGACGTATGGGACTGGTATGCGCAGGATCAGCTTTTGTCATGGATCATCAATAAATATGAAAACATCGGCATTTGTATTGACGAGCTTTATACTATTCACAACAACAGCAGAGCCGGCATTGGACTTAACGGGTTGATAACCCGTGGACGGGAATTGGGGCAATCTTTTATCGGCTGTACGCAACGGCCGGTTTATGTTTCAAAATTTGTGTTTTCCGAGGCAGATGTTATTGTAGAGTTTCACCTGTTACTTGAAGATGACCGCAAGGTTATTTACAAGATGACGGGTGTACGCGCTGCAATGACGCCATGGCCCGGACATGATTTCCTGTTTTTTGATGTTGCCGACCGCAAGGCAACCATATATAGAGGTTAGCAGACGGATTTTCGTTGTGGGGAGTTGGACCGTTGGGCGATATTCGCATTAACCTGAGAAGCGCCGTAACGATCGGCATCATCGCGTTTATCGCGGTCTTCGCCATCAATCGCGGCCTCTCCTATGCCGGCATGACGACGTGGCAGGCGTAGGACAATGCCGGCATACGCAACAAACATCCCGGACCTGCTCAAGATCGCGCTCATTGCCTGGGTTATGATATTCACGATCAACACGGCGCTTCGCAAGGCCGGGTTGCCGCAGTACACCACAAAGGGGAATTGATCCATGCAGGGAGCAGCACCGGCCGCTCAGCCGTCGTCCCAACAGCAGGCCGCGATGATGAACAGCCAGGGGAGGGCAATCCTGCTTGGCTCGGGCATCAAAATGTCACGCATAGTGGCGCAGGGAGCCGCACTGGCGCTTGGGTCGGCGACCAGGATCAACCTCAACCGAACCGGCATCACGACGGGCGTTCTGTTGGACTTCACATGTTCACTGAACATTACCGGCGCCATGACGGCAAGCCCGGCTGGGCCATGGACGCTGATTTCACAGCTGAAATATACCGACTTCGCCGGTACGGATCGCATCAACACGCCGGGTTATGCGCTCTATGCGCTCAACTCGCTGAAACACAATCAGATGCTGTCCAACGCCATCGCCGGGGTTATCTCGTCAATCGGCAATCTCGATACCGACCTTTTGACCTTCCCGACGGCGATCGCCAATCCGGCGCTTCTGCAATTCTCGTTGTTCTTGCCGTTCGCGGTCGATCCGTCGCGCGACCTGCGCGGCGCCGTGCCGTCCATGACCAACGTCGGCGAGCATTACATCACGATCACGCCAGCCCTGGCGCTGGTCAACACGACCGACGTTCTTGCGGCGCCCTACACGGCCGGCACCGCGGCCGTCAACAGCTTTACCGTTGACGTGACGCAATTCTACATTCAGCCGCAAAACCTTGCGGCCAACATGCTGCCGGGGATCGATCTCACCACCATCTATGAAATCAACGGAAACTGGGTCACGACAAGCGGTTTCCAGTCGAACTCGCAGGTTCTCATCAACTATCCAAACGATCGCTCGATTATGTCGGCTCTCCACGTTTACGAAAACGGCGGCTTACTGACCGTGAACGGTGCGGACCTGTCAAAACTCGAACTGCTGGTCAACTCCAACACCGTATTTCGCGAACATACACCGCGGTCATGGCGCCTTATACAGCGCGACCACATCCGAGGCGACGTGCCGGCCGGCTTCTACTATTGGAACCATCGCTCTCAACCGATCCTGACCGCTCTGTATGCGACGGTGCAGGCGCGATACTCGCTGTTGACGGTCAACGCCGGCGTTACCAAGATCGTTGCGCAGTACGAGAGCACCTATCCAAGCGGACAGCCTCTCAGCGGTATCAGCCCGAACGCGGGCTGATCGGTCGGATGGGCTTGCGACGGGGAGTTTCTCAGGGATGCCTCCCCATCGCATTGTAGGAGCGTGATCTATGTTCGCGTGGTTCAACAACCAATCGCCGATCGTTCAGGACGTGGCATTCTTCGCCGCCCTGATCTTCCTGTTGTTCGCGTGGAATACGATAATCGAGGATTAACCCCGTCGTGGCACTGTCAGTCAACCCCGTTTCCGACGCCTCTCCATCAAATATATTTGTTTGGGTCTTGATCGCATTTCCGGTTTATCTATTGGTTCGCGGCAAGCTGGTACAATATCTGTCCCTGGCATGAAGCTCGCACTTGGACTTTACGCGATATATTTCCTGCTTGTGGCCGTCAAGGGCAACGCCAATCCCTTGTTTAAGCAGCTACAGGCAGATGCGCCGGCCTTTCTGCCATGGCTTGTCGTTGCCGGCGTTTTGGGCGCCATGTACGAGTATCCATCAACCCGATCGCTCGCCGGGGTATTTATTCTGTTGATTGTGCTGTCATTCTTTTTGAAGAATTATACCACGCTTGCGACACAATTTCAGACGATTTACCATGAAGCGACGGGCGCACCGGTCGGCCCGGTTTCCACAGCTTATGGCGTGCCAGGCGGGCCGTTGGGAGGTTGATCTATGAGCGATCTTGCGAAGGATTTTTTTGGAGTGTTGATGGCGATCGTAGGGGTTGCCATCCTGTACACGCTGGTCAATCCGCAGAACAAGACGGCACAGGTTGTCGGCTCCACGTTTCAGGGTTTCAGTGGCGCCCTGTCGGCGGCGATGGGCGGACAGGTCAACAGTGCGCCCAACTGGTCGCCATTGGGTTAAGGGATGTTATGGCAACCCCAATCTTCCATTTTCCGACTTTCGCGCCGCAACTCACCTTCGGCCCGTTTCATCCACAATCGGGATGGGAGCCGGGGCCAAGTGGTCCGCTGCCCGATCCACGCTTGAATTACGCCAACGTCGGGCCATTCTTCGGCCGTCGCGTACAGCCCTTGAACTTGTGGGGGCCAAACATCGGCACGCTGAACATATGGCCGCAACAGGTGCGCAACAATGCCTATGCGACACAACTTATCGATCTGTACGTCGCCGGCTGGCTGAAACCTTCCCCCAGCCCAACAAGCGGGTTTTGATCCATGTCGCAGTATTATGACCCGTTCCTGCAATCGTTGATGTTTGGCGGCTCACCGCAGAATTTCTACGGCACTCCGGGCAGTACGTTCACGGTGCCGTCCTACGGTTACACCAATCCGGGGCCGCAGCAGCCGACAAACAGCGGCAATGGAATGCCGGAATACGTCCCTTCCAATGCGCCTCCCGGAAGCCCGCCGGCAGGAACGCCGTTGTCGGGGTCTGGTTATGACGGTCCCACCCCGGTCTACACTCCGGGAAACAGTGGAACGGTGTCAGCGCCATCGGCGCCGCCGTTGACCGGAGCGGGCTTCTCGTTCGCGGCGCCGCCGCTTGTTCTGTCCGGGGAAACGATCCCTGGCAGCCTTGGCTTTGACCTGCCTCTTGCCGCCGCGAACGTCGATCAGGGAGCGCAGGCTTATGCGTTTCTCGGCTCGTCGATCGCCAACGATTTCGGATTTCTGCAACAAGCGGATACACAGGCGTTTCAATCGTCAGGTCCGGGCGGCGGATCGATCGGCCTTCCTGGCGGCGGCCCGGCCGGTCCTGCCGGCAATCTCAGCTTTGCCCTGCAACAGCTTGGCGTCGGGTTGCATGCCGGCGGCGGCGGGCCGTTTGGAGGCTTGTGATGACACAAACGCACTGGCTGATGATCGGCGCGGTTGTATTGGCTGCCGCCGTCTATTGGTTCTGGTGGCGTAACAGGTAGGTTTGCCGTGGAGGATTTTGTTAAAAAGCATGGGTTGCTGATCGCCGGGGGGCTGATCGGCCTCGTTGTGCTTTGGTACATGATGGGCAGCGGCAGTACCGCGACTGCCGCAACCTCGCCCTACGGCTACAATCCACAACTTGCGGCGCAGGGTCTACAGACCCAGCTTGCCGAGCAGCAATTATCGGCGAATGAAGCGGCAGCGAACGCGCAGGCGAACCTTGAGGCGCAGAACCTCAATAATCAGTCAAACGCGACGAATGCCGCCGCACAGATCGCCTATCTTACTGCGACGGGAAACGCCGCCAGTTCGATCAGCAACGGATATGCTAACATCATCACGGCGCAGGCGCTTATCCCGGCGCAGACCATCAACACGGTCGGCGGCCTCGCACAACAGACCTTGACGCAAGCCGGTCAATCAATACCAGCGATCCTGGAAGCTCCCCTTAATGCCCTCAGCGGCGCCGTGGGAGGCCAGCAGCGGGTTACAGCCAGTGTGGCGCCGGCCTATTACAGTTCGCAGGCAGCGCAGAACATCGCCAGCACAAACGCGAGCGTTGCACAATCAGGCCAGGGGTTTAATTTCCTCGGGCAGATCGCCAGCCCGGTCCTGAATACGCTGACCGGTGGTGTCGGCGGACTGTTTGGCGGCAGCGCAGGCGGCAACTATGGCGGCGGCAATTACGGGGGGAACATCCCCGCAAGCGACTACGGCGGCGGTGGTTCCTACGCATGAAGACGGGCGATAAAGAGTTGCTGATACTCGGAGCAATCGGCCTCATCCTGTTGTGGCTGATTTGGGATCGTTCGCCCGCCGCTCCGGTACAGCTTGCGAGCGGCAGCCCTTGGGGCAATAATGGCGACCCTTATCAGTGGGTAAATCCCGGTTTTCAAAACCCGACGGGATGGGGACCATCGAACGTCAATCTTAACGTAACCGGAAATCCGATCAGCGGACTTGCGCCCTATATGCCGCTGTTCGGCTTTGTTGGGGTTGATACGACACAGTTGTATCAGTGACGGCCGCATGGCGAACCTCGCCCCGTCGCAGATCGCACAGCTTGCGGCGAATGCCGGTTTTACCGGGGCCGGTCTATCGACCATAACGGCGATCAGCCTTGCCGAGAGCGGCGGAAATCCCGGCGCGATAAATTACAATGACCCCGGCGGCTCTTACGGGCTGACGCAGATCAACGCGGCAGCGCATGGTTCGAGCTTCGCGCAGGCTGCCCTTGATCCGCAGACGGCATTAAACGAGGCTTTTGCCGTGTCGGGAGGCGGAACCAATTTTAGCCCTTGGAGCACCTATAATTCAGGAGCATATCTCGATTACATGCAGCAGGCACAGTCAGATACAAACTTGACAAACAATTATAGTTATTTCGGTGTACAACAACCACCGACACAATCAGATTATCCCTTCACTCCACAAGAAGTGTCTGATTACGGTTCGTTCGGGTTATCCCCGGTCAACGATCCTTTTACTCCGCAACAGGGATCGAATTATGGCTCTTTCGGATTAGCGCCCGTAGCACCGCTGGATACCGGCACGGCATCTTCCGGCGCGGCCGGGGGGAGCGGTTTATTCAGTGGATTGACCAGCTTTATCGGCGCTGCCGGCCCCGGTGTTGCGCTCGCTGTTGTAGCGGTGTTGATGTTGATCGTTGCGATATGGCCGTCGCAATCCATTCATCTATCGGTGGCCGAAGCATGACTTTTAGCGATTTCGTTGAACTTTCAAACCTGCTTGCCCTGATAACAATCCCGGCCGTCGGCGGCATCCTGGCGATCTTGCATCGCGCCAACAGGCTGCACTGGGTCTTGGTAGAAAACGAGATCCTTGCAGTAAAAAAGATTGCCAGACATGCACGTCGCGAGCATAAAGAGCTTGCGGACCGTCTTCGCGACGTTGAATTGGCCATTGGAGGCATTCATCATGTGGGCTTCTCTCCTAATAAACCTCTTACAGTTCGGTCCCGCCCTTCTCGGTGACGCCGAAGCCGTGTTCAATGACGTGGCGCACGGCCCAGGCGGGGAACAGAAAATCGGCAACGTCGTCGCCTCGCTCGCGCATCTGGCGAACAATGCGGCGGGCGCCGCGCAAGCTGCCGGCTTCATGCCGACGCAATCGGGTCAGGCTCAAGCGGCCCAATCAGGTCCGGGGCAGGTCAGCAGTTCTTCGTGAGTTTCTTCAAGGTCGATACGGGGTTGACGCGGCGCCGGTTGTCCGCGCCAACCCCGGACCTGATCCCCGGTAGCGTTTCCTTAAAGCGCAATACCGGAGAGAAATCCCGCGCGAACCATCGTCGCGCCGTCGCGCAGGGATTGTTGCCAAAGCGCCCGACACGGGATCTGTTGGACTTGGCGCGCGATTTCTATAAGGACTGAAACCGATGGAAAAATTCAGGACGCAGCATGGGCATTTTGAGATCGACGAAGACGGGCGCATAGCGGTGGTGCGGCACGTCAACGATCTTCCCACCTTCAGCGAAGACGTTGCTGAACTGATCGGGCGTCACATGCAAGCCGGAACGGCAGGCGCGCCGTTGACGAATGAAGCGGCGGCGGCGCATCTTGTCGCGGCGGCCGGCGCCGAAGCTGCCAAGGCACGATAACCCCGGACCTGATCGGGAGCTGATCCCATGACGCCACAGCAACAAGCCGTGTTGGATCTGGTCAAGAAACTCAATGACGCAGAGTTTGCGTCGTGGTTCAATCCCTCCGAGGTTATGGCATGGTGTCAGGTCGAAAGCGGTTTCCATACTCACGCCCATCGTTTTGAGCCTGCCTTGAACGAAGCCAGCTACGGCTTAATGCAGGTTCTGAGATCCACGGCACGCGAGGTTATGGCTGATCCGTCACTTGATCCCTACACGCTGTATGAACCGGAAATCGGGCTGCGGGTCGGGATGCGGGTCGCCAGGCTCTATTGGGATCAGCTTGCGCGCCACCTTGGGCGCGATCCCTCTTACGAGGAGTGGGCCGCCAGCTACAATGAGGGAGTAGGCGGCGCTGAGCGTGACGTGACCGCGAACCGCGATCCTGACCCTACGTACGTAGCCATGTGGCTCAATGCGCAACAGCATTGGGCGGCGCAGGACATTGACGAATGAGGGCGCGACCGCTGCCACGTGCGACCGGGGTGCGGATCGGACTGCCGCCGGTTGACCCCGAGCTTCGCAACCATCCTCGCATCGGTGAATATCTGGCTTACGCCAAGCCGATACGTTTCCCTAAGACGTTCAGGGAATGGCTCGCCGATGGCGAACGCCGCGAAGCGGATGTGAACCGCGCCGACTGGTATCACACACTCGGGCGCTGTATGCGGGCGCTTGGAGTGCGTCCGTGCGAACTGAACCTCGTCGCCAGGATGGCAGAGGCGGCACGGGGTCGCGGCGACAGTCCCTACAGCT
>VFSW01007902.1_pt1 | contig 15372 bp, 13 predicted proteins | sample 5358111 | NCBI WGS metagenome assembly VFSW01 (sample SAMN11554181, study PRJNA540505) | mine drainage metagenome | isolation source: sediment from site ElyBrook_90M | place: USA: Ely Copper Mine, Vershire, VT | collected 2017
CACGACGGCGTACACCAGCGAACCATCCCCCGCCTTCCGCCGGTCGCCAAAGTCGTCGCTAGACGGAGAAGCCGCGGGGCGCGATCCCGCGCTTCTGGAGGATCGTTTCCAGTGTGACCACGGGCGGACACGTTCTGCGTCGCCGGGGACAGTCGTTCGCGAAGCTGAGAGCCTGTCGACGCGAGCGCAGACCTGTCACCGCCTGTCGACGGCAACTCACGGCACCGGCTGGGGCGCAGCTACAACAACTAGGAGGAGTGCGTAGTCCGGCTCAGCTGCGTGCGAGTAGGAGATCGCGAACGCGTTGAGCGGCCTGCCCATCCCCATAGGGACTGGCGTCGCGCCCGGCCGAGCCGAGTCCCGCGACCAGCCCGGCGGCGACCTCCTCCGCGCTAGACGGCGGAACAAGCGCGTTCCACCCGAGCTCGACGAGCTCGACCCATTCCGTCTCGTCCCGTAGCGTCCGACAGGGAACGCGAAAGAAGAACGCCTCCTTCTGCACGCCGCCCGAGTCAGTGGCGATGAGGGCAGCGTTCTTCTCGAGCATCACCATGTCGAGGTAGCCGACAGGATCGATGATGTGTACCTCCTTGGGTACGGCTGTCAGCATGTCGAGGCGTGTCAGCGTCGCGCGTGTGCGCGGGTGCAACGGCAGCACGACGGGAAGTCGCCGTGCAACGATGGCGAGGCCCTCGAAGATGGCGCGCAGACGAGCGGTGTCGTCCGTATTCTCCGCGCGGTGAATGGTGGCCAGGACGAAGGATCGTGAGGCGAGCCCTAGCTGTTCCAGGATCCGACTCTCGGCGTGCGCCTTGGCTCCGTAGAACACGGCCGCATCGAACATCACGTCCCCGACCAGGGCGATTCGATCTTCGGCGATCCCCTCGCGGCGCAGGTTTGCTACCGCCGTGTCGGTGGGAGCCAGCAGAAGCGTAGACAGCGTGTCGGCAACGATCCGGTTGAGCTCCTCGGGCATCGCCCGGTTGAAGGAGCGCAGGCCAGCCTCCACGTGGGCCACCGGCACCTGAAGCTTCGCCGCTGCGAGCGCTCCGGCGAGTGTCGAGTTCGTGTCGCCGTAGATGAGCACCCAGTCGGGTTTCTCGGTGATGAGAAGGCCCTCGATGGCCTCCAGCATGCGCGCCGTCTGCGCGCCGTGACTGCCGGATCCGACGCCGAGATGATACGCAGGCTTGGGGATGTCGAGCGTGTCGAAGAAGAGTGCCGACATGTTGTCGTCGTAGTGCTGCCCGGTGTGCACCAGCACCTCGTGGACTTCCGGGGACGCCCGGAGGGCGCGTGACACGACGGCGGCCTTCACGAACTGCGGCCGGGCACCCACGACGGAGACAATCTTCAAGACGCGCCAGTCTTGCCCCGAATGGACGTCGAAAGCAAGGCACCACACGGTGCGATGACCGCCGAATCGACTCAGGCGTTGGCAAGATCGGGGGGCCGTGGTTCAGTGGGCGCGGTCAGGAAGGACTTGCTGATGATTGCTGGCGTCGCACCGATGGGAGACAGTGGTCCGGCGGCTACCCCGGCGAAGGCGGGTAGCCTGCGCATCACCTTCATCACCATCTCCTTCGACCCCGAGCCGGGAAACCAGCACGGCCTGCCCTTCGCTCGCTGGCTCACCGCGCGCGGTCACAAGGTGAAGGTCCTGACGACCTTCCCGCAGTATCCCCACGGGCGCGTCTATCCGGAGTACACCGTTCGCCCGTGGCAGTGGGAGACCATGGATGGCGTGCCCGTCCTTCGGGTTCCCATGTACCCCAGCCATGACCAGTCGGGCCTTCGCCGTGCGCTCACCTACGCAACCTTCATGGCCTCGGCCACCCTCATCGGCGCGCCACTCGTGGGCGGATGCGACGTCGTGTTCCTCTTCGAGCCACCGACGAACGCGATCACCGCGCTCGCCCTGAAGCACCTCCATGGGGCCCCGATCGTCTATCACATCCCCGACATCTGGCCGGACTCGGTCGTCGACTCGGGGCTTCTCGGCGGGGGCTACCTTCAGCGGTTCGCCCGGGCCAGCCTTGGTGCTTATTGCAACTGGACGTATCGCGAGTCCGATCTGATCTCCGTGCTCTCTCCTGGCTTCAAGCGCTTGCTCGTCGAGCGCGGCGTTCCGTCCGAGAAGATCAGCGTCGTCTACAACTGGGCGGACGAGAAGCTGTTCCACCCCGTCGAGCGCGACGAGGCGCTCGCCCGGGAGCTCGGGATCGCGGGCAAGTTCACGTTCATGTACGCGGGCAACCTCGGTCCCCTGCAGGACATCGAGACGCTCGTGGCGGCGGCGGCTCGCCTCCGCGACGTGCCCGGGTTGCAGCTCGCCATCATCGGCACTGGCCCGAGGGAGGAGAGTGTACGGGCCGCCGTACGGTCACTGGGTGCGACGAACGTCGTGCTCGTGCCGCGGCGACCGTACACGGAGATGACGAGGATTCACGCTCTGGCTGACGTGCTCTTCGTTCACCTCAGAGACTCTCCCCTGATGCGTGTGACCATTCCCAGCAAGACCCAGGTGGCCATGGCCAGCGGCCGCCCGGTTCTGATTGCGGTCAATGGTGACGCAGCAGAACTGATCGCTGCTGCGGGATGTGGTGTTCACGCTCAACCTCAGGACCCCGCGTCGATCGCCGAAGCCATGCTGAGCATGTTTCGGCTGCCCCGCCCCGAGCTCGAGCGCATGGGGCTCCGTGGCCGTCGCTTCTACGAGCAGCAACTTTCGCTCGATGCATCAGGAGGGCGCATCGAGCAGCTCTTTGCCCTAGCAGCGGCTGGGCGGCCAGGGTCAATGGGCTGAGATGCCCGTCGCGTACCGGTTGAGCCATAGATCCAGCATCACGAGGCCGAAGACTTCCCGCGAGAACTTGTTCTCGGCGGTGAAGTTCATCTTCCGCAGATCATAGAGGTCCCTGAATCTCGAGGCGGTGAGCTGCTCCCGGATCAGGTGGGACGACCGGTTGATGAACGTGCCGATGGGTGTCGTGAACCCCATCTTGTCCTTGCGGTGAATGATGGACTTGGGCAAGACCCCCGACACGAGCTGCTTGCCCACGTACTTGAGCTCGTCGCCAGTCAGCATGTCGGCGGAGTCGAGGGTGAGCATGTGGCGCACGAAGCGCTGATGCAACAGGCTCGGCCGACTCTCGAGCGAATGGCGGCCGCACATCTTGTCGTCGATGTTGAGAAGGCCCGCGAGGAAGTAGCGCCGGTCGAAATTGAGCATCCGCCGCATCTCGTCGCCGCTCGCACCGCAGGCCTCGTAGGCTTCGTGAAACGTGTCGGCCACCTGCGGCTGGTAGAACTTGTACAGGCTGGGGTCACCCTTGCTGTGAGCGAGCTCGAATCGCGCGGCGGGCGACGTGAGCGCGTGCATCTTCGCGAACATCCCGCGGTACGAGTCGTGGAAACACTGACCCATCGCGAGCTGGTAGCGCACGTACCCCGCGAACAGCTCGTCACCGCCGGTACCCGTCAGGATGACCTTGTACCGTCGCTTCACCTGCGACAGCAGGTCTTCCAGAGGCAGGAGCACGGAGCCGATGGTCAGCTCGTCGAAGTCGTCGACGATGCTGCGCAGCCGGTCGATCAGGTTGAATTGCTCCTGCGCGTTGACGACGAACAGGCGGATACTGGTGCCCTCGACGACCTGCTGCGCGTAGAACGTCTCGTTGCACTCGGGGTCGGAGTAGTTGCAGTGGTAGGCGATCTCGGGAGTGGTCATCTTCGTGATGACGCTCGAGTCCAGGCCGCCGCTGCAGAACGTCGTGAACGACGTGTCGCTGATGGTCGAGTCGATGCAGCACTGCGACAGAAGCTCCCGCGTGCGGTCGAACCACTCGGGGGTCGCGCGCTCCGTGCTCGCTGGCGTTGCGAAGATGTCCTCGTAGCAGCGCGACGTGATCGCGCGACTCTCCAGGTCGTACTCGACGATGTGACCGGGCAGGACCTTCTTGATGGGCCCGAAGAACGTCTTGTCGCCGAACGTGAACTGGTAGCGGACGTACTCGCTCATGGCCCGGTGATCGAGCTCGGGCGCCTGTCCAGCGGCATCGAGCAGGCTGCCGAGCAGCGAGGACGCGATCAAACCGTCCTGCGTCTTCCAGTAATAGAGCGGCTTGATGCCCAGCTGGTCCCGAACCATGAAGAGCTTCTTGCGGGCCTTGTCGTAGATCGAGAAGCTCCAGAAGCCGTTCATCTCGAGAAGGATCTTCTCGCCCCAGCGGCTCCAGCCATGGAGCAGGCACTCGGCGTCATTCGAGAAGGTGACGGGCGCGCCCTCGGCGGCCAGGCGACGGCTCAGATCGAGGAAGTTGTAGATCTCGCCGTTGTAAACGAGCACGTGGGTCTCGTTCTCCAACGGCTCGATGCCCCGATCGTCGAGGCCCACGATGGCCAGACGCGTATGCGCCATGTTCGTGCGCCCGTCGCTCCAAAAGCCGACGCTGTCGGGGCCGCGCTTCTTCAGGCCGCTGAGCAGGCGGTGGTGGAACGGGCGGGGGATGCCGGAGGTGACGAGGATGCCGCACATGGTCGTGTCGCCGAGGTCAGTTCTTGGGGGCGAAGGCGAGCAGCGCACCTTCGCTCAGAGGTACAGGCTTGCGTCCCATCACCTGGGTCACGGTCGAGGGATCGCCCAGGCAGTGGCGCATGTCCCCGCCACGGTACCCGCCGACGATGTCGGGAGGACAATCCTTGTTCATGGCCTTCGCGATGGGCGAGCAAGCGCCAGCAAGCGTGGCCGGCACGCCCGTACAGACGTTGACGTAGGCAGGAGCGTCTTTCGCCGCAATGAGCGCGCGCACGGTCGCAACGATGTCGCCTACGTACACCCAGTCACGGATCTGCTTGCCGTCCTCGAACAGGCGCGGGCGCACGCCGTCACGGATCCAGCCCGCCATCTTGGCGATGATCGTCGCCTCACCGTCGTCCACGCGCAGGCGATCGCCGTAGACGGACTAGAAGCGCAGGATCGTCAGCGGTGCCTTGGTGAGCCCGCGGTAGCAGAGCTCCTGAATGTATTTCGACGACCCATAGGTCTCGAGTGGATTGGGCGTCGCGCGCGCGGTGATCGGCACGATGCGCGCCTCCGCGCCGCACTTGGCGCACAGGACCTCGTACCGTCCGGCGCGCATGTCCTCGTCGCGCCGTGCACCATCGCGCTCGGTGCCGCAATCGGGACAGCGGTACGTGTAGTTCGAACCGTACACACTGAAGCTGCTCGCGTGCACGACCCGTCGGAGCTTGCTCCAGCCGGACATCGCCGCGATGAGACGCGCGGTGCCCGTGCAATTCGCGTCGATGACGTTCGCGGGTTCACGGGCAGCGCGCGTCACGCCGCCAAGTGCCGCGAGGTGGACGACCGCCTCCACGTCCGCAAAGCGGTCGTCGGGCTGGAAATGCCGAAGGTCGACGAAGCAGTACTCCGCACGCGGATTCAGGTAGCTGGGGGCCGCGCGGAAGACACCCGGATCCAGGCTGTCAATCACGAGGACGCTCGCACCGTCCGCGCTGAGGGCGTCGACGACGTGAGATCCGATGAACCCCGCACCGCCGGTGACGACGACCTTCATCGGCCCTCTTTCATCGCCGATTCGGCAATCCGGGTTCGATTCTCGCGGAACCACGCCACGGTACGCTCGATGCCCTGAGCGACGGTCACCTCAGGGCGGAGCCCGAGGACCGTCTTGGCGCGCGTGATGTCCGCTTCCCGGTGCAGGCTCTTGTCCCACGAGCGTCGGGGCACGTACTCGATGGTGCTCTTGGAGTTGCAGGCTCTGATGATCATCTCGGCAAGATCCTGGACCTTCGTCTGGCGGCCCGTTCCCAGGTTGAAGGCCCCGGCGCGCGCCTCCGGCACCTGGGAGCTCAGCAGGAGCCCTTGCACGAGGTCGTCGACCCAGATGAAGTCGCGCGTCTCGTCGCCGGTTCCGGTGATGGGCAGGGGCTGGTCGTTCAGGGCGCGCCAGATGAAGTTCGGGATGACGTTGCGGTAGCGCCCTGGGACCTCGCCCGGACCGTACGAGTTGAAGAAGCGGCAACAGACCGTGGGGACCATCGCGTCGAAGTAGTTGCAGTAGAACTCTCCGAGCGCCTTGGTGATCTGGTAGGGCGTGTCTAGGTGCAAGCTCACGGGCATGTCTTCGCGGATGGGTGCCTCGATGCCGTGGCCCGCGATCGAGCACCCGGCCGAGGCGTAGACCACCCGTCGGACCTTCCGCGCGGCCGCCCAGACCAGCACGCTCAGGGTGCCGCGTCCGTTGGTGTGCAGATCGTCCAGCGGGTGGTCGACGCTGTTCTGGTTGGCGAAGAACGCGGCAAGGTGGAAGACGAGCGGGGATTCGACGTCGGGCAGCGCCCCCGGCTCGCAGATGTCCTTCCGGATGAAGCGTACGCGCTCGTCGCGCGGTAGGAGCCATTCGTAGCCGGAAGAGAGATCGTCGACGACGATGACGCGCTCGGCTCCAAGCTGCAGAAGCTGGACAACCAGGCGCGAGCCGATTGCGCCGGCGCCGCCAGTCACCACGACCGTACCGAGTGACCCCGTCATGACTCGCCCCTCACGCTAGCCGCCGAAGCCGCCGGCATGCCTCGGTCAGATTGTCCATCGTCTTGGCAAAACAGAAGCGAGTGATGGTCTCACCGCGTCCTGGTCGATAGAAGCTCTCGCCCGGCACGGTTGCGACGCCCGTCAGCTCGAGTAACTTCATCGCGCGGTCCTTGCTGGTATTGCCAGGAATGCGCGACAGATCGGCAAGCACGTAGTAGGCGCCCCGCGGCACGAAGGGCGTCAAGCCTGCATCGCGCAGCGCTTCACAGATCAGGTCGCGCTTCTCACGGTACTCGTCGCGCAGGTCGGTGTAGTAGGAGGCAGGTACTGCTTCGAGGCCCTGCGCCACGCCGGCCTGCAACGGGGCAGGAGCGCACACATAGACCAGGTCGTTCATGTAGCCGATCATGCGCGCCCACCTGGGGTCCGCCACGGCGTAGCCGATGCGCCAGCCCGTGATACTGAAGGTCTTGGACAGGCTGCCCATCGTGATCGTGCGGGACCGCAGGCCAGGCAGTGTGGCTGGGCTGATGTGCTCCGCGTTGTCATAGACGAGGTGCTCGTAGACCTCGTCGGTGAAGACGAAGAGGTCGTGGCGTTGCGCGAAGTCGGCGATGAGCTCGAGCTCGGTGCGGGACCAGACCTTCCCGCACGGGTTTGCCGGAGTGCACAGCATGATGCCGCGCGTGCGCGGCGTGACGACGGCTTCGAGATCCTCGATGCGAAACGTCCAATCGGGGGCCTTCATCGGCACGTAGACGGGAACGGTCTCCACCGCCAGGAGCGTGTTAGCGTGGTAGCCGTAGAAGGGCTCGAACAGGATGATCTCGTCGCCGGGATCGAGCAGCGCCAGGCACGCGCAGTAGAAGGCGCCCGTCGAGCCGGAGCTGACGACGATCTCGCCGTTCGGGTCCACCTTCAGGTGGTTGTGCCGCTCGAGCCGCGTCGCGAGCGCCTGGCGCAACTCGGGGATCCCATCGTAGCGGGTGTAGCTGTTGGGGCCGGAGTCGATCGCCAACTGGGCCGCGCGTCGAACATCGGGCGGGATCGGCGTGTCGCAGACACCCTGCGACAGGTTGATGCCGCCGACGCGCTCGCACTCGATGGACATGTTGCGGATCTCGGACTGGACGATGAACCCGGATCGCTTGCTGAGGCGGAGCGGCATGGTGTCTTTCGGGAGATTGTCAGCGTTGAAAGAAGCGACGGATCGCATCGACCGTCGTGTCGACGTCTTCCACCGTGGTCTCGGCGGCCATCGGCAGCGAGATCACCTCGCGGCAGATGGCCTCCGTCTCAGGCATGGTGTGCTCGCCGAGCCGCAGCGCCAGGTGTTGCCACATGGGCTTGGGCCAGCTCAGGATGGTCTCGATGCTCTGGTCCTTCAGCCACGCGCGAAGGTCGTCGCGGCGCGCCGTGCGGATGACGTAGTTCTGGAACACGTCGAAGTACGCGTCGCCGGCGAAGTGCGGTGTCCGTACGTCGCCCACACCGGCGAGGCCCTTGCGATAGCGTTCGGCCATCGCGCGGCGGTGCTCGATCCATTCCGGGAGGTGGCGGAGCTTCGTCGACAGCACGGCGGCTTGCACGTTGTCGAGTAGAGCGGTGAAGCCGTGGTGGTGGTACTCGCCGGTCTCGCGGTCTTCGCCGTTGAACCGCAGCAGCGTCACGGTCCGGGCGATGTTGGGGTCGTTCGTGGTGACGGCGCCGCCGTCGCCGAGCGCGCCGAGCATCTTGAACGGATAGAAGCTGAAGCACCCGGCGATCCCGAAGGAGCCGGCGCCTCGCCCCTTGAAATTGCCGCCGATCGACTGCGCGGCATCCTCGATGACCACGAAGCGGTGCTTGTCCGCGAGCTGCTGCAAGCGGTCCATGTCGCAGACGCGGCCGTTGAGGTGGACCGGCACGACTGCCTTGGTGCGTGGCGTGATGGCGCGCTCGAGCGCGTCCATGTCCATGTTGTAGTCGGGCTTCACGTCCACGAGGACCGGAGTGGCCCCCGCGTGGACGATGGCTGACACCGTGGCCACGAAGGTGTGCGCCACCGTGATGACTTCGTGTCCGGGGCCGATGCCCGCGGCGAGCATCGACAGGGCGAGGGCGTGATACCCGCTGTTGAGCCCCACGCAGTACTTCGTTCCCACGAAGCTCGCGAAGGCTTCTTCGAACTCGCGGAGCTGCCGGCGTGCGATGAGATCGCCGCTGGTGAGGCATCCGGTGATCGCCCCATCGATCTCGGTCTTGTACTTCTCATAAGCCACGTCGGGCTTCACGAAACGGGTCTTGAACGCCATGGGTCTCTCACTCGATGACGGCGAAGCCGATGTAGGGGTCGAAGTCGAGGCGCTCTACCCGCAGCTTGTTCAAGCCGACCTTGTCCATCGCTGCGCGTGTCTCGCCCGGCCACAGAGGGTTGTCGAGCTCGTCGAAGGCGAGGATGGAACCCCTCGGCATGCGCGGGAGGAAGTGCTCGATCGCCGTGCACGTAGGCTCGTAGAGGTCGAAGTCCAAGTAGAGAAGGCTCACCACCAGGTGCGGGTGGCTCTCCACGAACGCCGGAATCGTCTTCGTCGCATCGCCCCGCTCGAGATGGAGCTTGTCGATGTGGTTGAGCAGGCGGTTGGAGTCGTGGATCTTCGCGAGCTCGGTGAGCTCCTCGTACGTGCTCCCTCGCAAGTCGCCGGAACGCACGTGCTGCGAGAGAGCGGCGCGATCCTGATCGGCAACGGAGGCAAAGCCCTCGAACGTGTCGAAGCCATAGATGCGTCGGGTGAAGTTCACTGGCTCGAGGATCGAGCAGAGGTGCAGCCAGGTGAACAGGCTGCCTCCGCGTAGCACGCCGCACTCGACGATGGATCCCTTCACGTGCATCACGCGCTTGAAGATCTCGTACTGGGCGAGCGTCTTGGTGACGGCTTGGCGCCGTGCGTACTTCGAGAAGTTGTTCAGCTTGTCTTCGAAGCCCTCCGGCGAACGCTCGAAGACCTCGCGCAGGCGCTTGCCGACCTGCTGCTCCTCGGACGTGCGGAACCCTCCCTCGAGCGCGGGCTTCGTGTCGGTCATCGGACCAGCTCCTCGAGCCGCGTGGCGATCGACGCGGCGTCCAGACCGTAGCGCGCCCTGAGCCACGGCAGCGTGCCGTGAGTGTCGCAATAGGTGTCCGGCAGAGCGAAGCGCTCTAGCCGCCCCGCCCACCGCAGGGGAAAGAGGGCCTCGACCACCGCGGTACCCAAGCCGCCGACGGCACTGTGCTCCTCCACCGTTGCGATCGTGTGCGCCTTCCGTGCAATCTCGGCGACGGTCTCGCTGTCGAACGGTTTGATGCACGGGATACTGTAGAGAGAGACATCGACGCCGGTGGCACTTGCTACGCGGTCGCACGCGTCCCTGGCTGACGCGACGATGTGGCCGGTAGCCAGGACGACGAACTCGCGAGAGGTGCCCCGTACGCGCAGTGGGCGGCGCAGGGTGTCGATTGGACCGGCGTGCAGCGGTGGGTCGTTGTTCTGACCGAGGCGAATGAAGGTCGGGCCATCGTATGACAGCGCCGCACGAACCGCGGCGGCGGCCTCGTGCGGATCGCCCGGTGCGAGCACCTGCAGGCGAGGCAGGCTTCGCAGGATGGCGAGATCCTCGATCGCGTGGTGGCTGAACCCCTCGTGCCCGTAGCTCAGACCCCCGCCGACACCGATGACGGCGACGGGCTGCTCGTGTGCCACGACGTCGAGTCGAAACTGCTCGAACGCTCTCATCAGGACGAACGGCACCATCGAGTAGCAGAACGGGCGCTTGCCGGTGAGCGCCATACCCGCTGCGACGCTCATCATGTTCGCCTCGGAGACGCCGGCGTTGGTGAAGCGGGCAGGGTGAGCCTCGCGGAACGGATCTAGAACCTTGAAGCCGAGATCCGCCGTGAGCAGATGGATGTCGGCCCCTGCCGATGCCTCTTGCGCCAGCGTGCGGATGACGGTGCTACGCATCGCCGAGCTCCCGCATCGCCGCCTCGAACTCCTTGGGGTCTGGGCACCGGTAGTGCCAGAGCAGCGAGTTCTCCATGAAGGAGACGCCTTTGCCCTTCACGGTGTCGGCGATGATCATGCTCGGCTTGCCGGCCTCGAAGGGGAATGCGTCGAGGGCGTCGACGATGGCGCCCATGTCGTGCCCGTCGACGCGACGCACGCTCCAGCCGAACGCGCGCCAGCGCGCGTCGAGCGGCTCGAGGCCGAGGATCTCGTGCGTGTTGCCGAGCGCCTGCATCTTGTTGAAGTCCACGATGGCCAGCATGTTGTCGAGGCGGTGGTGGGCGGCGAAGGCGGCAGCTTCCCACACCGTACCTTCCCCCTGTTCGCCGTCGGACATCATGACGACGGAGCGCCAGGATCGCCCGGACGCCTTTGCGGCGAAGGCCATGCCGGCCCCCAGAGAGAGGCCATGTCCGAGCGAGCCCGTGCCGAACTCGATTCCGTAGGCGGGCTTCCGTTTCGGGTGATGTCCTAGCTCGCCACCTTCGACGCCGTAGCTCTCCAGAACCTCACGCGGCAGATGGCCAACCTCCGCAAGGCAGGAGTAGAGAGGCACGCAAGCGTGCCCCTTGCTCAACAGGAACCGGTCGCGATCGGCCCAGGTGGGGTTGTTCGGCTCGAGGTGCAGAAAGTGGAAGAAGAGCGACGAGATGAGCTCCGCACACGACAGGGACGAGCCAATGTGGCCGGTCTTGGCCTGGTAGGACAGTCGCACGACGTCCCTGCGGACATATGCCGCCCGCCGTCGCAGGTTGGTGAGCAACGCCTCCGGCGTCACGCCGTCACCCGGCCGTCGTGCCTGCCAGCGCCATTGCTGTGGGCGCGAGGCGGCTCAGGCGCTGCGCCAGCGGCGCCGCTGGGCGTGGCTCGGGTTCGCACCAGCGTCGACAAGGTGTCCATGATGATCCGGATGTCGACGAAGAAGTTGCGTTCGTCGACGTATCGCAGCTGCAGGCGTGTCTTCTCCGGGTGGATCAGCTTCATGTACGCTTCGTCGGCGTCCGGCAACCCGCTTGTTGCGATGATCTCTCCCTCGTTGTGAAAGCGGATGGAAGCCCAGTCCGTGATGCCTGGCCTGACGTTCAGGAGTCGTCGCTCATCGCCGGACAGCTGATCCACGGCCCAGCGAACCTGTGGACGAGGGCCGACCAAGCTCATGTCTCCGACGAAGACGTTGATGATCTGCGGCAGCTCATCAAGCTTGTAGCGCCGCAGAAAGTGCCCCATGCGCGTGATGCGTGGGTCGTTTTCCGTGGTCGTCGACGGCCCGCGGCCGTCATTTACGACCATGCTGCGAAACTTGAAGAGCCTGAACGGGCGTCCCAGCCGCCCGACTCGTTCGCCCCGGTAGAAGACTGGCCCGGGGCTGTCGAGCTTGACAGCGAGCCCCACGGCGGCCAACGGAGCCGCCAGCACAGCCAAGGCAGCGCCTGACGCGATGAGGTCGAAACCCCGCTTCAAGCCGCCGTCGAACGCCTGGCTCCATGATGTCATTAGCGAACCCACCGGAATCCGTTGCGAATCCCCATACCAGCGTTCAGGACGACGGGGAAGCACCGACGGCGTCGCTTGACCAGCCGATCCTCCAGTCTGCGATGGGCCCACGTGCGGTGCGGGTCGCTTCTTCCATCGTACGCTCCGTTGGGCTGCGCCCCCGGCGGCTACTTGTCGAGTAGCCGTCAGCGGCCTCCGCGCCGGCGCCTTGCCACGACGGCGAAGGGCAGCGCCGCGAGTGCTGCCAGCCACCCTTCACTCTCGCGTGAGTCCACCGTTCGGCATCCGCATCCGCCACCGGCCGGTTCGCCGCTCGAGAGGCCCGCGTCAAGCCCGGCCTCCGCACCCGCCTCCCGGGTGCCGGCCTCCATCACACCCGAGTCGACTCGACCGGAGTCGATGCCCGCATCGGCCCCGCTATCAACCCCCGCGTCCATTGGAAAGTGAACGGTGACTCCCGGGCTTATCGCATCGACCGACGGGCCGTTCGGGCCGATCGCGCGAACGGCGAATTGATATGTCGTGTCGTCCTGCAATGGCAGGCCCGACAGACTTGTCGCGGTGACGTTGCCTACGTTTTGCCAGAGCGGCATGGACACCGGTTGCCCTCCGGCAGCTGTGACCACCTGCACGGCATAGCTGGTTGCTCCAGACACGGATGCCCACGTCGCCGAGAGCCTGTTAGTCGTCGAGATGCTGCTGACCTCGTGGTTTGCCACGGTAGGAGGGTCAGTGTCCCAAACGTATGCAGGCGCATCGATCGAGAACCCCTTCAGGTCGTAGAGGTATCCGTTTGCGGACGACACCAGGACTTCGTCCCTGCCGTCTCCATCCGTGTCACCGAACACCGCCTCGCCGACCGAGGCTCCGCACTGGACGGCGAAGTCGAGGGTGCCGGCGCAGGGGTTGACGCCATAGAGCCACCCGTCGGCGGAGCCGACCACTGCCGAGGGTCGGTTCGCACCGGTCAGATTCGAGTGGACGCTGGCGCTCGTGAGCTGGCCCAAGAAGGCGCCGGCCGTGGTCGCTGCAGCCTCGTTTGGAAACAGCTGCCCGCCGGCGAGCACAATCGTGGTGAAGGCTCCCAGCGATGAGCCGTTCATCGGAGTGAGCTTGAGGCGAGCCGGGTTCTGCCAGGAACCTTCGACGAGCAATAGGGTAGGGGGTGTTCCGGGGCACTGGGCGAGGGCGCCGTAGGGGTACGGATGGTCGGCGTCTGGAGAGGTCCAGAGGGCGGTCTGCAGGTCGTGGCTGTATAGGCTCACCGGCGCAAAGCCGGCGCTCAGGATGATCTCGTCCTGACCGCTCCCGCTGGTGTCGTACAGCATGGGTACGTCGTATGCGTTCGGTGGCCCACCCGAGGCGAGCTGGCTGCCGTCGGCTCCCGAGAGGACGAACGTGCCCCCGCCCTGGTAGTAGACGTCGTCGACGCCGCTCGCGTTCCACTGCCCGACGGACACGCCGGCAGAGCCCGTGCCCCCACCGCCGGGGAACACGGGTGGCGTGGTCCAGAGCACTGAGCCATTCGCGCCGGATATCGCCATGGTGCTGAGATCGGCGTTGCTGGCGCTGCCTAGCTGGATGGCGAAGTCCGGCACACCGTCCCCGTTGAAATTCCCGGGAGCAAGGTCGTTGAGGGGGATCCCGGCTATGACCTCATCCCAGCCGAGACTGCCGTCTGCATTGACGACGCGCGCGCGATACTGCGGCGGGTTTACGACGGGCTCCGTGACCGCAAGGCACGCCATCGCGGGATTGTTTCCATTCAGGTTCGAAACGACCGTAGGCCCGAAGGTGTGCGTGACTTGCCATGTGAGCGTGGGGGGAATGGCCCAGCTAGCTGTGGCAGCATCGAGGCGGAGCAGGGCCTGCCGGCTGTCATCGACCACGACGGATTGTGCGGGACCTGTTCCCAGTGCCGCGACTCGGGGGCCGCTGTAGAGGTCTCCAAACCCTCCAGGCGCGTAATAGCCTCCGAATCGGACTTCGACCAACGTGGGCGAAGAGACGGCGCTGCGGGTCGGCTGCAGATGGCCATCCAGCAGGTTGAGGATTCCGTCGCTACGCGCGATGGCCACCTGCGAGGTCGTGAGCGTGATCGGAGGAACGACCCAGCTCGTGAGCAGATCGGTGTTGCTGGGCAGGCTCAGAGACGCAATCTGTGTCGCATTCCCGCCAGCGCCCGAGAATCCGAGAAGGCTAGTGACGGTGGAGGAGGTCGGGCTCGCCATGACGGCGTCGGGCAGGCCGTCGCCGTCGAGATCGGTTGCCAGCATCTGCGCGTTGATGCCCTGCACGGGCGCCTGCGCCTGATTGGGGTACGTCAAGACGTTGACGTTTGGCTCGCTCCAGTGCGCCGCGATCGTGGGGGATGGTGATCGTGCGAAGGCCCAGGCGGTCACCGTGCTCCCGCTCGACGTGAGCACCAGGCGGGTGGTCATGGACTCCATGTTCGCCGTCCCCGCGATGGTCTGCCCCGGAATCGGCGTGATGAGCTCCGTTCCTGAAAGCGCGTCGTAGATGTGAGTTCGCCAGCCGTTCGTCGGATCGTTGGTCGACACGACCACTTCGAACAGGCCGTCGCCGTCCAGGTCCTGGAGCGGATCGACCCAGTTCATGTCCCCGCCGGCGTCCGGTGCCACCACGCTCGACCACAACACCGTCAGCGCGGCTGGCTGGGCGGCGTAGTCGTAGTGAAGCACCGTCATCCGGCGCTCGTTCGTCGCGGGCGCGTCGGAGGTGTTCAGCATGCAGAGCGCCTCGTCGCCTGGAGAACCGTCGATGTTGGCGGTCGTGCACACACTCTCCGCCGTGCGCGCGCCGAGCGTTCCAGTTTGCGCTAGCAGGGAGCCGTCGGCGCCGAGAAGAGAGAACTGCGAGTCGTTGGCAAGGAGTGTCTCGAGCGGAGGACTCGCATCGGCTTGCAGCAACGTGACCGAAGTCGAGGTGCCACAGGTGAAAGTGGCGGCGGGGAGCGACCCGAGTCGAACAGCGCTGCCAAAGCCGCTGGCGAAGGACCAGTAGAAGCCCGAATTCCCGCTGTTGACGCCGCAGCACCCACACTCGGTGACCAGCACATCGGGCTTGCCGTCCCCGCTGACGTCGCCGAGGCGCACGCTGCCAATGGTCCCCATCTCACCATCCGGTTAGATCCATTCGATCGTCCCCGTCTGGACCGACGCGATGATCACGTGGTCCTTGGAATAGGCGACCACGTCCTGTACTCCGTCGCCGTTGACGTCCCCGATCCAGCCCTTTCAAGGTGCAACGTGACGCTCATGGGCGCCCCAGAAGTTTCGC
>VFSW01007903.1_pt1 | contig 15371 bp, 11 predicted proteins | sample 5358111 | NCBI WGS metagenome assembly VFSW01 (sample SAMN11554181, study PRJNA540505) | mine drainage metagenome | isolation source: sediment from site ElyBrook_90M | place: USA: Ely Copper Mine, Vershire, VT | collected 2017
GTCCGCCGGGGTCCGTAGAGTTTTAAGCAGAGGGCAAGTTTTCCGCCGCGCCCAAGCCATCGGCGGCGGATGGCCCGAATCAAGCAAGCGATTCCCAGCGCAGCCCAAACAACTCGGAGAAAAAATGCTGAAATTGAAAAAAATCCACATCCTCGGCTTCAAAAGCTTTTGCGACCGCACGGAAGTCACCGTGGCGGGAACGGGCATGGCCGTGGTGGTGGGGCCGAATGGCTGCGGCAAGTCCAACATTTTGGACGCGGTGAGCTGGGTGCTGGGCGAGCAGAGCGCCAAAACCCTGCGCGGCACGCACATGCAGGACGTCATCTTTGCCGGAACCCGCGAGCGCAAGGCGCTGGGCATGGCCGAGGTGACCATCACCATGGTCGACCCCGAAGCCTACGAGGGCCCGATCCCCGTCGAGCCGCTGGTGCAGGTCGATCACGACGGCCCAACTGACTGGGACGAGGACGAGGTCCGCCGCCTGCGCGCCGTCGAAGCCGAGGAGATCATTGCGCAAGAACAACCGGGGCAAATTCTAGATGATGTATATGAAGGGTCCGCCCCACCACAGGTGGAGGCCGGCAGTGAGGGTCCGCAGGCTGTAGTCCTCAAGATTCGCCGCCGCAAGTTCCAGCGCACCCCGCAGAAGGGCGAGATCGTCATCACCCGCCGCCTCTTCCGCACCGGCGAGAGCGAGTACCTGCTGAACGGCAAGCTCTGCCGCCTGCGCGATATTCAGGACATCTTCATGGGCACCGGCCTGGGGCCGGAGAGCTATGCCATCATCGGCCAGGAGCGCATCGGCCAGTTGCTCAGTTCCAAGCCGCACGACCGGCGCGCCATCATCGAAGAAGCTGCGGGAATCACCCGTTTCAAAAACAAGAAGCGGCTGGCCGAACTGCGCCTGGAGAGCGCCAAGCAGAACCTCGCCCGCGTGGACGACATCTTCGAAGAGGTCGCGCGACAGATGAACAGCCTCAAGCGCCAGGCCGCCAAGGCCGAGCGCTTTGCCGCCGTGCGCGACGAGTTGCGCGAAAAGCTGCGCGTGGTGCTGGCCAGCCGCATGGCGGTGATGGACGCCGATCAGGCCCGGCTCGACGCGGAGATCGCCGCGATCACAGCAAAGATCAACACCTCGGCAACGGAGATCGCCGAGCAGGAAGCCAGCCAGCACACCCTCACCGAGCGCGGCTACGCGCTGGACAGCGAAGGCCAGGCGGCGCAGAACCGCGCCAACACGGCGGCCGTGGAGCGGGAGCGGGCCGCGGCCAGGGAGCGCGCCAACACCGAGCGCGTAGCCGAGCTGGAAACGCGCATTGCCGCCGCCGCCGCCGAGTTGGAGCAGACGCGAACCCAGTTGGCCGGCATCAGCGAAGAGCGCACGCAGCAGAGTTCCTTCATGGCCACCGCCGCCGAAGAGGCGCGCGCCTTTCGCCAGCAGGTGGAGCAGCGCCAGCAGCAGGCGCGCAGCGGGGCCGAAGAGGTCTTCGCGTCCGAGCGCCAGCTCGAATCCAGCCGCCGCCATGGTATGCACCTGCTCACCCTGGCCGGCAACGCCCGCAACGCCACTGCGCAGGGCGAAGAGAGTTTGGCTGCCCTCGAGCGCGAAGGCCAGCGTCTGGAAGCAGAGATGAGCCAGGCGCGAAATGAGCTGGAAAATCTGGGCGCGCAAAGCGGTGAAGCGCGGCACCGGTTTGAGTCGGCAGCCGAGACGCTGAAGCGGCTGGAGAGCGAGATTGCCGCGCTGCGCGAGTCGCTCCAGGCGCGCAGGTCGGAAGAAAATGCACTGCGTGCGCGCGTAAACCTTTTACGCGGCGAGCAGGCCAAAGTGGCCGGACGGCGCGACTCGCTGCAATCGCTGATTCGCAACCACAGCTATTCCACTGACACGGTGCGGCGGCTGCTGAAGCCCGGTGCACTGGCACAGGGCATGGCCCCAGTGGGCACACTGGCCGACTTCCTGGAAGTGAGCGGCGCGCATGAAGGCGTGGTCGATGAGTTCCTGCGCGAGGAGCTGAATTACGTGGTCGTCAAAAGCTGGGTGGCCGCCGAGGAGGGCGTCAAGCTGCTCAAGTCCGGCGTCGATGGCCGCGCTACTTTCCTGATTCATTCCGCCGAGCAGGCCGCACTTTTTGAAGAGAGCAAAGACATCATCAGCGGACCTGGACTGACTCCGCTGAAAGATTCGATCCGGGTTCTGAATGGCTTCGGACACTCGCTGGAATCGATCCTGCCCAAGCTCGGCAACAGCTATCTGGTCGAAGATCCGGCCGAGGCGCTGCGCCTGGCCGACCGCTACGCCCACGCCTATTTCCTTACCCCCGAGGGCGAGTGCTTTCACAACGCCACGGTGACCGGCGGCAAGCCGGCAAGCGAAGGCCCGCTGGCGCTGAAGCGCGAACTGCGCGAGGCCGAAGGCCGGTTGGGCAAGCTGGAAATCGAGCTGACCCAGGCCGAGGCGCAAGCAGCCGAACTCGTGCGCGCCATCGAAGAGATGTCCGTGCAACTGGAGGCTCTGAGCGAGGAGCGCCGCTTGGCCGAACGCGATACCGCCAACCAGGGCGCGGCGCTCAAGCAGATGGACGGCGAAGCCCAGCGCGTGGAGCGGCGCTTGCAGGAGTGGACCGCGCAGGCCGTCCGCAACCGGGACGCGCGCCAGGCCAAGCAGGCCGGCATCGAAGAAAAGCGCGCCGAGATGCTGCGCCTGGAAGAAGAACACCGCACCGCCGAGGCAGCCCTCGATGAGCTGCAGGCGCAACTGGCGCTCCTGCGCGAAAAGCGCGAGAGCCTACAGCAGGAAGCCGCTCAGGTCACCGCCGAGCTGGCCGGCCTCGAGGAGCGCAGGCGCGGCGCGGAGGCGGCCTTCCAGCGCATCGACCGGCTGCACACCGACCTCGAGCGCCGCGTCCTCTCCATCGACCAGCAGCGCACCGCTGCCCAGGCCGAATCCGAGCAGCGCATTCGCGAGAGCGCCGAGTTAACCCAGCGCGAACAAGAGCTGGCCACCACGCGCGCTGAAGCGCTGGCCCTGGCGCAGACCCTCTCCGCACAGGCCCAGTCTCTGCGCCAGCAGTTGGCGGCATTGGAGACGCAGTTGAAAACCGGCCGCGCCTCTCTGGATGAATTGCGCGAGAGCCGCGCCGGCCGCTCGAGTGAAGTCGCCAAGCTGCGCGCCGACCTGGAGCACCTGGAGGCAAGCTGCCCGGCTGAGGTGAACCTGGAAGCCGCCGCTCTGCGCGCCGACGTGGCGATCGCGCGCCTGGCCGCAGATGAGCTCGCCGCCGAAGAAGAAATTTGCCGCGGTCTGCGCCAGCGCATCGAGCAGATGGGTCCGGTGAACATGATGGCCCTGGAAGAATACAAGGAGACCGCCGAGCGCCACGGCTTCCTCGAAACCCAGCGCAAGGATCTGACCGAATCCATCGAGAACACGCAGGAGACTATCAAGGAAATCGATCAGATCTCGCGCTCCAAATTCGACGAGGCCTTCGCCCGCATCAACGAGAACTTCGCCCAGGTCTTTTCACGTCTCTTTCAGGGTGGACAGGCCTTCCTGCGCCTCACCGACTCGGAGAACCAGGCCGAGAGCGGGCTGGACATCGTCGCCTCACCGCCGGGAAAGAAGCTGCAAAATGTGCTGCTCCTCTCCGGCGGAGAAAAGTCGCTCACCGCGCTGGCCCTGCTGGTGGCCATCTTCCAGTTCCAGCCCAGCCCCTTCTGCGCGCTGGACGAAGTGGACGCCGCACTCGACGAAACCAACGTCGGCCGCCTCTCCGACCTGCTCAACTCGCTCAGCAAGGAGACCCAGTTCCTCATCGTCACCCACTCCAAACGCATGATGCAATCGGCCGACATGGTCTACGGCGTCACCATGCAGGAACCCGGCGTTTCGAGAGTCGTCAGCGTCCGCCTCGGCGCGCGCGACCAGCAGCGGGCCACCGCGTAACGAGCTTTGAAAGGGCACAGCTTTAGCCGTGCCAACAAAGCCGGCAAAATCGCTCAGGCTTCAGCCACGCCGCCAGAGAGCGCTCTCCCGACCTTCTAAATCCATGCGCGAAGCGCGATTGGCCCCACCGCAGGTGGCGATTGGCCCCACCGCAGGTGGCGATTGGCCGCAGCGCAGGTGCTGGCCCCACCGCAGGTGGTGCTGGTCAGAATAACTCGTCGTAGACCGTCTTGCGCAGCAGCTTCTTGGTCCAGTACTGCACGTGCGCCACTATCGGAATCCACGCGCCGCGGTCGATCTTATTCTGCACGTGCCGGAGATCGGTCGCCTTCGTCGCCGGATCGTCGTAATAGTCCAGCCGCCCGCTGATGATGTCGCACGGCGACCATAAGTTGATCCACTTCGGCCCATGCGGCTGCCGCGCCGGATCGTAGCGATTTGCATAACTCGCAATCAGCGGCTGCACCGCACTGACCATGGTCTCGCGCAGTTCGCCTTCTTGGTCGAAGCTGTTGCGGCCCACATCAAGCTGCACGCGAAACAGAAAGGCTGTCTTGTCCAGCGGCGAGCCGAAAGTAATCAGCGCGGCAGTTCGCTCAACCACGGAGTTGGGCGCTCCGGCAAAGCGCCGCGCCGACTCCAGATTGATCATCGCGTTGAGCGTGTCGTAGGCCAGCACGGTTCCCAGCGAGTGGCCCAGAAACACAATCTTCTCGTAGCATGGAATCCATCCGCCGGGCAGCGTGTGGCCGTCGTAGATCAGTTGCGCGGCGTCCAAGCCCACCTTCTGAATTCGATTCCGCAGATCCTCAAACCGGCTGTCCTTGTACGGAGAAAGATAGATGGCCACCGACCCGGCGTACTGCGTCAGCAAAGCGCGCGCTCCGAGTGCAAGATAAATTGCCACGCCCCACAGAGCCAGCGCCGCAATCCCCTGCCCCAGGTTGGCTCGCGACAACACCGGATCGAACTTGACCTGATTCAGGAAGACCGGACCATCGGGAAAATAGAAAAAGTAGCTCAGAAAATTGCCCAGGAGATGGACAATCTTGTTCCACGGCATCGCCGCTTGATGGTAGACAAGGTTGGCCGCGTCGATGATTCCCGCGCGTCCTCCGGAAGCGGCCAGCTTTGCCGACCGGGCCACGTCATATGCGGCCGCGGCCACCGTCCCGGCGAAAAAGCCTATCATCGCCACCAGGGCGACCAGCAAAGGAAGCGTGCCCATCGTCGCCTTCAGTTTTTTTAAACCTCCAAAAAGCCAGCGCCGGAAGCTGCCGAACCCTCCAGAGAAAAAAACGCCGCGCAATCCGTTCCATCCCGCCGCCAGCAAAAAGCGGATGGTCTCGACGTACGAGATCTGCCCCACCGTGAGCGGCGCCCAATAGGCCTCGTAGACGTGTACCTCGCGTTCCGTGCCATCGGACTCGGTCCACTTCAACTCGGAGCGCACCTCAAGCCCGTCGCAGGCCGCATCCTTCGTCACCGAGCGAATTTCAACCGAAATCCGGGTCGCGCCGCGCTCCTCGGCCTCCTTCAGAATCAGCGAGGCCGCCCGGCTCAGGGTTTCAAATCTCACTTCCTCGCCGATTCCGTGAAAGACCAGCACCGCGGTGGGCAGAGCCGCTTGCGACTCTTCCGCCGCTGCGAAAGCGGTGGCGGTCAGATGCGCGCGCAGCGCAGTTGAGGTCTCAGCCGGTATGGGCCTGACACACGGTGGCGCCAAGGTCGGATTCCAAAGCGAAGAACGCTTCGCGGTCATGGCAAGCTCCAGCTTTCCAGGGCACAGACACATCCCCGCAACCGCACTATAGCATTCCCGAGAGCAGAACGAGGGGAAAATGTGGCTTGGATAACTTGCAGTAAAGAATAGTGAAATACCCGACTATTTGCCTCAGCCAAGTACGACAACAATTCTCAATAATGCGGAGCGAAATATTAGGACATCCCGTGAAGAGAGAACGAAAATGCATGAAGCTGATCACCCCTTGCCGCGCAACTATGATCGGCAAAAAAACTTAATACGCTCACAGCCCGACAGCTTGCGTGAATTTTATATAAATAAAATGGTACATGTGATATGTATACCCAGCCAAATTACCTATGGTGGCAACAGCCCCAACCGCGATTAATAAAGCCAGCATCGCGTACTCGATCAAATCCTGGCCGTCCTCCAACCTCAGTAACCGCTGCAACGTGAGGTCAAGATAGATGAACGCGGACTGCATAGGGCTACCTCACTACCGCTTGAGTTGGGTGTGAACTTCGAAAGGGGAGAACACGCATTCGCCGTAACGCGATGAGCGCATCTCCCCTCCGAAGTTGCGAAGGTTGAAGAATAGCCACTGCCGGTGCTTCGGCAGGGTTAACCGTTGTTGACGGTAAGAACGCTCGTGACCTGCGAAAACTTGGTATTGATGGCGGTTGCCAGGTTCCCCATGGTGGTGACGGCGGCAAGAGCAATCAAGGCTGCGAGCAGGGCGTATTCGATCAGGTCCTGACCTTCTTCGCGGCTCATCAGGTCCTGGAACTTCACATACAGCTTGAGAAACATCGTATTCATAGTGTTCTCTCCAGAAGTCAAAAATTCCCAGCCTTTAGCCGGGGCACCTTGAGTCTAGCACGTCGCGAACCATTTCAGAAATCCGCTTCAGATGTTGCAAACAAAAAGATTATAGGTCATTTCCTGCGGTACCAGATTGGGAAGTGGAAACAACTGTTTACACTTCCGCGAATCGCGAACCATATGCGTATACATCGCGTGTACATGGAAACGCCGAGGACTGCCTGCTCGTGGTATAGGGGAAGAATCCCGACATTCGCAAAGGTACAATACCTGTCATGGAAGAAAATACGAATATCCTCCCTGCGCAGCCAAAGGCAAAAAATGACTTCGCCGATCTGACCATTGCCATCGCAACGGGAATAGCGCTTGCGTTAACGGCTATTGTTTTATGCATTTTACCGCTGACCGGGAGCGCCGGAGCACGCGATTTTGTTGCGTATTGGGCTACCGGCCAGCAGTTGGCTCACCATGCCGATCCCTACGATAAGGACGCCATGTCTCGAATCGAGCACGACGCCGGATTTCCTGTCAAAAACGGCGTCCTGCTGACGAGAAATCCACCTTGGGATTTGCCGCTTATGCTCCCGCTGGGTTTTATGAGTGTTCGTATCGGAGCAGTGCTCTGGTCTTTGCTCTTGGCGGGCGCATTTTTTGTTTCTGTCCGTCTCCTCTGGCAGATGCACGGAAGCCAAGGAAATTCTCTGCACTGGCTCGGAATTTCATTTGCGCCGGCCATGCTCTGCATCACCATGGGGCAGACGACACTCTTGGCACTGCTGGGCTACGTTTTGTTTCTGCGCCTGCACCGGAAGCGGCCATTTTTGGCCGGAGTCTCGCTCTGGCTCTGCGCGTTTAAACCTCATTTGTTTTTGGCCTTCGGGGTCGTGCTGCTGACCTGGACGGTCCTTTCAAAAAGCTACAATATCTTGTCTGGCGCAGCAGCCGCCTTGGCAGCCAGTTGCCTGGTTCAGATTTTGATTGACCCTACAGCATGGACCCAATATGCGCGTATTATGCGGACTTCAGACGTTGTGCTCGGCGCTGTTCCCTGCCCCAGCGTGGCGCTACGGCTTTGGCTCGGCCCGCAGACCTTATGGATTGCCTACCTCCCGGCAGCTCTGGCATGCGCATGGGCCCTCTACTACTACTGGACCCGTCGGAACCGTTGGGATTGGATGAAGCACGGGAACCTGCTTGTGCTGGTTTCTCTCATCACATCTCCTTATGTATGGGTATATGACGATGGGCTGGCAATTCCCGCTCTCCTGGACGCTGCCTATCTGACTCGCTCCCGCGTACTGCTGGCCGTTCTGGCCCTGGCAAGCCTGGTGCTGGAAGTCCAGTTGATGAAAGGAACAGCAATATCTTCCATGCTCTATCTTTGGACGGCTCCGGCTTGGCTGGCTTGGTACTTGCTGGCACGCGCATTTGGCCGCAAGTCACAGGACGATCTGGCTTCGACCCAGCAGAACCAGGTGACTGCCGTCCTGCTTTAGGCATCTGGGACGCCGCCTGCGGGTTGATCTCCCGGCGAAGGCACATTCGAGAACCCCAGCGTATCGCCCACTTGGGTCTGGGTACTGTGGATAGTCCCTTGCGGAAGCTCCAGGACAGAGTGCGCCCAAAGACAGCCGGAGAGCCGCCACGCGGGCACCGCGCTCACCAGCTTCCTGATTCTCTTCTTGCGATCCATATATACCAGATCAATGGGAAAGCGCATCCAGAACGTGTGGACCGCTTCGCAGGGGCGTATCCACAACCCCTCACCCGGCGCAAGAAATTTGCGGCCCAGCAGCCCCTTGTTTCGCTTTGCACCGGTGTCGGCAACTTCCATGCAGGTAGCAAGTACTGTGTTGCGCGTCAGATTCGCAACCCGCAAACGGATCTCCGGAGGCGTTTGCCGGCGCGCGGAAAAATGAATCCGGAGTTTCCTGAACAACTGTCTGAGCGTATTCACCCATCTCTCCCGGCCAAGTTCGCTTTAAGTGCAGGTTGAGTATTTGGCGCCCCAAAAAACACCGGCTGCCTGATGAAAGGGCAGCCGGAGACCTCATTTTAGCCAAGGGTACATTATTGCGAAGTGGAAGAGCTGCTAGACGACGCTCCGCCGCCGCTCGACCCTGATTCGTCTCCCGTCGTCAGCGGCGTCTCCGGCTTCATGCTGTCCAGCAACTTTTCCACCGGCATGGTAGGCGGTGCCGCAGGCAGCGTGTTGGCCGGCGTCTTGGCATCCGGATTATTCATGGGGGTGCCGCTGTTGGGGGGCAGGAACTTGCCCGGAAACTTCAGCGTGGGAGTTGCCGCTCCAGCCGCAATGGGACGCACAATCTCCGGCGTCACGATCACGATCAGCTCACTATTCGTCTTTGTCCTCTGCATCGACTGGAAGAACTTGCCGAGAACCGGAATATCTCCAATAAACGGTATCTTCTCAAAGGTATCGCTCTCCGTATTGTCCAGCAGTCCGCCGATCACAAAGCTTTGCCCATCGGCCAGCTCCACTTCTGTGTTCACTTTCCGCGAGGTGATCGCCGGCTCTTCAAATCCGGAGATTTGAACTGCATCGGCAAAGTCCAGAGCACTCACTTCCGGCGCCACCTGCAGGCGGATGGTCCCGCGCGGCGTGATAGTGGGAATAAAGTTCAGTCGAATACCATACTCCTTGAACAGGATAGTAATCGACGCCCCGGCTCCACCGGAGCCGCCCTGCACCATGGGATAGGGATACTCTCCGCCCGCCAGAAAGCTGGCCTGCTTGCCGTTGGCCGCCAGCAGATTGGGCTCGGCCAGAGTCTGCGCCCCAATCTTTTGCTCCAGGGCCTGCAGACCGAGATCGAACGGCAGGTTTCCTGGGCCAGTCACAGAGATGTTCGGCGTAGTGAACTGTCCGGTTGAAATCGTACCCGTCGTATTGAGCGCGCCGGTGCTGGTCAAGCTCAAGCCCAGTTGCTGCTCCTTGGTGCGGTCAACACTTAAAAAGCGCACCTTGAGCAGAATTTGCGGGTCGGAGGCAGGAACTTCCACGTTCAGCAGGTTGATAACCTTGCCGGCAATCGAGGCGATCTTGACAGCGCGTGTCGCCGTGTCAATATCCTTGACCGTGCCGCGCAAAAAGATGGACCCATCCTCCGAGCTGATCTTCACGCTCTGTCCGGGAAGCTGCATGGCCAGCTCGCGCCGTACCCCTTCCAGTTGATCGTTCAGGAAGGATGCACTGGGGCGCACGGTGATGTTAAAGAACTGCCGTCCACCCTGGTTGTCCCAGATAATCAGGCTGGTTTGCCCAGGCGCTTTGCCATCGACCATGACCTCGCTGGGCGACGTCGCCTGGACTTCAGCGATATCTCCCAGGCCGATGGAGACCCGGCTGATCGGTTTGGCGGTGTCAACCAACACGCTCTTTCCCACGGCGACATACAGATCGTTCGCGGAGTCCTGCATGGAGGCGGCGGGTTGAGCGGCAGCCATTACGCCTTGAGCCCGAAGGCCCACTCCGGCGCAGAGAAGAAACGACAGCGCGCTGCTGATTGCGATGATGATGCCAGTATTCGATCTCACTGGTTGCCCCCGGGAGAAGGAAATTTTTCGTTGCTTTGTTTCGATCCGTTGATCACCTGGATGGAGACGAACCGAGTCGCGGGCTTGCGGACGCGTCGCGCCGCTTGCACAGGCTTCACCGGAGCGCCATTGGGCCCCGCAAACAAGTTGCCCGTATCCGTACCGGTAACCGGAGCAACCTTTGTATCCAGCGGATTGCGCAACACAAGCTGAATCTTGGCTTCGTTGCTGGCCAGGCTCAGTGTCTCGGCCTGTTCCGGGGTGACCAGCAGGTTGACCACCTGCACCTGCATCGGCTTGCCGGCCTCATCCTTTTCAATATCCGTGCCCGCGGACAAGACCTGGATGTTCTGAAGCAGCGTCCGCGATTCCGTGCCCGCGGTCGAGTTCTGCTCTCCAGGCGGAGTGCCGGAGATCAGCACATCTACGCGCGTTCCCGGCGTGACGAATCCGGAGACGTTGACCACCTCATCGACCTTGACCGCGCAGGCTCTCATCCCCTGAGGTATGGTGGCTGCCAGTCCACCGCCGGAGCCAGGAGCGGCCAGACGGTTGCCGAGAATGGGCTCCCCTGCATACAGGTCCGAGATCACGCCCCGGCCAATGAGCGTTTTCTCATCCTTTTCAAGGATGGCGCCCACAGGAGCCGTTCCTGTCACTCCAATGGTTGTCAGGTTGTCCGCGGTGAGAACAGTTCCGATTTTGATGTCTGTTTTAGCCGCAACGATGGACGTTGTCGCGGACGGCCGGGCTCCGACGCGGTTACCCACCAGGCGAACCACCAGGAAGGTGAATAGGGCGGCAATGACGAACGCTACAGCGAGAATCGTGGTCACTCTTCGGTTCATATTGAGGCCTGTCTGAACTGGCTACCCTGCCAGCTTCGCCTTTCTGTCCCTTGTGGCAATTTCCCTACCCCTCGAAACCAGTTCCGATTCTACGCCGAAAATGGAGCGGACTGGGCGGGTCGCCGTACAAGTTCAATTGCCTGTTCAGTGTATTCCCGCAGAGTAGACAATGAACAACCTCAAAAAAAGCTGCAAAGAGGGTGTGTACCAAATGAGTTATCGGCTAGATCGCGGTCAGATGGGATTTTTTAGGAGATTATAATGGACACTGTAGGAGAAGGGGCACATCTTCCGTTCTCCGGCCCACCTCAACGGAGGACGGCTGGAATTGCTTCAACTGTCGCTGGAACCAGGTGCTGCGAGGGAGAGAATTCATCCAATCATGAGATCTTCCCTTACGATATCGCTCTTTTCCGAGCGGCCGGCGCAGCCCCAGCAACCATATACATTCGTGGCTTCGGTTGTGCTGCATGGCGTGGTCTTTGGCCTGGTGCTCTTTGCGTTTATCTCCGCCCCGACAGTCAAGACCCCTGATATCGATCGAATCGACGTGCGGCATCTGGACCTGCACACGCTGGAACCCGAGATGCAGCGCGCCGCCAAAAGCGCGGCTGACGCTCTTCATCCGCATACCAGCATCGCAAAGCTCCGCCCCGGCGGAAAGCCGGCTACGCATCCGCCTTCCATGCGGCAGATTGCCAAAGCCAATCCCGGCCCCCAGACGCTGATTCAGCCGGATCTGCCCAAACCGGTTGTTCTCAAGAAGAAAATCCCGCTGCCTACTGTGGTCATCTGGGATGCGCAGAAGACGCCAAACAAATCACTGGTTGCGCCTGTGCCGGCAAAGCCCCCCGTGGCCGACGTCAAACCGTCGATTCTACCGCCCGCTGATGCCCCGAACCTGGCCGACCTGAGCCTGGCCGCCAGCAAACTGGCCGCGCTCGATCAGCCGATCCTGGCTACCACCACCTCGCCGATTGTGGTGCGCGGCCCGCAGCCCACGCCCCCCGCGCCGCTTACCACCGCAAAAGGCGCAGCGCAGCCCTCTTCAACTCCCATCCTTTCGCTCTCCAATATGCAGATGGTGGAGGGCAACGTCACCCTGCCTCCCGCCAACGAAACCGCCGCTCTGGATTCATCCGGCGATCTGGCGCCGGGAGTCACCGAGACGCCCGAACTGCCCGGCCAGGGCAACCCCAACAGCAAGGCAGGCGGGACCGGCGCGGGACAGGACGCAGACAAGTCCTCTGACCCTCCAGACTCGAACCAAACCGCCGACAACGGCTCCGGGCAGGGTACCCGGCCCTCGGCAACTCATATTTCGCTGGCCATCAACGGCCAGTTCGGAGCCGTCGTGGTGGGCTCCTCCATGGAGGAGCAGTATCCGGAGACAGCCCATCTCTGGGGCGGCCGGCTGGGCTACACCGTATACCTGCATGTGGGCACGGCCCAGAGCTGGATACTCCAGTACTCGCTGCCGTTGGCCGCCACCGCCGCCGAGGGTGGCGACATCTCCCACATCGAACCGCCCTGGCCCTATAACATCGTGCGCCCCAACATCGATCCTGCCACCGTCAATGCCGACGCCCTCATGATTCACGGCTTTGTGAACGATCAGGGCCGCTTTGAGGCGCTCGGCATAGCCTTCCCCCCGCAGTTCCCGGAGGCGCAGTTTGTCCTCGACTCGCTGGCCCAGTGGCAGTTCCGGCCGGCCTCGCAGAACGGAAAGAATATCCGCGTGGAAGTGGTCCTCATCATTCCCGAAGACCAGCAATGAGCCCGAAGACCTGCGGTTATTGATCGAGCCACAGAGAGTCTCATCACCACAAAGCTGAGCGACCCGAAGCGAAACGCGCCGGGGTCCCCAGCGACAGGTCTTCGTCGCTGGAGTGGAGAGGCGAGTCGAAGGACCTGCCGTTGCTTTTCCACTGCCTGTATCAACCCCAATAGGGCCGGATCAATAAAAAAAACTCACCCAAACCGCGCCCGCTTCACGCTCTGCCGGAAGTCCTCCCCGGTCATCTCCACGCGCACGCACATCTCCGCCAGCCGCGACCTCATGCGGTCGCCGATCCGGTCGCCCAGCGAGGGTTCGCGGGCCGCGCGTTCAGCGTCGGTCTTGGCCCCGCCACCGGCCGGAAGATCCAGATAATTGGTGGTAATAATCGTCGTCTGCTTGTCGTTGTAGCGGGTATTCAGAATCAGCGCCACCGTGTCCCACACCCACTCGTTGGGCTTCTGCGCGCCCAAGTCGTCCAGCACCAGCACCTCGGCGGCAAAGACCGGCTTCAGCAGCTCCAACTCCGTCGTCTGCACCTGCGGGTTGTAGCTGTTCTGGATGCTCTTCAGCAATTCGCGATAATCGCAGAACAGCCCCCGCACGCCGCGCTCCTGCACCAGTCTGCGAAGAACTCCCACCGCCAGGTGCGTCTTGCCCACACCGATCGAGCCGGTAAACAGCAGCCCCTTGCCGGCCGTGTCCACCGGATAGGCCTCCACAAACTTGCGCGACGTCATGTGCGCCCGGCCCAGCGAGGCGTCCGCCCCGCGAAAGGCCGTCTCGTAACCGTCCAGCGTGTACTGCCGATACCGCTCCGGAATCCGCGCCGCCAGGAGCCGCCGCTCCTCGCGCTCCATCTCCTGGCACTCGCAGGCCCGCGAAACCCACCGCCCCTCGGCGTCAACCACCCGCACCAGCCCCACTCCGTCGCAAATTACGCAAGTGCTCATCTCTTCCAGACTAAAGCAGCCGCCCTTACTACGCGGCGGTGCATTGTGGGCGCCGGAATGTGGAAAATCGGCGAAGCGCATTCATGCCCTGCGACTGCACAATCAGCAACCCTGAATCAGGACGCTTGCCCTGACGAATGTACATCTTTCTCGTCTATAATTTAAGTTACCTTCACGCAATCAATATCCAAGAACACAGAGAGGACGATATTGTATCGAACTGTCCTTGACGCTGAAATGCCCATTGAACAGACCGTTCCATCTTTCTCTCGATCTCGCGCGCGATGGATTGGCCTGGTCTGGCTGATCGTAGCCATCACGGTGACGGCCATGGCTTTTTCCGGTCCGTCGGGTTGGGATACGCAGGTGTACTGGAACGCGGTCCAATCTGTGCACCGCAGCGGAGATCCGTATGCCGATGGGATTACCGCGCAACAGGGATTTCATAATCACCCCCCTGCCGATCCCAGCCAGCATCCGCCGATGACCTATGTCTACTCTCCGGGGACGTTGCCATTGCTGCGCCTGCTCACGTTCATTCCAGGATGGCTGCTGGGACCCGTGTATTGGTGCGCCGTTGTTGCAGGATTTCTGCTTCAGCTCTGGGCCTGTTTTCAGTTGGCCACTGCCAAGGAACGCCGCTGGCTGGTGTACATTCTTCCACTCGCCGCACTCTTCCCTGGCCTGCTGTGCAGCGACGTGATCCTGAGCGGCAACGTTGCCTACATCCTCTATGGGATTGTGCTTGCCGCCGCTGTTCCAGGCTGGAAACGCAACAAGTGGCTCTGGTTTTACTCGGCCGTGCTGGTTGCATCCATCTGCAAAGCTCCACTGCTCACGCTGCTCGCCTTTCCGGTACTAGTCGGCAAAAGACAGTGGATTCCTGCCGGCATCACGGGCGCGACTGGCTCTCTGCTCTTTGCTGGTCAAGTCTTGCTCTGGCCGGATTACTTCCGTGAATACCTTGTTGCCGTGCGCTTACAGTTCGACTGGAATCATGATTTTGGCTTCAGCCCGGTTGGGATTCTTGGCAAGATGCTCTGGTCGCCTGGACAGTCTCATTCAAGTGCGACAACAATTTTCTATCTGGCCTTTGCCACCGCGCTTGGAACACTGCTTCTCGCGCTGGGCCATCGCGTCCGGTGCCGGGGGCTTTCGCGCGAGATGTGGGTGCCCGTAGCGCTTGTCGGAACGGTGCTGCTCAGCCCACGTATCAAGGAATACGACATCGCCGCAATCTCGATCCCCATGCTACTCATCGCTTTGCGAAGCCTTCAGTTGACAATGAGGTGGCCCGCAAGTCCGAGAGCCGTCAGCGCCGACGGAGGGGACGAGCACAGCTTTGCATCGCCGCTCGCTCCCAGCCCCTCCTCCCCCCCGCACGGCTTCGCCTTGCTGCTAGCGGGCTTGGGCTGGTTCGTGGCCATCAATGTGATTGCCGGAACCGGAGAAGCGTGGAGGCCGACAGCACTTGCACTCCTGCTGATCCTCTTCGCGATGGGAGCCTGGCCGCTACAAGGCGATGCTCACTCCAGCTGATCCGTTACTTTCACCAGATTCTGAGATCGCATAAATCGTCCGGGAACTAGTAACAGCCTCGTAATCTGTCGTATTTTGCGGTCTAATATTTACAGTATCAGCAGGAATACAAAGATTAATTCGTTTAAAAACAATATCTTACATGTTTAATAACAGTTTCGTTCCCCTCAACACCCCTGATTGC
>VFSW01007904.1_pt1 | contig 15369 bp, 14 predicted proteins | sample 5358111 | NCBI WGS metagenome assembly VFSW01 (sample SAMN11554181, study PRJNA540505) | mine drainage metagenome | isolation source: sediment from site ElyBrook_90M | place: USA: Ely Copper Mine, Vershire, VT | collected 2017
TCGTTTCATGACAGATCTAACTCCTGGAGTTCAGATTGAAACCCAATCAAGGAAAGTCTTCGGTGGCTCAGGCGTCGGAGCGCCTATAACAAACGCGACTCCGTGCTATGAGATCAGCAACACCCGTACTTAAGGAATGCAGTTGGGGGCGAAGATCAGATAAGGAAGGTGCAAAGAACGGACTGGGAGTGACTACCAGGCTCTCGGTCGGGCGGAATGTAGCGCTCTTCCATGCGAATCGCCGCAATAGACTCAAAGCCTGCGAGCGTGTCGGCCACAAACATCACCGCACTTGATTCTCGCGGAGCTGGCACAACCGCAGTCAAAGCTGGCGCGCCGGGAGCGATCTGGCAGCCACATTGCGCGGGGCTGCCGGATTCGATCCGCTCACGAGGGCCGGCATTCTTCATCGCCGCCATCATAGTGCAGCCAGTCGGGCAGCACCCGGAAGACTTCGCCTGGGTCTGGCATGGATTCGCCGCGAACGTGGGCAAAGGCCCGGCTCCCAGTATTACGAGGAGCATCGTCATGACGATTTTGGACAAGAATTTCATGCCAGTGTACCGAGAATGCCAATCCTTTCCGCTCCAGTCTGTGATTTGAATCACACTCTGGAGCTCTGTTTCGAAGCCGTGAACGTCGGAAGCATCTACTCGCAGATCTGATTCCTCTGCATCGAAAATTCCTACTACGTCCTGATATTGCTGCTCATGCCTATACTGGCAAGAATGTCTGGAGGGATGCGGACCACGTCCGGAGAGTTGAGGCAATCCACCGCGTCATAGTCGGTTGAGTGCGTGGTGCCCGTTTCTCTCCCTGCATGGTCCGCGCCCCTGCGCGCTACACCGTTACTCCCATTTCGCGCGCCAACTCTTGTTGCTCATGCTGTTCGGCCACAATCGCCTTCTTCGCTCTTTCAATCGCTTTGACAAGAAGTTTCTTGCCCTGGTTCTGTCCAGAATTCTTCGTAATGTCAGAGAGCGCTGTGGCCATAGCATTGCTTGCCCTGTCGAGTCCTCGCACCGGCTTCTTGAGCCCTGAATGCTGAGCGTTGGAAAGACTGGTTACGAATTCGTGACGGTCAAGATTGTCGGCCGCCAATGCAGCTTTGAGCGCCTCAATCTCAGTCAAGAGATCGCCGGAAGACTCCGATTCTGACTTTTGGCGTATGTTCTCGATTTGCTGATCCAGAGCGGCGGTTTTTAGAGTCCACGAGCGCAACTGCGCCGATTGCATTTTGCTGGCCTGAAGGGCGATAGCTTTTTGAAAATCCCCCATAGCGCTGCTATAGCCGGGAGTTGCTCCGCCACCTCCCGAGGGGCCGCCGCCATGTTGATGCTGGGCCGGCATCGTGTGTGCGGCCACCAGCAGAACGGCTGAGATCATTAGTGCATACTGCTTATTCATGGCGCTTTTCTTGCTCCCTTTTGAGATTTCAATTGCTGTAAGTACAAAGTTGCTAGTCACAGACATCTTCGAGACCGGCGAGGGGGAATACCAAACTCCTGATCGTTGAGTTCACACAAGACGCACAGGTTCCAACAATCCACTTCTGTCATCCCGTCATCGCGATAAGGGCGGCCCACTTCCCGCACTCGAAGCACGCGCTTCCACATGGCGTAAAAAGCCGACACTCTTTTCTTGATCGCCGACTCCATTACCCCAGCACCGCCTTCTCATGCGCTGCCCGTTGGTGACCGCTCGTCCGCTCGTGCATTCCAAGATCCAGCATGACTCTCCGCATCCTTCGATTCAGATCCTGGCCAAGTGCGCGAATCCCCAATGATGCTTCGGGCAACAGAGAAGGCTGATTGAGAACCGACACGATCGTGACATCCCCATGTTGATACACAGCAAGGTTGAACGGAACCATCAACCCTCCGTTGGGATTGCTGAGCAGCGCCTGATAGGCGGCGAATGGATGCCACACAATCAAAACTGCGTACGGCGTAGTGGCCAACCCTATGACGCTGTCCAACTCGCGGCTGAAATTCACTTCCCCAAGAATGCGAAACTCATGGCGGGGCAGCTCGGTGCGCAACGACTCGAGAGTACGTTCGAAGCCAACTTCCGTTTGCACGGCGATGACGTTTTCCGGCGGTGCGATGATAGTCATTTGGCTGCCCACGCCCCATTGAATAGCACGTCCGGTGCCAAACCGGTACTTGTGCGAGAAGTCCCATCAATCCGATGGCTTTGACGCGCAATATGCAGTCCAGGAAAGGCTTTGCTAGACATTCGAGAAATCATCATTCTGCGGCCATACCTCGAGACAGTGATTCGCGAATTCGTCCGACTGCCTGATATCGTCCATTAGCTGGCGCATTTGGCACAGCCCAGAGAATGTCGGGCTGCTATTCAGATTCCTTGGAAGGCACGTAAGGCGTTTATGCATGGTCCTGTAGGAAATGGCCGGGGCCCGGATGCGCGCCCGTTGCTTAAAATGGGTTCTTCGCCAATACCAGCCGAGAGGGCGGTAATCTTCGCCTCGGCGTCGCACGCCGTGTAGCGGTCCAGTACAAGGAGATTATTGGCTCCGATGAAAATGACGTACTGGTGTTAGCCAATTCCAGTGCCCCGGCCGTAATCGCGAAGTGCGCTAGCATCAATGGCTTCAGGGCGCTTTTCGGGAACCATGCCCCGTCCGAGGATTCGGATGGAGCAAACGACATGGGCTGTAGATGATAGCTCAACGTGAAATCAATCGTCTATACTCGATTGTTTAACGAGAATGCAGCAAAGTGACCGAGAACGCATCTCGCAAGATTCCAGAGTCCCGCCAGACTGACCGTCCAGAGGCATGATGATGTTGAAGACGGCAAGCAAAACGGCCAACCGGTACTGCCCTGTCTACACGGAGGAGCATTTGGATTCAGAAGATTCGCTCGACAAGCGTCAGAGGAAACTGGACGTTGCCGCAAGAGCTGCATGGCTCTACTATGTTGCCAAGAATTCGCAAGACGAGATCGCAGCGAAACTGCATGTCTCCCGCCAGACGGCGCAGCGGTTAGTTTCGCTCGCCGTCTCCGAAAAACTGATCAAGTTTCGTCTCGATCATCCGATTGCGGAATGCGTAGCTCTTGAGGAGCAATTACGAGAGCGATACAAGCTTAAGTTTTGCAACGTCGCTCCCGCTGACGCCTCATTCACAGGTTTGGGAATATCTGCGGCTGAATACCTTGAAGGCTTCCTAGAGGCAACAGCGCCGACCATCCTTTCCTTCGGAACGGGGCGTACCATGCGCGCTATGGTTAGCCAGGTCCCTCCAATGCATCAGCCGCAACACAAGATAGTCTCGATTGTCGGCAATATGGCCCATGACGGCCGAGCGAGCCATTTCGAGGTAGTGATGCAACTCGCAGATAGGATCAATGCTCAGGCGTTTCTCCTGTCGACCCCTGTTCTGGCGAGTACCGTAAAGGAGAGAGCCTACCTGCAGGAGTTAAGGGCTTTTCGCTCAGTGCGAGATCTCGCTGCGAAAGCTAAGGCTGCTTTTGTTGGGCTCGGACAGATCGAACCTCACTGCCCGCTACATCAGGACGGTTTCATTGATGATGCGGCACTTAAAGATCTACTGGAGCACAAGGCAGTCGGAGAAATCATTGGGTGGGCTTTTGATAGAGACGGTCGTGTACTAAAGGGATCAGCCAATGAGCGTATCGCCAGTATTCCATTGTCGGAACTGGCGAAGTCACAGATCATCGCGGTTTCCGGCGGTCCGAAGAAAGTTATCCCAATCCTTGCGGCATTGCGGGGCAAGCTCATCACCGGATTGGTTACAGATGAATCTACTGCAAAGAACATCCTCAAAGCCTGAGCCAATCGCGCATAGAACCTAAGACTCGCAGATCTAAAATCCAGGCCGCAGAGAACAAAGGCGGGCTTGTGGCCTCGAGAGCATCAGGGGCATGAAGCACGACCGTTTGGGACCAACTCGTCGCCAGTTCTTTCGCTAAGGCGAGATTGTAGCGGCAGACGCGACAGCAAAATTCCTCCAGCTTCGATTCTTTCTTTCCTCATTGACCTTCCGCACAATGTGAGTTCTGTCACACCTGTTCGGTCTCTCGCGCCGCAGCGCTTGACAACTCTTTATTCCGTGTATGAGCATTTGCTCTGACGTTGAGCAATAGCTCACATCGGATCGGAACATATGCACAGATTGCCAGGTTGGAATTCAAGTCGTTTTCATTTTGCTCCCAAGAACAGTTTGTCTCTCGCATTGTTCCTCGGGGGAATCCTGTCAACTCAGAAATTGCCCGCACAAACTGCCCCTGTGGAGCCCGCCACCAAGGTTGAGGGATATCAGGCAACGGAGGACCACATGTCGCCGAGGCGGAGGTACCTCCTCGGAGATTGGGGTGGAAAACGAACGAGGCTAGAGAACGAAGGTATCGTGTTTGATTTCTTCTACACCACGGATGCGCTTGCCAGCTTGAGCGGCGGCTATAAGACTGCGAACGGCGGCTTCGAGCGGGTTCGTGGCACGATCGACATCGACTTCGAGAAGATGGAGGTGGCCAAAGGGCTGACCTTTCATGCAACGGGTCTTTGGCAGGCCGGTGTGAATCTCGGCAATCAATACATCGGTACGATTGCAAACCCTACTAGCCTGGCCAGTACAGCCACTACCCGCTTGGATTCCTTTTGGCTACAACAGGCGCTTTTCTCGAGCAGACTATTTCTGAAGGCGGGACAGATAGCCGGAATGGATCTCTATGACTCACAGGAGTACGGCGGATCCTACCTCAACCAGCCCATGGGGTACACCCCAGCTACCACAGTCCAGAACACATATCTTCCCTACGACCCGGGTGGCACGCCAGGTGCTGAGATTCGTGTTGTGCCGATCAAGAACTACTACATCAAGGCAGCAGCCTTTTCCGGTAACCGTGATCTTTATCCAGACGACCCCAACGGCTTTCATTTCACATTCAAGGATTCTCCTGTATTTGCAGGGGAGACAGGATTCCTGGTGCAGCCTCCGGCAGGTGCCCCATCGACCAGGGAACTTGGAAGGCAAGCTGCTCCGGGAGGACTTTTCCCTGGCGTGTACAAGTTCGGTGCGCTGTTCAATCCTGGAAAATTCGTCAATCCTGCGGACAAAGTGGCAAGCAACGGCAACTATTTGATCTATCTCCAGGCAAATCAGGCTGTTTATCGTATGGGCAAGATCGGGCGCGATGCGTTGCGTGGTCTCGATCTCACCTTTCAAGCCAACGGTTCCCCGGCAGATGTGAGCAAGACGAACTTTCAGTTTGACCTGGGTGCACGGTACCTCGGGCCCATCGCAAAACGGCCGAAAGACTCGTTGGCCTTCGGGTACATCTATACCCACCAAAGCAGTAATTTCGACATTCAACCGACGGCAACGGTTCCGGGGCTTCGATACGGCTCAGAGAGTCTATTTGAACTCAACTACCGCTCGAACATTACGCCGTGGCTCCAGTTTCAGCCGGGTGTTGAATACATTCAAAACCCCGGCGGTCGCCTGAACAACCAATTGGGCGATTCATTCGTGATCGCTCTGCGCACAAAGGTCATCTTCTGACCCTTGTGCTAATCGTTTGAACCGGCGTATGGAGATATGAAGTGATGAGAGAGAAAATTCAACAACTCGGTGGATTTTTAGCCGGAATGGTCATTCCCAACATTGGCGCATTTATTGCCTGGGGCCTCATCACAGCCCTTTTCATTGCGACCGGCTGGACTCCTAACGCGACGTTCGCGAAGCTGGTTAATCCCATGATCACTTATCTGCTTCCGCTGCTCATCGGCTACACCGGCGGCAAGATGGTGCACGATGTGCGTGGCGGTGTAGTCGGTGCAGCGGCAACCATGGGGGTTATCGTAGGAGCCGACATCCCTATGTTCCTGGGAGGTATGATCATGGGCCCTCTGGGCGGTTGGGCGATCAAGAAGGTCGACCAACTCCTGGAAGATAGGATCCCGGTCGGGTTCGAAATGCTTGTTAGCAACTTTTCGTCGGGGATACTGATCGTAATCCTGGTCCTGCTCGGCCAGGTGGCTATCAGCCCCGTTGTATCGACCTTTAGCATTGCCGCCGGCGCCGGGGTTGCCAAACTCATTAGCGCGCGTCTTCTCCCTTTCGCCGCTATCATCATCGAACCCGCAAAGATATTGTTCCTCAACAATGCCCTCAATCACGGCATACTGTCGCCTCTGGGTGTGGTTGCAGCAAAGCAAACCGGACACGCAGTCCACTTTCTTCTTGAGAGCGACCCCGGCCCCGGCTTGGGCCTACTGTGTGCTTTCTTTCTTGCGGGCAAAGGGGTACTGAAAGAATCGTCCCCCGGCGCCATGGTGGTCCACTTTTTTGGCGGGATTCACGAGATATATTTCCCCTATGTCCTGGCTCATCCCATCATGATTCTCTCCGTAATTGCCGGAGGTTTTGCTGCTGATTTCTGGTTTGTAATCAGCGGCGCGGGGCTGGTGGCGACGCCGTCTCCAGGTTCTATCATCGCTTATCTGGCGGTCATTCCTCCTGGCCAGCATCTCAAGGTGTTGACCGGAGTCAGCATCGGGACCGTGGTTTCGTTCCTTGTGGGTTCTCTCATTCTGAAGATCTATCCAGTACATGAGGAACCCGGGGAAGAAGAGTAGTCGGCTATGTGACAGCCGAAGATTTTTGACGGCACCAGCCACCTGAAGTTGGGTAGGTATCGGCCGGAATGCTTAACGTAAAACGAGGATGCATATGTCAAATTCCATTTCTGCTTCCGAAGTAAAAACCATCATTTTCGCCTGCGAGGCAGGGATGGGCTCGAGCGTGATGAGCGTAAATTCCCTGAAGAAGAGGCTTAAAGCCGCACAGATTGTCAACGTCAATGTCGTCCACATGCCAGCCCGAGCGATCCCGCAGGACGCTCAGGTCATCGTGGTCCATAAAGGCCTGGCTGATGTAGCCAGATCGAAAGCGCCTAATTCTGTCGTAGTGACTTTCAAGACCTTCTTGAATGATCCAGTTTTCGACAAATTGGTCCAAGCCCTGGTTGAGAAAACCACGATTATTGCGTCGGCGTGATTCTTGGGAGGCGTATAAATGGCGATACTCTCTGCTGATCTAATTAGCCTGGGCTCACATGCCGCAGACAAGGTCGATGCTATCCGCAAGGCGGGCGAACTGCTCGTCAAAGCTGGTTGTGTCCTGCCCGAGTACGTGGAAGGAATGCTCACCCGTGAGCATTCTATGTCCACCTGCTTGGGCAATGGCGTTGCGATCCCGCATGGTGTTGATGCGAATCGGGCCCACGTCCTGAAGACAGGGATCTCAATTCTCCAATTAGTGGAGGGCGTTAAGTGGGACGAGGAGGAGATGGTGTATCTCGTGGTCGGCATTGCCGCTTCCTCGGACGAGCACGTAGGTGTGCTGGCGAATCTGGCTGAAGTCATCGAAGACGAGGCCAACCTTGCTGAACTGCGGCAAACAGACGATCCCCAGGTGGTGATCGCTTATCTAGGAAATACACATGAAGCAAATTGAACTTACGATCCGAAATCGGACTGGCCTGCATGCTCGCCCGGCAAAAGTTCTGGTTGCACTGGCCAAAGAGTTCAAAGCGGATGTCCGAATCTCTTGCAACCAGAAGCGCGTCAATGGCAAAAGCATGGTTTCCTTACTGACGCTGGGAGCGACCTGCGGAAGCTCTATTTTTATTGAAGCCACAGGTGAGGACGAGGAACTCGCCATCTCCAGAATTGAGGAGGCAGTCCGGTCCGGACTCGGCGACCAGGACCTTCCCGAAAGCGACGCCGCCCCGGTTGTTCCCGCAATCGTCACCAACTTTGAGGCTGTCCCGCGCCGACCGGAGGTCGAACCCGCGAATTCAATCAGGGGCATCGGAGCCGCACCTGGGATTGCCGTCGGCCCTCTCTTCCAGTATCGGAACACTGAGCTAAGCCCGGACGATCTCAATCCGCCTCCCGGCTCCACACAGGTAACTCTGAATGAAGCGCTGGCACAAGCAAGGCAGCAACTCACCAGACTGTATGAGGAGATGGTCAGAAAACATCTTGCTGCGGAAGCCGCTATTTTCGAAGCTCAATGCGAGTTTTTGAGTGACCTTGATCTTCTCGAAGGTGTTCAGGCCCGTGTGGCGCAGGGGCAAAGCATCGCCAGGGCATGGCAGACCACTGTCGATGAACGTGCAGAGGCAATTGCGAATCTTGGCGATGCCATTCTTGCAGCTCGCGCGGACGATCTGCGCGATGTGGGGAGACGGGTTCTGAGTCTGTTGCTGGGCATTGCAGACAGCAGTCAGTGCTTGCCTTCGACGCCGGTGGTCATTAGTGCCCGAGACCTTTCCCCCTCGACAATGGCCACCTTCGATCCCGGCGCGGTGCTAGGATTTGTGATCGTCAATGGCGGCCCAACTTCTCACGTCGCCATCCTCGCTCGGGCGTTGGGACTTCCGGCCGTCGTTAGTGTTCCCGAATCGGTGTTATCACTACCCGGGCAGACGACTGTGATCCTGAACGGGTGCGATGGGACCCTGATCGTTGACCCTGAATCCAAGCTTATTGATCGTTGCATGTATGACCAGAGCCGCTGGCTAGAGGATCGACAACGGGCCCAGGAAGGAGCGGCCTTACCCGCTGCTACACTCGACGGCCGACAAGTGAGCGTCACAGCGAATATCGGTTCCATTGCCGATGCCGTGCAGGCGCTGAAAATGGGCGCCGATGGCATTGGCCTGCTGCGAACCGAGTTCCTCTTTCTTGATCGCAATGCTCCGCCTGAAGAAGACGAACAGTTCAGCGTCTATTGCGCCATTGCTGAGACGATGAACTCACTGCCAGTCATTGTTCGCACTATGGATATTGGCGGGGACAAGCCGCTAGCTTACATCCACATGAATCCGGAAGCGAATCCATTTCTGGGCATTCGCGGCATTCGCCTTTGCCTGAATGATCCTCGGTTGTTCTGCGCACAGTTGCGCGCGATTCTACGGGCAGCGCCCCATGGCAATCTGCAGATCATGTTTCCGATGGTCAGCGATATAGGCGAACTACGGCGAGCTAGGATGTTGGTTGAGGAGCAGCGAGAGAGGCTGAACGCTCCGGCGGTCAAGGTCGGAATCATGATAGAGGTGCCGTCCGCAGCACTATTGGCCGATAAGCTTGCCTCTGAAGCCGACTTCTTTTCGATTGGCACGAACGATCTGACCCAATACACCTTGGCGATGGATCGAGGACATCCAGGTCTGGCTGCTAACCAGGATGGGCTGCATCCAGCAGTCTTGCGGCTAATCGCCCAGACTGTTGAAGCAGCACACAAGCATGGTAAGCGGGTCGAACTGTGCGGCGAACTCGGTTCCGATCCTGCGGCCATCCCGATTCTGATCGGCATGGGGATAGACGAATTGAGCGTCAGCATCCCCGCGATACCGACCGTCAAAGCGCAGGTGCGGACTCTTTTGGTCTCGGAGAGCCAACCCCTGGCCCGCCAGGCGCTGGAGTGCTCTAGCGCCGCAGAGGTCCGCACCTTGGTCAGCACTCTCAGCGGCGGTGGGACACACAAGTTCCGGACGACCGAGGCGTTCTGACGTAGAGATTCACCAAACCCGAACCTGCAACTCTGTGTTCGTTAAATGAACTGAAAGGATTTCAAAATGGGTAAGAACTATCAATCCTATCGCTCGCTGAATTACTCCTTGCCTGAAAAGAGCCTGGCGTGGAATCTTTACGGAGCCGGACTGGAGAATCTGGGTAATCACGGCGCGCCGGAACTCTTTGCTATTCCCGAGCCCAACGACGATCAGTTACTTGTGCGGATCGACAGCGTCAGCGTGTGTTTCTCGGATGTCAAGATCCTTAAACAAGGCGGCAATCATCCCAAGCTGTACGGCCGCAACCTCGCTAGCAATCCCACCCGGCTAGGGCATGAAGTCTCGTTGACCATTATCAAGGTCGGCAAAAACCTCAATGAAGCCTATCGACCCGGGCAGCGCCTGGCAGTCCAACCCGACATCTATCAGAAGGGGCGAAACACTGCCTATGGCTATACCATTCCCGGTGGATTGATCCAGTACCATTTGATCGGCAAGGAGGTTCTGGATACCGATGCGGGTGCATGCCTGCTGCCGGTTGATGATGATCTGGGTTACGCAGAATCCTCTCTGCTCGAGCCCTGGGGGTGCGTCATGGGGGCGTATACCCAACGCCGTCGTCTTGTGCCCAAAGCCGGGGGAACCGTTTGGATCATCGGCCAACCACGAGACGTCACTGAATTCACCTGTTCCATGCGATTCGCACCATCCCTCATTATCCTGACGGATGTTCCGCCTTCGGTGAAGCAGATTGCAGCGAGCACAGGGGCGCAACTTATCGAACGCGATGGGCTGGTTCCGAACGACTATCGCGCTCTCAGTCAGGAGTTCACCGCTGGAGCGGGTTTTGACGACGTGGTGTTACTGAATCCGAAATCCTCACAGGCGGTTGGCGAAGCTGCGCGGTTCATTGCACGACGGGGCACTTGCAATCTGGTTGGAACGCGTCCCCTTGATGGTTTGGTGCAGATCGATTTTGGACGTCTGCACTACGATTATGTCGCTTTCGTGGGTACCAGCCACCCTGACATCGCGGCTTCATATGGAGAGCAGCGTAATCGCTGCGAATTACGTCCTCAAGGAACGGCAGTCTTTGTCGGCGCCGGGGGGCCCATGGGACAAATGCACGTCCAGAGAGCTCTCGAACTGCCGAACGGACCTAGGTTGGTTATTGCCACTGAAGTAAACGAAATACGCTTGAATACCTTGAGAGAGATGTTCAGACCGGTGGCCGCCAGGCAAGGACGGTTGATCGAGTTCTTCAATCCGGCGAGCGGCGGACAATCTTTCCACGACTTCGTGATGGAAGTGACCGCAGGCCAGGGAGCTGACGATGTCGTGGTATGCGTGCCAGTCGCTGAGTTGATGGAAGAAGGTGCTGCCGCAATGAAGCCCGATGGAATGCTCGTCGCGTTTGCGGGAGTTCCAAATGGTACCTTTGGTGCTGTCAATCTCAACAATGTCTATTTGTCCAATGCGCAATACACCGGAACATCGGGTCTGACGATGGCTGATCAATCTCTGGTGATGAAGCAACGCGTTGCCGGTGCCCTTTCCCCCGCACGGTCGGTGGCGGCTATTGGCGGCCTGAAAACCGCCGCCGCAGCGATCCGGTCAGTAATGGAGGGGAAATTCACCGGAAAGGTAGTTGTTTTTCCGCAGATCGAGAACCTGCCGCTGATGAGTCTCAACGAGCTGCAAGAGCGCTTGCCCGAAGTTGCCGCCAAGTTGGGTGAAGATCTGATGTGGACCCATGAGGCGGAAGAAGTACTTATCGAGAAGTTCTGGCGGAAGCCAGAGGAAGGGCCGATGATTCTCGCTGATCGGGAAAAGGCATGATCTATACACTCACCCTCAATCCAGCTGTCGACCGTGAGCTGACGGTTCCGGCCATTGAATACGACTCTGTTTTGCGGGCCAGTAAGTCCCGAGTCGACTTTGGCGGCAAGGGATTCAATGTCTCACGTCTGCTCAAAAATCTGGGAGCGGCCAATACGGCTGTCGGTTTTCTCGGAGGCCGGTCCGGGGAACTGCTGCGGGACGGCCTACAGCAGCTAGGCATCGGCACAGATTTCGTCTGGCTTTCCGGTGAAACCAGAACCAACATCAGTATTGTGACCGACGCCCACAACCATTACATCAAGGTCAATGAGGAGGGTCCCCCCGTCGAGCAGGCGAAACAGCAAGAGCTGTTAGCCAGAGTCGACGCAATCACCCAACACGGGGATTGGTGGGTGATTGCGGGCAGCCTGCCTCCTTGTATCGGGGTTGATTTCTATGCCCGGATCATCAAGGTCTTGAACAGTCATGAAGCGAACGTCGTACTGGATACGACGGGCGAATCACTACGGCAGGCGTGTGCGCAGCATCCCTTTTTGGTCAAACCGAATGTGGAGGAAGCCCGGCTTCTTACCGGCAAGCCGCTTAATAAGCTGACCGAGATTGTTCAGGCGGCAACCGAAATTCGAGAGATGGGCGCACAAAATGTCGCTGTCTCGATGGGTAAAGCTGGAGCGATATTGCATACCGACGATGGCACTTGGTTAATTAGTGCTCCGAAGGTGCAAGAGAAGAACCCAATCGGCGCTGGGGACTCGATGGTCGGAGGCCTGGTTTGGGCTCTGACTCAGGGGTTTCCCTTGAGAGACTCTCTCTGTTGGGGTGTTGCGAGTGGCGCTTCCACAGCCAGCCAGGGGGGAACCGAAATCGGTTCTCGCCCGTTGATCGAGGAATTAGTTGCCCAAGTGTCTATGGAAGCCATTTGAGCAGGGTAAATATCGGAGGACACTTATATGCCATACGAACAGCATCAGGAAAAACAGTATTCGAGAGACATACCAACAATCTTCGAGGCAGCCTTAGTTGCGGTTGAGAAGCTCAACGGACATTTGGTTTCCTCCGAACCAGAGCGAGGCAAATTGGAAGTGAGATTCCCAAAAACTATCCTCGGGAAGACGCTCGGTGAACGGACGAATCTTATTTTTGAAGTGCGTGCTCAGGGTGAGACCAACCTTATCGTTGTGGACGCCTATCCTCTGGATGCCATCGAACGCAAGTTGTTGTTTGGGGCACGAAAGGGCGTAACCCAAACCGTCGTTTCGTGGTTCATCGAGCAGCTGGAGCATCAGTTCGCTTAGTTTCTCGAAACCCTCCCTTGCAATGCCGATGTTCAGAGATCTGAATCCTGAATGGGGATATTGGCGCACGATCGCGCCGGCCACATCAGATCATTTACTTCTTTACTTCGGCCTTTTCGCAACAGTTTGGAGTGAAGGCAACCGCAAAACGCAAAAGAGAGATGAGAAGCAAGCAATGAGGTTCACTCCGGGGACCGTCAAAGTTTTGAGTTCACTGGGGCAAGAGCCTGTCCACTGACCATTTGATTGAGCCCGTCCCGCAAGCGGCGACCTTATACGGGAGGAGCAATCGGTGCGATTCGCACGGGCAATCTCGTCAGTCTGCGCCAGCAGCGGTCGCAAGCTTCTGGACCTTGCTATGCTTCAGCGAGTAGCCGAAGTAGATCGCCACCCCCACGATCAGCCAGCTGATCATGACTATCCAGGTAATCACCGCCAACTGCGTCATCAAGTACACTGCGGATAAAATGCCCAGGGCCGGCACTAGCGGCACCAACGGCGTCTTGAACGGCCGGTGCAGGTCTGGATGCCGCACCCGCAGCACCCAGACGCCAGCACATACAATCGTGAACGCCAGCAGGGTCCCAATGTTCACCAGGTCAGCCAGACGGTCGATGGGTAGAAACGCCGGCGCCATCGCAGCGAACAACCCGAACACAATCGTTGTGATCCACGGCGTGCGAAACTTCGGATGAATGGCCGAAGCCCATTTCCAAAGCAGCCCGTCCTTAGACATCGAATAGAACACGCGCGACTGCCCCAGCAGCATGACGAGCATCACCGTGGCCAGCCCGAAAATAGCTCCGATCTTTACCAACGTCGATCCCCAACTCACACCTGTCGCGTCGATACCGAGTGCTACAGGCGCGCCCACGTTCAGCGTCTTATAGCTCACCAGGCCGGTCAGTACCATCGACACCAGAATGTACAGAACGGTGCAGATCGTCAATGAACCGATAATCCCAATGGGCATATCGCGCTGCGGCTTTTTCGCCTCCTGCGCCGTCGTCGAAACGGCATCGAACCCGATGTACGCAAAGAAGATTCGCGACGCGCCCTTGGCAATGCCTCCCCACCCGAAGTTGCCGTGCCCATCCGGAGGCGGAATGAACGGATGCCAGTTTGCCCGCGCCACCGCTGGATGCTTGAAGAGGAACCAGCCACCCACCGCCAAGAAAATGGCGACGATCGCAAGCTTCACAATCACGATAGCGGAGTTGAAGTTGGCTGACTCCTTGATGCCGATCACGAGGACGACCGTAATCACCAGAACCGCCAACATCGCAATCAGGTTGAGCACCCCGGTGGCATGCGGCAGCCCGGCGGTGCTCACTCCTGCCTGTAGCGACGTTACCGGCAGCCACTGATGCTGATAGAACACCAGCGGGGTTCCCGTCGTCGCCGTCAACTGCGGCGGAATGTATATCCCATACTGCTGCAGCAGACTGTTGAAATATCCCGACCATCCCGAGGCCACCGTCGCCGCGCTAAACGCGTACTCCAGCACGAGATCCCAGCCGATGATCCATGCCACCAACTCGCCCAGCGTCGCATACCCATAGGTGTACGCCGAACCGGCAATCGGAATGATCGACGCAAACTCCGCATAGCATAGTCCGGCGAACCCACAGGTGATGCTGGCCAGCACAAAGCTCAGCGCCACCGCCGGCCCTGCATAAAGTGCCGCGGCTTGTCCCGTGAGCACAAAGATTCCCGCGCCGATTACCGCGCCGATACCCAGCGTGATCAGGTTCAGTGCGCCCAGCGAGCGTTTCAGCGTATGAACGCCCTCTTCACTTGCCTCGGCTGAAAGCAATGACATGGGTTTAACACGAAATAGTCTGGTTATGGACCAGGGAAAGCTCAGCATCAAGCAACTCCAATTGAGTGTATTGTTTGGCACCCGATTCGGTGACCGGCCAGGCCAAAGGTTGGCGGTCGAAAAGACCTAGAGAGATTCTCGGTAATTCAAGTTGTCAGCCGCCAGTGCGACGATCAACGGATCGAGTCCCCCGTGTGATCCGCTGACGTGCGAGAGGCGGACAAATACCGGATATGCTCCAGGGATCGAGTCGCGGTGGCTGTTCCTCAGCGGCCCAGACGGCTGCGATATCCGTTTTTCCACCCGACATCCCCCTACACGCCTTCCCACGCCTCATGTCAAAGCAAGTGCGGTGCCAAAGCTTACCCGCCACGAGACATTCTGCGAATCTCATGAGCGAATGGCGCGATGTACGCTCCAGGACTGCTTTGGTGGCAATACGACGTTGTCATTGCCTGGAGATGAGAGACGCAGACGAGCACCGTGGAACACATCGGACTGCCTGATATGGTCCACCAGCTGGCGCATATGGCACAGAGAACCGAAGCCAGAATTGTGATCAGGCGTCGGATCGTGAGTACAGTCTCATTTCTAGTCATCGCACAGCGTAGCGAATGGCGCGACACGTGCAACTGGTATTGAAGGTTTGAAAGAGGATATATGTCAGATATGAGCTGTAGGGCCGCAATGCAACCCGACTGCCGAAATTGTGGTTCTCCCAGGGATAGAATTGGCCGATGTCACAGCTACCGACGGACCTCTGTCATGTTTTGGGCACTTGACGCCTTATTTGGAACGTTCCTCGGGGTCCTGGTGGTCGGATTCCACGAATTCCTGATTC
>VFSW01007905.1_pt1 | contig 15368 bp, 17 predicted proteins | sample 5358111 | NCBI WGS metagenome assembly VFSW01 (sample SAMN11554181, study PRJNA540505) | mine drainage metagenome | isolation source: sediment from site ElyBrook_90M | place: USA: Ely Copper Mine, Vershire, VT | collected 2017
GCTCCGTTTCCTCCCCATAGCTAAAGCTAGGGGTTTCTACGGAGCGTTTCGATGATGACCACAACCAGTTGTTGTCGCACGGCTGGACAAAAGAGCGATGGAGGGCCAAGAGGGGGATGGGCAAAGTAGAAACCGACGGAAGCCACAGCGGACACCGAGAAGCAATGTGGCTAAGCCCACACGTGCTGGCAGCGGGAACCGAAGGGGTTCTTTTTGAAAACGGTTGACGCTCCCACGGCTAAAGGTAGGGACTTGCGCAGTTTATAGCAGAAGAAGTGTGGGAAAGTTCGTATATCCCCGTTTGGGCGGGTACGAACTTTCCAACACTTCCTTTGTGGAAATTCGGAGGCTTAGAAGCCGTAGGGGTTGAAGCCGTTTTGTCCGTAGTCGGGGACAAAGTTGAGGATGCAGCCGTGGAACTTGGGAATTGTTACACGGGGTGCGCCAATATGGGCTACGGCCCAGGGGGTGAAGAGCTGATTGGTGTAGAGGTTGATGCGAGAAAGCGGCATCAGGTAGCGATAATCCAGGGCGTTGTCGAAATCGTTCAGGTCGAGCAGGAAGACCGGCTCGCTCCCAGGAATCCACTGGTTCGCGTCAACAAAAGTCACCGGGGTCAGGCCGTTCAGGGCCACTTCACCAATAAAGCTCAGACGGTTCGCGCTAGCAAACGAGCTTTCGGTGGTTCCGGGAGTATAACCGGTAGGGGTTTTTGCCCCGGAGCGGTAAATACGAGCTACCGTACCATCGGCTACACCGGGAGTAATGGTTAGGGTGACAGCCTGCCCGGTGGTCACGGTGGTCACGAAGTTGGTAGTCGTGCCGCTGGTTGCAAAAGTGAGTTGCGACTCGTTGGTTGAGGCATCGCAAATCGCTACGCCATACAAGAATTTGGCATTGTTGAACGCAGCCTCAAAAGAACGTCCCGAAGCGGGCGTACCCGGAGCGGCGACTACGGTGGCGGGTTTGGTGGGATTGGAAGCCGTGGCGTAGGAAGTGCCGTCGGGTTTTAGTTGTGCCTGGGCGGGAACATTGCGGGAAACAATGTTTACGTCGCCAACAAACTTCACCAGGCCGAAACCGGTGTTCAGGCCGCGCTCGTCAACGTTGACGAAAATGCTACCCCGATTAGCCGCACCAGGGCCAAGGTTGACCACGTTGTTGACAACCTGCATGGCAAACTGGCTGGCCTTGGCAAAAGCGTTGGGCCCCATGAAAGCATGGCTGGGTTGACCATAGCTACTTGCACCAGAAATTTGACCGCAAGCGTCAAGAATTTGATTGAACAATACCTGAGAAATCGGGGTATTGCCGCTAGCGTTGGTGCTGTTGTTGAAATCCCGGAAATCGAAAAGGTTGGCGGCTGGGATTTGTGGGAAGATGCCGTTGGGGACGTTGGCGTAAAGATTCCGATTACCCCAGTAAATCGTCCAGTCCACGGTTTTCAAAATCGTCAGGGCCGCGTTCGCGGTTTCCTGGTCGTTGATGTTGACAAAACTATTTTGCACCGTGAGCGCAGTGGTCAAAGCACGGGCATTATAGGCCAGACCGAGGGTCATGCTGTTGAGCCTGTAATCGCCACTGTCGTAATTGGGAGTATTGCTGTAAGTGCCGCTGAAGCTAGCCCAGGCCCCACCAGCAAGGGGGCCGCCGGTATCCTGAACCACGGGCCAATAGTCAACAATTTGTTTCGCCGCCGTTTTCTTCAGGGCGTAATAAATTGTGAACATGTTGGGGCGGATAGTGCTGCGGTAAACCTCGGTGTCCAGGCTGATGTGTCCAAGAGCCTGACCGCCGACCACCTGCGCAAGGTTGGTTTGCAAACCTACGTCCAAACCAGCCTTTAGGCTATACATGGCCTCGCTTTTAGAGGCATATTCCTTAGCCGCGCTGCCACGGTCTTCGCCCAAACCCATTGCTGCGGCAAGCAGAACGTTTTCGATGCTGTTGTTGGCATAAGCCAGGGGGCCAAGCTGCCCGGCCAAGGATTTTTGTGCCTTGTCTCGTTCGGCAGCCATGTAATCAAGAAAGTGTTGAGGGATTTTCTCAGCCATAAATTACCTCACAATCCCCGGCTCAATTGCCCTGGGGCTTTACCAGCTTGGCAAAAACACCCTTGACCAACATAGGGGCATTTTCTACTTCTTGGGCGAAGAAATCCCGAGACATGCGCCCCGATTCAACGTCCTGATAATGAACGAGGATTTCCTGGGCCCGCAAAATATCTTCCGGGCGCACCGCACCGCTCTGGTGCATTTTGGACAGCTCGTTGCCTATTTCCGACATGGTCTCGGCGGCGCTCTTGGAGATATTGCGCCCACCATTTACCGCCGGAAGAACCGCAGGTTGTGGGGAAGTGACATTGCCGCCCAGACTCCGGACAATTGCCTCGAGCCCCTCAATCCGACTTTTCATGGCTACAGCTTCAGAAGCGTAGGCTTCCTTCTCTTTGTCTTCTTTCTCTTCTTTCTCTTCTTCTTTCTCTTCCCAGCCCTCAGCCTTTACCAGGCTCTTGACCAGGGTCGAGAGCAAACCCTCAGTAATCTCACTGCGCTTGGTTTCGGCAGCGATATAATCGTTGATGGATTTCTCTAAACCGGCAATGCGGGTTTCTACCGGACGAATACGTTCGCTCAGTTCGGAGTTGAATTGAGCACCAAGCCGCTCGGCTACCCGTGACCAGCCGGTCTGGGTCTCCTCGGTGGAATGCTCTTCAACCTGGCGGTTGGCGGCTCCGCCCTGGGTCTCGAGGGTGATACCTTTATCGGTGGTGCTGTTGGTATTATCCGAATCGAGAATGTGTTCCAAAACCGCTTTGAAAGCATCGCTGCCGACTTTACCAAGGGCCTCTGCGATAGCGGGCTCTCCGCGTTCGCGCAGGAACTTGATTTCTTCAAGAACGTTTTTTTTCGCAGTCATAGCATACTCCTCTTGGGGGGCACTTTCCAAAGTCTAACAAATCGCCCATTTGAACCCCCGCTTCAAGAAATTTGGCGAAACATTTGCAGGTGTTTGATTGCCGCGAGCGCATAGATTCTTGCCAGACCGTGCTCGGCTTTGTATATTTGCCCGAAGTGTTCGGTCAAATGGGCTACACTGGCGTTTTCCAAAGAAGGGGGGATTTGGGCGATAAGCTCATATACATCGTTTACCGCCTTAAGGGTGGTCTGGGTAACGGGCATTTCTTCTTGAGCGTTTTCGTCTTCTTCTTCATTCACAATTGCCAGGCTTTTGGTAATTACTGGACGGGCTATTCCCTCAATATTGTAATTTACCGGCACTTTGGTAACTGCCGTATTAATCCACTGCATCTTTTCTACCACATAGCGGTGTCCCTCGACCTTATCGTCTACCTCATGAATGGGGCCAGCTATACTCGCACGCCATTTGGTGGGGGGGTCTAAGAACAGGGATTGCCAGAAAAAATCGTAGACGTTGTTCTCGGGGTCGAAGCCTCGAGGGTTGCGTTTACATTGCCACAAAATCTCAGTTTTATAATTGCCCAAATCCACGACCTCGAGGGGATTGCCCAGCTCGTACCACTGGGGAACGTGGGGCAATTGAAGTTTGTAGCCCACTAGGGTCATATGGTCTAAGTCTACGTTGCCATAGCTGACGTAATAGTTAGCACTTGCTAGCAAAGCTTTTTGCAAGATTACATCGTTTTCGGAATCTTTTTCCTGGCTACTGACCTGCATGCGCACCAGGCGTTCCCCCTCGAAGGGGGTATCGGCCTTCAAAAGAAGGTTGATTGGAAGGGTTATGGGGGTGGAGTTTTTAGCCAGCATCGGGAACCTCCGACGATTGGGGGGATAAAAGCAGGCTAACCTCACAACGGGTTACGTCCTCAAAGCCGTCCAGGGAAAGGGGAAGACCGCGATTTGCAGCAGAGGATTTAGCCAGGATGGGGTAGGCTACGAGCAATTTGTCCTCGGCGTAGCCACATACCACTACGATTTCGTCTTGAGATAGGGGTGGGAGAGATATTATCCCATCAACCCTGGATTTGGATAAGGTGTAATACATTTCAAGCGCCGGGTGCTTATCCTGAGAATCGCTTTTGCAAAAAAGCAGTTTTTCGGGGGTTACAGGTTGAAGTTGCAAGCTGGGCTTACCGTCGCCCTCGACAACCCCTTCCTGGGTGCGCCCCTCGGAATTTAGGGTTCCCAATTGAGCCAAGCGGAACAAAAGTTCTTGTACATCGGTTTTGTCGCTAATCAAATTGGTCAACGGCTGCTTTGACATTCTCTTAGAATACCAATTAGGTAGTCCATACCCCCTATTTGTTTTCCGCATCTTCTTTCTCTTTGCGACTATCTCGCCTGACCCCAGGAAGATGCCCGTGGTCGCGGCTGCTAGCGGGGTCTTTTTTGTTGGATATTCTAGCTCCCTTGGGTTTTGGAATCGAGCCTTTGTCGGGCGTTTTGTCCGCTTCCATTGCAACGACCTGAGAAAGAATGGTTTGCGCAATTCCCGCAAGCGCAGGGTCGGCGGGCATTATCTCGAGCACCAGACCGGCTTTAGCCAATCTCATTAGCCCAGCATCGTCGCGTATTTCGGGGGGGAGTTTCTTAATCATTTCGGCGAAATCTTGAATCTTTTGGATTACCCCTTCGGCATAAGAAGGCAAATCGTTTTCAGACCGCCGCTCGTTATAGGACATGGAATTGTACCGCGATTCATAGCCTCGAGCGTCTTCATCCGGGGTTTTGCTGGTAAACCCAAACATCAGGCGGGGCCAGCGTTGTTGAATCAGCGCTTCATTGATGACGGTTTCAAGGTGATTCAACAACACAATCAACCCGAAGTCGCGGTTTTGTTCGTGGTGGGCTGGCATTTCTTTGGGTTGTTTGACCTCACCGCTAATAGAATATCCAAAGCGGGTATGGGGAATGCCATAGCAAACCGATAGGGCCGCAAAGGTCATATTCCATAACTCGGTATATGCCGCCTTGCGAATCTCGCTGCTGATTTCGTCTACTTCAATATCTCCCTCGGCGGGGACTTTGAAGGCGGGGATGGTATAAGCAAACTGTGGGTTGCGAGCAATTGCCTGAAAATAGCGCTGGACAAAGCTAAACTGTTTGGGGTTCCAATTGCCCTTGAGTTTTAAATAGGCCAGGGGAATACTGTTGCGATTGAATACTCCCCGGTTGGTTTCGATAGCATTGGTAATGCTCTCAATCAGGCTCAGGGCCTGAGCAATTTCACTATAGCCATATCCCGGATTATTGGGTTCGTTGCGAACGTTGCGGCGATAATAATAAAGCTCTTTGCGGGTAAAAGCCTGTCCCACCTGATTGGTATCGGTAACGGCTACCGCGTACAGCTTGGGGTTTCCTTTGTATCCCCCAATATGCTCGAGGGTTTGCCCCTCCCCGTTGGTCGAGACATAGGTGCGTTGGGCCAGGCGAATTTGTTCTGCCGGGAACAATCCGAACTGTTTGACCAGACCGCCCGAGCCACGAACGGTATATAGCGCAATGCCGTCGAAAGTAAGGGTATCGCGCACCATGCCCGCCAAAAGATTGGAAAAGTTGAAGCTACCGTATTCGTTTCGAGCAAAAATATCGCGCCCATATTCAAGCCCCCCCATCTCGAGGAACGACTGGGCATCTTGAATATCGCGCAAATCCTGGGGGGTGGGTTGAAGGGCCGCGTTGCGCATCATGATTCGCCAGCCCCGTTTCCAGACCTGTTGACTGGGGGACGCAAAGCTCAGCACGTCGGTGGTGCGCATGTTGATAATCATGTGTACGGCTAAATGGTTTCTAGAAATATCTTTGAGAAACGAAGTGCTTAAATCCGGGTAGGGCACAATGTTATCTTGGGTGGGTTCGGGCAGCAAGCTAAGGGTATTAAGCCCGGTTTGTACCTGGGGTATAGGCTGGGCTTTTAGCGCAGAAAATTGTTCAAAATATGCTTTGACAACTTCTTCATCAAATGGGTTTTCGGCCCCAAAACCAACAATCCCATTGGGGGTTCCCTGGCCCTCGTTTAGAAAGTTGGGGTTTGTGGCGACCCGTCCGTTTAGAATGGCTTGATACACCGATTGGGAAATGGGTAAACCATTTCCACTATGATTACGGTTCCTCTTGCGGCGACGGCTCACTAGTATAGCCTAACACACTCAACTTCCAAACCAAACTGCCACATCGTCGCTCTCTTCGCCGCTTTCAAAGTATATGCAAGTAGCAATAGCTGGTTGTTTGATTTGATGTTTGCGGCAAAAACCGTGGTCATAAAATTTGCACACCGAACAGGTTTGTTCGTAAGCGTTGAAGTTGGGTAAGGGCGAAGAGGGCGACCAGGCAAAATCATCACGCGGGGCTTTATTATCTATGGCCTCGAGTACGGCCAAATCCAGATAGGGGGCGTTGGTGGTGGGAACGCCCTCGGGCAGATAAATCGCCTCATCGGGAACCAGGGCCCCGCTCGAGCCAAGTTCTATGGCGTAGTTTACGAGTTGAGTAAAAGCATCCACCTGGTCATCGCTTCCCCCTTCCTTGCCGGTAAAATTGAGCAATTCCCACACAAAGCTGCCCGGCGTTTCAGCGCCGCCAACCCAGCTATACCACTCCCCGGCCCTGGGGTCGGGAAGGAACACCCTTCCAAGGCCCATCCATCCCTGGGCGCTTCCGCCCATGGCCCCGTTGGTAGCCCGCTGGCGCTTACCGATAAGAGGAATGATGGGAACGAAATTGATGCCAGCGTTTTTCAGGCTACCAATCAGGGCATCGCCGGTGGCCTTTTTCTCCATCAAATTGATATTGGGCTTCCATTGTTTATATTCCTTGCGGATAGCTTTCATTTGTCCTTCAAATCCCAGCTTGCCCCTTTCCACGTCGAGCAAATAAACGTCATAATGCTCTTCCGTTTCTTCAGCATCACCCAGATGGTTCTGGCTGCAAGAAACCAGCAGGGCCGTCAAGCCCACCGTGGTGTCGCTGTTTATGCTCCCCCCCAGGGTGGTGTCCCACGAAGAAATAATGGTTCCAGAACGCAAGAAGTCTTGCCATTGCCGGTTGTAAATGCTGGGCGGCCCCGGAGGGGGTTGATAAAAATGAAGGTGTTCGCGCTTGAAAACATACCCCCCCTCAGGAACCGGGCGACCCTGATAGGTGGCTTCAAACACCAGGGGGGTATTGCGGCGCGCCTGACGTGCTTCTTTTTCTTTCTGCTCCATTTCGGGCCAGAAGAAATCAGACTCTACGCCGGTGAAATAATACATTTTCAGCATACGCGACGAGCCTTCCTGGGTTTGGCTTTCTTTGGTTTGGCTTTCTTTGGGTCGGTTTTCTTTGGGTCGGTTTTCTTTGGGCTGATTTGTTGTTTGCCCACCCTTTCTGCACGTATTGCCGCCGCAAGCCAGGGGTCGAAGCTTTCTATGCGACAAGCCACTTCCTCGATGGTGAGATTTTCCTTTCTCATTTTGGACAATCTTTTAATTTCCGGGGAAAGCCTTTGACTGTGCCGATAGGGGGAAGGTGAGGAAGATTTGGGCATTTTTAACCTCAGTTGGGACGACGGGGTTTGTTACCCTGCGGGCCAACATCTTGAATCCGATTTTCTTGCAAGATTTGCTGGATTTCGGCCTCTTCTTGGGCTTCTTCTTGGGAAGCTACTCGCCATGAGCCGTCAGAGTTGCGCACAAAAAAAACAATTTCGTTGAGAAGGCCCAGGGAAAGCCGGGACATAATCCAGGGTTCAATTTCTTCTTCTTTAAGATGTCGGGGATTCAGGAACAAAATCGGGTGCTGAAGGCGAAAGTTTTTGATTTGGACATATAACCAGAGCCCCATTGCTATCAGGGTCAGGAAAGCAAACAACAACCATTCAGAAAAAAAATTCAAGTTATCCTCTCTTTCGGGCTCTCGCCCTTGAAGTTTCCCCTTTTATCAAACAGGTGGTCGGTAAAACAACAGCGCAGGGGAATGTTGTTGGAATCGTTGGGGATTTTGAGTTCCCAACGGGACGGCGAAGAGGGGGAAAAAGCCGGAAGGGTCATTGTCAAATAATCGCCGGTTTCTTCCAGGCGCTCATACATGTCCGTGGGGGCCCAGCGCCGCCCCACGATGATAAACCTTCCCCCACGGGGGTCGGCTCTACCGGCTACTTGTTGGAAGTACCACGAGAACATATCCTCGAGTTGTTGTTGGCTGCCGGTATTATCGGGGCTCAGCACGTCATCTAGAATCAATTCTCGAGCGTGTTTGCCGGTCAACTGTTTGGAATTGACCCCGAAGGCTTGATAGTTGGCATCGGGGTTGCCCAGTTCTCTTTTGGTCAAAAACATACCCCCACTTGGACTCCAACCCTTATTTTTGTCAGGTTTAGAGTCCGGGAACAACTCGCGGTATACCGGGCTGTGTTCGACGATGTCCATAGTAGAACTCACAAAATTTACAATCAAATCTTCTGCACTTGCAATTCCGATTATAGTCGTAGTGGGGTCAAGCCCCAAACGCCAGGCGGGGTAAGCTATTGAAATCAGGGCGCTTTTACCGCTGCCGGGGCCGACAATAATCATCAGGTTGGAAATGCGTTTATCGGCAAGGGCCTGGCACACCGACCACAAATGTCTGGGAAGATACCATCCGTTTGCCGCGAAGATTAGATTGTAAAAGGTTCGCAACCCCTCCGCCGTAGGCTCTCGAGCTTTGGCGAGTACGGTTTTCAAATCGTCCATAAGAAGATTCTACTCAAAGAGCAAGCAGTGGACAGTTAATTGCTTTCTTTGCTTTTCAAAGAGGGCGGCACCACAATCGAGCCGTCTTCTTGCTGAATTGTTTCCAAAAGAAGCGGCGCACTTTCGGGCTCTGCATTGCCCAGGGGCGTTTGGTTTTGCGGGCCCGAAGAGCGGTCTTGGGCCATTGCTATATTCATGTACTCGGCGATACGCACGAAACCGGGGGCCATTTCTTTGGCGGCGGCAATCACCAAATCTTCAAACTCGCCTTTAGTGATTCCCAAACCCCGCGACATCTCTGAGGCTCCGATGAACACGGGGGTGTAATATCCCTGTTGGGCTGCATTGAAAGCGGTTACTACCGCCTCGAGCGGAGCCGTGGGGGAAACCGTTCCTGTCCAGCGGAAATTGTAATTGGTTTTGAGGTCGGGAGCGTTTTCGGGCATATAGGCCATGCCCAGAATGCCCAAAACCGCCCAGCGTCCCAGGGTAGCCTTCATTTCCTCGAGGTTGGTGGGGGGCAAATCAGAAAAACTTGCCAGGGTGGGAAACAGGCTTTCTTCCCCGCGCTTTACACCGCGCGAAGTAAGCGTAGCCCATTCTCCTAAAACCCCGACCACGTTGACAAAAATGCTGGCGGGGGCAAGAAGAGCTGGAAGGGGTTTGCTGTTTTCTTGTACGGCTTCAATGATGGCTTCGATACCCATATTTCCTCCGGTTTAGTTCAGGTTTTGTGCAGCAACTATGGCAATTCCCAGAGCATCGCGTTCATCCTCGTAGCTGGGGCCATATAGACGTTGGGGCAGATTGTCAAGACGGTCACGAAGCGCGTTGAGCACATCTATAGCATCGGGATTGCTAATCCAACACAGTTTTTTGCGCCAGGATTCTTCTTTCCACTTTTCTCCTTCATCTCCTCGAGTGTGCGCGGGCTCCATATATACCGGATAGTTTCGGCCTTTGGCAAAACCCGCCAACAAGCCCGCCTGTTCTGCGGTACGAATCAATCCTACAATATTCTTTTTCCCCCTTTCTGAACCCCATTTGCCCACGCTTTCTACGCCCACACCCCGTGGGGTATAGGTTTCGAGCAAATTGATGAAGACCTCGAGGTTTTGCTTGCTCCTACCGCTGGCAAAATAGGAAAACTTCTTGCCCTCGAGGGCAACCACCGCCCAGCCCATTTGGGTTTCGCCGGGGTCAATACCTAGGTAACGAATTGGGTTGGTGGGGTTCAAAACAGTACCTCTTGTTGGGCGCTAGCTCCGCGAAAGGATTTGTTGAGGGGGTTGTTGCGAGGCCCTGGATTCTCCGGAGTATTTGAAGGAGATTGATTGATTAGGGGGGCGGCATAAGCCAGGGCATACAGCTCACCCAGGTTAGCAACCACGCGAATTATCTCGTCTTTCATGTTTTTACAGGCCCAGGAATTGCTGGGCAGGGGCATACAAAGCCACCAGGTCTCATTGATTTTTACCTTGCGCCACACGGCTCCTTGCAAATTGAAGGTTTCTACTGGACTACCCTTGGAGGGGAAGAAGTGGCACTCGCGCAGGATGACCGGCCAGGTATCATCATCGGGGTCACGTTGGGGGTTGTTGAGCTTTTGGCGAAGAATCGAAAAAGCCGCATCGCGTTCAGTTTGCACCATTATTTCCCCTCCAGGTCTTCCATTCTAATCAAGGCCCCCATTTTTTTATCGGGCAGAATGATTTGCGACATATGCACCTCGAGCCACTGGGGGCTATCGTCTTTGAACCATCCCAGGTTTTTGAGTCCATCAATAACTTCTTTGGCACTCCCGCCAAAAAGGTTGTCGGTGTCATAGGGGCGCTCACGATAACCCATGCAGCGGCTTACGGTCAAGCGCACTTTGCCGGGAAAGGGTCGTGGAACACCGAGGGCCTGGCGTATAGCTAGTTGAGCGTCGCGTTTTATTCGGCCCCGCTCTCGCCAGTGCAACCTGCGCATATAATTAGCGGAATATAGCCTGAATGGTATGAATCCTTCAACTTCCTTTAACATTTCGCCTCCTTTTGCGTTGTAGTTCGTTGAGGCCCAAAACCTCGGGGGATAGCGGGGTGAGGCCATGCTCTTTGCGCAACCGACAGTGAGATTGATATAAAGCGGTAATAGAAGTGGTGGGCTCTAATTTGCAATAGGCGGCATAATTGTGAAACAGTCTAACCCATTCGGATTCAGACATTTCGTCTTCTTCCCAATAAATCGTTTTCCCCAATTCTATATGCGCTATAATTTCCACGAGGTCTTTCAGGCCCCTGAAAGCCTTGTAGGGCTTGGTTCCCAGGAATTGGGCTAAACGACCAAGGGTATCGGCGGGGGGAGTTTTGTCATAGCCCATTATTTTACGCAATACCCTCCGCGAGGGGGTCGGAAGAACCAGGAAAAGATTCTCGAGTTCCTGGCTATCAAATTTGTTGAGCAAGATGCCCAGGCGTTGCAGTTCGTGTTCCGCACGCACCTGGATTTGCTTGGAGAGGTTGTTACGAGACATATTTAGGCTTCTTCGCCGTCGAGCGATTCTAGCACCGCGTCCAGGATACTATCAAAAAATATCGCGGGGGGCAAATCGCTATCCGACAGGTTGTTTTTGACCATCATTTTCCGCCGCGCAATCTCAAATTTGGTTTCGTCGCTGTGTTCTGCCGACCAAAGCGCGATTCGTTCTTCGACTGGCATATTGTCTAGAATTCTTGCCATGAACTCGATGGTGGTGGTTTCATTGGGGGCCATCGGCAAAGAAATGCTGGGGTTGCCCACCGCTCGGTCTTTGAGTTCCTTATACAAGCGCACTGAAAGGTTTTTGATTTGTTCGTGTACGCTGACCGGGATGGGGATTTTTACCCAACCACTGGGCGTGGACGAGCCTCTTTGAGAAGCGACCAGTTCGCGCCATTCCTGATGACTGGCCCGACGCGCTTGTTCGGCCCAGCTTCGAGCTTGTTGTATTTCATCGGCCCGATTCTTAGAAAAAGACATGCATTCAAAAAGCCGACTTTGCCCGATGTCTTCAATTTCTTTCTGAGACAGACCAATCTTTTCGTGCCAATATTGGACGGTTTGAAACAATCGCTTGCAATAAGTGGGATGGGGAGCCACCTGAGACGTTTCTTTATGATAGGTTTCGGTCAGGGTTTCAAAGTCTATTTCGGTTTGTACGGTTTTGACAAACTCAAACAGGGCAAAGCCCAGGGCCACGGCGTGTGTTCTGTCGTTAGCAAATTTCAGAAACACTTCTTTTAGTTGCTCGGTCAAAACCTGTTGGTCTATGCGCGGGGCAGGGGAAGCTGGACGACGGGGAAAACGGGAATCCGATTCTTTTTCAAAAGCCTCTTCTTCTCGGATATCCACTGGGCCCCGCTCTTCGCCATCAAGTAGCCCTTCGGAGGCAAAAAACTGGCTTGCAATCTCGGTTTGGGAAAGGGAAAGGATTTCTTCTTCGCCACCCGGAAACGACTCGACGGGCTTGGTTTTGGGGTGGGATTGCCGAGGGGGAAACTTTGATTGTGGCATCAACAAACAAAATATCACGTTCAAACGGGCGTTGTCAAGGGTGCGTTTTGCCCGAATCTGTGCTAGAATTCGCCAATGGACGACCCGTTTCGTTACTGGAAACAGGGATTCAGGGCATATTGCGAAAACCCCCGGCGCAAGAAGAATCCTTATCGCGGAAAGAAACCCAGTGAGGAAGAGGCTAAAGAGGGGTGGGAACGGGGGTGGAAGGACGCGGAAGAAATTGCCCTCGAGGAGTTGGCTGCGCTCGAGGTGGTGTCACAAAACATACAAACCGTGGTGCGTGAAAATATAACCACAGAACTGGTTCCTAAGCTAAAAGCTTCCAAAATTGGACGAAAATAGCGTACGATGTACTGTCAGTACATCGTATGGGGGGGTGGGAGTGAAAAGTTTGACAGATTTCGCTTCAGCACGAGAACTTTACGATTATCTATATCACAGTCCAGAATATCAACAGCCCAGTCGCTGGCAACAGTTTGAGATAATGGGGGCAATGGGATTCGAGGTGGTTCCGCACGGCATTACTTATACCAGCCGTTTGAGCGATGAGACTCTGGTTGTAATTTACACCGACGAGTACGCGCACGAAGGGGAGGGCAAAGAGGTTGGATTTTTGGGCAACTGGCGACACGTCAAACCGGCCCGATTGTTCTCGGTGTATATACATGGCGGCGAAACAAGCTATCGCCTCTTACGCATTGGTCGCAAAACCCACTTATTTTCTTTTAGCACACGAAGCGATTGGCGTTCTTCGCCGAGCATTTTGAATTCGCGCGAAATTCCTGGTGATATCATTGAAATACAAATTCCCCCACCCCGGCCCGACGACGAGGAACGATTGCCCCCAATCTGGGCGGTGGATTTTGTAAAAAGCGACTCTGTCGCTACCCAGGGCGGAGTGCGCTATGCGCATAGCGACTCTGTCGCTACCCGAGGGCGATTTTATGCCATAGATTTCAACACCCGTCCGCAAATACCGGCGGGGTTGTTGGGGGAGACCATGGCCGAACTCGAGTTGGTGGTCAACAAATGGCGAGTACCTCGAGCATCCGGGTTGTTGGGCCAGACGCTAGCAAGCAATCCTGAGCAGGGGGCAGCTAAAAGAGAGGAATGTCATGGTGCAGAATTGGACTAATTTGCCCACTTCACTCGGGCGGGGAAGAAGCACCCGAATTTTATCCTATGGGAGTGGGGTAATCTTTTTTTCTACCTTCTCTCCCGAGGCTTTTACTTTGATATCGGGAACCTGGACAAAACTGTCTTTGCCCCTTCCCAACACGATTTATGGCAACAACCAGGGCTACGCTTTCGCCGCCCCTGGAGCCCTGGGTTCGGTGTGGGCTTGCGGCTATTTAGGGCCCTTGATTAGCGTTGACTCCAGTGGGATAGTGAATACTTATTCGTGGCCCAGTGGAATTGATTTTGTGGGCGGAATGACCTCTGACCCCTCGGGCAATCCCTGGATAGTGGCCGCCAATGGTTCGGTGTGGAAGTGGAATGGAACCGCCTTGGTGCAGGTGGCCTCTAATCCCGGCGGTTCGGCGGTGGGCCCGGCACAGGGGGCGGCCTGGCAGAACAATAAGTTTTACACCCTGTTTGCCGGGAGCAATCAAGTCTACGAGTTGACCACCGGAAGCACCCCCACCTGGAGTGCTGATAGCATTGCCGGAATCAGCGATGGGCCCTACGCGCTGGGAACGACTACCAGCGACGTGGCTTTGTCTTATATGGGCGATATTACCCTGCCTTTCCCGGCCAACCAGATAAAAGGGGCAGGAGTGGTATCCCAATTTCTGATAAGCGATACCACCAACAACCTGGTACGGGTGGTGGGACTCGCGGCAGGAAGGTGGGCCAGCCTGCAAACACTTAGCGTTGCTAACGCCAGCTATATAGACGTACTCCCCTCCAACACCTACGCTCTGGTTAGCAATACGGCAGGCAATGCCGTAGCGGTGCTGCAAAATTTGTCTGGGGTGTGGAGCTTGAACACCACCCTGAGCGTGACTAACCCCAATGGAATTGCTATTAGCCCCGATGGAACCTATGGCGTGATTTGCCAGAAAAGCCTCAACCAGGTGATTCCTTTCACCTATTCCGGAGGCATTTTTACTCTGGGCAGTCCTTTCGGGGTTCTCACCCCCACGGTAGCCGCCTTCAACGCCGATGGTTCATGGCTATATGTGGGCAACAATGGGGCTATAACAGCGGTGCAATACAACGCCGGAAACTGGATAGTGGGTAGCACAGTACCGATTACCGGAGCCAGCATTGTGGATATTGCCTGTATCGCCGTTCAAAAAAACATCGTGGCTGCCGGATACGCTGGTGGGGTGGTGGTTGTTAATGGAACGGTGTTACAAGGAAGTGGAGTCTACAACCCCTCGAGCCCCCCTCCAGCCAGCCTGGGGTTTTTCTCGGCGGTTGCCCCCAACCAGATTGTTCCTTTTGAAGACGGTTTTTTGATTGCCGATAGCGGCACAGGCGGCTATCTGAACAAACTCGAGCCCACCGCCAACGGCTACACCTACAGCCCTACCTACACCGGCCCCTATAGCGCGGTGGGTTCGACACTGGCCAACGGACGGCTTTATGTTATGGCCGCGAGTGGAAGTACCTTGAAATTCTATAACCCCAACTATGCCAGCATTCTTACCCCCAGCCGCTATACTTTTGTAAGCATCCTTTCGTCTACTACCGGAGCAATAACCATCACCCTGAACTTGGGGGAAGGTTTGAAAATCGCCGGTTTGGGTTATGACGGAACCTTCTTATGGGCCAGCGATTGCCTGCAAAACGAAGTCTTCAAGCTCAGCTTTGGGGCCACACCGGGAATCGTAGACAGCGCCATTATTCAACCCCCCTCTCCGCAGTTGTCTAATAGCCTTTCAGGTTTATCCGGCGTTTCCTTTATAGGCTCGAGCATTTACATCGCTAGCGTTTTCCAGGGTGGTTTGTTGGTCGTTTCGTAACCGGACAAACTGCGCAAGTCCCTACCTTTGGGCGTGGCGTGAGTTACGACTCAGCCATAGAGCAATTGGTTCGGATAGCAGATGCTCGAGTTGCAAATTGCAATCCTGCCGATTTTGGGAAATGGCCGAAATTCCAAAATTTTTTTATAAAATTTGCGCGGGGCTTACCC
>VFSW01007906.1_pt1 | contig 15368 bp, 16 predicted proteins | sample 5358111 | NCBI WGS metagenome assembly VFSW01 (sample SAMN11554181, study PRJNA540505) | mine drainage metagenome | isolation source: sediment from site ElyBrook_90M | place: USA: Ely Copper Mine, Vershire, VT | collected 2017
AGTTCGCGGATCGTTATTTCGGTCATGGAGTAAGTGTATCACGCGTGATACAGGACGTTACGACCCTCGTAACCCCCTTGGCTTTACACCAAGCGCCACAACGCCCTGTTGGAGCGCTCGTCGGGGCTCGAAGAGGTAACCACGAGGGCAGTTGTACACTTGTCTCGCACAAATTCTCGTCATCGTGATTGAAATGCATTACCTGATGAACAGTGATGCAAGGGGGTTCGAACATAGTCGCGTTACCTCCACTCGTTGTCAGATCCACGCCGTCTCCCCAGGTGAAGAGCACCTTTCAACTTCTGATTGCCGACCAAGGCAAATAACGACGTTCAAACCTCGGGGGGGGAAGGTTGCAAATTCGATCGCTGTCGAGATGCTCCAATGATGGCTTTCCAGATTGCACAGGCACGCTCGCGTTTACCATGCCTTGATGTGTCAGCCTGAGTTCGGGCATTGTTTTTTAGCCTCGGAGTTCACTTCGGTATCGTGGTCGCTGCGAGAAGGCAAGTTGCACGCAGATTATCCGGCCCCCTACTCGGGATGGCGCCCGTCGTTCCCGCAGTCCACGCGGTGATGCATGCGATGACCGCATGGATTCTCACCGACCACAGGCACTTCAGTTGGAAGGGAATCGGACCTTCGGCACCGCTTGACCACGACGAGCGGCTTCCGCCTTCAGCCGTGGTGCCAGTCTCGGAGCCTTCGCAAGGAACGATAGGGCGACATGAAGCTTGGTGCCCGCGGTGCTCCAATCGCCTAGGGCCCGCTCGACTTGGAAGGCGCTGCCCTGGACGTCGGTGTGGAAGCGGCCGACCAAGGTGAGGTTCTCCTCACCGGTGAACACCTTGTCGTGCGAGTGGAGCGTCAGACACGCCGGTCCTGGCGCAAGGTTCGGAGTTCCGGGCCCGAGGGTCACGTCGATCGTGTCGCCTCTAAGCGGACCCAGCCGCACCGGAACACACATCGGGTAGCCGTCCGCGTCGACCGTGGACAGGTCGGTGAGTTCGAGTCGGTCCAGCGCGACGCGGGCTGCGGGTCGCCAATCTACCGGAGGTCGCCGCCACGGTCCCGGCGGGGCTCCTGTCGGCGCCGGGTCTGATTCGGGTAGCTCGACACCGTCATTCGCCCGCCACTCGCTGGGCGCGATGTCGAGGTCTCGGCTGGGCCACCATCTGATACGAAGCGGCGTCACCTCGATGAAGATCCGCGCAAAGTAGAAGGCCATCCGCGCTTGCACGAATCGCGGGGCAGCCTTTGCCGCCTCCGGATACTTCGAAGCGGAGAGCGCGACGTAGCGGTCCGTGTTCCCTTGCAGGTCGGCGTCTCGAACCGCTGCATGTCCTTGCACTAGCACGACTGGGAGTTCGCTCGCAGCTTCACCGATCGGATCCGCGAAGAGGAGGCAGACCTTCGGATTCCGCCGGGCGCGGTCCGCCTTGGCAGGGAACGTGAGACCGGTCTGCACCTCGACGGTGCGACGCTCCTTGCCGGGGTACGCGCTCACGGGAACAGTTACCGGCCTACCCGACGCCGTCAGCGTCCCGTATTCCGTTGCCACTGACCGCTCGACGACGGCGTGCAACTCCGGTGGCCACACTGCCATTAGGTCACCAGACGCTTGACGCCCACGGTTCGAGTTTGTCACAAGCGGGGGCCATCATTGGTAATTGCCAAACTCACCGACGGTGCGGTTCGGGAGTATCGGCTGGCTTTCAAGAGAGACGGTGCTCGCGCCCGACAGACGTTTTCGGCGCCCTCGGCACGGCGAACAACGCGCATTTTGGACGCCTTCAGGCCGACGTGAATTCCTTCGTCAGGGAAGTCGATCCTGAGGTGGTCGAGGAGTGGAAATGGAGAGGGGTCCCGGTCTGGTACCACGATGGGCAGATTTGCACTGGCGAGACGTACAAAAGCCTCGTCAAGATGACGTTCGCCAAAGGAGCGTCCCAGCAGGATCCGTCAGCGCTCTTCAATTCCAGCCTCGACGGGACCACGAGGCGAGCTATTGACTTCCACGAAGGTGAGGTCATTCGCGAGGGGGCGTTGAAGGCTCTCATCGCCGACGCAATCGCGTTCAATACGTCCAAGGTGCGCCGCGGCTGAGGCCAGCAACCGTCAACGAATCAAGCCATTAACCAAGCATTGGGGGTTGAGTTGCGCAGGGACTGGGCACCCGACGACGTTTGTGCGCACGGTGCCCGTTGCGGAGTTCGGTGGCGAATTTGCGGGACCCACGTCGCGCGTGGCTCGTATGCTTGTCCAATCGTACCCCAGGTGAACTGGGACCGCGGGTAGACAAGGGGTGACTGCTTTGTTCGAATCCATCCTGGTCGGTGCGGACGAGTCACCGGCCGCGCGCCACACGGTTGGGGTCGCCATCGAGATGGCCAAGAGGTTTTCCAGCACCTTGCACATCGTGGCGGCGTTCAGTCCTAGGACGTACCATCTCGGTAGTGGGATGCCTGACAGTGGCTACGAAAACCTGAACCACGAAGACGATGCCGACGCATTGCTGCAGGTCCTGGCGTTCATGGCTAACGCCGAAGGAGTTGAGCCGGTCGTGCACGCCGCCAAGGGAAATCTGATCGATGCACTGATTGAAACGGGGCGGGCGCTGGACGTCGAACTCGTCGTCGTTGGCGACCGGAGGATGAAAGGCACCCTCGGCGTGCTGGGGACCAGCGCAGGTGCTGTCGCCCATCGAGTGCACTGCTCGATACTCGTCGTCGACACTACCGAGTAGGCGAGCCTCGGTAACATCCCGCGCACGGACCCGGCTCGTTACGTTACGATAGTTAATTGATGAAAGTAAGTACATCCGCCACTGAGGGCACCGCCAGAGAGAGGCGAGCGGGGGATCTGGACCTGATCCAAGCGGGCATTCAGTCGATGACGCAGTCGTTCACGCGTTCGAGAATGCACGAACGGCTGCTCGATGAAGCGGGCGTGCGCGTCGATCGAGCATCGATCATGATTCTGCTCAAATTGCATCGACAGCCTGCGGACACCAGGCGAATCACTGACATCGCGGCCCTCGTAGGCGTCGACACGCCCGCCGTGACGAGGAAAGTGCAACAACTAGAGCACCAGGGTCTCGTTACCCGTTGCGTGGATCCGCGCGACCGTCGGTCCGCACGCATCGCATTGACCGATCTTGGCCGCGACGCCTTGGATCGGGTGCTGCGCGCCCACCGTGAGCTGCTCGACCGTCTTTTCGCGGAGTGGTCGCAAACCGAACTCGCCGACTTCGCGTCGCACATGACGAGGTTCTCGCGAACACTGGCCGCAGAGGTGGAGAGCTATCGTGACTGACGAATCGTCTAACGTGATCAGTCCGCCGGACGAGCACGACATCAGCCCCGAGGAGCACCGTCGAATACTGGCGATTCTGTTGGCGCTGATGCTCGGTATGTTCCTGGCGGCCCTGGATCAGACGATCGTAGCGACGGCGTTGCCGACGATCGCCGGTGACTTGCACGGGCTCAACCACCTTTCGTGGGTCGTGACGGCGTATCTCATCACCTCGACGATCTCATTGCCGCTGTGGGGGAAGTTCGGTGACCTCTGGGGTCGCAAGGGCTTCTTCCAGCTCTCCATCGTCATCTTCCTCGCCGGATCGGCTCTGTCCGGACTCTCCCAGAACATGATCGAGTTGATCGCCTTTCGAGCGATTCAGGGTCTCGGCGCAGGAGGGCTGATGGTCGGCTCACAGGCCATCATCGGCGACGTTATCCCACCTCGACAACGGGGTCGCTACATGGGGTACTTCGGAGCGGTGTTCGGGCTCTCGAGCGTGTTGGGTCCCCTCGCGGGAGGTTGGTTGACCCAGCACGCCAGTTGGCGGTGGATCTTCTACATCAACGTGCCGATCGGTGCGCTTGCACTGGTCGTGATTGCGGCCGTGCTCCACGTACCCGCCCATCGACTCTCCCACAAGATCGACTGGTGGGGCACGCTGCTGCTCTCGGTCGGAGTCGTTGGGCTCATTCTGTTGACGACGTGGGGTGGAAGCGAGTACGCGTGGAGTTCGCCGATGATCGTGTGGCTCGGCGTGGGCAGCGTCGTCCTGCTGATCGCCTTCGTCTTCGTCGAGTTGCGGGCGGCCTAGCCGATCATTTCGATGGGACTGTTTCGCACCCGCACATTCAGCGCGGCGTCCGCCGTCGGATTCGTCGTGGGCTTCACGATGTTCGGTGCCATCGTGTATCTCCCCCTGTATCTACAAGTCGTTCACGGATCGTCGCCAACGCGCTCGGGCCTGGAGTTGCTGCCGATGGTGATCGGCATGCTCGTGACCTTCGTCATCAGTGGGCAGCTGGTGTCGCGGACGGGGCGTTACAAGATCTTCCCGATCGTGGGCACCGGGATCGTCGCGATAGGGCTCTTGCTCTTCGCCCACCTGGGCCCGACGACGTCGTACTGGACCGCTTCGCTATACATGTTCATCGTCGGATTCGGGATGGGCTTAGTCATGCAGGTGCTGGTGGTGGCCGTCCAAAACGCCGTTCCCCACAGCCAGTTGGGCACGGCTACCGCGACCGCGACCTTCTTCCGATCGATTGGCGGCGCCTTCGGCGTTGCGGTGCTCGGTTCCGTCCTCAACAGTCGGCTGCTCTCGCAGTTGCGCCTGCACGCTTCCCCGGCCGACCTCAAGCTGCTCGGCGGTGGTTCGATCTCCGCGAACCCCGCCCAGATCAGCCAGCTGCCACCCGTCCTCCACGGCGTCGTCATTGACGCGTTCAGTTCGGCGCTCCAGGCGGTGTTCACCGTCGCGGCGCCGATCGCCGTGCTCGCGTTCGCCTTGACGTGGCTGATGAAGGAGATCCCCCTTCGTACGCGGGCGCACGTCACGACGCAATCGCCCGATGACGAGCTGTCGGTCACCGTCTTCGACGCGCCGGGGGAGATCTTGACGTAGCCGGTGGAGGTCGGCTCCCGTCTCGCCGGTGCTAGTTCGCGGGTTAGTGGGTGTTAGGAATGGTGTTGCTGTACCGACTACCGATGGGTGATGGTGACGTTCGTGGTGGAATGGACGGTGACGGATGAGACGAGAGACGCTGGTGCGGACCCTCAGGCGGTACGACAGCGCTCCGCACCTGGTGTTCTGGGAGACCACCAAGGCCTGTTCGTTGGCGTGTCGACACTGTCGGGCGTCGGCTCAGACCGAGCCGCTTCCCGGCGAGCTCTCAACGCAGGAGGGACGTGTTCTCATCGATCAGGTCGCGGCCATCGGCGGAGCGGTCCCGATACTCATCTTCACCGGAGGTGACTGCTTCGCTCGACCGGACTTCTACGGCCTCGTCGCCTACGCGCGAGAGCGCGGGGTTCGCGTCGGCATTTCACCGTCAGTGACGGATCGGCTAACGCGAAGCAACCTGGAGCCCCTGTACGAGCTCGGCGTCCGGAGCATCTCGATTTCGCTGGACGGGTCGGGTCCGCCGAGTCACGACGGTATCCGCGGCATTCCCGGTCATTTCGACGAGACGATGGCGGCGCTCGCGATGACGCGCGAAATGGGTTTTCGCGTCCAGGTCAACACCACCGTGATGAACCACAACGCGCACGAGTTGGCCGACGTGATGTCGTTGCTGCGATCGGTCGGCGTGTCCATCTGGGAGGTCTTCTTCCTCGTCGGGGTGGGACGCGGTGCCGACGTGCGTGAGATCTCGGCGCAGGAGGCCGAGGACGTCTGCCACTTCCTCGTGGACGTGACGAGCTACGGGCTCACCGTACGCACCGTCGAGGCACCGTTCTTTCGCCGGGTGCAAGCGGAGCGCGAGCTGTCGACGGGTCGTGATCCCCGCGACGAGTTCGACCTCGGACCGCTCTACACGACGTTGCGTGAACGACTCGACCGTGAGGAGCGGTCCGCGCCACACACCACCCGGAGCCACTCCCTCGCGACCGGCGACGGCCGGGGTATCGTCTTCGTCGGTCACGATGGTACGGTCCACGCGTCGGGCTTTCTGCCCGTCGCCTTGGGCAACGTGCGTGAGACTCCGATTGGCGAGATCTACGCCACCAATGAGCTCCTCTCCGCTCTGCGGGCCGGTCAGCTCGAAGGGGCTTGTGGTCGATGTGAGTTCCGCCAGCTCTGCGGCGGCTCGCGCGCTCGCGCGTACGCTCGCACCGGCAGTGTCCTCGGCGAGGACCCATTGTGCAGCAGGACCCGGCCGATCGAGCGACTCGAAAGCCCGGCCCAGTGACGCGGCTCGAGGCGCGTGGAAGACTCGCGGGGTGCAGCGTAGGGGTCTGACGTCGAGAGTGCCGCGAGTCGGTCCAGCGGTGATCGTGGCCGCCGGCGTGGTCGTGCTGGCGGTATCGTTCGTCGCTGACGCGCGCGCGGCGCGCGCGGCTGTCGACCAGGTGTGGTCGCCGTTCGTCCTCGTTACCGGGCTGCTCCTCGTCGGCCTCGTAGCCAATGACGACGGCGTCTTCGAGTGGATCGGTGGATGGCTGACGAGGGTGTCGACGCGCGGTCCGGTGGTGTTCTCGGTGGCGGCGGTCATGGTGGTCGCGGTGACGGCCGTACTCAACCTCGACACCGCGGTGGCTTTCTTGACTCCCGTCATGATCCACGTGGCCCACCGACGACGAGGCGACGACGCTCCGTGGCTCTACGGCGTACTCATCCTCGCGAACGCTGGTTCACTGTGGCTGCCCGGTTCGAATTTGACGAACCTGATCGTCTTGGGGCATCTGCATCTCACCGGGGCGGCCTTCGCGGCCCGCATCGGTCCGGCCGCACTCGGCGCGAGCGTCACGGCCACGGTGGTGGTCGCGGTGCTCGGCCGGCGGTCACTGGGCACCGTCCGCGCCGACGCACCGCTGGTCCCGCTCACGATAGGCGTGGGCGTCGGGGCCGTCGCCCTGGTCGTGGCGTCACTCGTCCTGCTGGTGTCCGCAGCCGTTCCGGTGGCCCTGATCGGGTTCGCTGCGGCGTCCTGGCACGTCTATCGTGGTCGAGCGCGAGCGGCCGACCTCGCCGCCGTGGTCGGCCCCGGTTACCTCGTCGCCCTGTTCTCGATCGCCGTCGCGCTCGGCACCCTGGGTCGGGACTGGTCGGGACCCGCGACGGTGCTCGCTCACGCGGGCACCGTGACCACCGCGGTCGTCGCCGCCATGGCGACGGTCGCCCTCAACAACCTGCCCGCCGCGGCGATCCTGGCCGCGCGAGTACCGCACCACCCCTTCGCGCTACTCGTGGGACTCAATCTCGGGCCGAATCTGGCCGTCACCGGTTCGCTGGCCTGGCTGCTCTGGTGGCGCAGCGCCCGCAGCGCCGGGGCCTCGCCATCGCTGGCGCGGGCCAGCCGCTGGGGTGGCGTCGCCACGGTGGTGACGATGGCGACGGCGATCTCACTGCTGTCGTTGACTGGTCACTCCTGATCGCAGGTGCGTGAACGCTTCGCGCGCCTCACGTTGGGCGTAGTAGACGATGACCAGGGCGGCGAGGGGATCGGCCCACCACCATCCGGCGACGGCGTTCAGCGCGAGCCCGATCAACACGGCGAGGGCCAGCAGGGCGTCGACGAAGGTCACGCGTCCCTCGGTCACCAGCACGGGATTGTCCAGCGCCCGCCCGGCGCGGGCCTTGCCAGCGGCGAGGGCGAACATGACGACCGCGGTCGCCCCCGTCCAGGCGATCCCGATCGCCGAGTGGTCGGGGTGGACGTGACGGACGAAGGCGATCGCACTGAGAGCGACCACGTAGACGATGAGGACGACGAACGAGGTGCCGATCCAGCGCAGGGCGCGCAGTCGACGGGTCTGGTCGACGCCGGTCAGTTCCCACACCACCACCGCCGACGCCCCGATCTCCACGAGGGTGTCGAAGCCGAAGCCGGCGAGCGCCACGGAGCGAGCACTCCACGCGCCGTAGGCCAGGATGACGACGCCGACGACGTTCCAGGCGAGCGTGGCGAACTCGAGCCGGAGGCCCCGGCGTACGAGCGCGGTGTTCGTCGGCACGTCGGTAGTCAAGCACACGACGGACGGGTACTGCCCCAATGCTCCGGTAGGGTCGAGATGATGGTGACGGCCTACGGCGTGACGGCGTTGACCTTCATGATGGTGATGTACGCCCTCGAGCGCCGAGGGCCGAGGTACGTCGCAGCCTTCGCCATCGGTTGCGCCCTGTCGAGTGGGTACGGCTTCGTCTCGGGGGCGTGGCCGTTCGGCGTCGTCGAAGGCGTCTGGACGTTCGTCGCGGTGGCGCGGTTCGCGCGAGGACGTTCCGGAGGTTCACGCCGGTCGTCGTGAGTCCGTTCAGGCTCTAGGGTGGCCTGGGTAACAGAGGAGTCGCGATGAACCGACAGCTTGTCCTGCGCCAACGCCCGATCGGCGCCGTCGACGAGTCGACGACGGAGCTCGTCACCCGCCCGAAGCCGGTCTGTGGACCCGGTCAAGCTCTGATCAAGGTCGCGATGCTGTCCATCGACCCGACGATTAGAACGTGGATGAACGACGCTCCGGGCTACCTGCCACCGATCGAGCTCGGCGCCCCGATACGGTCGAGCGGTGCCGGTGTCGTGGTCGCCAGTGAGTCACCTCGATACCAGGTGGGCGACGTCGTGGTCGGCCGTACCGACTGGCAGGAGTGGGCGCTGGCCGACGACTCGAACCGGTTCTCGGTGGTGCCGCGGGGCCTCGGCCTCGACCTCGCCACGGTGATGAACGTGCTCGGCGTCACCGGGTTGACCGCGTACTTCGGCCTCTTAGAGGTCGGCCGGTTTCAATCGGGCGACGTGGTCGTCGTCTCGGGCGCCGCGGGGGCCACGGGGTCGGTGGTCGGGCAGATCGCGAGGGCCCGGGGCGCCGCAAAGGTCATCGGCGTCGCGGGGGGGCCCCACAAGTGCGCCGAGGTCGTCGAGCGGTACGGCTTCGATGACTGCCTCGACTATCGAGAAGCGGGTCTAGCCGGGCGGCTGCGAGCGGCGTGCCCCAACGGTGTCGACTTGTACTTCGACAACGTCGGCGGCGCGGTACTCGACGCCGCCCTGGCGTCGATCGCGATGCACGGCCGGGTGGTGCTCTGCGGTGCGATCTCGCAGTACAACGAGGTCGGCCACCCCCGGGGAGTGGCGAACACGAGCATGTTGATCATGCGTCGGGCGTCGATGACGGGATTCATCGTGCTCGACTTCGCTGAGCGCTTCGCTGACGCGCAGGCGGTGCTCGCCACCATGGCCCGTGATGGGACGCTCACCCATCGCGAGCACCTGGTGTACGGCCTCGAACGAGCACCCGAGGCGCTCAACCTCCTGTTCACTGGGGGGAACAACGGCAAGACACTGGTGGTCGTCGACGAGAGCGTCACGCTTGCCTGAGTCCGAGAGTGTTGCGCCATCGCCGCGAGTGTCGCGGGCGACGATGGCGCTGTTCACCATTGCGCTGGTAGCTGGATTCGCCCAGTTCGGGGCGGTGGCGTCGCTCAACGACGTCGCGCGCCACTTCGGGCACGTCGTCGACACCAGTCATTCGCTGCGTAGCGCCGTCGGGCTCTCGGGGTCGGTGCTAGGCCTTGGTCTGGCCGTCCTGCGACTCGCGTCGCTCGGTGCCATGCCGCTGACGTCGCTCGCCGACCGCTGGGGGCGCCGGCGGATCCTACGCGACACCCTCTTCGTGGGCCTCGTCATCACCGCGGCGGCGGCCCTGAGCCCCAGCTACTGGTTCTTTGTCGTGAGCTTCGCGTTCGCCCGGCCCCTGCTGTCGGCGTCGTCGACGCTGGTGCAGGTGATCACCGTCGAAATCACGAGTACCGCACGACGGGTGCCGCGCCTCGTCGTGATGGCGGCGGGTGGCGGCATCGGAGCCGGGGTGTCGGCCATCGTGCACGGCCTGATTCGTGGACCGAACTCCTTTCGGTGGCTCTTCGCGGTGGCCCTCGCCCCCACGGTCTTGGTTCCGTGGTTGCTTCGCGCCATTCCCGAGCCGGTCCATCGATCGTCCGACGCGCGGACGGCGCGCCTCGGCGCGATTCCGGTCGGCCTGCGGACTCGCCTGGCCATCGTCGCGACGGTGGTGTTCGCGGCGGGGATGGTCACCGGACCGGCCAACGGCTTCGCGTTCGTCTACGCCGAAGGGGTGCTGCGCATCAGCCCGCGCACGGTGGCGACCGTCGTCGCCCTGAGCGCGGTGTCGGGACTCGGGGGATTGCTGGTCGGCCGCCGGTTGGCTCGCACGGTCGGCCGACGCGGCACCGTCGCCTGGGGATCCCTCGCGGTCGCCACGGCGTCGACCTACGCGTATAGCGGGGGGCGCCCGAGCTTCGTGATCGGCTACTTCCTCGGCGTGGGGGCGGCGGGTTTGCTGGCGCCGGCGGCCAGCGCGCTGAGCACGGAGATCTTCCCCCACACGGTACGGGCGACGTCCGCGGGCTGGGTGGCGGTCGCCGGGGTGCTCGGCGCTACCGCCGGTCTGGCCCTGTTCGGGTGGGTCGGTGACGCGGTCCACGGCGTCGGCGCGACGTCACTGCGCCTGGCGGCTGTGGTGACCTTTTTGCCGCTGCTCCCGACCATCATCCTCCTGTGGCGGCTCCCTGAGAGCCGTGGCGTCGAACTCGACTGAAACGACCCATCGACCGAACTAGGCCAGGGTGACGTCGACGACCAGGGCGCGGTGGTCGCTGCCACCGTCGCTGGCACCCCCGCCGATCACTCGCCACGGCCCGCGCCCGAAGATGTGGTCGATCTGTGAATGGGGACGTCGAGCGGGCCACGTGCGAGCGCGCACGAGGGACCGCCACCTCGGCAAGAAGACGCGCAGGGGCGGACGCCAGGAATTGAAATCGCCAGCGAGCAGCACCGGGCGGTTCGGTTCCAGAGTGTCGATGATCTCACGCACCCGCCGATACTGCCGATAGGAGCCGTGGCTCAGGTGGGCGCCGTGGAGTGCGAGCACCGTGAACTGCTGTTCGTCGAGGCGCAGGTCCGCCACGATGAGCGCCCGCCGTACGCGCTCGCGAGGCAGTCGCTCGAGGGGCTCGGCGCAAATGGCGTCAACCGGCAAGCGAGTGAGCAGCCCGATCCCCCAGCTGCCCTGTTCGAGCGCGGACAACGCCGTGCGCCGGTTTCGTTGGGCCGGGCTGAGCGTCCGATGCTCGGTGAAGTAGAGGCCGTGCTCGCCGGTGAAATGGGCGAATCGGGGCTGCCAGCCGAGCCCGCCGAGCCCACTCGTCACCCGCTCGGCTCGCGCCAGCGGTACGAAGATCCCCGTCATCGCCAGGCGGGTTCGCAGGTCGTCGAAGAGGTCGGTGCCGTCGTCGCCCTGCCAGAGCTCGGGGCAGATGAGCACGTCGGCGTCGAGCGAGGCGGCGTGGTCGACGGCACCGGTGCGGCGTCCCCACCCGTCGACCCCGGCGTGCAGGTTGAACGTGGCGACGCGCACGGGTCGAGTTTACGCCCGTCCGGCGCCGGTGTGGCAGGCTCTATAACCGTGGAATCCGTCAACGTGACATTCGGTCACCGACTCTGGTGGGTCGACGCCTTCATCGGTGATGGAGCCCGCGGGAACCCCGCGGCGGTGGTGCTGCTCGAGCGCGCCGTCGCCGACGACGACCTCCAACAGATCGCCTTCGAACTGGCGGTGTCCGAGACGGCCTTCATACGTCGCGTCGGCGACGGGTGGTCGTTGCGGTGGTTCACTCCGGTGGTGGAGGTCGACCTGTGTGGCCACGCGACCTTGGCGACCCTGCACGTGTTGTTGAGCGAGCTCGGTGTCCCCGCCGGTGAGCTCAACTTCCAGACCCGCTCGGGTGTCCTCTCTGCTCGGCGGCGAAGCGACGGGATGCTCGGCATCGATCTGCCTCGCGCCTACCTGGAGCCGCTCGACGTCACGGTGCTCAACGGGACGCTGGGATCGGTCACCCACGTCTACCAAGCCGGCGCGCAGAGCGTGCTGGCCGTCGTCGAGGACTACGATGCCCTGTGCGGGCTGGCCATCGATCCGATGAGCCTGTTCCTCGTCCCGGGAGCCCTGATCATCGCCGCCTGTGCGGGTGGACCCGACGCGGACGTGTCGATTCGCGTGTTCGCGCCCCGCCTCGGTGTCGCGGAGGACCCCGTCACGGGAAGCGCCCTGTGCGCGGTCGCCCCGTGGTGGGCGGAGAAGACGGGGTCGCCGACCGCCGTCGTGCGCCAGGCATCGACGCGAGGGGGACTCATGTACGCGCGGCTCTTCGAGCGCAACGTCGAGGTAGCCGGTTACGCCCGAACGTTCTTCAGCGGAGACCTACGAGCGTGACGGCTCGGCGAGGTCCGGGTGCACGAACCCGAGTGCGCCGCCTACCCGCGAAAGCGCGCTACGAACGTTCCGTCGTCGACGCCATCCTGGACGAGGCGCCGTTCTGTCACGTCGCGGCGTTGGTCGACGGCGTCGCCATGGCGCTGCCGACCCTGCACGCGCGAGAGGGCGACGTGCTCTACCTGCACGGGAGCCGTTCCAACGCGGTGATGAAGGCCGTGGTGGCCCGTGGCGACGCCTGCGTCACGGCGACGCTCTACGACGGCATCCGCGTGGCGCGAAGCGGCTTCGAGTCCTCCATCGCCTACCGGTCCGTCGTGGTGTTCGGCCGGGCCGAGGCGGTGACCGACCACGACGAGAAGCGCCGCGTGCTCGACCACTTCGTCGACGCCGTCCTACCCGGTCGGGCTAGCGAGGTTCGCACCGCCACCGACGACGAGGTGCGGCGCACGATGGTGGTGCGCGTGGCGATCGACGAGGCCTCGGCGAAACTCTCCCAGGGGCCGACCGAGGACGACGAGGCGGACCGCTCCCTTCCGATCTGGTCCGGCGTGATCCCCGCGTCGATCGTCTTCGGCGATCCGGTCCCCTCGTCTGACGGGGCAATGGCCGATGGGTCCGTACCCGTTCCGAGATCGATCCGACGCCTCCTGGCGAGCGAGGCGCCTCGTCACCGCGTGGCGGCGGCGATTGCCGGCCTCACCCCGGTCGACCGTCGAGAGGAGGAGTCGATCGCCGCGACGTTGGAGCGACTCGGGTGGCCGGACGACCCCTTCGACGAGTCGGCGAACATCCATCACGTCACGGCCTCGGCCTTCGTCGTCTCGACCCGGGGGGTCGTCCTGCACCGGCATCGGCGTCTCGGTATATGGGTGCAACCGGGCGGTCACGTGGACCCGGGGGAGACGCCGGAGGCGGCCGCCGTTCGAGAGACGTTCGAGGAGACGGGACTCCGGGCCCGCCACCTGGATCCACCGCAGTTGTTCCACGTCGACGTCCACCCGGGTCCCAACGGACACACCCACTACGACCTGCGCTACGTGTTGCGGGCCGATCCCGTCGACCCCGAGCCGCCGTCGGGCGAGAGCCCGGACGTCCACTGGTTCGACTTCGCCGGTGCGATGGAGCGGGCGGAGCCGGCCCTGCGCCCGGCCCTGGCGGCGTTGGAGCACTTCGTGGCCCGAGCGGACGTGTCAAACTACCTCGATGAGTGACCTTGAGGCCCTGGGGGCGTTGCTGGACGCCGATCGGTGGATCGATCGAGTGACGTCGCAGCGCGAGCACCTGCCCGAAGGGGAGGCCCTGACCGCGGTCGAGTCCGTCTTGCGCACCCAGGCGGGGGCCGTGCGCGACGCCGAAGCCGCCACGGCGCCGGTGCGAGCGGCGTACGACGAGGCGTCGACTCGGGCGGACCGGATCCAGCGACGTCGGCGCGAGCTCGAGGCGGCGCTCGCCGCTTCGACCGCCGGCGCTCGCGACCTGGCCGCCATCCAGCACGAGCTCGAGTCCGTGGTCGCCCAATGCGAGATCGCCGACGAGGCGGCGCTGCTGCTCCTCTCGCGTCTCGAAGAGTTGGAGGCCGACGTCGACGGGCTGAAGACGGCGGCGAAGGAGAACGTGGCGCGGCGCGAGGAGCTTCGCGCCACGGTGACCGAACTGCGAGCCACGCTGGATGACGAAGTGGCGAACCTGCGCGTCGCGCGTTCGCTCTGCGCGGCGGCGGTACCGGCGCCCTTGCTCGACCGCTACGAACGGGCCCTGGCCCGCGTCGGGATCGCCGGGGCGTCGCGCGTGGTCGACGGGCGTTGTGACGGCTGTCGGATCGCCCTGGCGCCACTCGACCTGGATCGGGCGAAGGCGTTGGCGGACGGCGAGTTCATGGAGTGCCCGTCGTGCGGGAGGTTGCTGCTGCGGTGATCATCCTGATCCGACACGGGCAGTCGACGACGAACGCTCGCCACCTCTTGGTCGGCAGGAGCGACCCCGAACTGACGGAACTGGGTGAGCGTCAGGCGCGGGCGCTGAGCCGACTCCTCGACGGTGTCGTCGAGGTGTGGAGTTCGCCCCTGCGCCGCGCCCGCGACACCGCCGCCATCGCGATTCCCCATCTCGACGCGGTGGTCAAGGAGTCGTTCATCGAGGTCGACTACGGGACGTTGGACGGCCAGCCGGTCTCGGTGGTCACCGCCGATCAGTGGCGCGCCTTCGAGTCCGATCACGACCTCGCCCTCGGCGACGGCGAGTCGCTTCAAGAGGTCGATCGACGAGTGCATCGGGAGTTGGACGCACTACTCGAAGACGAGGAGAGTCTGCTTCACGACCACTACCACCACCTGGCCATCGTGAGCCACGTGAGCCCGATCAAGTCCGCGCTGACGTGGGCGTTAGGCGTCCCCGGATCGGTAGCCTGGCGGACCCGTCTCGACAACGGCTCGATCACCACCATCGGGACGCGGCAGTCCTCGCCGGCACTCGTGCACTTCAACCTGATCCCGCCGCTGCACTGATCAGCGCAGGGCCACGGCGATCGCCGCGAAGTGCAAACCGGCTCCGACGAGCGTGCACACGTGGAAGAGCTCGTGGTAACCGAAGACCACCGCGCTCCTCCCGGGACGCTTGGCGCCGTAGAAGGCGGCGCCGACCGAGTAGGCGAGCCCGCCGGCCACGATGAGGTAGAAGGCCGTGGCCCCGCCACCACGGTAGATCTGGGGCAGGACGGCGACGGCGGCCCAGCCGACGACCAGGTAGGGAAGGGTGTTGACCCACTTCGGGGTGTCCAGGGCCAGCTGACGCACCGCGATCCCCGCCGCGGTGCCGGCGCCGATGACGAGCAGCAGAACCAGTCGCACGGTCCCGTGCATGGTCAGGCCGGCGATCGCGAGGTACGTGCCGGTGATGGCCGCGAAGATAGCGGAGTGGTCAGCTCGTCGCCACGCGCGCCGCTGTGTTGGGCTCCAGTTCCCGCGGTGGAAGAGCGCGCTCGTGGTCATCATGGTCGCGACGCCGACGACGAAGCACGAGACCCAGACCACCTGCGCCGACGAGTGGGTCCGAAGGTAGAGGGCCGGGGATGCAGCGAGCAGTACCACGACGCCACCGGCGTGGAACCACCCCCGCAGCAG
>VFSW01007907.1_pt1 | contig 15368 bp, 12 predicted proteins | sample 5358111 | NCBI WGS metagenome assembly VFSW01 (sample SAMN11554181, study PRJNA540505) | mine drainage metagenome | isolation source: sediment from site ElyBrook_90M | place: USA: Ely Copper Mine, Vershire, VT | collected 2017
TGGGAAATCGCGTCGGGCACCGTTGTAGCCCCACAAAATGGTATAGCCGTTCCTATTCTGCCTCCCGGAATGAATGCTGCTTCTCAGTCAGCTAAGGCAGCAGCACGTGGGCGCCCCTCAGTAACACCTAGAAATATCCCTAACGATCTCCCAGGACCTGCACCCGCTTATCCTCCCGCAGATGGGCCTCCGGGACCCGGCTTAGGTAGATGTATGTACTACCTTATGCAGATTCTGAGGATCATGGACAATAATCTCAACCCAATACTGCCTATAATCGTGACTCCTCCGAATCCTTTTCCTTCAGCTTGCGTCGATCCAAAAACATGCAAGGTATAGAGGGGACGATGGATTACACGGAATTCAACAATGCTATGGCACGTATCAAGTCGCTCGAAGATAATGGGGCTTTTGGTGAAGCAGAGAAGCACTATAGAAGCCTACTCAAGCAGAACTTAGATAACAACCGACATGCCGTAGTGTCGATAGGACGAGCGAGCTGCTTTTTACGAGCTTTCGATGCTGACTCAGCAGCAGATGTATTAAACGAAGTTCGTCTGGAAGGCTTAGATGAAACAGTTCAAGCAGTTATCCACAATGTGAGAGCCAATATTTTTCACGAGCTGGGAAATTACGAAGAAGCAATTGTCGCGGGGGAAAATGCCGAAAAGATTGCCAGTAATCTAGGTTCTAGCGGACTCGACATTTTGGGAGAGGCACTTAGTAGACAGGGGTTTGCTGAGGCCGAGTTGGGCAGATTAGCAGAAGCTTCAGAGCATCTCGCAGCGGCAAGTAGAATGCCCGTTGATGAGTCAATTTTGAAGTCGATATCGCTCTACACCACACAATTTCGTCTCAAATATCCTAGATTTCTCTAAAATCATTCTTGGCGGGGGGCCCAGGTCTAACCTCATCCCCAGACCCTGGGTGCCCCATGTCTCGCCTCTGAGACATGGGATTTCACCCCACCCAAAACCCCAAACCTCAAGTATCCTCTCACCATGCCTCGCAGCATGGTCGCAATCCAATCCGAAACGCCCCCCACCCCACCGGGTTACGATTACGCTGGTCGCCGAACGTCGAGCTGGCTGGTATCGAACAACTCAGGCACGGAAGGCCGTATTTACTGGGACGGGGCACAGATCGCCTACCGCTCCAACGATGGCACGACGTATTTTGATCACAAGGATTGGATTGGCACAGAACGAATGCGGACCAACTCTACCGGTGCGGTTGCCTCCAGCTATGTGTCGCTTCCGTGGGGCGATGGGTACACGGCTACGGTGCTGCAAAGCGGTGGCGACCAGGATAGTCTTCACTTCGGCCAACTCGACCATGACGCCGAATCCTCCACGGAGCACGCCCAGTTCCGCCAGTACAGCTCCATCCAGGGCCGATGGATGAGCCCAGACCCCTATGGCGGCAGCTATGACATGACCAATCCGCAGAGTATGAATCGGTATGCTTATGTGCTGAATAGCCCGCTGAGCTATGTCGACCCTTCTGGACTCAACAGAATGCATCCATGTGCGCCGTTCTGCGGTGGAAACGGCAGTCCCGGCAGCACCACCGATCCTAACTTCTCGTTTAGCCCTGGCGGCGCTGGCGGAACTGTTTGGTCTAGTGCGCTGAACGGACAGACAATAATTGTCCCCGCAGGAACCATAAATGGCCAATTCACACAGACGGGTCTAAGCGACGACGGCAGCGCAATATTTCAATTTTCCGTCATCAATCTGTACTCGCTTTTCTACTGGATGTCATCTTCTTCAATGCCAAGTCCGTCGTCAGCGAGTTCTGGATCTGTTGCCCCAAGTAACTTCACGAAGAAGTATCTTCCACCGGGTGCGCAGAGCTGTTCAGCCATATTCAACTTCCACGCTCCGCCGGGATTCGATCTCAATGCAATCATCGCGGCGGGAAGAGCTGGAGGGGCGAATCCATTCGCCGCACTTCGCGCTGTCGGACATGGCGGGACTTTCGATTTCCAGCGCAGCGTCAGCGGTGGAAACACGACGTTCTACTCAGGCTATACAGATGCCTCCAACATCGCCGTGGGAGCCTACCTGTACGGGGCTGGCTTCAGCAATGGACAAGCCAGCTTCATCTCAAACAGCTTTGCAAACACGATGTCGTCGAACGCTGGTAGTCCTCAGCAGTCCGACTATAGAAACCTCGGATACGACCTTGCTGCCGCAGGATGGAACCCGTCATGTCACTAACCATAGCGCGCAATGAGGTGGCGTCCGGTAGTCGATGGAACCTGGTTCTGCTCACGCTGAACATCTTGGGGGCCATCATCTATGTGCTTGCGGCTTCCCACGGTTGGGTGATCCCGCAAGAGCACGGGGCGGTTCCTGTCTCAGGGGAGCCCTTCGTATGGGCTCTCTTCGTCATCCCCATCTATGCCGTGTTCGGCCTGGTCAACGTCTCTTGGGGAGCATACATCCTCTTCAAGCGTCGCTGGCGGAGCGGATACTTCTGGCTTATGGCGGCGGCGTTGTGGCTGATCGCTATATGCGTTGACTTCGCTCATCACTGAGTTCAGAAGCCAGCGGGCCGTCTCTTCGGGGGCGGCCTGTGATGTGGGTTCCGCCTACTTCCTGAGCGCGTTTCGGATGAACCATCCACCGACCCCGAAGATTATGGGCACTAGCGCACCTATGAACCATTTTCTCTGCTCAAGCGCCATCGCAAAAAACGCCAAGCCGATAAGCAGGTAGGTAAGCCCCAAGATTATTGCTCCGATCCGTTGAACCAACGGAGCATCACGCGCCCCCTTCCAGAGGAGTTCGTCGACGGAACGGCTACCTCGAAGGACATCAGGCCAGATTGTATTTTTCTGGCTCTCTTTGACCGATTCCAGGTATGAGTCGAGTTCTTTCTTGCTGCCTGTCTTTTTTTTCATCTCAGTGCCCCTCTAGGCAGTTACCAACAGATATCAAATAATCTGCGCCTAAGAACCCCGCATTGAAGCCTGCGTCAGCACCAGCATTTCCAAACGGCCTGTTGCCCTGTGTCGTGCTCTGCCAGATCGAAGAACCGAACTGTCCGTCTGTTGAACCTTGCGACTGGCCTTGTGCGATACCCTGTCGGATGCTGTGGATAGCCGACACCGCATCTGGACCACCGAGGCAAGCCGGGTCTCCGGTTACTTTCGGCGCAGCAGGAGGATGATAGGCGGTAACGTAGTGAGTGATGTTCGGGTTCGGTGTCTGGATCGGGCCATGAATCGGGGTAGTGAGAACCGACCCTATGGTGTTCGGGTCTTGTGACTGATTGGCGCTTACAGTTACCGACTGTCCTGGGTTCGTAAAGGTATTGGTATAGGGGTTCAAGTTGAAGGCCGCCGGACCACTATTCGATGCTCCAGGGGTATCGAACATTCCACTACTGGTAGAAGCGTCGTATCCAGTGACCTGGTTCTGGCCGTTGAACGAAATCTGGTTGACTGTGCCATCGATGTAGTGCCCGGTGTTTGCCAGAGCCTCCGTCGAATTATTGCAGTCGCCACTCTCGAAACCCTTGTAGGCCCCGGAATCGTTGTTGATGTGAACGCAGTCTAAGCCGGTTGGATCGACGTTGGTTAGCGGATTGTTCTGTGCATAGCTGTAGAGGTTCAGGCTCTGCGGGTTCGCGGGATCGGCGAAGTACAACACTGAAGGATCAAGCGACATGAAGCGGCCCATCGTACTTCCGAAGTAGCGAGCACCGAAGTTATCCAAGCCGCTTTCTGTATCGCGTTCTTTGCCGGTAAACCTGCGGTTCGATGGCACAAACACCGGGATGCACCGTATCGATAGAGTCGGCGTCGTGTACTCCATCGTATGCTTAGGCAGCGGCAAATCTGTTGCTAGTGGGTGCCCACCTCCTTAGAGCAATCGTACCGACTAATGCAAGGACAAAAACGATACAAGCACCTCCGATCAGGAAAGGGGTTTTCACTGATTCCGCGAACGGACTCAGTGAGGATCTCATCTGCCAGAAGGCATACCACGCATGACCGATGAAGGCGAAACATGCGAAAACCGGATAAAACCATCTTGTTGCAGGGATTCGAGCAACCACACAGAGCACCCGTGATATGTAGTAGCCGTGCAGAGCCAATATTATGGGAACAGATAGAATTGAGCCGATCACTCCGTTCTGCAGCCCCGTGTGTCTGGAAATGAGCACACCCATTAAACCGCCCAGTAGGAGAGCTTCTATCAATAGCTCAAGAAGAAAGAGCGCGACGCGCTTTACTATGAGCATCCGTGAGCCCTACTTCCTGCAACATCGCATCCGCCCGTCTGCCGGATATGTTGCGCTAGAGCGTTTCCAATGGCCTCTCGATCTGATTGGTTTGCGAAGTTGATGTCATGACCGAGAGATTTCCGCACTCCAGCGAGCACCTGTGCGTACGCTCCATCGGTCGAAAGCAACGTGCTACCCACAGCGCCGAGCGCGTTTGCTGCCGTCGTCGACTTGCCGTTAAGAAGACCATTCAGCTCACTGATTGCGGTACCGTAAGCAGTAGGGTCCTTGCTTTGGAAGGCATTGAGGCTCTGCTGAACAGCGCTTTGCTCGATGTTGACCATCTTCGAATCAAGCTCCGATCCGCTTCCAGTCAATGCCCCAGACTCTATCTGTGAAACCGACTGCTCATTGACCTTCAACAACGCCTCTCCAGTGCTCTCTAGGAAAGCCCTCGTGCTTGCTGAGGTTCCGGCTGTACCAAAACCCGGGACGGCCACGTCCGCCAGTTCTTGGGTGGCTGCAGATGCAGCAGCGAAGAACCGGGTCTTGCCGTAGACCCTTTCGTCAAACGTCTTATAGACATCTGCTCGCGTACAGAAGCCGCTGCTGGCGTTCACTAGCGATATGCACGCGTGCCCGTCCGTATCAGCGTTGCTGAGAGGATTGTTGCCAACGTAGGCGTACAAGTTAAGCGACTGCGGATTGTCCAGTTTTGAGTATGGAACCGGCTCGATCTTAGCGCTCCAGTCCGGCGACATGAACCGCCCCATGCTGGAAGCGTAGTACCTGGCCCCGAAGTAGTCCAGCCCGGATTCGGCGTCTCTTTCTTTGCCGGTATAACGGGATGCGTTTAAACCGCACAGATGCAGAAAGCGCAGAGCGTCGTCGTAACCGAAATCCGTCTGCATCGTAGTGGTGTGTCCTCTCAAACCTAGTGCAGAGCCTCGTTGCTTTTCAGACCAAAAGGGGAGGAGGGGGAAAAGGGACTGTCGCGCTTGGCATCGACGTCCACACACGCTTCCCTGACCTGTCGATATAGCTATAGACGTCCCCTGATCTCACGACCGCCAGGTCGCCGTGAAATTCGTAGGTGCGGTCAAAAGTGGGCGCTATCAGCCAAGCGCCCTCGGGCGAGATAAAACCTGCTTTGCCATCGCGCTTGGCGGGAGCGATCCCGCCCTGGACTTTCCATAAATCCTCTAAACAGCACTCCACAACCTGTCTACCCTCCTCATTGATCAAGCCCCATTTGCCAAGTCTTTTCACACAAGCTGTTCCTTCCGAGAAGAGAGTAACCTCCTCGAACTGGGGCTGGATAACAAAACGCCCGGTGCGGTCTATAAACCCAGCCTTTCCGTCGATCCTGGCACCTGCTAGCCCGCCCCTAAAGGCGGTTGCGTACCGGCCTTCAAAGACGGCAGGTATCAAAAACTTCCCTCGCCGATCAATGTATCCCCAACGTTCATCGATGCAAACCGCTGCGAGGCCCTCGCTAAAGGGCTTGCACAAGCTGAATTGAGGAGGAACCACGAAGTTAGCCGCCGTGTCTATGTACCCGAATCGTTTGCCGTCTTCGGAAACAAAGGCCAAGCCTTCCGAGAAGGCGCTTCCTGTGAGGAAGCGAGGCTCGATCAGCCATTCTCCCGAATGGTTGATGTAGCCCCCGTTCAGAGAACAAATCCCCTCATTGAATCGGCCAAGTCCATCGAACCGGTGAGCGATGAGCAGATGACCAAAATGATCTATGAATCCAGTCTTGTTGGCACTGTCGCGGACAGCCGCCTTCCCTTCAAAGAAATGGCCGCAACCAAGATATGAAAACGGCACAACGACCTGGCCATGACTGTCAATATAGCCAAATAGGTTTTTGCCTTGCCCTGGAACCGGCTGTGAAACTGGATAAAGCATACAAATTCCTTTTAGAGTTGTTTCGCACTCAATCGACTGGGATGATTTTGGAAGTCACTTTGTAGTGGGTAAGGTTGCATGTGAAGCATATGAAGAATTCGGAAAGTGTATTCTGAATGGCCGCGCCAATTCCTGCGCCGATAGCATATGCAGAAGCTCTTGCGATAACCGCCTTTGTGGGCTGATAGGAGGCAATCGCGGCAGCGAGTTTGGCGCGAGAGCCAGGGAGTTCAACCTCAATCTGATCTAAGAATCCTTTGATCCGGGGATCGTCTGAGTTAAGAACTTTAGTTGCAAAGTCTTTCCACTGGCTCAAGCTCCAAGAATCTGACTCTCCTTCGGTTCGCTCCAATCCCTGCTCGATATCGTTCACAGCGTCGTTATATGCAGGATGTCCGGATGCGTTGCTCCAGTTATTAGAGGGAGGATTTGGGCCGCCTGTTTTAATTGAATTGGCAAAATCCTTAGCCAGCGGATTAGAAATGTTTCCTCGCTCAACAAGCAGATGGTGTCCATCACTCGAAGCCGGGAATCCCCCCGTCGGGTCGGTGAATCCGAGAGGATTGTTGCGGACATACGCATATTGATTCCAATTCTGCGGATTCTCCACGAAGCCCAGAAAGGAACTATTCACCGCTTCCTCGGGCAATCCACCGGCGATTGAGCCTTGCCTTATAAGGATTGGATTGTGCCTATCTGGGCTCATGAAACGGCCCATCGTAGAGCTGTAGTATCTAGCCCCGAAGTAGTCATTGCCTGATTCCGTATCTCTTTCTTTGCCGGTGAAGAGATGTTCGGTGGGATCAGTGCAGGTTATGGGATATCCGGAGAGGCTTCCGAGAGTAAAGCCGCCACCGAACGGCATGCTGGCGTAGGTGGTGACACAGCCATTGGCCCCGACCTCTGCCCGCCTGGTGCCCAGCCAGTCGTTCAGCGCAAAGTAGGTGCTGGTGAGGAGAGGGCTGCCGGAGAGCGTGCTACCAGTACTGTCGCCGGTCGAACTGTATGTCGCCAGCAATCCGCCGCCGCTAAACACGTTCGTATGGGCCCAGGTACTGGCGCCACTGCTGACCGCAAGCTCGGTAAGCTGCTCCCCACCCAACCCAAGCACATAGCTCTGCGTCGGACTGTAGCCATTCGCCAGATCGCAACTGAACTGATTGAGGTTCACCTTAGCAACCCGGATTCCAGTGGCATCATAGATGTACCCTTTGGTTGTGCCAACGGAGTTATGGATGGCACAGATGCGGCCTTCGCCATCATACAGATAGTTGTTTAGGCCGTCATAGATGACATTACCCGCCGCATCGTAAAGGAACCCCGCCGCATCCGAAGTTGCGGACGTGACCTGGTTGCGAGTCGAGGCGAAAGTCGCACTGGTGTTCGCGAGGGGATTAATCTCCGTAAGCCGGTTGCCAAACGCATCATAGGTCCAACTGCTGGATCGCCCTGAATAAGTTCCACCCGCAACCGTCGCGTTCGCCACTCGATTCAGATTGTCGTACCCGTAGTTCCACTGCCCCATCACCGAGTCATTTACGGAGAGCAGGTTCCCATTCGGTGCATAGCCCCCGATATCCGGAACGATAAAGCTGTAAACGATGTTGCTGGTACTGTTCGTACCACCCGACATGTTTGTTGTGGCTACGGTATAGGACGGAGAAGCAAAGTCGATTGAGTCGTAAGTGACTGCAGCAGAGACCGACCAATCTGTGAAAACGCCGCCACCAGCACTGGTGAGACTGATCGTTGAGCCAGATACGGTCGCATGCACAAACCCGCCAGCATTGGAATTAATAGCCGAGGCCAGGGCAGTCGCCACGGTTGCAGTCGTTGTGCAAGGCCCAAATGAGATCTTTACTGGCGTTCCACTAACCGTAGCCGTGATAGTGCCAGCGTCGTAATACGTCCCAGCAGTACTGCCACCCGTCAACATGGTGGTCGAACTAGTCGGGTAGAAGTCCCCTGTAGTGCTGAGAGTGTAGGGATAGTCGCTGGCAACACCGGTTGCGACTGCAGTCATTGTGACGACATTGCCATTTGCGGTTGCCGTAACTGGTGAGCCAGAGACATTAAAAGATGCTGCCAACGAAGCCGCCACCGATGCTGGCGTACTGCCACTCCCGTAGCTTCCCCCTGCAGTGAAGCCGTTGATGACAACCGTGACGGCCCCACTATCTGGACCGGTGGTGCAAGTTGTGACTGGAACGTCGACATTGCCTAGCAACTCATAAGTCGTCGTACAAGTAGAGGTGTTATTGCCTTCGCTGCCAGTAATCGTAATGGTGGCACTGCCGGACATGCTGACCCTAGTAATCTGTTGCTCACCTGCTCCTCCTATCGTGATGCTACCCGCGCTGTCCGATGAGGAGATCGCGCCCTGCCCCGAGTCCGCTTCGAAGACCGCACGGCTGCGGTTGTCATACGCGCGAAGCAAGGTTCCTGTGGTTGAGTTAAGTGTGGTGTTGACGCCAAGCGCGGCGTTCTCCAGCCCCATCGGCCCGTACCCCGGAGCCATGGTGCTGGTCGAAGCCTGGAACAGGACCGGAGGATGGTTGCTGTCCCCAGGCCAGGAGCTGGATATCTGCAACACCCTGCCCGCCACGTCATAACTGTAGTTGAGCTGCAACGGTGCACCTTGCTGACCAACGCTGTTGGTCGCCTGCGTCACCGCACCCGTCCAGTCGTACTGGTACGTAAGAGAATACGGAGTCCCGGAGCAATTCGCCGGGGTGCACTGCTGTTCGTACCGTAGCTTGCCAACCGGGCTGTAGCCATAAAGGTTCCTTTGGGCGATCACCATACTACCGGTGACGACCTGCGTCTGAGTCAGCTCACCGTTGAGATTTGCACCTCCACCTATACCTGATGTGTCATAACTGAACCTGACCGACGGAGTCCCATCCGAATACGTCTTGTCGCCCAGCCGATTTAGACCATCGTAAGGTGAGTAGACGATCTGGATCCCACGGTTATCCGTCTTGGAGATCAGATTGCTGTTTGCGTCATAGGCATAGCAGGTAGTCCAAAGCGTCCCCGAAGCAGCTCCGGTGCATGTCTGACTCGCTGGCGTTGACGCAGATGAAGTCTCAGGATTATTCGCCGCAAGCAGACGTGACACGCCATCATAGGCAAACTGCCGTACGTGATCCGTTCCCGAGCCTGCTGCGGCGCCCCACTGGTCGACTCGGAGGAGGTTGCCAATTGTGTCGTATGTGTAATCCGTCTCTAAGGTCGGTGGGGTATTGACCGCAAGCGTTCCGTCTGGTTCGAGTACCTTGATCAGCCTGTCCGCTGCGTCGTAGGTGCGCTGCCAGTGCCGACTCGTCTCATCGTATGAATCGATTAGATTTCCATTGATCGACCAGTTTTGGGTGGATGCGTCAGGGTTTCGCTTGACGATCAATCTGCCGATCGCATCATACGTGTAGTACGTATACCCGTCCGTCGCCTGAGCTGAATCACAGTGTGGATTACTGACTGAATATACCCGTCCAAGCAGGTCGTAGGAGGTTGCCACGGTCAGGAAACCACAAGCAGCATCGGCGGTGCTTCTAGCACTCACCTTACGCCCCAGTCCGTCCAGGTCCACAGTCGTTACGATAGTCCGGTTCGGATCCTCGGTGACAGCCGTGCTTACCTGATTTGGATCTGGGTAGGAAATCGTAGTCGAACCGCCGTCTGGGCGTTGTACTTTGGTTGGCCGACGCAGCGTGTCATAAGCATAGGTCGTCTGGTTGTGGTTGAAATCCTCCTGACTCATGAGCAGGCCGGTATTTACGTCATAGCTGGTCTGGAGGATATGCGTAGTGCCATTTGTCGTAGGAAGCGTCGTAGAGCTAAGAAAAGCATTCTGCGCACCATAAGCGTACAACGTCGGATAGCCGCGTCCATCTAGAGACACCGTCTTTTGCCCCAGATCGTTGTAGTCAACGTAGGTGCTGATAGCAGCCAAACTTGACCCCGTGTATTTTGTCATCCCGGTCGGCAAGCCTCTCAGGGTAGTCGCAGTGCCGTAATTCGCATAGTCGTGCTGATTTGTTCCGCTAGTAGACCCGAGCCCGACTTGCCCACCTTGAGTGAATTGGTCATAGGTCGTTGTCGTCTGCGCCACGAGGCTCGTGCTGCTTGGCGTGATGGAGTTATAGACCGCTACACTGGATACCCGGTCCGCGATGTTGGCAGTCGCGTAAGCACTGTTTTGGTCATGCAAATAGGTATATTGCGTGTTGCTCAGCAATGGGCCTTTAGCGCCAGCCCCATAGTTATACTTCACCTTTGAGAGTACATTTCCTCTCGAATATCCTAGGGCATCAGGTGCGACGGTATCGCCGGGCGAGACCGAACTGACATCATAGGTGGTATCTGTCTCCGTCGTAGGGAATCCAGGAGAATTCCAAGTCAGGACTTCACTGATTGGTAAAAACGTCGTAACCCACAACCAGTTTCCACTGAGAGGCTGATAGCTGATCGTCTTGGTTGCGATTGGATTGTTTGACGAAGCGCTACCGCTATAACTCACCTCCTTAGTCACCCAGCATGTGGTGCCCCCAGGAGTTTGTCCAACACCGGGCGCGGTGTTCCCAGGATTTGGATTGCAGGTGGAAACCGTATCATTTAGCAGTGGATCAGTTACTTTTAATAGTGCGTTGTAATACCCGTATGGCGAAGTTGGCGCATCGTACGACTTGCTAAACTGCCAAGTACTCGATTGACCATTAGTTGTAACTGTTCTAGACAATACCGATCGTCCACCTAGTACTGCGCCCGTTGACCAGGTGCAGCTAATTACACCGCCTGTCGGAAGAGTAATCGAACTCAACTCTCCCAAATCGTTTGGTACATATTGGAACGAATAGGTGTCCCCATTTTGTAGCACGATTGAACTCGGAAGCTCCGTCTGGACTGGAACAGCCTGCGTCCCGACCAGAATTCCGCATGCGCCACTGCATAATGCAGGCAAATTGATTGTGACCGGGGCATAATTAACCGTAATAGTTTGTGTGGATCCTTTTTCATCGACATAGCTTATCGACTGTACCTGGTTAGCGGCCGACTCCATAACCATATTGGGGATCGCCATAGAGTTATTGAACTTCTCCGTGATACTCCTTCCAACGGTGTCTTTGATTGTCATAATATCGAGGACTCCGCTGCCAAGCGCATTGTCCGAAGAAACAGTGCCGCTTATTACGTTCCCATTCGAATCCTCAATACTAGAAATTTGGCTATAGAGGAGATGAGTAGAACCGACCGATGGATTTGTAGGTACCGTCGGATCAGGCCAAGTGGTAGCTACAATACCTCCGGGAAGAGTTTGAGCACCACTAAACAAGTATTTGGTTCCATGCTTGTCAATAACACTTACGGGGCTCCCTAGGGTACTAAGTCCGGCTTCAGTAAGTTGCAGGTTGTAGCCGGAAGCGTCTTGCGCAAAAGAATTTAGGGGAAACCTATATGAGCCTTGACATGGAGCAGTCGGCAGATATGGTCCGCTCTCATAGCCGCTAACCGGGAAGGCATGGGCTGTACCATCGCGATCCGAGTAACTCGTAAAATCTAAGTAATATGTAGTGCCTGTCCAAGTAGCGAGACCATCTTGACCGAATGCGTTTCCGCATTCCCAATACATGGTGTGATACGCGTACTTTAGAAAGCCAGAAAGGGGATCAGTGACCTGACCAAATTGTCGACTCATCGTAGGCACTGACCACAAGGACGTGCCACCTGCATTTGCAGGAACCTGAATTACATTGAAGACTTGATTGTCATAGGTGAAGTGAATGTCGGTATCCATTCCTATTCCTGGAAGGTGAAGGAGGGGAATGTCCACATGTAGGTTTCCATTACTCAGCTGGACAGAATCAATCGAGCCTCCGCTGTACACACCATTTGCTGGAAGCCCGACATTCTCAACATCGGGCGTATAGGTCGACTGCGCAGATAGACAGATGGAGGAAGCCAAAAGGCCTACGAGCATCAGGCCAACGCTATATGTTGCTCTGCTGATCACGTTCATAAAGCTCTCCGGGCTCGAACTCTTCTCGCGATTCTCTGGATAACTATGCATACGGCATCTGACTCAATACGATCGGCTTACTGAATGGGGCAAGATACCGCTGAGGTCAACACAATTGGTACCCCGTTGCTTGCCATGCCAAATGTCGTCACTACAACGAGCCCGGTCGTGGCACCAACCGGAATGGGAACCGTGATACTCGTCGAGTTCCAGCTTGTCGGAACCGATGGGATACCGTTGAATGTAACGGCTCCTGAAGGTCCAAAGTTGATCCCAATCAACGTGATCAATGAACCCGGGGTGGCCGTGGTCATTAGGAGACTGCTGATGACCGGCGCTCCATACGACCCTACTGATCCAGGGGCCGTGGAGGTCGGGAATGACGCTGTCTGGAAGAGTGCAGTATTGTGGGTGCCGGATAGAGTGAGCGCCTGCAGGTTAGCCGCTCCACCGCGCATCTTGAAGTTGACCTGCGCTCCTACGGCATACGCCGCTGTAGGGGCATTGCAATCTAGCGCAAACTTGGCAGCCAGTGCAGAAGCAATCGACGCGGGAGTAGAGTAGGCACCATAGGAAACGGTTTCGGAATAGGCACCGTTGAGCGTAATAGTTACGGTACCGGTATCCGAGACTCCGCTGGATGATACCTGCTCCGCGCCAGTAATAATGACGAACCCTGTCGCGGATGCAAAGCCGGTGCGGCTGACTCCAAATATCACAGGCGTCAACACCACTAAACCGCGTAGCCAACGTTCCATAGCGGACTCTCTCTTCACTTAAACACCTCTCAAGCGTTCATTCAATCTCATGGCGACTGCACTACAACCGTTGTTGCTCCGCGGCGTGGCACTGCTTTGCTACTGAAGTGATACAACTGCTTCGATTACGCCCGTCCCGGAATCAAGCGAGTCTAAGGCCTTCCCCACAACGGCTCCGAACATACGTCCGCGATCGGTGCCCTTCATGGCGTAACCTAACCGCGACGACGTGACTAGGAAGTCGCCTGGCTTGATCGGACCGTTCTCCGCGCTCACCTTGGTCGGCACGATACCTACCATGGCCATCGGAACCTCGGACTTCGATTCAGCGGCGCTTGTTGTCTGGCGTCTACCAACGACGCCAGGCTTTGTGGAGTAGATCCCGGTGACAAATGTGGAATAGGCTTCGTTCGATTTGAGGAATTTCCCGGGCTGATTGACGTCGATAACTAAGACATCGCCCGGCTCATAATGTGATCGGTCACCGCTTACATTCACTGACTCGGCATAGTCGCCGCCGCACAAAGACCCAGTCCATGCAGTGCTCTGCACGGTTCCGTCCGCGAATGTGACTGACGCTCCGCTGCCGCTAGACAGCTTGAGATTGCCGTTTACTTCTAGTTTTGCAGCCGGATTCGTTGTTCCGATGCCCACGTTATTGCTTGGATTGATGTAGATACTCGCGTAACCAAACCCGGACTGAAAGATTAGCGCCTGACTCGGTGCCGACCGCAAAACTGTGTCTCCAGGGGCGGCATTGTTACTGTAGCACCCGCCGCAGTTGGCCGCTGCGAGCGTGGAACCGGCACTTCCCAGCGAAACGCCCACATTCGGAGGTAACGTCAGGCCTCCTCCCGCCGCTATCGACCCGCCTTCAACGTCCAATTTGCTTGCGGGATTCGTCGTGCCAATCCCGACGTTGCCGCTGGTTGGAAATGTATTGGTCTGTGCACCAGCAAATACGGAGATCAGTGCGAGGAAAACTATTGTCCACTGTGTGTTTAGCTTCATTCTCAGCTACTCTCTTTCTTAATTCCTTAGCTATTTACGGCAGGACGGTCTGCTGTATCCCGCTCTTGCAACCCACAATCTGACATCACTGCAGCGAGACCAGTACCTCAATTACACCTGTTCCCGCATCCAGCTTGCCCATCGCCTTGCCAACAACGGCCCCGAGCATGAGATTGCGATCTGTGCCCTTCATAGCGTGTCCCGGAGTAGAGGACGTAACGAGGAGGTCGCCAACCTTGATGGGGCCGTTCTCTGCGCTCACCTTGGTCGGGACCACGCCGACCATCGCCATCGGCACCTCAGTGGTAGAAGACTTCGGATCACTGTTCTGCCTCCTGCCGACCACTCCAGGCTTAGTCGAGTAGATACCAGCAGCAAGCGTCAAATACGGCTCCGCCACCTTCAAGACATTTCCAGGGATATTCAGATCAAGCATCAGAACATCGCCCGGCTCGTAATGTGCTCGGTCACCGGATACATCCACCGATTCGGCATAGTCCCCGCCACAGAGAGAACCCGTCCATGCGGTGCTTTGTACGGTACTGTCGGCGAATGTAACTGATGCTCCGCTGCCGCTTGACAGCTTGAGATTGCCGTTTACTTCTAGTTTTGCTTCAGGGGAAGCCGTGCCGATGCCGACGTTGAGAGTGCTTCCCTGAAGCCTCATCAACTCCACTTCATTTCCGCCACCCTGCCCCACTAGAAGAGCCAGATCGCCCCTATCCTCGTAATAGCCCGTCTCCTGCACAGCAGCGACACGACCGACGGTAAATCCCAGGCTGCTTTGGAATGTGAGCCCTCCGTTGGCGTAATATCGCTGTGAACCACTATTTGGATTAGTGTCTGATGAACTGGCAAGAGTCAAGACAGATGCCGGAGCCGTTGTCCCGACGCCAACATTTCCGCTGTTAGGGTTGAGAATCAATGGAGTATACGCTGTCCCTTGATAGACCGCCTGAATTGTTCCGTATCCATTCCCCGAAATATTCATTCCAATAATGACTTGCTTCCCGCTGCTGGGGTTTGCTTCACCCAAGGTAATCACATTATCAGTGCCAGTAACCTGAAGCGGTGTTGATGGCGCTGTCGTCCCAATGCCAGCATTGCCACTGGCTGGAAATGTGTTCTGGGCTGCAGCACTCGCGGCTAATAGCACTAAGTAGCCGGTCATCCATAGTCTTGTCATCTTCATACGCTCTCGTAGTCCTTTAGGTTATCGTGAAAGATCACGGATATTTTTTGCTACATAGAAGATCGAAACCTGAACAGTCAAAGCATTCAAAGACAAGAGTCTCCATACCAATAAGTAACATTGCAAATATGTCAAATTATCTTGGATACTCTTGGGCCGACAAGGAAGCATCTGATCTTGCCCGCGCAAAACGTATCCCTTAGCTGAGAATCAGCGAAGGGGAAGAGAATGACGAAGTCGA
>VFSW01007908.1_pt1 | contig 15366 bp, 9 predicted proteins | sample 5358111 | NCBI WGS metagenome assembly VFSW01 (sample SAMN11554181, study PRJNA540505) | mine drainage metagenome | isolation source: sediment from site ElyBrook_90M | place: USA: Ely Copper Mine, Vershire, VT | collected 2017
TTCAACTGACGATCGATTACGGCATGCAGATCGTTGTTCCCAGTGAAGCTGTGCTCAATTCAGGAACACGTCAAGTCGTATTCATCGCCAAACCAGGAGGCTATTTCGAGCCGAGGGACATTAAGGTTGGAGACCAGTTCGATGGTCAATATGCTGTTCTTGCGGGGCTCAAGGTTGGGGAGAAAATCGTGGCGTCAGGGAACTTCCTGATTGATTCCGAAAGCCGTCTAGGGGATGCCATGCAAGGGATGGCAGGGATGTCGGCAACTCCCCCAGCGAAAAAATAAGAAGTCTATGCGCATGAAAATATTGATCGCCCTCGCAGGCCACGGAGCCAGCCATGATTGAAAAGATTATCGAGTGGAGTGCAAGGAACAAGTTCTTCGTCTATCTCGGTGTTTTTTTTGCTGTTGCCGCAGGTATCTGGGCCTTGAAGAATACTGCGCTCGACGCGATCCCCGACTTGTCGGATGTTCAGGTGATCGTCTTCACAAACTGGCCTGGACGCAGTCCGGATCTGATCGAAGATCAGGTCACGTACCCCATCGTCACTGCCCTCATCTCCGCGCCGCAGGTGAAGGTCGTCAGAGGCTACTCGTTCTTTGGGCTCTCCTTTGTCTATGTCATCTTTGAGGATGGAACGGACCTATACTGGGCGCGATCCAGAGTGGTCGAATATATGCAGGGTCTTAGTGGGAATCTGCCCGCAGGCGTGACCCCAACTCTCGGTCCAGACGCAACAGGTGTGGGATGGACCTACATGTACGCTCTGGTGGATAAGACCGGAAAGTATGATCTGGCCCAGCTTCGAACACTGCAGGACTGGTACGTTCAGTACTGGCTTCGAGCGATGCCCGGCGTCTCCGAAGTTGCAAGCGTTGGCGGCTTCGTCAAGCAATACCAAGTGGAAATCAATCCCGACACGCTGCTCGCCTACCACCTCCCCATCAATAAAGTAATTGCTGCCATTCGCAGCAGCAACAACGACGTCGGTGGACGTGTCGTCGAGTACACGGGCCGGGAATATATGGTCCGGGGTCTCGGATATTTACAACACGTTGCGGATCTCCAAAAGATTGTTGTGGGAACCAATGGTGACGGCACTCCCATCTACCTACGGGACGTGGCGGACGTTCACCTGGGGCCGGATATGCGCCGGGGATTGGCGGAACTTAACGGCGAGGGGCAGGTAGCAGGTGGTGTGGTCATTACTCGATACGGCGTAAACGCCATGGGGGTACTCAAGCAAATAAAGCAGAAGGTCGCCGAGATCAATCACGGGGAGTTGCCGCCGGGAGTGCAGATTGTGCCGGTTTACGACCGGTCAGACTTGATTGAGCGATCCGTGGCGACGCTGAAACAGAAGTTGATCGAAGAGATGATCATCGTCAGTCTAGTTTGCATTCTTTTCCTGTTTCACTTCCGCAGCGCGATGGTTGCTATCCTCATGCTGCTCGTCGCCATCCTCATGATGCTGCTGGCAATGTACTTTCTTCATCTCAGCTCAAACATCATGTCGCTCGGCGGAATCGCAATCGCTATTGGAGCGATGGTCGATGGGGCCATCGTGATGATTGAGAATGCACACAAACGTCTGGAGCAGTGGGAGCAGAACGGACAGCAAGGCAGTAGGGACTCGGTCATCATCGAGGCAGCGAAGGAAGTCGGGAAACCCCTCTTCTTCTCTTTGCTGGTGATCGCCGTCTCCTTTATTCCAGTATTTACGCTACAAGCTCAGGAAGGCAGGCTTTTCCGGCCTCTGGCGTACACAAAAACATTTTCGATGGCGTTCGCAGCGCTTCTCACGCTCACTCTGGTTCCCTGCCTGATGCTGCTCTTTATTCGCGGCAAAATCAACCCCGAGGCCAAGAACCCCGTCAACCGCTTCCTCATCTGGGTGTACAACCCATTCGTCCATATGGCATTGCGCTTCCCAAAGACGGTGGTGCTACTAGCTCTCGCCGCGCTCGCTCTTACCGTACCGGCATTCATGCGACTCGGATCTGAGTTCATGCCGCCGCTCTACGAAGGCAGTCTGCTCTATATGCCCTCAGGGCTGCCCGGCATGTCGATTGACAAGGCCGCTGAAGTGACCCAACTCGAAGACAAGATCATCATGAAGTTTCCGGAGGTGCTCTCAGTCTTCGGTAAGGCAGGACGCTCCACGACGTCAACCGACCCGGCACCGCTGGAGATGGGCGAAGCCACGATTACGCTGAAGCCCGAAAGCCAATGGCGCAAGGGTATGACGTCGGATCAACTTGTTAACGAGATGGACGCCGCGCTCAAAATTCCAGGAATTTCGAACTCCTGGACGATGCCCATCAAGGGGCGCACCGACATGCTCTCCACTGGAATTCGGACGCCAATCGGTATCAAGATATTCGGTCCCGATCTCAACGTAACCCAGCAGATTGGAAAACAAATCGAAGATGTCGTCCGTACTCTTCCGGGCACGCGCAATGTTTTCGCTGAGCGCGTCGTCGGGGGCTACTTCGAGGACTTCAAGATCGACCGAGACGCTATCGCGAGATACGGAGTCAATGTGGAGGACGTCGAAGATGTCATCGAGACATCCATAGGCGGCAAAAATATCAGCACCACTGTGGAGGGACGTGAACGCTTTCCTATCAACGTTCGATACCTCCGTGACTATCGGACTGATCCGCAAGCGATCGATCGGGTACTGGTTGCGACGCCTGGCGGCGCACAGGTGCCCATCACCCAGCTTGCCAAGATCAACCTCACAATGGGACCGCCTGTCATCAAGAGCGAAGATGCCCAGCTGGTGGGCTACGTCTATGTCGATGTTACAGGGGTCGACCTCGGAACCTATGTGCAACGGGCCATACGAGCTGTACAGCAGAAGGTCAAAGTCCCGCCAGGCTACAGGCTGGAGTGGAGCGGCCAATGGGAATACATGCAGCGGGCCAAGCAGACGCTGAAGTATGTTGTTCCACTGACTCTTCTGATCATCATGGTCTTGCTGTACTCGAACTTCAAATCGGTTGCCAAAACGCTGATTGTCATGCTCTCTGTTCCATTTGCGCTCATTGGTGGCGTCTGGTTGATCTATCTTCTCCACTACAACACGAGCGTCGCCGTCTGGGTGGGGTTCATCGCTTTGGCTGGGGTCGCGGCGGAGACAGGTGTTGTGATGATCGTCTATCTGGACGAAGTCTACGAACGACGAAGCAAAGAAGGTAAGATGACCACCGCAGGAGATTTGTACGACGCGATCATTGAAGGCGCGGTGATGCGTGTCCGTCCAAAAATTATGACAGTGACCGCGATTATGGCAGGCCTGCTGCCAATCATGTGGAGCCACGCTACAGGAGCCGACCTGATGAAGCGCATCGCAGCTCCAATGGTCGGTGGCATGGTGACGTCCACAATTCTCACATTGATTGTGATTCCAGTGATCTATGAGATGTGGCGTGGATGGCAAATGCGTCATGCCCCGGAACAACTCTCAGCAACCAAGGGTGCGGGGCAAGAGGAGGGACTTCCATGAAAATCCTAAACCCACAATTCGTGTTATCAACGTTCCTTGTCGCGGTGGTTACAGCTTTGACTTTTAGTGCCGCCATTCCAATCCGGGCAGCGACTCCAAAGACGAGTGGAGTATATCTGACAGCGGCCGACTACAAAGATGGCCGACTGGCTTTCGAAGGCGACTGTAAGTCTAAAGCCCACCGGCTCAACCTCCATGACATCCTCAATAAGCCCTACATCGACGTTACCCATGAATCGGAGAAGCGCCGCTACTCAAAGAGCGATTTATTTGGTTTCCGTTCATGCGAAGGGAGCGACTATCGGTTTAGCTCGAATCTCGAATATCAGATCCTTGAATCCAAAGACCTCTACATCTACGGCATGGAAACATATATCTCTCATGGGAGGGTGCGCTCCAAGGTTATGGACTACTTCTTCAGTGTGGGACAGGACGGCCCGATCCTTTTAGTAACGCTGGAGAACCTTAAACACGCGTTTCCTGACAATCACAGATTCCACGACCTGCTCGACGCCAACTTTGGACGAGGACAAAACATTGGAGAATATGACGAACTTCATAAGATGTTCAAAATCAATCGGTTGTTGATCGCTTCGAGAGAACAACAACCCTGACATGTTGAGTGGGTATGGGAGCGAGTAGCATCTCGGCGCGAGGGAGATTGAAGGGAGATCGACATGAATACGCAAAGCGAGAACCGAGGTCTACAGTCTGATCAGATCAAGGATCTGGTGCGGCGGTTTCGGGTCTGCTGGGAAGTGGAGCCAGAGAGCACGTACGTCAATCACCAACTGCGGAAGGTCGGCTTCTCCCTTCAACTCTTTGGAACTCACGAACCCGGCACGGAGCATATCAGTCCCGGTTGCGAGCACTGCATAGTCGTTCAGACCGCGCTGAAGAGGATCATTTACGCGATCCTTCCCAAGGATGAGCGCTTGTCGAGATATGAGGTGACAAGCGACAGCCGATCGCTGTCGTACTCGCACGAACGGGGAGACCGTCCCGACGTGGGGGCGAAAATCCAAATCCTTCATCGCGGTGCATGGGACCAGCCCGTTGACGATTGCGAAGAGCACTGTCTGAAGGACATGGAGCAGGCGCTCGGCGAGTTGGGGGCCGCCAAGGGTACGTGGCGGACGATTTGACGCTCGAAATGACCGCGTTGAGGGTAACTGGTGATGCGAAGGAAACACGCACAGATGACAAGGCTACTATGACTTTTCGAAATCCTCGGAACAAAAGTCGTGCGACGTTCAGAATAGTATTCTGCGGGTTGTTGCCTCTCCTCACTCCAGCGGCGGTACGAGCCCAGTCAAATACCACAACCGCGTTGCTCGATGGCTGGCGGACCGGCTTCAACCAGAGATTGGACGATGACATAGGAGACCTCGCATCTCCGGCTCGTTTTGTGACAATCGACGCTGCCCTGCGAGGGCAGGGTACGCAGTATTCCTTGCCCCAACAAACGGAGGTCTCCCCTGACCCGACCCACATCGGTCCTAAGTCTTGGCCTTCCACTGTGAGCGCCATCCTGCAGTCTCACGGGTTACCCGCCTATCTCCTTGGCGTTGTGGCAGTCGAGAGTGGTTACGATCCCAATGCAGTTTCACCCAAGGGTGCGGCCGGTCTGTGGCAGTTCATGCCCGCCACCGCGCGGCAATATGGACTAGTGGTAAACGCGAGTCAGGACGAAAGATTCGACATCCTGAAATCGACCCTGGCCGCTGCGCACTACCTCCGCCAACTCCACGACCAGTTCGGCGATTGGTCGCTGGCACTAGCCGCCTATAACGCAGGGCCAAATCGTCTGCGGCAAGCCCTACTACGCTCTAGCAGCGGCGACCTCTGGACGATCACCGGCAGCTTTTCACTTCCTCGTGAAACTCGAGACTATGTACCTAAGGTACTGAACTTGATGAGAGACGCCGCCAATGATAAGAACGTGGGACTTCTGAACGGCACAGACAGCGCTCGTCCAAGCCGCGCACTCAAATTCTTTCCAATGCACCAACATCGACGAGAGCAAGTTGTGTTTGCAACGCTATCGCCGGATAAATTGAGTTCTCCCTAGCCTACGCTCACGACAATACCGAAGAGACAAACGCAAAACGAGATAATTTATCTGTCGTTCGGATGTTCCGAGATTCCGCTACGAATGTGAGCAAACTTGCACAGTCTTGTGCGACAGCCGAGGCTCATGATAGGGCTAATGTCGTTCGCAGAGGCTCGTGCGGATTATCAAGGCAGTCGATAAAGTACGGAATCATTCTCCAGCGATGCGTAAGGAAGAACCACAAAATAGCATAAACCTATAAGGACCAGGGAGACCGACAGTGAGAACGCACCTCGCAATTGCCGTCATTGCCATCGTCATAGTTTTCGCTGCGACATCCGCTAAAGCACAATCAGCTCCAGACCTCTATAAAGCAAAATGTATGATGTGCCATGCCGCGGATGGTTCAGGAAGCACTCCAGCAGGGAAAAGCATGAAGGCAATTCCCTTCAATTCGCCAACCCTCATCAAGGCCTCTGATGCCGACCTCATCGCTTCGACCACGAACGGCAAAGGGAAAATGCCAGCTTTCTCAGGTAAGCTCACGGCCCCTCAAATCAAAGAGTTGATCGCCTACATTCGAACCCTCCAGAAGTAGGTGAGCTTAGGCATTATCTCCCCACATCCTGGGTGGTAGTGACATGGTGGTACGGACAATTTGCATAGACGCCAAGCGCCGGGAAGGTGACTCCTTCCGACTCCTGTTTCGGGAGGGTATCGAACTATAGGAGTTTCAATTCTTGACTCCAATCGCTCGGGTGATGGGGCTTCTCCATCGGGATCGCTTATGCTGTTTGCCGCGTTGCCTGAGCGAGAAATAGTCATGACATCGGTCAGCTACAGATTGCGAGTGCAGGTTCGTCCACAACGAATTCCGACGGCTGATCATGTTCGGCTGACGCTGGATCGACTCATTTAGTGTCGAAGAGTGCGGCGCCTTCTCCAGTTCGGGACAATAACATCGATTCTGGTGGCGTTCCTGACTCCGTTGTCCGAGTATTTTGATCGATGGGATGCTCCCGGACTTGGTAATGACACAGAGATCGGCTTGTTTTGCCTTGTCCTTTTCATTTGCCTCGTTCTCTTAGTCTGCACAGTGCTCGCGTCTCTCGCGGGACGCATGTCCTTCACATCTATCCGTCTACCACGATGGCATCAGGTTGAGACGTTGTTAGACCGTATCGTTTCTAAAACATCTTCCTTCCTCCTAAGTTCCCAACCTCACTCCGAATCTGATTCTCCGGTCCCTGCAATCCGCTGGGTGATGAGCCTTCTTGTCCCTTCAATCGGCAGTTTACCGACGACTTCCAACTTCTCATTGGCTATACCTTCTCGAGGACTCTCTACGACGCGTCGTTCGAAACCGAACAGCCGCAGAATCCTTATGACCTGCGCAATGAACGCGCGCCTTCCCTTCAGGACCAACCTCACCGGCTCACCGTGAATGGACTCTGGCTTATCGGACCCGATCTAAATGACCCTCAGGACCCTGCGGCAAATGCTAATCCAAGTGAGTTGATGCGGCTACTGACGGGTCTTGAGTTTGCCCCGTTTATGAGCGTATCCAGTGGCTATCGCGAAGATCCGCTCACAGGGCTGGACAGCAATCGCGAACATATCTATCCATTTGCAGTTCGCCCTGTTGGCTATGGAAGAAACTCCCTTTCTACCTCGGCAACGGTGGACTTAGATCTTCGTATTCTGAAAATGGTTCCGCTTGGTCGTGGCCATTTAGATGTCGTTGCTGAGTCGTTCAATCTGCTCAACCACCAGAACATATCGCTATTGAATACCGCTTAGGGTTCGGATGCGCTCGCCCAGCCAGAGCTTAATCATCCGATTGGCACGTCCACCGTCCGTCGTATTCAGTTCTCCCGGGATTATGCGTTCTGATCTGATCGATACCAGTAGCAGGTACGGAACTATATTGCCATGGACAATGACACGTTATCTCAAGCATGACAAACATATGCCAAGTCCAATCCGGTGGCTTCCGCGTGGCATTCCACATTTCTGGATCGGCCACTTGGGCACAATCCGCAAAATCACCAGCCGATCCTTCATATAGGACTAAATTTGTCGTATATTAGAGCCACACGCAATCCTGGTGACAGATTCTCCGGGTATGCACCAGACCCCCACGGATATCTCTTGGCGGAGACCGTGAGGATCTGGGAACCACAGCGAATAGACTGCGGGATCCCTTCACTATAGAGGCCCCTCCCGCAAAGTTTCAACTGTCCGGTGCCCGACGACTCTCATGCCCTGGGCCAAGGACGCAGCATGTGTGAGGCCAGAATTGAACCGTTCGTATCAGATTTCTCCAAACAGACTTAAAGCCCTGTGTATCGGACTCAACTCTCTAGCGTGCAGGGGGATAAGAGCCGTTTCAATCTTTGGCATCCTTTCTGCAGCGCTGGCCTGGGCCAGCATAGGCGGGAGCATCACCGGCACCGTCAAAGACCCGTCGGGGAGAGTCGTCCCTAAGGCGGAAGTGGTCGTTCGAGAGATCAATACAGGCCTCGTCTACTCAACGCAGTCCAACAGCAAAGGAACCTACAATTTCCCTACGTTGCCGGTTGGGCACTATCAACTCGAAGTGCGGGCATCAGGCTTTCGCAACTACCAGCGGACCGGCATCGTGCTCGACACCAACGCCGCTCTCACGCTGGATGCCCTTCTCGAAGTAGGCGACGTCGACCAAACGGTCAGCGTGACCGACGACGCGTTGCATGTCGAGGTGACGAGCACGCAGTTGGGACAGGTGATCACTGGCAGGCAGATGCGAGCCGTACCGCTCGACGGTCGCAGCTTCACGGATCTGCTCTCGTTGCAGGCCGGTGTATCGCCCGCGACATCGGTTAGCTCCAGCACGGTGCAGGATGTCGGCGCGACCATCCTCAATCCCTCCGGCACCCTCAATCCGGGCACCATCTCGGTGAATGGACAAAGGGAGTTCGCCAACTTCTTCAGCGTCAACGGCAGCGATGCCGAAGAAGATGTCAATGCCGGCACGGCCATCATTCCCAACCTGGATTCGATCGTCGAATTCCGCATCGTCACCAGCAACTTCGATGCTGAGTACGGAGAATTCAGCGGCGGCCAGATCAGCGTTGTCACCAAATCCGGAAGCAATCAGTTTCACGGCAGCGCATTCGACTTTCTGCGCAACACGGCTCTTGATGCCCGCAATTACTTCTCCCCCACTCGCGGGGCCTTCAACCAGAACCAGTTTGGCGGCACGCTCGGCGGACCGATCCGCCACGACAAGGTCTTCTTCTTCGTCGACTATCAGGGCACTCGACAGACACAAGGCATCGATACGGGCGACATCAGCGTTCCCTCGAACGCGGACCGGTCGGGCAATCTCTCGGATCAAGCGGACAACATGGTAGGAAGCGTAGGTGGCCCGTACTTCGCGGCGCTGCTCAGTCAAAAACTGGGCTATCCCGTGGCCTCCGGCGAACCGTATTATGTTTCCAGTTGCACCGTTTCGGCGCAGTGCGTATTTCCCAATGCGGTCATTCCGCAGAGCGCATGGTCTGTACCTGCGCAGCGGATGCTCCAGTACATTCCCGCGCCGAATACCACCCATGGCTTCGCCAGCTCTGCGTACGACCAAACTCTCCGCGATGACAAGGGTGCCATCCGCATCGATGCGAACACCCATCTGGGATTACTGTCGGCCTACTACTTCATCGATGATTTCAATCTCAATAATCCCTACCCGGCGGCGCAAAGCGGAGCCACCGTCCCAGGTTTCAACGCCCTGACCACCGGGCGAGCGCAGTTGGTCGCGCTTGGCGACACCAAGACCCTCAGTTCCACCGCAGTCAATGAACTCCATCTGAGCTATATGCGCGATTCCAATAACCTTGGCCAGCCGGTTGGCGGTCGCGGCGTGAGCCTGATCTCGCAGGGATTTGAGAATGCCGACGGCAGCCCCAGCATCGTCGCTCTCGATCCCAAGGGCCAAAGCGTCGAGAACCTCAACTTCAACGGGTACTCCACGGGTGCTCCGGCGAACCAACTCACACAGGCCAACAACACGTATGAAGTCACGGACGCATTCTCCAAGGTACTCGGCCCTCACACCATAAAGTTCGGGGGCGAATCCCACTTCGACCAGGTCAACGGCCATCCCATCGCCCAGTTCAATGGCAGCTTCGTCTTCTCGGGGACGGAGACCGGCGTCGACTTTGCCGACTTCCTCATCGGCGTTCCCAGCCAATACAACCAGAGCCAACTCAACCCTTTCTACGCCAGAAACAAGTATTTCGGTCTCTTTGCGCAGGATAGCTGGCATATCCTGCCGGGTCTGACACTGAACTACGGCGTTCGCTGGGACCGCATCGCGCCTTGGACAGAGAACTACAACCAGATTTCGACCTTCGTCGCGGGTCAGCAGTCACAGGTTTTCCCAGGAGCGCCGCCGGGCATTCTCTATCCCGGAGATGCGGGTGTGCCCGGCACCCTCGCCCCGATCAGTAACCGAAGCTTCGCTCCGCGAGTCGGACTCGCCTGGTCACCACAAGCCGCCTCAGGTAGCTTCCTCGATAAACTTCTGGGCTCCGCAGGATCAACCAGTATTCGGGCCAGCACCGGAAGCTTCTACACTGCGATCGATGCGCTATCGGTCTCAGTGCTTGCGGCCAATGCTCCTTATGGCACAACCTACACCAGCCCGCTTCCTCCACTCTTCGCGACACCGTTCATCACAGCATCCACTGGGCAAAATAACGGCCAGCCATTTCCGCATACCTTCGCTCCGTTGAACTCCTCGCGCAGCAATCCCGACAACAACATCGACTGGAGCACCTACGAACCGATCAGCGGCATTCCAGGATACGACATCCATAACCGCACTCCCTACACCGAGGAGTGGATGCTCTCGGTCGAGCGCCAGAGCGGGCCAAACACGGTCTTCAGTGCCGCCTATGTCGGCACAGCCAGTCATCGTCAACTCGGGCTCATCGAACCGAATCCCGGCAATCCTGCCATGTGTCTCAGCCTCAGCCAGGCCAGCGACGTGCTCCCCGGGACGCCTACCTGCGGTCCAGGCGGTGAGAATGGCGTCTACCTTCCGATCGCAGGAGGTGTGGTCAACGGAACCCGTGGCCCACTTGGGCCGAACTTCGGCAGCAACGCGCTCCAGTCAACGATTGGCAACGCTAACTACAACGCACTTGAATTGAGCGCCCGCCATAGCAGTGGCCGCCTCGAATTCTCGGCTGCCTACACCTACGGCAAGTCGCTCGATCAATCGTCGAACATCGGAGAGGAAATAAACCCCTTCAACCCCGCACTCAGCTATGCCCTCTCCTCCTACGACGTCAAACACAACGTCGTCTTCAGCTACGAGTATCAATTGCCCTTCGACCAACTCTTTCATCCGAACCGCTGGAGCCGGGGCTGGTCGCTGTCCGGCATCACCCACTTCGCCAGCGGGTTCCCCGTGACCATGATCAACAACGGGGACAACTCCCTGATCGGAACCAATCCGAACGGAATCAACAACAGCAGTATCGACGGACCCGACTACAGCGGCGGGTCTCTACACCTGAATCACAATCCACGCACCAACGGAAGCCTGTACTTCGACACCACGGTCTTCAGCATGAATGCGCTCGGCACTCCCGGTAATGCTAAGAGACGTTTCTTCTATGGCCCTGGCCAGGACAATTTCGATATGGCGTTTGCCAGGAAGCTGCTCATCACAAAGTCAAAGTTTCTTCTGTTTCGTGTGGAGGCCTTCAACATCTTCAATCACACCCAGTTCTACGGCCCCGGCGCGGTGGATGGCAATATCGGCAGCTCGACCTTCGGCAAGGCAATCAGCGCCGCACCCCCACGGATCATGCAAGGAGCATTGAAGTTCAACTTTTAGCCGCCACGCATCCTGCGGTGCCCAATGAATGAAGAGAAAGGCAGAAGCCTCAGTGCTGCCGGCAGGATCGAGGTCGTTACGAAACGCAGTTCAACAGACTGTCGAAGGACACAATTGCTTTGGCGGACGCACCCAGGATTTTAAGATTGTGCGTTCCGGCGCGCGCTCTATCGAGCGTGCTGAAGGGTTTGGGTCAGTTAGGCGGCGCCGAGCACATCTGTGATGCACTTGAGGTTGTATGCCATAGTCGCGAGGCCGATTTTAATCCTTGCACCGGACAGCGCTCATTAACAAACGTGGATGTCCGAAGATCCTGTATTTGATCGTTGCGAACGGATGTTCGACAGTGGATCGCCGTAGCCTCATCGCTTCTGGTGTCACCCTCTTTTGCATCCGGTTCAACGCTTCTTCATATGGGTGTCGAGGCAAGCCACGTCTCGGAGCCTGGGTACACCATGATTTCAGCGAACAGGCGCCGCAGTCACTAGCCGAAGCCTTTTACGTAGTGTAACGATCTTTGTGATTTGTGCTCTTGCGTAGCAGCCTCTTGTTGCCAGGGCAGACATACGTATCGCTATCAGGTTCATAGCGAAAGTCCTCCCGCCCGAACAGTTTTCCGTCGCCCTGATTGTTAACTGTGCGCATGACGGGAACATGCGGGATCATGCCTGCCGCTTCGCAGTGGGCGACTTGTTCTCGATTGGAGTAACCGGCGTCGGCCACTATTTGAAAAGGGTCTACTCCAAGTGCTCTCTTTGCAGCCTCCGTCATTGGCCGGAGGCACCGAATGTCAGATGCATCAAGCACTACATCGTGTGTGACGATCAACGCGTGCTTCGTGTCAACGGCGGTCTGATTATTGTAAGCCGGGAGAGCTTGCTGACGTACCAGCATGAAGCTCGCTTCGACTCTGGATTTTGCTTGAGCTTCTCCAGTGCAGCGAGTACGGCAGATTGATCGATGTTCGTTTGCGGCTCTTCGTCGGCCTTCTCGACGCTGTCGAGATAGCGTTGTAAGGCGAGTCTTTCGCGAACCGCATCAATGCTGGCCACAGCGCGGAACTTTGAGCCGTCGATGGCGATCCATTCGCCCCGGATCAGTCCGCAACTTTTCGCGAATTGAACCAGTTCCGCTCCTGCGGCCGTCACAGCATCTCGGTGCATCCGAAGGAACTCAGCGATGCTCTTATGATCTGGATACAAGCGTCCTAAAAGCCACATCAACTCGACATTTCGGCGGCACTCAGCTTCCAAGCGCCGCGACGAGCGAATCTGGTTCAAATAGCCATACAGATACAGTTTCAACAAATCGCGCGGATCATAGCCTTGCCGCCCCGCCTCCGCGGCCTGAGCGCGCTCGAAGCCAAGCTCGGACATCATAAGTTTTTCGACGAAGGCGTCAATCACGCGGCATACATGATCGGCTGGCACAAAGTCGTCCAATACAACGGGAAACAGTGTTCCTTGATTACGTCCCTCGCCTTCGATGTAACCCATAGAAGAGATGCCTCCGTTGAGCAAGGCAATCTTCTCACCTATCGCTGTTTAAAAAGCACCTGTCGAACAACCGCGAAATCACTTTCCAATGGCATAGGAGCCAAAGTGCTCAGGCGTTGGTAGCTGCTCAGCATAGTAGTCGGAACAGAGGCAAAGCTCTGTGCTTGTAGGACATCTTGTATATTCAAAGCAGTGTCTCGAAAGCGCATCCTCGCCCTCGTTGTGACTGGTCTGATGTTGGCGATGTTGTGCGTGCTTCTCTTCAAAGTTTTCGACATCCACGATACGCAGCCGTTCGGTGTCGATCCAGAACTTCCGCTTTTTATGCTGGGCTCGATGCTTTTGCTTTGCATCGGCATTTTAGTGTTGATTGCCCGACTCGTCGCTTCGCGGTTATCCGAGTCGAAGGTGTCATCATTCTGGTTTTTGGGCATTCCGCCTGATGTGCAAAGACTGAGCCACCTATTTGAAGCCGAATGGCTTTTGTTCTCTCCGCCCAAAACTATCATTTCCCTCCGAATCTAGTAGGAATTCCCGGCTCCGGTTCTTTCGCGGCAGTTTGTCATCCCGCGCTCGGCTCTTGAACCCTGGCTTCTCGGAGTTCCCATGAAACCCCATGCAATCGGGGCGCTGCTGCTTTCAGCGCTTCTCACAGGCTGTGCTCCGCACAGATACCATGCTGCGCCGATCTCTCCCGCTGCGACGGCTACTGCCTTGTATAGCCGGAGTCTCGACGATCCCGACCTTGACCAATGGATGAAGGGGCAAGGCGGTTTTGATGCTCCCTCATGGCCTTTGCCGACGTGGGACCTTCAATCCCTCGTCCTCGCTGCGTATTACTTCAATCCAGATCTCGATGTCGCTCGTGCGAACGCCACTGCTTCAGACGCGGCGATCACGACCGCTGCCATGAAGCCGAATCCGTCGGTAAGTGTCGGTCCGGGGTATCAGGGTCCGAGTGGCGCACAGCCTATCGCGGCGTTTGACTTCTCGCTGCCTATCGAGACTGCCGGCAAGCGGGGTTACCGGATTGCGAACGCTACTCATTTGAGCGCCGCGAGCCGTCTTCAGCTCGGTCAGACGGCTTGGACCGTGCGGAGCCGCGTGCGCGCGGCGCTCATAGACTATTTGTTCTCGGTCAAAGCAGTCGAACTCCTGCACAGAGAAGTCGACCTGCGCAAGGAGTACGTACGACTCTCCGAGACCCGTTATCACGCGGGGGAGGTTCCGTTACCCGATCTCACAACGGCTCGGATTGATCTGACCAGCCTTCGTCAGACACTCAGCGCTGCCGTGGGTCATGTCCAGACGACGCACGCCGCTCTCGCCGCGGCTATCGGTATCCCGGATTCCGCTCTCATGGGAAAGAAGCTCGTCTGGTCAGACGCGGATAGTCCGCCCGATCCCAACTCACTACCTCCTCAATCTGCGAGGAAGCTGGCTTTGGAAAACCGGCTGGACGTGCTGGGGGCGCTGGAAAAGTACGAGGCGGCCCAATCGGGGCTACAGCTTGAGATCGCCAAGCAATACCCGGATATCAACATTGGGCCCGGCTACAGCTACGAAGAGGGATCCAACTTCCTGTCGCTGGTAGTGTCGAGCGTGCTCCCGCTCCGCAACCACAATGAAGGTCCGATAGCCGAGGCCGAAGCACAGCGCAAAGTCGCTGGCGCGCAATTACTCGCTGCGCAAAGCACAGTGCTTGCCGATGTTGACCGCTCGCGAGCGCAATACATCGCAGCCTTCGCAACACTGGTAGGCGCAACGGCTGCTGTTGGCGAACTGGAACAGCAGCAGCAATCCGCCCTCAGCTTGATGAAAGCCGGGGAAGCCGACCAGTTGACCGTCGTCGCTGCGCAACTTCAAACATCTGTCTCGGAACGCGCCCGGCTGGATGCGTTGCTTCAGACACAGCTTGCGCTTGGTCTCGTGGAAGACGCCTTACAACGGCCACTCGATTCTGGAGTCACGTCAGCCTTTCCAAAACGCGCACCACGCCCCTAAAGGAGTCAGTCATGAAATCAATTGTTCGCAGTGTTGTTCTTGTTCTGGCGGTCTTGATTGTGGCCGGTGGACTCATCTGGGGCTTCGTTGCCGGTCGTGGAGAGCAAGCGGCAGAGGCGCAGCGCGAAGCGCCGGTGAAAGCTCCGTCGCGCGTCTCAACGGAGGATGGCAAGACGGTTCTCTCCTTCGATCCTGCCGCGCAGCGAGCGAACGGCATCGTCACCTCTGTACTGACTGCAACGACGCAACGTGCGGAAGCGCAAGCCACGGGGGTCGTCGTCCAGCTCCAACCGCTGCTTGACCTTAAGGCGAGCTACAACACCCCTGCGACGGACCTCATCCGGGCACGAGCGAATGCACGCGCATCCTCGGCAGAGTACGAACGCCTGCGATTGCTCAATCAAGATGGTAA
>VFSW01007909.1_pt1 | contig 15366 bp, 12 predicted proteins | sample 5358111 | NCBI WGS metagenome assembly VFSW01 (sample SAMN11554181, study PRJNA540505) | mine drainage metagenome | isolation source: sediment from site ElyBrook_90M | place: USA: Ely Copper Mine, Vershire, VT | collected 2017
ACTCATCCAAGACCATCCAGCGAATGCCTGAAATCGGCTTTTTCAGGATCGACTACGTCCTGGCCAATCCCATGGATGCTTCTCTTGTGCCTTCCTTCCCAGCGTTGGGAGGAGGCAAACGGAAATCGCTCAGCGGGCCCGCGGGCAGAATCATCCGCAGAGAGTTCAAGATGGAGAGAAGATCGATGATCTCCTGGAATACCGCGCCTTGGATTGGGGTCAGGTAGCCGGCGGCAGCGAATCCCATCCCAACCAGGCTCAGCGCCATTCCGCCCACGGCGCTCACCAAGGCAATGCGGCGCATACGGTTACCGATGTGGATCAGCTCGTCTACGCTGCCAAGCGACGATTGGAGGATCACGGCGCCTGCCGCTTCGGCAGTGATGTCGCTGTTTACGCCAAGTGCGATTCCTGCCGTGGCGTTGAGCATCGCCGGTGCATCGTTGATGCCGTCTCCGATGTAGATTGTCGGACCTTTCGCGGTCAGTTCACGAACAATCTCGACCTTTTCTTCGGGGCTCTTGCCCCCATAGGCATGAGAGATCCCCATCACGGCGGCGAACAGCGCGACCTCCGAAGGACGATCGCCTGAGAGCAAGACAACCTTGTCGATCTTGTGCCTCGATCCGATATGCCTGAGGAACGGCTTGCTCTCATGCCGAGGCTCGTCCTGGAAGTGCATGAGACCCGCGAGCATCCCATCGACGAGGACAACGCATTCCAACCCAGGCGCGGCCGGAGAAAGTGCGAGTGCCAGATCGCGAGGCAATTTGCCGCGGCCCGTCAACGTCATCGAGTGCCCATCCACGACGCCTCTCAGACCTTTGCCCGGAGACTCGGAGACATTCTTCGCATCGAGCATCGCAAGCGCCTCGCCTCCGGCCGCTTCCATCACGGCGCCAGCCAGAGGGTGCTTTGAGTAACGCTCGAGACTTGCGGCAAGCTGCAGCAGCAGTTCCCTCGGCCACTGTCCCAGGCAAACGATCCCGGAGAGCTTTGGCTTGCCGTAGGTCAGAGTCCCGGTTTTGTCGACAATGAGCGTTTTGCAGGAGTCGAGCTTCTCAAGAATCGATGGGTCCTTGATGATGATGCCGAAGCGGGCGCCCACTGAGATGGCGCCAATGATTGCAACCGGAATTGCGATCAGCAGGGGGCAGGGCGTGGCAATCACAAGCACTGCCAGAAAGCGCTCGGTGTGTCCGCTGAAGAGCCAGCTTGCCAATGCAACCGCAAGCGCGAGCGGCGTATACCAACTGCCGATTTTATCGCCCAGCCTGCGAATCCGCGGGCGATTTTGTTCCGACGCGTGGAGCACCTCGACGATCTTCGCATAGCGGGAATCACTCGCTAGCCGGGTAGCCTGGATGGTGAGTGCCGACTCCCCGTTGATCGACCCGGAGAGCACGGCAGTTCCGGGCGCCTTGGCTATCAAGAAAGGCTCTCCGGTTAGATACGATTCGTCCATGCCGCCCGATCCTTGCAGAACCAGACCGTCCACGGGACATAGCTCGTGAGGATAGAGGACCACGTGGTCCCCGACTCCAATCGAGCGTGTGGGCACATCTGCCTTCGAGCCGTCTACGTTGAGACGGTGGGCAACCTGGGGCATGCGCTTGGCGAGCGCGGTCAACACGGACGACGCTCGCCGTGTGGCAATCTCTTCAATCGCCTTTCCGCCTGAGAGCATCAGAATCACTATTGCCGCGACCCAATATTGGTGGAGAAGCAATGCAGTAAGAATGGAAATGACGGCAAGAATGTCCACGCTGAAGTTCATCTTCAAAACTTCTCGCAGGGTCTCGATTGATAGCGGAATCGCCGATACGCTGATTGCCGCCAGCAATATGATGTCTACCGTCTGCCGATGGTGAAAGAGCAACAGCGCGCTGAGCGCGCCAAGCATGCCCACGGAAATGACGATCGATACCGTCTTGTGCGCGAAAGAATCATTGAACCAGCGAACGTGAAGCGGCGCCTTCTCCATTGAATATCCCTGTCCTTTGGCCCGCGAGGCCACGACTGCGAGTTCTGCTTTGATGTGAGCGGAACTGTTTATGCGAATGGATGACTGAGAGCGTACAGACTCCGCGCGCCTGGCAATGCTGAATTCGATGCGGGCGGTCCGGCGGGAAGCGCAACTACGGACGGCTCCCACGGGTGAACAGCGGGTCGCTGGCCGCAATCTGCAGGGCGCCAAGAGTGCTCCGCGAGGAGGACGCATGCCGGATGTTGATTCTCCTCGCTCTCCATCGACAGATCGCGAGACGCCTTCACGTGCTTAAGTAGAGCCTGGCCGGCTGGCACATTGAATGAACTCCAACGACACCCTGGATTGACGCGGCGCACGATGCTTCCTTTCCCGCCCCAAACGGCGGCGACGGCTCTATCGGCGGAAGGTCAGGATTGAGCAAGCCCAACCCCGGCATCAACCGATTCATGCAGATATTCTGTTGTCCATGCCATTGTTGGCCGGATCGTGATCACCGGGCACTGCGCTTCGATCATGATGCGGCTGGCAACGCTGGTTCCGAGAAGCCACGAGACGACTGAATGATCGGGAGAGCCAAGAATGACCAGATCTTGCGGCATCAGGCCGGCCTCGGCCAGGATAATCGCAGCGGGGTCCCCCTCGCGGATCATAAGGATGGGCTGAACCCCGCGCCCAGTCTGATTGGGAATGAGCGCGGACATCCTATCTTGAGCAATCACCCGCGCCAATTCCCGTTGCTGCTTACTCATACCTTCAGTCTCGAGCACGTGCAGCAGAGAGAGCTGCGAATGGTTCAACTCCGCCAGCGCGCCGGCAAATTCTGCGAGCAAAAAACTGCCCATATGAAGCGAGGTCGCCAATAGGACGCGTCCGAGCGGCGTCTCTGGCGCTGCTCCCGAGCGTGTTTGACGGCCGACAACGCAGACGGGCACGTCAAGACGCGCGATGAGTTCGTCCGCAACAGACATTCCAACCAATCGCGCAACGCCGCTGGCGTTCCTGGCCGCGACGATGACCCTGTCCACGGACCGCGACCTGACCAGTTGCTGAATTTCCTCCTCGGGAATCCCCCTGAGGGCAATTGGCTCGCATTCGACACCTTCCAACTGAAAGAGTCTGGCCATTTCGTCTAACTTCGCCCTCGAGTCGCCAACCACCCGGCCCGGCAGAAGCGCACGCGCTCCAAAGTTGGCTTCGGACATGACACCGGACTGCGGGATCACATGCACGAGCAGGACCCTGGCCTTGCTAAGCCTGGCCTGGTATATCGCCTGGAGAATCAACGCGTGCCCATCGACTAGGCTTGTTGCGACGAGGATCACCTTTGGATTGCTCCAACGAAGAATTGCGCTCTGTGCCATCGCACACCTCACAACGTCGAATCTGTCGCCTCTTCCGAAACCGGCCAGGCCCAGATGGACATGCTGTACCAAGCATGTGAGCAGCCAAACCCTGCACCCATGGTTTGCGGGCCTTCGGTGACCCTGAACCGCGTGAATGGCGAAGCGTGTCAAACAATTAAGACAATAGCGTCCAAAATATTTGAAGCTTGACTCGATGATCCGCACTCGCGTCCCTTAAGCATCAGCACTTTGCGGCGCGATGCCGTTTTGGTCCCTCAAATGCTTCAGTGCAGGGCGTGTGTTGCGCAATGCAAGCACAGAGAGGGATACCATGAGATTCCAATCGATGTTTCGCTACTCCTGTGGTCTCGTCGCCTTGGCCCTTGCTTTGGCCACGGGATCGTCAATCGGCTCCGCACAAACTGCCGATTCAGAAAAACTCTCCGGTCTTTTGTCGCAGGCGAGGGTTCAAGCGAGGCTCGCGGACCAAGATGCCGCCACGCTTGAGTCCTATACGCGGTCCAAAGCGAACTGGAAGCAGCACTCCTTCCAACTTCAGCGCATCAGAGAGCATGTCAACGAACTCGGCGAGTTGAACAAGCACCTCAGCGACGCGCGCGCCGAGGGCTCTGCATGGCAGCAGCAGGCTGTCGACCAGGTTGACATGCGCCTCCGGGAGATGGCGGAGCTGCTTACGGTTACAATCAATCACCTCAACGACAATCAAGCGCAGGTCCACATGCAGGCCTATCGTGACTATGCGCAGGCAAATGCCAAGGTGGCAAGCCGCCTTGCGAAGATGATCGACGACTTCGTGGATTATGACGAGGCGAAGTCGAAGGCCGATTCGTTGGAACATGGGCTGGGGCTTCCTGCTACAGGTGACGGCATCTAGCAACCGCAAAGCTGCTATCCCAGCCCGGCGCGATCGGTCATCTCCGATGCACCGCAGTGTCCCAGGCTTGCCTTCCGCGGAACTCCATGTGACAAGCGCGCCTCGATGGCGCGTCGGTGGCACAGGTTGAGCCAGTCTTCGCTGGTGCGTCGCCTTACAAGGTGACGCATCGGCGAAGACTGGCCAGCGGCAGAGCGCCGCTCCACGCAGTCATTGTGCAGATTGGCATACCTCCCAGCCTTCACTGTGCTCAACAGATCCATAACAACAAGGCGAAAGCAGGAACCACAATGAAATTCCACCCGTTTGGAACCAGTCTTGCACTGGCCTTTGCGCTTCTGGCTGCAATGCCCGTTATGTCGAACACGCCTGAGCCGCTCGCCAGCGCAACCGGTCAGGAAGTGACCAATCAGGGTGATCGCCTGATCCAGGCTGACCTCACCCGCGAATTCAACACAAATCAATTCAGAGACGTTCAAGTCTCGGTTAACGATGGCGTGGCTGTTCTCAAAGGAAGCGTGGCTCTATTCGCAGACAAAGAAGCGGCCGAAAAGAAGGCGCTTCATGCAAAGAAGGACATCGCGATCCGGAATGACATCCGTGTCGGAGGAGTCCAAATATCCGACCAGGAACTTCAGGCAAAGCTGGTGAAGAAGCTGGAATACGATCGCGTCGGATACGGAACCACAACCTTTAACGCAATCAGCGTCAGCGTCAGCAACGGAGTCGTTACGCTCGGTGGACATGCCTATGGCCCCACTGACAAGTTCTCCGCGCTTTCCGTCGCCAGCTATACGCCCGGCGTTCAGGATGTGATCGACGAGATCGACGTGGATCCCCCATCTCCGATGGACGATATGGTTCGCCTGCGTGTCGCTCGCCTGGTTTACGGGCATCCCGCGCTCTTCAGGTACTCCATCGATCCGGGCAGGCCGATCCGGATCTCCGTTCAGAACGGCCGCGTGACTCTGTCTGGTGTTGTCGATACCCAAGCCGACAGGGATATCGCAAACATCCGTGCGAACAGTGCTCAAGGCGTCTTCTCGGTCACCAACGAATTGCGTGTTGAGGCCAACAGCGCCGAACGCGAGTGACTACCGGCTCGCTACTCAATTGAACGTTCCGTCCCGGACACCGGGACGGAACGTTTTGTCGTCTTAGCCTGGTTGATTGCTTGCATCGGAATTGCCTGGACAAGCTCCGATGTACCTCGGAGTGGGCGCCGCTTTGCGATCTCTGTTGATAGCGAGGATGCGCGGCCCTTCAGGATACTGGCCCAGGCGTGGAGCACCTCGGCGGCTTTCATCACCTCTCGACATCAGGCTTGGAGAGCTTTGCTTCTCTGCCGGCCAGGCCGTCACGCTGCGGGCGACTGTGGACGTCGGATACGAACGCGAACAGACGCCACAAAATCGGAAGGTCTGCACAAAGGCATCACAGCGCGGCATTGAAACACTGACAGCAATTGCCACGCTGGATTGCCGCACTTGAACAGGTAGGAGCCGTCTCCGTCGTTGAAGATGCACCTATCGTCCGTTTCATGCCAGTCATCCACCCGGTATTCCGGCCATGGGCCGACGTGAGCTCGATGCAGGGCCTAATTAAACTTGGACCGCGGAGACACGGGGCTGCTCACGTGGCGCGGGCACGATATAGCTCCATTGGAGATGCGGCTAGCCCACATCCAGAAATTCTTCTTCGACTTGAGCGGAAGCCTGGACGCTAAAGGGAAATGGACTGGATGCAGACTCCATTTCTCTTGCATTGCAGCTTCTGGCCCCCGGTTGCCTCCGAGCCAGGAGCACACCGGATGGTGTCCAACGCCAGAGCACGAACTGTCGACTGCAATGGGCGCAAAGCCAAAAGTACTTCTGTGGCAGCATGGTTACTGAAAATGCTTCATCGCTGCTCCCGATCGGCTGATCGTTAGGCAATTCTAGTTGCAGTAGCCATATTGACCCACCGGGCAGATCAAATAAGTCGCAACGGCACTCTGGATTGGCGCAACGCATGAAGATCTCCTTTAGTTCAACAGTTAGCGGCGAATGCTCCGGCGCCCGCCGGGGACAACGTCCTGGAAATGTTCTGTTGCGGTTGCCGATGTGAGCTTGATGGCGATGACCGGGCACTGCGATTCGACGACGACACGATGGACCACGCTGGTGCCCAGAAGGCAGGAAAGCACAGAGGGATAAGACAAGCCAAGAATGAGCAGGTCCTGAAAAATCGAACCGGCTTCGGCTGGGATGATCCTCGTTGGATCTCGTTCGCCGACCAGACATAACGGTTGTTCCCTGTGCCTGGACTGTCTCGGAACAAGTGCGGAGAGCCTTTGCCGTGCTTTGTAGGTTGCCAGTTTTCGTTGTCGTTCACTCATGCCGGCAGTGTTGAGGACGTGCAGCAAGGCAAGCTGCGAGTGATTCACCTCTGCCAGCGCGCTGCCTGGTTGAAATGACGTAGCCCGCAGAACGCGCCCGAGGGGAGTGCCACCTGCTACCTGCGGATTTGTACGATCGCCAATCACGCGGGCAGGTACATCCAGAGCCGCGATCAACTCTACCGCAACAGAGCCTTTAACCAGTCGCGAGACTCCGGTTACATTGCTGGTTGCAACCATGACTCTGTCAACAGGCTGTGACCTCCCGAGCAAAGGTATTTGCTTCGCGCGGAGACCCTTCGGCAGAATAGGTTCACATTCGATGTCTTCCCGTTGGAAGTCCCTGACCATCGCGTCCAAGTTCGCCTTCGCGTCTCGAACCTGAGGCCTCGGCAAGACAGACGGGCGTTCATCGTGGGCGTCGGTTCTCAGATAGCTGGGCGGAGCGACGTGAACGAGGAGAACGTTTGCCCTACTTAGTCTGGCCTGGTGGATCGCGTGGCGCATCGATCCGTGATCTTCAAGCAGGTTCGTAGCGACAAGGATCACCTCCGGATCGCTCCAGCGGGCAATTGCACTTTGCGTCATTGCACACCTCACAGCATCGACTCGGTTCTCTGTTGCGAGTCAGTCCGGGTTCCGTGGTACGTGCATCGAGAAGTCTTTAAGAAATGGGACAATCCCAGCGTGAACCTTCTCACCTTTTCAGGAAGCAGGCGGATTCGGGATTGAGGATAAGAGGATAAGAGGTGTCTTTGACTGAGCCCTATGCGAGACTCGCATCGGTCCTCTCATCGGCTGTCCACCTCCCTCCCAAGCCTGCTGGGCCACTGAGAGCAGCCCACGGATTGTGAACGATCCAGGGTCTACATCCCGGCAAAGGTCGCGGGGAAGGGCTAACACAGGACAACCGCACCTTCTTCTCAGGCGTCTGACCAGCCTCTCTTGAAGGCGGTCGCTTGCAGAGCCATTCAACGGAAGTACCACGAGCGTTGCATCCACCTCCGCGGCTCTCCTCGAAATCACATCTTCCGGGCGGCCAAAGGAGAGAAGACTTGCAACGCTCCTCTTTATAGCATTCGCCCTTTGCGCGAGCATTTCGAGGCTAAATTGGTTCCCCATTTGCGCATCGGGGCTGGATGGCGCATGGTCCGGATCGATCACATGCAGCAACTGAAGGTTCGCGTTGTGCCTGTCGGCCAACTTGCAGGCGAAGTCCAGAATGTCGTGGCTATCGTTGACAAGATCAACGACAAAAAGCAGCGTATCGGCTTTACTACTGTTCCCGGCAAGCTCCCTGCTATCCTCGATTTTCAAGGTAATCTCCTGGTGGAAACGGGTCGATATGGCGAACACTCTTCGCACACGATCCGGAAAGTGTCCGGAATAGCCTGTCTCGGCGGAATGCGAAGGCGCCCATTCGAGAAGCACATGTACTTCCAAAGTGCTTTCAAATAGACCCCGTTTGGTTTCTGATAGATAAGGGAGAGCGGCTATGGGCGCAGGAGGCGCGATGTCCAACTCTCTTGACAACGTGTCAAAGCCTTCGGACATCCAGTCGACCGGACAAGTTCCGGAAAGGGTTCGAAGTTGTTACTGTCCAACGGCTTGCATAGAAGATACCGATTGGTACTAGACCTGCAGCCGGAGGGCTGGGGCGCTCGCCGATTCCGGGTCGCGCAAATGATTCGGTTCGAGTCCGCGATTGTCGGCTTGAGGATACGAGGTCGAGGTGCCCTGACGCGCGGCGCGAATGGCGTTTCTTCCGGTTGCGGCAGGGCAAGAGGGTATTCTGAGTGTCGAAGGCCCCTATGTCCCGGTGCGGCGGTCGCATGTGCGGGATTTGACAAGGCGCCTGTCAGACCGCCAACTGCCAGCGACACGCTAGACGCTGGCTTGAGGCTGTCCAAGGAGTTTATGCCCACCTTAGCGGCACAGTTCGAAGAAGACATTCCAATGGATGGCGTGGTTTGGCAGAAGTCGATCTTCTGCATCATCACTCTCATCGTGGGCGTGTTGCTGCTGTCGATTCACACGTTGTTTTCTTCAATACTGGGGGAGCCATCGCTCCTGGTGATTGGGCTCCTGGGCCTGACCCTTGTCCTCAAGGCTTCCGAGCTGCTGTGGCTGCGCAGTCAGGGTCGAAGATTGACGGAACGGGCGGCAAGAATGGAAAGTTACGCCTCGATCGCATCCCTGTTTGTGCTCACTGCACTGCTGACTTACTTTACAAATCGAGATGAGAATCCATATTTTGTGTTGCTGGCGATTGCAATCCTGCAATGCGCCTACATGTTTGGCCTCCTTCTCACCATCCTGACGATTGCGGCGGCAGATGCCATGATCCTGTTCTGGGTTTGGCGCTTCTATGCGCTTCATCCGCCCGTTCGGGTAACTGAATACCTTGAAATCGGCATACTTTGCGTGGTCTATATCCTGATGGGCTTGCTGGTGTGGTTGTTGGTCAATCAATTGAGGACAAAGCAGTCGAAGCTCAGTGACGCCCTCGACTTGTTGCAAGCCACGCGCGAGCGCCTCATTATCGAGGAGAAAATGGCCGCGGTTGGCCGCCTGGCCAGCGGAGTCGCGCACGAGATTCGCAATCCGGTTGCCATGATCTCAAGTTCTCTGGCTACCGCCGCCTACCCTGGAACCGAAGACGGGGAGCGAGAGGAGATGTTCGCCATCGCGGTGCGCGAGTCGAAGCGGCTGGAGTCCCTCACGGCGGACTTCCTTACCTATGCAAGGCCGTCCCCACTGAGGCGTTCCCCGATTATGATGAATGATTTGCTGTCCTACATTGCAGCGGTCACAAGGGTCCATGCCGCCAGCCGGGATATTTCGATTGCGTCTGAATTGACGGACGACCTTCCTGTCGATATCGATGCGCCTCAGGTGGAAGGGGCGCTGCTGAACCTGGTTTTGAATGCAATCGACGCCACACCGAGCGGGGGAACCGTCAAGCTGAACGCATCTTCGCGCGGAGATGTCCTCAACATCGATGTCCAGGACTCGGGGCCGGCCATCCCCGAGGCAGACCTTGCTCAGATTTTCGAGCCATTCTTTACCACCAAGCCCGCTGGGACAGGCCTTGGCCTTGCGATTGCTCGGGGAGCCGCAATCGCCCATGGAGGCGATTTGCGGTTGAGCAGTAATCGGGATGGCTGTGTGAGATTCTCGATGACATTGATAAAATTCGCACCGAAGGAAGCGTGAAAGGGGCAAGGCATGGGCAAAGTCCTGATTGTTGACGACGAGCCGAACATGAGACGAATCGTCAAGGCGAACCTGCGCCAGAACTCCCATACTTCTGTCGAGGCATCAAGCCCTTCAGAGGCTATCGCTCTTCTTGCGAAAGAAGACTTTGACGTCGTAATCACCGATCAGAAAATGCCGGGTGGATCCGGCTTGGATGTCCTTCGCGCAGTTCAGGAGTGTGATCCGACCACATCGGTTATCTTTCTGACTGCCGTCGGAACGGTTGAATTGGCCGTTGAAAGCATGCGCCAGGGCGCCTTCGACTTTCTCACCAAGCCGTATGTGCTTGACGTGATGCTTGCCACCATCCGGCGCGCCTGCGAGCGTACGGCCCTCCTCCGGGAAAATGCCGTTCTCAGAACCACCGTGCGGAAGCTGGAAGGCGCAGATGAGATTATCGGAGAAAGCAAGGGCATCCGCTTTGTGCGTGAACTGATCTCGCGCGTTGCCGCGACAAATTCCACCGTCCTGATAACGGGCGAAACCGGCACAGGAAAAGAGCTGGTTGCCCGCGCGATTCACCGCAGCAGCAGCAGAGCGGATCGGCCATTCATCGCGATCAATTGCGCGGCCGTGTCCGAATCACTCTTAGAAAGCGAGCTGTTCGGACACGAGCGCGGCGCTTTCACAGGGGCTGACAGGGCGAGGAATGGACTTTTCGAAGCGGCTCATCAGGGCACGCTCTTCCTGGATGAAGTGGCGGAGATGTCTCCCGCGGCGCAAGCGAAACTATTGAGGGTGCTTGCGAATGGGGAGATTCAGCGGGTGGGCTCAACTACCCTGCGTAAAGTCGACGTTCGAGTACTGGCGGCCACGCACCGCGATCTCCAAGTACGCGTCCAGAGCGGCCTCTTTCGGCAAGACCTCTTCTATAGGCTGGCGGTGGTTCCAATTCAACTGCCCACTCTGCGCGAACGGAAGGAAGACCTCCAGCAACTCTGCGCCATGCTGTGCGCCAGAATCGCCGGCGAGATGAAGGTTCCACGCAAACAGTTGAGCCATGATGCTGTAAGAAAACTGGAGAGCTATGCTTTCCCAGGCAATATCCGGGAGCTGGCGAACTTGCTGGAACGCGCTTTGATTCTGGGCCGAGGCGCCGAATTGCAGCCCGAGGACTTTCCTCTTGAATCCAGCACCCTTGCACCAGCATCGCCAGGCGCAGAGCTGACGATAGAGCAACTGGGGAAGCAGCTTCCCGAGCAATTGGACCTCAGGGACACGCTTGCACGGCTGGAGCGAACGTTGATCGAGCGCGCAATCGGCGCGTCCGGCGGCGTGCAGGCCGAGGCCGCGAGATGCCTTGGCCTCTCCCGAAGCGACCTCGGCTACAAGGTAAGCAAATACTCGATCTAGAGCACCCCGCCCGCCGCACACACGGCGTCAGGGCCAGGCCGCTCGGACGGCACAGGCCTCCGACAGGAATGTGGTGGTTTTGGGCGATGAATAGACTCCCGCTTTCCCGAGTTGCTGTTGGCCCCCCGGGAACACGGAAGGCAGGCCTCCCCGCACATCCAGGCTTGAGTGCCGTTCGTGGTCGGGGGCAGGGCCTTGAAGGCCCCCACCGGGCAACTCGCCTGGGAAAACCAGTGTGACGCAGGACATTTGCACGGCGACCCGGAAGGAAGTATAGTCCTTGGCTGTAAGTTGCATGGGAGCGATTTCGGCAGCGAAAAACCTCCTCTGCAGACTTCGCGTTTGCCCCTTGCTTTCAGAAAGATGCGCACGGCACGGCGTCTTCCTCTGGCACTGAATTGGGCCCCGCGGAGGACGCGATAGGCGCCTCCTGTGTCGCGTCCGGCCGAAAGTTGATACCTGAGGCGGCTTTCAATCCTTCCTGCTGAAAGGTGCGTGGGAACGATGAAGAGAAATCCTCCAGCCTTTCTGATTCCGAGCCATGTTATTATGGCGCGCCGTCCCGCGGCCGACCACGGCGGCATTGCGACACCGCGAACGGGCTGCGCCGTCTTTCCCGGTTCCGACCCCGGCAACGCGCCGGAATCGGATCCACCAGAAAGGAGCATCTGCATGCAAGCTTACCCCGCATCGGTTCCTCTTCCCTCGACCGACAAACGCTGGAAACTCGTGGAGGCCACCATGCGCCGCCATGGCTACAAGGCCTCGGCGCTGATTGAAGTGCTGCACACCGTGCAGGAGTCGTTTGGCTTCCTCGACGACGTTTCACTGCGCTTTGTCGCTTCTTCTCTGCGCATTCCCTTCAGCAAGGTTTTCGGCGTGGCCACCTACTATCACTTCTTCAGCATGAAACCGCCCGGCGAACACACCTGCGTGGTGTGCATGGGGACGGGTTGCTACGTCAAGGGCGCCGGAGAGCTCATGAAGATGATCGAGGCAGTGGCGCACATAAGCGCCGGAGAAACCACGCCGGACGGCAAGCTTTCAGTGGTTTCTGCCCGCTGCATCGGCTCCTGCAGCCTTGCGCCCGCGGTGGTGATCGACGGTGAAGTGATTCCGCGCGCACAGGCCAGCGCAGTACAAGATCAGTTGCGGAGGTGGATCGGCCATGACGCTCGATGAACTACAGGAAATTGCCGAAAACGAACGCGAAGCGCAGAAGAAGATCACGCGCCGGGTCAACGTCTCTGTTGCGGCCGGCTGCCTGTCATTGCATAGCGACGTGGTCTTCAAAGTTCTGCAGGAGGAGGTGCGGAAGCGCGGCCTGGAAGAGAGCTGTAAGGTCAAGGCCGTAGGTTGCATGGGCCTGTGCGCCGCGGGCCCGCTGGTGCGAAGCGAGCCGCAGCACACCTACTATCGGAATCTTCCGCCGGATTCGCCGGATGTTCTCAGCGCGGTGATCGACTGCCTGGACGGCAAGCCGGTTCCGGAGTTCGCGCTCTCTCCCGACATTCCATTTTTCGCCGCACAAATGAGAATTGTGCTGGAGAACTGCGGTGAAATCGATCCAGAGCGCATAGAGGACTACATGGGCGTGGGTGGTTACGAGCCTCTGCTCACCTGCATCGCCAACCGCTCGCGTGAGGATGTTGTCCAGGAGATCATTCGCAGCGGCCTGCGCGGACGCGGCGGCGGCGGCTATCCCACCGGCTTGAAGTGGTCCATGGTGGCCAAGGCCGCGGGCGAGCAGAAGTACGTCATCTGCAACGCCGACGAGGGCGATCCGGGCGCGTTCATGGACAGGTCTGTCCTCGAGAGCGACCCGCACCGTGTGCTCGAGGGCATGGCCATTGCCGCTTATGCCGTGGGCGCAAACAAAGGCTACATCTACTGCCGCGCCGAGTATCCGCTGGCAGTGAAGCGGCTCAAGGTAGCCATTCGCCAGGCCGAGCGCATGGGCCTGCTGGGCAAGCGCATCGGCGAATCGGACTTCGGCTTCGAGGTCGAGGTTCGTCTCGGCGCCGGCGCGTTTGTCTGCGGCGAGGAGACCGCGCTGATTGCTTCGGTCGAAGGCGAGCGCGGCGTGCCGCGGCCGCGGCCGCCCTTCCCGGCTTACTCGGGACTGAATCAATGTCCCACCCTGCTCAACAACGTGGAGACCTTCGCCAATATCGCGCCCATCGTTCGTAACGGCGCGGACTGGTTTGCCTCCATCGGCACTGGAAAGAGCAAGGGCACCAAGGTCTTTGCCCTGGTGGGCGATGTGGTCAACACCGGCCTCATTGAAGTGCCCATGGGCATCAAGCTGCGCGACCTGGTATACAGCCTGGGCGGGGGCATTCCCGAAAACCGCAAGTTCAAGGCGGTGCAGACCGGCGGTCCTTCCGGCGGATGCATTCCCGAGCAGTTTCTCGACATGGGCGTCGACTATGAGTCGCTCATGTCCGCCGGCTCCATCATGGGCTCCGGCGGCATGATCGTGATGGATGAGACCGCGTGCATGGTGGACGTGGCCAAGTTCTTCATGGATTTTACCCGCGACGAGTCCTGCGGAAAGTGCATTCCCTGCCGCGTGGGGACCACGCAGTTGCACGGCCTGCTGGAGCGCATCAGCGAGGGCAAAGGCCGCATGGAGGACCTGGACACGCTGGAGCGCCTGGGCGGCATGGTCAAGAGAACCGCCCTGTGCGGGCTGGGCCAGACCGCGCCCAATCCGGTGAGCAGCACGCTCAAGTACTTCCGCGAAGAGTATGTGCAGCACATTGCGGAAAGGACCTGTGCCCAGGGCAAATGCCCGTGTTCCAGAACGCCGGCCGGCACGACCGAGAAGTAAGGAGAGGCGCGAGATGCCAGAGGTCAATCAGTATCAAGTCAAGACGCTCAAAATCGACGGAAAGGAAGTGTGCGCCTCAGAGCATCAGACCATCCTCGAGGTGGCGCGCGAAAACGGAATCGATATTCCCACACTCTGTCACTTCAACGGTTTGAAAGGCATCGGCGCATGCCGGCTGTGTCTGGTTGAAGTAAAGGGCAACAACAAGCTGCTGCCGGCCTGTGTCACCCAGGCGCAGGAAGGCATGGACGTCACCGCGCACTCGCCGCAACTGCACGAGTATCGCAAGCTGATCATCGAGCTGCTGCTGACGGAGCGCAACCACGTGTGCGCGGTGTGCGTCTCCTCAGGCCATTGCGAGCTGCAGACGCTCGCACAGAAGCTCGGCGTGAATCACGTTACGCTGCCCTACCTGCATGTGAAGTGCACGACCGATGGCTCGCACCGGCACTTCGTGGCTGACCACAACCGCTGCATTCTGTGCACTCGCTGCATGCGCGTGTGCGACGAGATTGAAGGCGCGCACACCTGGGACATCACCGGCCGAGGCATAAGAGCGCGCATGATCACGGATCTGGGAGAGCCGTGGGGAGATTCTGAAACCTGCACCAACTGCGGCAAATGCGTGAGCGTTTGCCCGGTGGGCGCACTGGTGGAGAAAGGCAAGGCGGTTGCGGAGATGACCAAGCCCAACTTCCTGCCCTACCTCATCCAGATGCGCGGGAAGGCACAGTGATGGACAAGGCACGAATCGCAACGCTCTGGCTCGACGGATGTTCGGGCTGCCACATGTCGCTGCTCGACATTGATGAGCGCCTGTTGGAAATTGCGCCCGCCATCGATCTGGTTTTCAGCCCCATCGTGGACGCCAAGCAGTTTCCCGACAACGTCGATCTCACGCTGGTTGAGGGTGCATTGGCCAACGAAGAAGACGTGGAGAAGATCAGGATGGTGCGCGCCAAAACAAAGCTGCTGGCGGCGCTGGGAGATTGCGCGGTGACAGGCAACGTGCCTGCCATGCGCAACAACTTCGTGCTGGAAGATGTGCTGCGGCGCGGCTACGTGGAAAACGCCACCGCCAATCCCGGTACGCCGGATCACGAGGTTCCTCGTCTCGAGCCGAAGGTGATTCCCCTGCACGAACTGGTGCCCGTGGATATCTTCGTGCCCGGGTGCCCGCCTTCGGCGGACCTGATTCATTTTGTCTTGAGCGAGGTGCTGGCCGGCCGCATCCCCGACCTGAGCACCTGCAGCCACTTCGGTAAGTAAGTATCCACCGGCAGAGCCGGTGGCTTTACGGTTGCTGGCCCCTCAAAG
>VFSW01007910.1_pt1 | contig 15363 bp, 19 predicted proteins | sample 5358111 | NCBI WGS metagenome assembly VFSW01 (sample SAMN11554181, study PRJNA540505) | mine drainage metagenome | isolation source: sediment from site ElyBrook_90M | place: USA: Ely Copper Mine, Vershire, VT | collected 2017
TATACAGTTAATTATCGGGGAGAGTTGTCTCAACCTATATTAGCACAGGGGGCTGGACGGTGGAGAGAACGTGCGCGATGGTGCGTTGTTCGGGGAGAGGAGGAAGTGGAATAGGCAACTCTTTCAGCTTCGCTTGGGACAAATTAGGAATTGTTGTTACATTGCCGCGACCGAAATATACTTGTCCAATCTCAAAAGCGTACCAAAGCCAGTACAGAGTGAAAAGTGAATCAATCTCGTTCACCTTTTTTGCGCGAACACGATGGAGATGGTTCTGGTAATAGCACCGTTCAATTTCGCCGTTCCAAATTGCGGTTCTGCCGACATCACCGCCTTCACATACCAACAAATCTCCAACATTCAAACGTAAGCGTTCCTCTTCGCTTTTGGAGAAATGCATCAAGTCTAAATCATCCAAGTCGAGATTACCCCAATACACATTCTTTGTTCGTAGAAATGGACGTTGATTTTCCCCGACACGATTGCGTTTGGATACCTGCTTACCCTGCTGAACATCAAAGAAAGTATCGAGCCGACCGACTATCCAGTCGTCGGGCAATTTCCCTATCTCTGTTTGTACTTTCTTCATCTCATATACCAAGCGATTGCAGAACTTGCTTCAGAGCAGAATTAGTGACTTCTGATTCTTGTTCCAGTGCTGTCAATTCCTCAACAATCTCTGCAACAGGACGGTACTCCTCGTCATCGCTGGTGTGAATATAGCGGCTTGGCGATATGTTGTAATCGTTCTTGGCAATATCGTCCTTGTTCACGATGCGCGCAAACTTGTCTTCTTCGCGCCACGTCTTGAACGTCTCGGCAATGCGATTGATGCTCGCATCGGGAATGTAATTCTTGGGTTCGCCTTTTTCAAATTCGCGGCTCGCGTTAAGCAAAAATAATTTATTGCGTTGCTTGGCGGATTTCGCCTTGTTCAAAAACAAAATGATGCCAGGCGCGCTCGTGTTGTAAAAAAGATTTTCGGGCAAGTAAATCACACCCTCAATCAAATCCTGTTCCACAAACCACTGCCGCACCGCTTTCTCTTTATCCTTGTTCGCACTCCCACTCCCGCGTGATGCCGCGCCCGTGTCCAACACAATCGCCGCGCGTCCATCGTCATTTAAGCTGGCAAGCATATGTTGCGCCCAGCCCCAGTCGGCTTTGCTCCCAGGATAGCCCGCGTCCTTGGGAAAGCGTCCCAGTTCGTCCGCGTCGTAATCCTTTTCCGTGTACTCTTTCTGATTCCACATTGGATTTGCAACGACACGGTCAAACGTTTGCAAGCGATTGCCCTTGCGAAACTTTGGATTCTTGAACGTGTCGCCGATCTCTATCTGACCCTCCATATCGTGGATGATCATATTCATATTTGCCATCGCCCACGTATCAGCGATGTACTCTTGACCGTACAGTTTGAGCGGCGCGTATTTTGTCTTGGAACGCAATTTCATTTTTTCTTCCAAGACCAACTGGCATTTGATGAGCAATCCCGCCGAACCACACGTCGGATCGTACGCGCTCATCCCAGGTTCGGGGTCCATAACCAACGCCATAATCATCCCGACTTCGCCAGGTGTGTAAAATTCGCCTGCGCTCTGACCACTGCCCTCGGCAAATTTGCGAATGAGATACTCGTAACTCCTGCCGATGATGTCCGCCTCAACATCGTTCAGCCCAAGTCTCTTTTGGCTGATCGCTTCGATGAGATTGCTCAAGCGGTCATCGGCAAGATCGCGTTGACCGTGCGTCGTAGCGTTGAAATCCACACGGTCGATGATTCCAGAGAGCGCAGGATTTTCTTTGGCGATTTCGCGCAAGTGCGTCGTGAGTTGCTCGCCGATCTTGTCGGAGAGTTTGCGAATGACCGACCAGACAGCATCGTCGGGATTTTGCGGCTCAAGCGGAAGATAAAACCGCACCAGTTTTTTATCGCGCTTGACGAGCTTGAATGCTTTGGCGCGTCCGCCAACTTCTTTCGCAATGCGATTCAACTCGTCGTCAAAGACATCGCACAACCGCTTGGTGAAGATGAGCGGCAGGATGTAATCCTTGTACTTGGGCGCATCCTTTGCACCACGAATACTGCACGCCGCATCCCAAATCCATTGTTCGAGTGATTTATCGCCGTTATTGATCGGAGCCATTCAAACCTTTCCAAAACAAACGCCCGCCCTGGTACGTGACCAGAGCGGGCGACCGTGCACACTCCCATTCGCCTGAGGTGGTCTTTCACCTGGGGCCGTGTCGCGCTGGTGCAAGATATCCAGCGCGGCTTTCTATTATCTTGATCCGATTATACTCCCGCCTGTCAATCGAAGCAAGAAACCCAGGTTAAGAAATGACAACCTTTTGGAAGGGATTGCAATACGTGCTTATATTTATACTGGGAATCAAACCGAGGCGGCTACATTACGGCATGGACCTCTCTCACGAAAAAATTCGTCCGAGGAGTCTCCAAAATACGCCGTGGTCAGAAAATGGTCAACCCCTGACCAACGAAAAAATGAGTGACCAGAAAACAACCTGTTTCGGACCGCCTGTGACATTCGTGCCAAGTCATTTTGCGTCCAAATTTCACAAGAGCTGACCGGCTTTTTTTACTTTCTACTGTAAGTACTGGAAATCCGTGATACACATGTACCGGAAAGATCACGGAAATCAGGTATAGACTAAACCATATTCCTGTGGTTCAATAAAGATGGGACCGCGCCCTACTCCGTCTAGAGATCAAGCGCGATCCAGAACCTTTGTGTCCTTACAACTCAATGGAGCCGAAAGGCGAGCCGCGTTGCCGCGACGAGAGCGTCGCTTACAAAGGTAAGTTACAGGCTTGTGCGGTCGGCGCGGTGCGCGCCAGGGGACCCCTCTGGGGACGGCGCGCCCGCCCGACCGCCAGCCCCCGCCTAGTAACACGGGGGCAATAAATACGTGGGCTTGTCTATATGCCATATCTCAACAGAATAAGGAGGTGATTTCATGTGATCCACACAGGAATAGATGTTGAAATCTATTCCTGTGATACTCGGATCAAAGTGCATCGACAACGAAACGCAAATCCGCCAATCGGTAAGCGAGGGGATATTGTCGAATTTTCTAACAGGTCTCGCAACCGATTGTTGTTCGCAGCGTTTAACGCACGTGTCGAATGGTCGGCTTTTGTCACTTTAACATACCCTGCGGAGTTTCCAACCGATGGTTGCGTGGTGCGAAAGGACAGAAACGCGTTCTTGACTTATCTCAGGCGTGAATATTCTGACATTGCGTATCTCTGGGCGTTGGAATTTCAAGCGAGAGGCGCGCCTCACATCCACTTCCTAGCAGATCAGTTCATTGATTTGCACTGGTTGTCTGAAACCTGGTATCAAGTCGTCGGTTCGCAAGATGAAAAACACTTGAGAGCAGGGACACAGGTTGAATCGGTCAGGGGGCGCGAGCAGGGCGCAAGTTACATGGCGAAAAGCTACACCGGCAAAAGGGCACAAAAACAAGTGCCCCCAGAATACATGAATGTAGGGCGATTCTGGGGCACATCGCGCGGTCTTGTCGTCGTGCAGCGTTTCGCAACATTCGGCACAGACCTCGATGGCGTCTTCGAGCCAGGAGGGGTACAGATCGTTCGAGCTTTACGACGTTTCGTTGAAAAAACGGTCAAGGTCAAGCGATCGCGACCGATGTCAGAGCATCATTCAAGGAAGCGATGTGTCAAGCGAAAGGTGAAATTACCTCATCTACATACAGGGCTGAATGGTTTCACGGTGTTTAGGGGCGCGAAAGTTACCGCCCAATTGTTGGATGCAATGGTTGAGCCCACTAAAATTAACAGAGGTGAAAAATGAAAATGTGGCAAGGTGTGATTCAATTCAAGATTACGCTCTGGTTCGGGATGCGATGCGCTCAGGAGATGAGCAAGCATCGTGGCACACCAAGTATCACGGGAAACACAACATGAACGGGCAGGTAAGCGGAAACCGCGAAAACTAACCGCTGATGCAATACCTGCTCAAGACGGTTGCCGGTCACTGGCGGTCAGTGCATCGGCAGTTAAACTTGCGGCGCAGGTCGAGGAGGATATAATGACGACATCTCAGATGGCTGACATCGAAACCTTTTGTGGTGTTGTGTCGGATATTCTTGACCGACTCATGCAAGAAAATCCAAACTCGAAGAATGAACGATCAGCCAAGCCAGACGAACCCTAACTGGGAGAAAACTGTATGCGAGCTGCGAGTTATGCGCGCGTGAGTACAGATGAACAAGCCGAAGAGGGGCATAGTATAGACGCCCAGCTTCGGATCAATCGCGCTTTCATCAAAAACAAGGGCTGGTCTCTCGCCGGTGAATATATCGACGATGGCTATAGCGGACGAACCCTTGGACGACCTGAGATTCAAAGATTGCTGGGGGATATCCGCGATCACAAAATCGATGTCGTCGTGGTCCACAAGCTGGATCGGATCTCGCGCTCGGTCATCGATACACTAACGCTCATCAACGACTGGGACAAGCGCGGTGTTGCGTTCGCCTCTATCACCGAAAACTTCGACCTGACCAGCCCCTTTGGAAAGGCGATGCTCGGTGTGGTCGCGGTCTTTTCGCAACTCTACGTTGAGAACCTGAGTTCGGAGACCACCAAAGGAAAACATCAAAGAGTTCTCAAGGGGTTCCATAACAACACGGTGCCCTTCGGCTATGTTCGAGTGAAGAAAGAAGATGGCGGTGTTCCAAAGATTGATCCTCACACGATTGACGGTTATCGCTTCGCGATGCAACTGTGTGGACAGGGAGCCACGACGCGCGAGATCGTAGCTGCTCTCAACAATCGCGGTTACCGCACCACGGGGAATTGGGGCTCACGTCCTTTTTCCGAGGACACCGTGTTGCCGATGCTCAAAAGTAAATTCTATTTGGGCATGGTCTCGTACAAGGGTGAATGGTTCCCTGGAAAGCACGCGGCAGCCATTGATGCAGCGACCTGGGAACGCGCTCAGGAACAGTTGCATCGCCGCGCGGCGAATCGAGAGGGGACGAAATTGTCTGACCGAATCTATCCTTTACGCAAGCTGGTGCACTGTGCGGTGTGTGGGCGTGGATTGCGCGGACAGATTTCGCACGGATCGCGTCGGTATCGCGATCCAAGCCGAGATTATGGAGAGGAATGCCCCGAGGTGGCGAGTGTTGCCGCGGATGTCCTCGAAGGACAGATTGGGGACTACCTTTCGCACATGAAATTACCGAAAGATTGGAAAGAGAAAGTCATGAGGCGTCTCACGACGGACGCCTCACGCGATGATGCCGAATTGAAACGCGCTCAACTAGCAGCGCGGCTTGAACGGAACAAGAAGCTCTTTCAATTTGGTGATGTCACTGAGGAAGAATATCGGAAAGAGAAATCTCAGATCGAGAAGGCAATTGCCGAGTTGCGTCCTGGGGTAACTGCGGAAAAGGACCTGAGTGAAGCTGCGCGTTTGCTTGAGTGCTTCGGAGAGATTTGGAAAAAGGCGACTGACTTGGAGCGGCTGCGCTTGTTGCAAGCATCGATCACGCGCGCATACGTGAAGGGTGGAAGGATCGTTGCAATAGAACCGCGAGCGGCAATGTATCCATTGCTTGCGCTCGCGGATGGTTTCCAGGTACGGGAGCGACGGGATTCGAACCCGCGATCTCAGCCTTGACAGGGCTGCATGTTAGGCCGCTACACCACGCCCCCACGAACGATTGCCACTATATCACACGTCTCCGACCGTGTCAAATCTATTCGCTGTATTTGCTCACGCGCGCGTGCGCCGCCGCTGAATCTAGCCGCGTCTCAAACTCGCCGCGCGGCAACTCGATCATTTCCGCGCCAAACACTTCACCGAATCGCGCGGCAACGCGCTCACGCACCGCGCGCGGATCGACCGGATCATCCACCGCGCGCGCCATCGACGTAACCGCTTTGTCGGAAATACCACACGGCACGATCAGATCGAAATGCGCGAGGTTCGGATCGACGTTGAGCGCAAAGCCATGATAGGTGATCCACTGCTCGATGCGCGCGCCAATTTGCGCGATCTTCGCTTCGGGCTGCATCGGTGACGCTTGATCGACCCAGACTCCTACTAGCTTTTCGATGCGCTTACCGCGAATACCGAAATCACCCAGCGCGCGAATCAGCATTTCTTCCATCGACCGCACGAACCAGCCAACATCCATCCGAAAATTGCGCAGGTCGAGAATCGGATATCCGACCAACTGTCCGGGTCCGTGGTACGTCACGTCGCCGCCGCGCTCGACGCGGAAAACATCGATGCCCTGCTGACGCAAGAATTCGCGCGACGCAAGAATATTCTCGTCCTTCGCGTTGCGCCCGAGCGTAAAGACCGGCGGATGTTCGAGCAGCAGGAGCGTGTCGTTCAGCGCGCCGCGCTTGCGCGCATCGACAAGACGATGCTGCAACGCAAGCGCGTCCGCGTAGGGAACCGTATCTAAATTGACGAGCCAAATGGTTTCCATGATCGAAAATTACAGCGGCTGCCGCCCGGCAAACCCAGACTCGAGGTCGTGCCAGAACTCGACCCGTCGTTCGCCGCGTTTCCAGCAGAGGTAGATCAATTTTCCTTCGCGGTACGATGGAAAATCTACCAGCCCTTGATCCAGGTCTTTCAATTCGCAGCCGATGTCCTGAAAGACGCTCAGCGAGGCGTTGAAGCGCTGGAGAAGCAGCACGTACTCGCTGCCGGCTTTGCTGCCGCCATTGCCGCCGGCGCGCTGAACGACCGGCTGCAACGTCGGTCCCATCGACACCAGTTTGTCGCGCAAACTCACGATCTCTTCCAGCAGCGCTTCAAGCTGCGGGACCAGCGCGTTCGCTTCCTCAAGCGTAAAGGTTTTCAATGATGGAACGCCTCACGCCAATTTTCTGAGTTCTGCCAACAAATCCCCATTGTCCGGCAAAACGCCGGCTTCGTAATGCCTCACCCAGCGGACGATGCCTTGCTTGTCCACAATAAAAATCGCGCGGTCGGGACGTCCCAGTTTCTCACTGAAAACGCCGTACTTGCGCGACACCTCGCCGTGCGGCCAAAAGTCCGCCACCAGCGGATACGAAATGCCGCCGAGCGACTTGCCCCACGCCTGCTTCGACTGAACCGGATCGCAGCTGATAGCCAAGACCTGGCTATTCACCTTCTCGAACTCGTCGCGTTGCGCGTCGTAAGAAGGTATCTGCTTGTCTCAGGTCGCGGTAAACGCGAACGGATGAAACGCCAGCACCACGTTCTTGCGTCCGCGATAGTCGCTCAACTGAATGTCGACTCGCTGCACTTCGGGTTTGGTGATGACGCCCAGCAAAGAAAAGTCGGGAGCGACATCACCGATCTTCAAGTTCACGGTGTCCGCCATATATGCCTCCATAATCTCAAATCAATAATCGATTCCTTTTTGCGCGAGGATTCCTTTTTGATACGGATGCTTGATCTCGCGCATTTCCGTCACGAGATCGGCGCGGTCGATCAGTTCCGGCGGCGCGGCGCGTCCCGTCAACACGACGCTGAAATCCGCGGGCTTGACGTCGAGCAGTTTCAGCACTTCGCCGAGCGGCAGCAAGCCAGTGCTGATCGCATTGTTGATCTCGTCGAGGATGAGCAGATCGTATTCGCCCGATTCCATCTTCGCGCGCGCGAACTGCAACGCGCTCAGCGCTGCTGCGCGATGCTCCTCGTCGGTGTGATGATCGTCGAGGATCTTGTAAAAGCCCACGCCCATCGGCACGATCTCAAAATCCGGCGCAAGCCGCTTGGCGGTGTCCAGCTCGGCGTAATGCCAGGTACCCTTCATGAATTGCACCATCAGCACTTTCCACCCGCGCCCGATCGCGCGCATTGCCATTCCTATCGCCGCGGTGGTCTTGCCCTTGCCGTCGCCGGTATAGACGATGACGAAACCGCGCTTGCCTTTTTCTTTCATCCATTTCCCAAGTTACTCACTACGCAATACGCAACTTTGAAGTATTGCGTGGTGAGTATGACGTATCACTTTTTGCGGCGACGCGTGATCTCCACGCCGGCAGAATCGATAATGCCGTTCGTGGGCGGCGGCTGCTTCTTCACACGCACCAGCACGCTGTCTGCCGCGTACCGCGCGAGCAATGCCTGCGCGATCTGTTCCGCCAGCGTCTCGACCAGGCGAAAAGATTTGCCCTCCACGATCGCGCGCACTGTTCCGTACACGTCCGCGTAACTGACCGTGTCTTCCAGCCGATCACTCGCCGCCGCGCGCGCCAGATCGCGATTCAACTCCACGTCGACGACGTACCGTCCGCCGGTGCGCTGCTCGTCGTCGCTGACGCCGTGACGCGCAAAGAAATGCGCGCCATTCAACAGAATCTTGTCCGTCATTGCGAGTTCAGATTGTAGCAGTGTTGGCGCGGCTTGTCAAACGATTGCGTTTTGGGTATAATCACGAATGAAAATCGGGGCATCCCTCGCAAATCCTTCCGCGGAGCTGGACGCTCTCGTAATGATTTGCGACCTCGCCGATGAGGAGTGTATCTTGGCTCGTTCCACGCCAGTCGCTCAAACGATCTCGCCGCGTACCGCCGTCCAGACGCGCGCGATCCGGAAACGACGGACCCAATGGTCGGCGTACATCTTCATCCTTCCCGCCTTCGTCATCATCGGCATCTTTCACATCTTCCCGGTATTTTACGCTGTCTACGTCAGCTTGAACAAAGGCGCGATCAACCGATTTGCCTTCGTCGGTCTCGATCAATACGCCCGCGCGCTGTCCAGCGGCGATTTCTGGAATGCGCTCGTCACGACGCTCGTCTACGCGCTGCTGACGATGCCGATTACGATGGCGCTGGCGCTGTTCTTTGCCTACCTCCTCTATCAACCCTTCGTCAAAGCGCGCGGCATTTTTCGCGCGATCTTTTTCCTGCCGTATGTCGTTTCCACCGTGGGCTCTGCCATCGTGTGGGCGTGGATCTTCGATCCGCGCAGCGGCTTGCTGAATTTCGTGCTTACGCGCCTGGGGCTGCCGGCGCTGCGCTGGTTGATCGAGCCGGACGGCGTGGGTTTGCTCGTCGCGCAGGGGCTGGGTGTGAACATCCCGACCTGGTTGGACGGTCCCAGTCTCGCGCTCGTCGCTGTATCGATCTTTACGATTTGGCAGTTCATGGGCTATGATATCGTGATCTTCCTGGCGGGACTGACGACAATTCCAAACGAGATGTACGAAGCCGCGCGCATCGACGGCGCGAATGGATTCCAACTGTTTCGTCACATCACGATCCCGCTGCTCGCGCCCACCACCTTTTTCGTGATCGTGATTTCGGTCATCGGCTCGCTCCAGTCGTTCAACTCCATCTTTGCGATGAACCAAGCCGCGGAGCAGAGTTTGGGCGGACCGCTCGGCAGCACCAGCACCCTGACGGTCTATATGTTCGATCAACTGTATACGTACTCGAACTATGGCTACGCGGCGGCGATCGCCATCATCCTTTCGTGCATTATCCTCGCGTTCACGCTGTTCAATTTCAAAGTCCTGGGTAAGCGGTCAAGTTACTAATCGGGAAGGAAATGAAAAAAATGGCAGCGGTTACCGAAAAAAGGTCCTCACTTCCCTTGGCTTGGCTCACGCAAAATCTCGGTCAAAAACTCATCTATCTCATCCTGATTGCCGGCGCGGTATGGGCGCTGTTCCCTTTTCTCTGGATGGTCACGTCCTCCTTCAAGAGCTACGCCGAAGCGTCCGCCGCCGAGACCTTTTTCCCGACGCGTTGGCTCTTCTCCAACTATATCGACGCGTGGAACCAGGTCGGCTACTTTCCCCAGTACTTCCTGAACACGATCTTCATCGCCGTCGCGACGGTTGCCGGCGTGCTGATCACGTCCACGCTCGCGGCGTACGCCTTCGCGCGCATGGAATTTCCCGGGCGCGATGTGCTGTTCATCATCTTGCTCGCGACCATGATGATCCCGTTTGAAGTCACGCTGATCCCCAATTTCATTCTCATCCGGAATCTGAAATGGGCAGACCAGTACCAGGCGCTCATCATTCCATGGACCGCCAGCGCCTTTAGCGTTTTCCTATTGCGTCAGTTCTTCCTATCGATTCCATCCGATCTGTATGACGCGGCGGTGATCGACGGCTGCAACAACCTGCGCTTTCTCTTATCGATCATTCTACCGCTGTCGCGCCCCGCGCTGATCACCAGCGGGCTATTCACTTTCCTCGCAAGCTGGAATTCGCTGATGTGGCCGCTCTTGGTGACGAATCGCCCAGAGATGCGACCGATCCAGGTTGGAATTGCGTCGTTCATTGGCGACGCGGGAACGCAGATCCAGCTCTTGCTCGCGGCAGTAACCATCAGCGTCATCCCGGTCATCATCCTTTATCTCATCCTGCAGCGTTGGTTCATCGAAGGGATTGCAACGGTAGGAATTCGTGGTTAGTCGGTAGTTTGGTGGTTGGGTCGTTAGAGGGTTGAAAGTTCGTCCGAACCACCAAACCCCCTAACGACCTAACCACCAAATCGAAGGAGGTGCTCCGCTCAGCAATTCTTCATCGTGTCAACAGTTCAGAGATTGAGAAAACCAATCGAAGAGGAGAAAAAGTTCGATGAAAAAATTTCTTGTGCTCGCACTAGTTCTCGCGCTCGCTCTGGTCTTCGCCGCGTGCGCGCCCGCGCCGACCCCAGCGCCTACTCCCGCGCCGCCTACCGCTGCACCGGCGCAACCAACCGCGGCGCCCGCGCAGCCGACAACTGCGCCGGCGCAACCCACCACAGCTCCCACTGCCGCGCCGACCACAGTGCCGACGGCTGCACCCGCCCAGGCGGTCGCGCTTCAATTCTGGACCGCGCAAAGTGGACCGCAGGACACCGCCCTCAAGAAGTTAGCGGCGCAATTCCAGCAACAATATCCCAATATCACAGTCACGCCGACGTTTCAGGGCAACTACAGCGACCTGTACAAGAAGGTCACTGCCGCGATCGCCGCAGGCAGCCCGCCTGACCTTGCGATTGCTTATCAGAACGATGTTGCCAACTACATCAAGTCCGGCGCAGTCATTCCACTGGATGACTTGATGAACGATCCGAAGATCGGTTTCACCGCGGATGACATGAAAGATATCTTCCCGTCGTTCATCGACAAGTATCCCGAATTTGGCAACAAGGTGTACAGTCTCGCGTTCATGCGTTCGATGCAAGTCATGTACTACAACGCAGACATGCTCAACAGCATCGGCATGACCCAACCGCCAGCCACTTGGAACGACCTTCTGAAAGCCTGCGCGGCATTGGTCAAAGGGGATGTAGTTTGCTACGAAATGCCGGGCGGCGGCGACGCGTCCACGTTTGCCAGTTGGGTCTTTAGCAACGGCGGCAACATGATCAGTGCCGATGGCAAGACTGTCGCGTTCGATCAACAACCCGGCATCGACACGATGACATTCCTGGGCAATCTATTCACCAACAAGTACGCCATCGTCCAAGCCAAGGCATACCAGGACCAGACCGATTTCTCGCTCGGCAAAGTTGTCTTCACGTTCGGCTCAACCGCCGGTTTGCCGTACTACGCCACGGCAATCAAGCAGGCGGGCAAAGTGCAGAACTGGGGCATTGCGCCCGGACCGCACACCACCCCCAATCCAGTCGTCGACATCTACGGTCCCAGCGTAACGGTCTTCAAGACGACGACGGCAAAACAGCAAGCTGCGTTCCTGTTCCTCAAGTTCTTGATGAGCAAGGACGCGAATGCTCAGTGGGTCCAGGCGACTTCGTACTTCCCGGCGCGCGCCTCGACGAAAGACGCGCTGACGGATTTCATCAAGGCGAATCCGCTCTACGGCAATGCGTATGGTTGGCTGCAGTACGGTCGCGGCGAACCAACCCAAGCGGCGTGGAATCCCATCCGCAACTTTATCGGCGATGCGATGGTCACGGTCGCCAACGGCAAAGCAACGCCGACGGACGCGCTCAAGCAAGCAGCACAGAAAGCGAACGCCGCGCTGGCAGGACAGTAGCCAGTATTCAGTGGTTAGTGGTCAGTAGGTAGAAAAAAGACATCGGACTTGTTACCAAGCCCGGTGTCTTTATTTTTCTGTCCACTACCCACTATTCACCGCTCTAATGATGCGCCATCAAATAAATCGCGCGACCGTAGGCGAGCAGAACGAGCGTGATCAGCGTCAGGTCGCGCAGGTGCACATACGCGTCGCGCGCGATCGCCCAGTCGAACGCGACAAAGTAGAGGATGAGCACGAGGAGCAGCACCGTCACCAGCAGCAGGACCGCCGCGAGTTGATTGGAGTTGTACTGCTTGGTCGCCTGCAAGTAGACGACGTGAGACGCGATCACTCCGCCAAATCCGTGAAACAAAAAGATCGCCACGAGCGAGTAGACGTACAGTTCCTCGACCAGCGCGACATTCTCGCGTCCGACGATCAGCCAGGTCGCGACGTTCGCCGCCAGCACGATGATCGCTGCGGCGACGCCGCGCGTCATCAGTTTCGATAAGACCGCCGGCGCGATGTCCGCGTGAGTGTAGCGCGCAAATTGCGGCGGCGCGAGAAATGAAATCGCGAAGGCGATCAGCGCCAGCGCGCCGACCGCCAGCGCGAGCGTCGGCGACTGGGTATGCGCGAGCGCGGTCTGCGCGTACAGCGCGCCAAAACCCAGCGAGGCGATGAGTGCGTAGAGTTCCACCAGTTCCCTCTCAATCGCGCAAACAAAAACGCCCGCCCGGGCAATCGCTGCCGGGGCGGGCGATGATTTTCTTTTACCGCGCCGCCGCGCCATCCTTGATCGTCGGCACGATTTCGACGATCAACTTTTGGAAATGGCTGTCCGGCGGATAATTCGGGTTCGTCGCATAAACCAGTTCGACGATCTGCGCGGTGATGGCAAGCGACTGCGTTTCCAGTTTGATCGTTTTGCCTTTTTCCGCGAGGATCGCTTCGCCCTTGGTCGCGAGTTTGGTGCGCAGCGTCTGATCGTTGAACGCGTAATCGCTCATCAGAATCTGGGTCACCGTGCGAACGTCGGCTTTATCGAAAAGCCAGAGGTCGAACGCGGTCACCTTGTCCGGCTTGCCCTCGCCAATCGTCTCCGAGATGCCCATGCCGCACTCGCCTAGGAATTCGCCGCGCGGCGTCTCCAGACTGTACGACGTATCGTAATTGTCGTTGCCGAGCGTGTACTGCGGGACGAAATGCCCCAAGCCGCCCGGCGCGGTCGTCGCCGCCGGCGCGGGCGTCACGCGCTCCGCCCATTGCGGCGTCTCGCCGGGCGCGGCAGCCGTCGTCGTCGCCGCGGCACGCGGCGCGCCGCGGTTTTGCATACTCGGTAGAATGCGGAGGAAGAAAATGAGCGCGGCGGCAACCACGAGGACGAAGACGATCAAGATCAAGATGATCGGAACGAGCAGCGCGCCCAAGCCGCCGGACGAAGTCGCCGTTGGAGTCGTCTGCGGCGGCGGTGTTACGCCGGGCGCCGGCGTTGCGCCGGAAACTGGCGTCGCACTGGGAGCGCCGGAAACACTGACGCCCATCGCCTGCGCGAGCGCGGCTAATCGCTGGGCTTCGATCTGCCGGTTACCCGTCATCGCCTGACTGATGAGCGTTGGGAAAATCTGCTGCAGGTCCGACTTGGAGAGACTGGACAGACGGCGGGTTGCCAGCCCGAGGTCGTTGTTCAGATAGTACGAGTCAGCCACTGCGGCGACATCGTCCGAAGACGCCTTGAAGCTAACGGTCTCCCAGCCAATGACCAAACCCACGACCAGCCCGACGACGAAAACGATCAAGGCGATCAGGGGACCTAACCAGATACGGCGCTGTAAGAGTTCGATGATTTTTTGCATCATGCCTCCCGATTCGGCAAGAATCGTCTGGCTTGCATACATGTCCTTGCGCGATTATGTAACTATTCTATCACAAATCGCGCGGGCATACAAGCGGGAATTTTATCGCGCGCTAAATCTTGACGAACGGTTCCTTGCTCGCCTGGCTCAGCACCTCGACGCCATGCTCCTGGATGACCACCAAATCTTCGAGGCGGACGCCGCCCCAGCCCGGCAGGTAAATCCCCGGCTCGATGGTGAGCGTCATATTGGGCTGGTACACGTCCTTGCTCAACCTACCCGCGCGCGGACCCTCATGCACTGCCAGCCCAACGCCGTGCCCCAGCCCATGCCCAAAGTGATTGCCGTAGCCGGCTTTTTCGATTACGCTGCGCGCGAAGGCATCGGCGCGCTTGCCCTTGACGCCGGCTTTGATCTTCTTCTCCGCCGCGCGCTGCGCCTTGAGCACCGTGTCGTACACCTTCTTGAATTGATCGTCCGCCGGTTGACCGAGGCAGACCGTGCGCGTCAAGTCGGAATGATAATAATCGACGCGCGCGCCAATGTCCACGACGATTGGATCGCCGCGCTGGAACTTGCGGTCGCCCGGAATCGCGTGCGGCAGCGCGCTGTTCGGTCCGCCGGCGACGATGAGGTCGAACGCGATCTTGTCCGCGCCGTGCCGGCGCATATATTCTTCGATCACCCACGCGCCTTCCTTCTCGGTCATTCCCGGCTTGACCACCGCGACGAAATGCGCGAACGCCGCGTCGGTCAACTCCACCGCGCGTCGGATCGCCGCGAGTTCGTCCGCGTCCTTGACCACGCGCAGCCCCTCCACCAGCCCGCCGACGGGTTTCAGCTTAAAGCCGGCTTTACGCGCCGCCTTGGTCCACTCCTTGAGCGTCGCGACGGTGATGTGAGTCGGTTCAAAGCCGACGACCTTGGCGTGGGTCGCCGCGCCAAACTCGCCGAACGCCTTGGTGCGGTCGTAGCCGGCTTCAAACAGTTTGAAATCTTTGGCGCGCTGTTTGACATCCTCGTAATAGCGCGAATCGGTGGACACCCACGCCTCGCCGGCAGAAATCAGCAGGGTCGCTTCCAGATAATCCGAGTCGCCGCCGGTAAACCCCGAAATATATCGCTGGTTCTGCGGCTGTGTGACGAGCAGCGCGTCCAGGTTTTGCTCCGCCATTTTGGCGCGCAAGTTCTCGAGACGTTTATTCATTGTTGACTCCCAAGTTGTAGTGCGCCCATTATACCCTCTTTTGCGCGGCGCGGCAAGATGTTGCGCGACACGCCGGGCTATGCTAGAATGCGCCCAATGATTCGACAGATTTGCGCGCGCCGGAAACACTGGCTCGTATCGATTACGGTTTTTTGCGCTGCGCTCACCGCAACCGCTTGCGCCGCGATGCCGATTCCGACGATCACGCCGCTTCCGCCAACGCCGCCGCCGATCATGACGCCGAACGTCGTGATCCAAGCCAACCCCACCGCCCCCCCCGCCGCCAACCCCCCCCACCCACCGGCCGGA
>VFSW01007911.1_pt1 | contig 15362 bp, 12 predicted proteins | sample 5358111 | NCBI WGS metagenome assembly VFSW01 (sample SAMN11554181, study PRJNA540505) | mine drainage metagenome | isolation source: sediment from site ElyBrook_90M | place: USA: Ely Copper Mine, Vershire, VT | collected 2017
CCCCGTTCCCCACCACCCCCCTACCCCTGCCGCGTCCCCACCGCGCGTCAAATCCCCCCGGCCCCAAAAAACCCCCCGCCCCCCCTATCCCGCGGGGGCGCGGGGCAACCATTGATTAGACATGGTCTAACTATGCCGGAGAAATCACCACGAATCGTCGTGGCTCTTCCCCCTCGGAACGAGTGGTCACATCGTCACGCCCGGAAAGCGAGTCGTGCACAGCTTTACGGTCTGCGGGTGACATCGGCTCGAGAGCTCTCTCTTCACCCGTTTCTAGAACCTCAACCGCTACTTGAGATGCGAAACGGGCTAGAGCAGCCACCCGGCGCTCACGGTACTTCGCAACATCAACCAGGATACGATCCGTGCGACCTTCAGACTTCGACTGAACAAAGGTCCGGGTGATCTCTTGGAGCGCCTGAAGGGTAACGCCGCGTGGTCCAACCAGAATTCCCAACTGATTGGGCGGGGTAGCGTCGAGCGAGATTTCTACAGTCTCCTCGTCAAGAATATTGACGTTAGACGTAGCCTCAATGCCTAGAGATTCGACGAATCCGTCAAGAAACTTCCTGGCGATTTCTCCCTGTTCCGCTAGGGGAATACCGTCTGACATTTTCTGCTCCTTCGATTCACTCTTCACCGTAGATCCCACCGAGGAGTGAGAGTCCTTGTTCTTATTAGACCGTTCCTTTTTCCCAGAGCTCTTCGCTTGAGTGACGGGAACCTGAACTTCTGATTCGTCCGAGTGGGTTTTCTCTTCGTTCTTGGCTACCGACTTCTTCGGATCCTTAGACTTCCCACTGCTCTTAGACTTTCCGCTCGGCCGATCTTTTTCAGCCGAACCTTCGCGGGACCCCGAACGACGAGACCGCTTTGGTCGTGGTGAGGCCGGGCGAACTCGGGCCCGCACTCGGGCTTCACCCCGTACCCGGCCAAAAAGACCCGTCTTAGGCTCTTCAAGCACTTCTACTTCAGCATCATCACGATGGACGCCTAAGTGGGCCAATGCGCGATCAGTGGCCTCCTCCACCGACTTTCCGGTGGTCTCTACCCAATCCATCCTCAACGATCCTTTCTTCTGCGCTTATTCAATGAGCGATTATTTGGCCCTTTTGGCCTACTGCTATCACCAGCGCTCGACGGACCCTGCGCCGGATTCGAAGGTGCCTCGGTGGCCGGCAAGGCCTTTTCCGTGGATTTCGTCCCGTTCTTTCGTGGATCGGTCACTCCAGCGCGAAACATCACGTCTTGCGTGAGAATGCGAATACCCGTTGAAATAATCATGTAGAGAACCACGGCTGCAGGAATCACGATGTAGAAGTAGGCGAACGCGATAGGCATAATTCTCTGCAGGGTCTGCTGCTGGGCTGGTACGGGTTGACCGGCTTTGCGGCTGCGATTGTTCAACTGCGCCATCTGGAAGTACTGGAGTGCCACGGCCGCGGCGACGAAGAGAATGAAGGGGAGTTGGGCCCAAAACGAACTATGGGGGGAGAAGACCTTAAGGTTCAAGTCCATTCCGAAGGCTTTGATCTGCCCGTGCGAAGCCACCAAGTCTCGATACATTCGAGACGACTGCGGAATGTAGCGGGGCCGGGCTATGAGGACTTTATTGACAACAACGCTGTTGGCCAGCCCTTTGATAACCCCGTACAAAATGGCGAGGAATGGGGCTTGGAGGAGAACGGGTAGGCATCCGCCCACTGGGTTTGCACCGGCGTCCCGGTACAACTTCATCAACTCCTCGTTCAAGAGTTGGCGATTCTCGGGACCCTTGTACTTCTGCTGAAGCTTCTTGATTTCGGGCTGAAGTCGCTGCATCGCCACCATCGACTTGGTGGATTTCACAGTGAAGGGGGTCAGCAGACCCATAATGATGATGGTGAGAACCGCAATTGCAAAGGCGTAGTTCGGAACCACGCCATAAATTGCCGCCAACAACCACCCAATAGCCTTAAAAAGCGGTTGGAACAAGGTCCCGATTGCGTGGATCAGGGAACTCATGGTGTAGTCATCTCGCCTTTCTTGGCCTCTGGAACTAGGTCAATACCGTGAGGACCGAGTGGTCGACACTTTAAAACTCGCCGGGTCGCCAGTAGGGACCCACGCGCCACCCCGTGAATCTGGACAGCTTCAACGGCGTACATCGAACAAGAGGGATAGAAGCGACACGGCGACATTCGTCCTCGCGTCAACCACTGGTAGGCCCTAATGAGACCCACCGCGGCGCGGGTAGGAAGAGGGAGACTTTGATTCGAGGCGTTGAAGGGCGCGGAGAAGGTGGGTTCGGAGTTCGTCATAAGAGAGACCCTTTGTTTCCACACCACATCTAATCAGGTACTTTCCTGGTTGTATCGACTTTGCCGATTCGTCCAACACGCTACGGAGTCTCCGCCGGATCTTGTTTCGGACTACCGCCCCACCCACCCGTTTAGAGATAGCGTACGCTCCTCGAATCCCGTCTTCTGAGGGCACGAATACCACCCGAAGAGGGCCAGAGGACGCTTTCCACGGAGAACGACCGAATTCAGCGAACTCTTGTCGAGAGCTCACCCGCCCCGGCATGCCTCACCTACACCGTCAGGCTGTGACGTCCCTTTTGACGGCGCGCCTTTAGAACCGCTCGACCCGCCCTGGTACGCATCCGCGCTCGAAAACCGTGGGTCTTCGCGCGCTTGCGCTGATTTGGTTGATACGTGCGCTTCACAACATCCTCTTCTCGTTCAACGTGCCCGTCAATTCCACCGCGGTACCCTCCTGGAGGGTCGCTGAGGAACAGTCGAAATAGTCTACTCCACGAGAATGAACAACCATTTGCGCTGGCGCTGAATAGGTGTATTCTTGCAGTCCCACCGGGCCGAAACCGGACACCAATGAGGTGTCCCTCCTGTGGATAATCTCTCGTTAGGGCTGTGGAGGAATCCGATGCAGGGTGTTGAGGAGGTGTGGAGCGCGCTTCAGAATTCCCTGAAAAATAAGAGCACGGAGGCCATGTGGCAGGCCGGCTTGGGTCAGATTCGTCTTGTGGATATCTCCGACAACAACTTGGTGATATCTGTACCAAACCAGATTCAATTTCTACGGGTTCAGCAGCGCTATCTCCCCATGATCATGGAGGAGGCTCAGGCTGTCACTGGGTCTCCGGTCACCGTATCGCTCACCATTGACTCCTCTCCTTTGGGCCCAGACCCTTCTCATATGGTTCCGCCAACACCAGAACCGATAGTCCCCGAGACACCTCGACTCGCAGTATCTGATCGAGCACTTCGCCTCGACCCCCGGATGACGTTCGACAGTTTCGTCATCGGTAACTCCAATCGCTTCGCTCACTCGGCCGCCGTATCGGTGGCGGAACAACCGGGGCGGGCTTACAACCCACTGATGGTGTACGGCAACTCCGGACTCGGTAAGACCCACCTCTTACACGCAATTGGAAACTACGTCCAGGAGAACTACCCCAACAAAAAGGTTCTCTACGTGTCCACGGAAACTTTCCTGAATGATTTCATCCGCGCGATTCAAACTCGAACCCAGATGGCACTTCATGATCGATATCGAGAGGTTGATGTTCTACTGATCGACGACATCCAGTTCATGGAGCAACGGGGCGAAACCTTCCATGAGGAGATTTTTCACACCTATAACACCCTGCACAGTGAGGGAAAGCAGATAGTTCTCACCTCTGATCGATCGCCTCGCGATCTCTCCGGTTTGCAAGATCGCTTTCGGAGTCGTTTGTTGCAGGGTTTAGTGACTGAGGTTGATCAACCAGACCTTGAGACTCGAATCGCCATCCTTCGATCAAAGGCGGAAACCGAGCGCATCACCTTGCCGAATGATGTGGTCGAGTGGATAGCTCACCGGGTTCGCAACAACATTCGAGAACTCGAAGGTTCCATCACCATGCTGCGAGCCCACGCCAATCTTCACCAGGTTCCGATCTCTCTAGAACTAGCTCAACGACACCTATCTAACTTGGGACACGAACACGTTGTGTTGCGACCCGAAACCATTGTGGAAGCCGTGGCGGCGTACTACGGACTTCGCACTGAGGATGTTCTAGGTTCAAAGCGACTGCGACCATTTGTTCACGCCCGTCACGTAGCGATGTACCTCATTCGAGAGATGCTCGACAACTACTCGTACCCGATGATCGCGAAGATCTTCGATGGTCGTAACCACACCACAGTCATTTCAGCGGTTGACAAAATCAAAGATCAGATCACGGTCAACGGAACGGTGCTCGCCGAAATCAACGCGATTAAAGAAAGGTTGGAGAACAACTAGGGAAAACTGTGTGTGAATCATGGGGGAAGACTGTTAAAAGTCCGACGGAAAATAGCCGCCAACCCACATGAATTACGAGTTTAAACACGAGAGTTGAGAGTATTAGACACAACTCTGTGGGAATCCACCCATAATAAAAATAGAGTTTGACCTGGTTTTATAAGGTTTTTTCCACAAAACCACAGACCTACTACTACACAAACTTACTTCTATATATCTCCACACCGTAACCTCAGTAGACAAAGAAAGGCCGTTATGAAATTCAGATCCGAGCGGGACCTTCTTGTAGAAGCACTCAGCGCCGCGAGCCGAGTCGTGGCGTCGCGATCCGTAGGAGCCACTTCCGGAGTGTTGTTATCCCTCACCGGTAACCGCCTCACGGTGACGGGGACTGATCTCGACATCACCGTTCGGACAACAGTGGATGTCATTGGGATAACGGATGGTTCTACCGTCGTCCCGGCCCGCCTCCTGGTGGACGCGGTGAGATCCTTGGAAGCAGGAGCTGTCACTGTTGAAAGCGACGAGGATCACGTCGTTGTTTCTCTCGGGCGGGCTCGGTTCTCGCTTCGTACCTATGCAGTGGTGGATTACCCGAAGTTGCCCCCGGTCACCGGAGTTGCGCTCTCTGTTACCGCCCTCGAAATGATTCAGGGTTTGAATCAAGTAGTGAGAGCGGCGGCGACCGATGACGCCCGCCCACTGCTTACCGGTGTTCTCTTTACTCACGACAACAACAACCTGCGACTCATCGCAACCGACTCCTATCGATTGGCCGTGAGGGATGTTGTGGGAGTCAGCGAAGTAGCGAGTAACCACGACCTTCTCGTACCAGCTCGAGCATTGAACGAACTCCAGCGAGCAGCCGGGTCATTGCCGAGTGACGCCGAAATTGGAGTGACCGTAACGGACGCGGAAATCGCTTTTGTAGTAGGTAAAACGACCATCTCGTCTCGCCTCATTGATGGGAACTACCCATCAGTTCTCCAACTAATCCCCGCTAGCTACCCGAACCATCTACGGATTGCTAAGGACACCTTCCTCACCTCGCTGCGTCGGGCCAAGCTTCTAGCCAAAGATTCGACTTCGTCGGTGCGACTGACAATGACTGAGAAATCCGTGGAGATTCGCACCCAGAGTGTCGACACCGGGGATATCGAAGACAACGTGGACGCAGATTACGACGGTGACGAACTGACCATTGCCTTCAACCCCACGTTTTTGATTGACGGGATTGAAGCAGTACCGGGTGACGAGATCCTTCTAGAGATGTCCGACAACGTTCGACCCGCCATGGTTCGAGCACTCGACGACAGCCAGTTTCGTTACTTGTTGATGCCCGTGCGTGTCCAGTAGGTCTCGGTATGGGTCTCAGAGAGATAACTCTGAGTAATTTTCGGTGTTTCGACCATACGGTGCTCATCCCGGATCCCGACGCGGTCACGGTGCTTTTGTCACCTAATGGGTCGGGAAAGACCTCGGTTCTAGAAGCGGTTCACCTACTCTCCACCGGACAGTCCTTTCGAACGTCGTCAGCCGGCGACATCATTCGAACTGGGGTCGATTCAGGGGATGCCCACGCCGTAGTCACTCACGGAACCCGGCGTTTTCAGATCGATCTCGTCATCCGACGGGGGGCGAGATCGGTCACAAAACACATGTTGGTGAACGGGAATCGGCCAGCGTCGAGGGCGGTACTCGCAGAGTCCCTCCCCCTCACAGTTTTTACCCCTGAGGGCGTTGATGTGATTCGACACGGGCCCGATCAACGCCGTCAACTTCTGGACATTCTTGCGACCGATAGTCAGCCCTCGGATGCCCCAGTCTTTGAGCGCTTCGCTCGTGTGGTGAGTCAGCGCAACTCTCTCCTGCGATCATTTCGTGGGGAGGCTCCTTCACTAGTTCGCCGTCGAGAATTGGAGGTGTGGGATCTTGAATTTGTGGAGAGTTCAGAGCGAGTACGAGAGGTACGAGAATCACTGCTCACCCGACTGACACCACGTCTAGTCGAGATGTATACCCGGATGGCGGGGGTTTCAACCACGATCTCTCTTGAGTATCTCCCGTCGTGGGAGACGGACCTGGCGGCGACACTCCGCGAGAAGTTGGTGGAAGATGTTCAGCGGGGCTACAGCACAGTTGGCCCCCATCGAGATGATTTTCGCGCGCTACTCGATGGTCGAGATGCTCGACGCCAAGCGTCTCAGGGCGAGCAGCGATCCCTCGCTCTCGCCCTTCGTTTATCGGCGCACCATCTCGTTGAAGAACGTGGTGTCCACCCCCTCGTACTCCTCGACGACGTCTTTTCGGAGTTGGACCCCGAACGGGCTACCCGCCTGGTGGGACTTCTCCCTCCCGGTCAAACCCTGGTCACCACGGCAGTTCCGCTCCCCGGGGCGTTCAGCGACGCTTTTGTTGTGGATGTAAGGAAAGCGTCATAAAAGTGGCACGACGCGATGGACCCGAGCCTCTCCACACAGCACTCTCGTCACTCGCCAAAAGAGTCCGACGGGTGGACCTCTCTCAACTAGAGAACATTCGGAGCCTTTGGGCGGAAGTCGTAGATCCAGCGCTCGCGGTCCGTTGTATTCCAGTCCTTCTCAAGGGTGACACTCTCGTTATCGAAGTCCCGAGTGGCGTGTACGCCCAGCGACTCCGAGAGGATACGGAGATAATTCTGGCGGAGTTTTCTCGTCGGGGGGTCGCGAGCGTTATGAATATTTCTCCGATAGTGCGCGAGTCGCCAACCACCTAAGAGACCCCGTCTGATACACCCCGTCCGGTAGACTGGGACGACGTGGCAGCCACCTCCTACTGGGAGGGTTCGGCTCACATCTGGGCGTGAAAGGAATACTCCGTGGCTGAGAAGTCCAAGGGGTCGGCGAGCTACGGAGCTCGCGACATCACTGTTTTAGAGGGATTGGAACCCGTTCGGGTTCGCCCCGGAATGTACATCGGCTCGACTGGACCGGCGGGTCTGCACCACTTGATCTGGGAAATCGTTGACAACGCGGTTGATGAAGCCATGGCGGGTTATTGCACCCGGATCGACGTGACACTGTTGGCCGACGGAAGCTGTCGGGTTGTTGACGACGGGCGAGGAATCCCGGTCGATGAGCACCCCCAGTATCCCGGAAAATCTGCCGCGGAAGTTGTGTACACCGTTCTACACGCCGGCGGAAAGTTCGGTGGTGAGGGATACAAAGTTTCGGGTGGTCTTCACGGAGTTGGGGCGTCGGTGGTTAACGCCCTTTCAACCCACTTAGTAGTAGAGGTCGACCGGGGAGAGCAACGTCACCACCTCGAGTTCGCCGACGGGGGTAAGCCCCAGGGGCCTATGAAGATTATTGGTTCATCACCTCGAGGTCGAACCGGAACTACGGTTACCTTCAGCCCGGATCCGCGAATCTTTGAGGACACCGACTTTCGGGCACAGACGGTCCTCGAGCGACTTCAAATCATGGCTTTTCTCAATCGTGGGCTCGAAATTCAATTCGAGGATCAGCGGCCCGGACGGGAACTGAAAGAGACCTTCAAGTACAACGGCGGGGTCGTCGACTACGTTCGACACCTCAACAACTCCAAAGAGTCCCTCTTTCGCAAGGTGGGTTTCCTCGAACAGTCAGAAGAAACCCAAGAAGTGGAAGTCGCCTTTCAGTGGAATACGGGCTACTACGAGAGCATCCACTCCTTCGCTAACGGAATTTCGACCATTGAGGGCGGAATGCACGAAGAAGGGTTCCGCAAGGCACTCACGAACGTGCTAAATCGGTACGCCCGAAAGCGCAACCTCCTCAAAGAAAAAGAGGACAATCTGCTCGGAGAAGACATCCGTGAAGGTTTGACCGCCATCGTGTCTGTTCGTCTGTCCGAACCTCAGTTCGAGGGTCAAACGAAGGGCAAACTCGGTAACGTGTCGATTCGCTCTCTCGTGGAACGTGCGACCAACGAGAAGTTGGCGGAGTGGCTAGAAGAGAACCCTCGCGAGGGGGGTCAAATTGTCGCGAAAGCTATCCAGGCCTCGCGCGCGCGTTTGGCGGCCAGACAAGCGCGAGATCTGACTCGTCGCAAGAGTGCCCTTGACGGAGCGGGGTTGCCCGGCAAACTGGTGGACTGTTCTTCTCGTGACCCTCGAGAGTGTGAACTATTCATTGTCGAAGGAAACTCCGCCGGCGGATCAGCGAAGGATGCTCGAAACCCCAAATACCAAGCCATTCTGCCGATTCGTGGAAAAATCCTTAACGTAGAGAAGGCTCGATCCGACAAAATTCTGAAGAACACCGAAATCCAAGCTCTGGTGTCGGCCATCGGGGCCGGTGTTGAAGCGGACTTTGATGTCAGCAAGATTCGTTACGACAAAATCATCCTCCTGGCGGACGCCGACGTAGACGGAAGTCACATCCGAACCTTGCTCCTCACATTCTTCTTTCGTCAGATGACAGACCTCGTGACTAACGGCCATGTGTACGTCGCCCAACCGCCGCTGTACTCGACCTTGGTGGGCAAGGAAAAAACCTACCTTCGTGATGATTCCGCAAAAGACGCGTTTCTCAAAGACCACCCTCAACACAAGAACGACTTCCAACGCCTGAAGGGTCTCGGAGAGATGGACTTCGACGAGTTGCGCGATACCACCATGGAGTCAACGAAGCGTGCCCTTCTACAAATTACGGTGGAGCAGGCCGCGTTGGCCGACGAGGTGTGTTCCATTTTGATGGGCGACGATGTACCCCAACGTCGTCACTTCATTCAGACGAACGCTAAAGACGTTCGATTCCTGGACATCTAAGAAGAGAACATGGCAAAAAAAGACACCACTACTACCGGCGACGACGACGCGGTCCTTGGTTACGTTGAACCAATAGAGATCAACCTGGAGATGGAACGATCGTTCCTCGAGTACTCCATGTCCGTCATCGTGTCGCGGGCCCTCCCGGATGTTCGAGACGGACTCAAGCCAGTTCACCGCCGTATTCTCTACGCGATGTTCGACCAGGGACTACGTCCCGATCGACCCCACATCAAGTGTGCCAAGGTGGTGGGAGAGGTCATGGGGACCTACCATCCCCACGGAGACAGCGCAATCTACGACGCCCTCGTGCGAATGGTGCAAGAGTTCGCAATGCGCCACCCCCTGGTAAGCGGACACGGAAATTTCGGTGGAACCGGTCCGGACGAAGGTGCTGCCGCCATGCGATACACGGAGTGCCGCCTCGCACCACTGGCGCTTGAAATGCTGGACTCGATTGACGAAGAAACGGTCAATTTCGAACCCAACTACGACAACTCCACAGTCCAACCAACTGTGTTGCCAGCCCGATTCCCCAACCTATTGGTGAACGGTAGTCAGGGGATTGCCGTGGGAATGGCTACCAAGATCCCCCCTCACAACCTGGGTGAAACAATCGACGCCACCCTCCATCTTTTGAGGAACCCCGAAGCGACGGTTGATGATCTCTTGACTTTCATCAAGGGACCCGACTTTCCGACCGGTGCGCAGATTCTCGGACGTCAAGGAATCCTCGACGCGGCGAGAACGGGTCGAGGGTCCATCAAGATGCGTGCGGTGGCGGAGATCGAAGAGGTTCACGGTGTCCACCGAATCGTGGTGACCGAGTTCCCCTACGAAGTATCGGTGGAGTCCATCGAACAGAAGATTGACGATCTAGTAAAGGTCGGAGACTTGGATGGTATCGCCGAGGTGCAAAACGACACCGCAGCGCGCCAGCCCCGCATGGTGATTCGTCTCAAGAGAGACGCCAACGCCAACGTGGTGTTGAACAAGCTCTACAAAAACACAGCGCTCCAGACAACCTTTTCCGTCAACACCCTCGCGCTCGTTGACGGGGTTCCACGCACCCTTAATCTTCGTCAGGTTCTCAGTCACTACATCGACCACCAGATTGAAGTCGTGACTCGGCGATCTCAGTTCCGTTTACGCAAGGCGCAGGCCCGAGCACACATCGTCGAAGGACTCCTTCGCGCCATTGACATGCTGGACCAAGTCATTGCGACGATTCGGGGTTCAGATGATCGTTCCGCGGCTCGAAGTTCCCTGATGACGAGCCCGTTCGACTTCTCTGAAGAGCAGGCCAATCACATTTTGGACATGACCCTTGGGCGCTTGACCCGTTTGGGGCGTTCTGAGCTAGACGACGAGATGCTGAAGCTCCGGGTCACCATTGCTGACCTTGAGGAGATTCTTGGAAGTGATGTGCGACTGCGTGACGTCATCGCGTCGGAGATCACCGCCGTTCGTGATAGTTACGCAACACCGAGGCTTACCGCGATTGTGAATGACCCGGGTGAACTTGGCATGGAGGATCTCATCGATGACGAAGAGATCGTAGTTACCATGACTCGAGCGGGTTACATCAAGTCAGTGGCCGCGGACGCCTTTAGAACCCAGGCTCGGGGTGGTCGTGGAGTTCAGGGTGCGAAGTTGAAGGACGAAGACTTCGTCGACCAGGTTATTCACACGACGACTCACGCGACTATTTTGCTGTTCTCGAATCGAGGACGAGTCTTTCGCCTGCGGGGTCACGAGATTCCGATGAAGGAGCGAACAGCAAAGGGCACGGCGGTGGTGAACCTTCTCAACCTCCAGCCCAACGAATCGATCCAAGCGATTATCGATACGCAGGACTTCCCGAGTGACAAGTACCTCGTGTTCCTCACCGCATCAGGAACGGTCAAGAAGACAGCGTTTTCGGAGTACGACAAGTCGCGCCGCGAGGGTTGGATTGCCATCAAGTTGCGCGACGGAGACGAGGTGGTTCGCGTGGTGGCCACGGCGGGCGAAGATGACCTCATTGTCGTCTCGTCGGCGGGTATGTCTATCCGTTTCACGGAGTCCGAAGTCCGAGAGATGGGTCGGGACGCTACGGGAGTACGCGGAATCAAACTTCGTGACGACGATCACGCCATCTCGCTCGATGTCGTTCGTGACGACGCCGACCTCCTTCTGGTCACCGACAATGGTTACGGGAAACGAGTAAAGACGGAACGCTTTAACCGCCAGGGCCGAGGTGGTCAAGGAGTTCGCGCCATCAAATTAACGGCGGCTCGAGGTCGGGTGGTCGCAGCCTTTATGGTTCGCCTTGATGACGAGATTCTCCTCGCGTCGAGTGGGGGCGTGTTAATTCGCACGGTCGTGCGTGAAATTTCCTCACAGGGGCGTGACGCAACGGGCGTGCGGGTGATGAACCTCGACGACGGTCACCAGTTAGCGACGGCCGCGGTGGTGTCGGGGGACTAGTCCTCCGGGAGGGCGTAGACCTGTTCGATTGCGCTGAGCAGTGCGGGTACTCCTTGAGCACCCGAGAGCACGTAACGATCATTAAAGACGAAGGCTGGGACTCCTCGAATGCCGAGGGTACGAGCACGTTCCTCATCGGTTCGTACTTGTTCAGCCCCCGCCACGGGGTCCCGGAGTCGATCTGGTTGAATGAGTTGCATCTCCCGAGCGATCTCGACCAGTGTGTCGAGATCCGAGACGAGGGCCCCCTCGACGAAATAGGCCTGGTGTAACCGTTGGGTGGCTTCGATTTCTCGTCCTGACTCACGGGCGAGTTCGATGAGTCGGTGGGCGTCGAACGTATTGGTGGGACGAGCGTCGTCGATGTTCCAAGGTAGACCCAGTTCCTTGGCGGAATGACCGAGTCGTTGATGATTCTGGTCTACCTGTTCGAGGGGGAGCCCGTATTTGGACGCGACCAGATCTCGGGCACTCAGTTTTCCGTCTCGACCAGTAGTGGAATCCAGTTCGAAGGCGCGTGGGATCACCGTCACCTGATCGGAGTGGGCAAATTGCTGGAGCGCCGCCTCTAGTTGAGCGTGACCTAGGTAGCAGTAGGGACAGATGACATCACTCCATACTTCGATTAGCACACCCACTCCTCGCGTGCACGGACCGCCAAAAAAGGGCACAATAGTCCGGTGACCGCACGTGACCTTAGCGTGAGTGATGCCATTGCTCTCATTCGACCCGTTGACACCCTGGGTCTCGGACTGGTGACCGGAACCCCGCGGACCCTTCTCGAGGCGATGTCGAAAAGAGATGATTGGGTTGACCTCACGGTCTCGGGGGGCCTGATTCTCGGGAATTACGATCTCTTTCGGCATCCCGGGGTTCACTATCGAGCCACTTTTTACGGAGCGGGGGAGCGCCTCTACCGGGACCAGGGCACGGATATTCAGTTCATACCCTCCTTTTTTCGCCACTACGGACTGCTGTGCCGGGACATCAACGCCCGGGTCATGATGATGCAGGCCTCGATGCCCGACGCCTCGGGAGAGGTCTCGCTTTCTCTCTACAGTGGGGCCCACTTAGAGGAGTGTCGACGGGCCGGTCGGGACCCGCACCGCCTTCTTATTCTCGAGTGCTCCCCCCATTTCCCGCGGACAAGGGCTCTCGAGGGGCACCCTCACACGTTGCACCTCGACGAGGTCGACGTCATTGTGGTGACGGACGCTCGACCAACGGCGTTGGCCAAAGAAGAGGGGTCGGAGGCTGACCGACTTATTGCGCAACACTCTATGAACTTCATACCCGAGGGTGCGACACTCCAGACGGGCATCGGAGCGGTGCCAAATCTGGTGGCGCTCGCGCTTGCCGCTGGTTCAGGGGGTGATTACGGAGTGCACTCAGAGATGTTTACCGACGGGCTCCACCAGCTCTACGCCGCCGGAAAGATAACCAATAATCGGAAAAATATCCACCGTGGTTACTCTGTGACGACCTTCGCCCTGGGGAGTGCGGAGCTCTACGAGTTTCTCGACGAGAATGAGGGGGTGAGATTCGCCCCCGTTACGTACACCAACGATCCCGCAGTGATCGTTCAGAACCCCCAGATGGTATCTATTAATTCCGCTTTGGAGGTAGACCTCCAGGGACAGATCCTCGCGGAGGCTCTGGGAGTCCGCCAATTCTCTGGTACCGGTGGACACATGGACTTCATGGAAGGCACCAGCCTCTCCCGGGAGCACTGTTCCATCATCGCCCTCCAATCCACCGCGGTAGTGGGTGGTGCGCTCAAGAGTCGCATTGCGGCGGGCCTCGGTCCCCACAGTGTGGTGACGTCTCCTCGGCAGTTGGCCCAGGTCGTGGTGACTGAATTCGGTGCGGCCGACCTGCGGGGGCGTTCGGTAAGGGAGCGTGCCCACGCTCTCGCCGAGATTTCTCATCCAGAGTTTCGTGACGAATTGCGCGAGTCCGCGGAACTGCTCGGTCGCTAGCGTGATCGTCGCACGGGAATTAACTATTGAAATTGGCGACCGCCGATTGCTGAATCCGGTGTCCTTTACGGTGGGTACGGGTGAAAAGGTCGGACTCGTGGGTCGTAACGGGGCCGGTAAGTCCACGTTGCTAAACGTCGTGTTAGAGGAGCGGACCGAACACCTCCGCGTGGGTGGAAGTGTGGTCATCCACGGTCGAGTGGGTTACCTCCCCCAGACTCCCGTACCAGGGGGGCTCGGAGTCGAAGCGATTGGACTCAGTCACGTTCTCTCGGCGCGCGGAATCGACCGACTGGACCAGGAGATGAACGACGCTCGCCACGCTATGGCGGCATCGCCAACCACGGAGACCATCGAGGAGTTCACGCGTCTCGAAGAGGAGTTCCGTGACGCGGGTGGCTACGAGGCGGAGTCGGAAGTAGCCCGCCTTGCCGACGGACTGCAACTCGATCAGGATCTGTTACTCGAAGACCTGGACTCCCTCTCGGGGGGACAGCGCCGCCGGGTGGATCTCATGAGGGTTCTCTACGAAAACCCTGAGGTCATGGTGCTGGACGAGCCCACGAACCACCTCGACACGTCAGCAAAACGTTGGCTATTCGACGAACTCGCCAAGTTCTCCGGGACGGTTCTGGTTATCAGTCACGACCTCCCCCTCCTCGATCGAGCTATCGATAAGGTATTGGCCCTCCGCGAGGGTGTGCTGCGAGAGTATCGAGGGAACTACTCCAAGTTCCTTCAACTCGACGAGGCTCGCCGTCTACTCGAGGAGAAGACGGCGGCCCAGCAGGATCGAGAGATTTCTCGACTCAGTACGCTCGCCGACTCCATGCGTGCACAGACCGAGAAGCGGGCCCGACTGGCCAAGGTTCTGGACCGCCGGGTCGACAAACTGAGAGATGAAAGAGTCGAGGTGTCCCGTGGGGAGCGTTCCGTCAATTTTCGACTACCTAGTCCCCCGCGCAGTGGCTATGTACCACTGCGCGCCGAGGGGATCGCGGTCTCCTACGGAGAGTCCATGGTACTGCGGGACGCGCAGTTCATTACTCGCCGGGGCGATCGAATTGTCATCGTCGGTCGAAACGGAGCGGGTAAGTCCTCGTTACTGCGCTGTCTCGCCGCAGTGCAGACCCCCGACGCCGGGACGGTTCATCTCGGAACGAACGTCACGCTGGGCTATTTCGCCCAGGAACACGAGCAGTTGGACGCGTCGAAGACGGTTCTCGACCACTTGGCCGACTCCACCGTCGTGGGTGACGTTCAACGACGGGCCCTCCTCGGGGCGTTTGGATTGAAGGGTTCGGCGGCGCTCCAATCGCCGGCAACTCTCTCGGGCGGAGAACGCGCCAAATTGGCGCTCGCGATTCTCGCCGCGTCCAAAGCGAACGTTCTGCTCCTCGACGAGCCGACGAATAACCTCGATCCAGCCAGCGTTGAGGCACTCGGCCGCATGCTCGGCGAGTGGCAGGGGACCATCATCGCGGTCTCTCACGAGCGAGCGTTCATTGAGGCCCTCCACCCCACTCACGCGGTGTTGCTCCCGGAGGAGTACTTCGACCTCTGGCGTGACGAGTACATGGACTTGATTGAGCGGCGCTAAAAAGATTTCGTGGTCTGGATGAAGTCCCTGCATTTAGGGTGACGAGGGGGTGGATAATGGGGAATCGTCAGCGGATTTCGTACTTTCCTTTGGATGAGATGGACGACCAGGTGAGAGCGGTCGTGGAACGGTGCGCCCGAGAAGGGGTGCCTCGTCCGGAGTCTTCCGCGGTTCGAGCTCACTCGCTGGGGGCATTCTGGGCCTTCGAGGACGCCTGGCAGAAACTGTTTCGCTCCGG
>VFSW01007912.1_pt1 | contig 15362 bp, 20 predicted proteins | sample 5358111 | NCBI WGS metagenome assembly VFSW01 (sample SAMN11554181, study PRJNA540505) | mine drainage metagenome | isolation source: sediment from site ElyBrook_90M | place: USA: Ely Copper Mine, Vershire, VT | collected 2017
TCCGTGCCCTGCCGGGGAACGATCCCGGAGTGTGCCAGCCAGGGCTACCGAGTTGCCTAGTCGGTCATGACTCGCAACTCAACGTCGTTGTAGTTGTAGGTGTCCGCGCGGTTCCGCACGGTTCCGTAGTTGGCGATACCGAACCGGTCTCCGACCTTCGGAGCCCTGCCCTGTGCTGCCTTGTAGAACAGCCGGAGCACATACCGGCTGCCCGGAGCGAGCGGAGCCGACTTCTCAGACTCGGCACTCGTACCCTCTTCGAGCGTGAAAACGATCTGAGGAACCGCGCCGAATTCGTCGTGCAAGAATTCGGACACTTCCTCCACGGTCCCGATTGCGTAGTCTCCGGGAGTGTTGAGCCAGAACGGAACCGCACGCGGGCCGAACCGCTCAGCGACCTTGGCGAGCCGCGCGGCGCGCTCCTCTTCCGACAGAACCGGGCCGGTATTGCTTCCCTTGGGAATAGGCATTGCTTTCTCTTCCTTGCTGTGTCGTGCGTCTTGGTTGCTAGTTGGAGTAGGGCTCGGTTAGTGCGTCTTCCTGGCTGCCTCCCTCGCGTAGCTGCAAGCGGTTAAGAATGTTCGCGTACTTCCTTCGGTGGGCTCCGGTCGGCTCAGCCGTACCGCGTTCCCAAGTGCGAACGCTCTTCCGCGTGACTCCGAGCGCTTGGGCTAGCTCTTCCTGCGTTATGCCGAATCGCTGCCGTAGCCGTATGCGCTCAGCCGGAACCGGGAGAATCGAGATAGGCTCCCGGTTTTCTAGGCTTGTCATCACTTCCTCCTGTAGTCGATTGCGGAGCCTAGCTTGATTACCGTGCCCTGCCGGGGAACGATCCCGGAATGCTGCCAGCCAGGGCTAAGACGGTTACGAACCTTGCACATTCCATTCTGTAACCTCGTACGTTGCGCCATTGTCTGTGTCTACCGAGCCGGGATCGGCAGACTCTAGCGCTTCCGCGATTTTCTCTGTTAGTTCATCCCGGCTCGCGAATTTACCTTCCGTGCGTTCTAGCTCTGCTGTTACCGTGACAGTGATAAGCATTCTCGCGTTTCCTCTCCGCTCGCTTGATTACGTGCCCTGCCGGGGAACGATCCCGGAGTGTGCCAAGGCCAGGGCTAAAGCGATTCGGCTACATGCGCGCCGGATCTGTGATGATGGCAGAGTTACGAATTGTAGCAACATGCGCACCATTGCTGTCTCTTACAATCCAGTCTCCGCTACGGTCAAATGCGGCTTGAGTGATATACATGGCGAGTAGCGTTGTGTCGGAAGCGGTAAAAGTCTCCGAGCCGGTTGCCTTACGCGCGGTAAGATTCACTTACGATTTCTCTCTTTCTTTGCTCTCCGGTATCTCCCGGAGCTAGTGCGCGTGCCACGGTGCGAGCGTTACACAATCCCGTGTTTCGGATTGCCAACATGCGCGTTGTGCCAGTAGGTCTCAGACGTAGCGTGCTTTTGGTCCATCGTTGTGAATAGTGCTGCCGGGAATCTCAGCCTGTAGCATTTCGGCTTCTACTTTGTCCAGTCCGGTAGCTAGAACCACGTGCTTGACGCTTACTATGCTGTATCTGTCCTGTCCCCGCTTAGCTGCCATAGCGAATCTTTCTCCTTGCTCTCCGGGTATCTGTCCCCGGAGCTAGTGCGCATGCCACGGTGCGAGCGTTACGCAATCCCGTGTCCCGGACTGCCAGCATGCGCGTTGCGGGAACATAGTCGTAGCTATTGGTTCCCTTTGAGCGTGTCCGCTATTGAATTCTCAAGATCCGGGTAGTCACGGAGCCCTGCCGCGCGTCTTGCCGACCTTCGGCCGGTTCCGTCCTACGTGCCCTGCCGGGGAACGATCCCGGAGTGTGCCAGCCAGGGCTACAGCTATGCGGGCAGTTAGCCCGCACAGTACGGCTGAGTTGTCCAGTGCCGCGCGTGCCATCGCTGAGCGTCTTCGGCCGTCACGTAATGGTCCGGGCTCTGCGTCCGGCAGACGCAAACCGCGTAGTAGGCTCCGTCTTCCGTCTTGTAGATCGCTGCATGCCCGAGACTGTCTGTGAATGCGAGCGTGTCTGTGTCGTTGGTGGGAGCTATCTCTGTGCTTCGCGTCGTTGTCATATCTACAGACTACCCATTGACTACCCATCGCGCTACGGTTCCGCGAAAGTTTCCCATGATCTTTTAGCGGGCTCGCCGGAGCCGGTTAGCCTCCCATCGCTGCACGTCATCCGGCCGGTACAGCGCGACCGGTCCCCGGTAGATCCCCGCCGGAAACTCAGGATCACGCTGCCGAGCCTTGAGGAGCGCTCCGTACCGGATCGGCACAACCCCGGACTCCGAGATCTCCCGGAGGCTGAGTAGCTCTAGCTCTTCGTCCAGCGTCATCCCGGAACCGGCCACGGGCAGCGCTGAGAGCAACGGAGAGCCTCCATCGTCGGGAGCCGGAGCCCTACAGCCAGCCAGGGCATAAGCGCGAGCCTCCGGCTCCGTGAGGAACGCGAGTTGCACTGCCCTGTGCTCGTCTCCGAGTACGAACATCGCCCGTCCGGCTATCCGGGAGGAACGCGGAACCGGGGTAGTGCCGACAAGGATTTTCCATGTCTGCGGAGAGAACCGGGCTAGGAGCTTCGCACCGTAATTCTCCCGGAGATCCCCTCCCCCGCTAGCGGCAGCCGACATGCGCTGATAGATGGAGAAGACATTGACGCAAGCCTGCCTACCTTGGAAGAGGATATAGGCGAGATCTCCGAGCGCCGGATTCTTACGGGGAACCTTCGCGCGCTCCGGGGGATCTAGGTCTCTGCGGTAGTCATCCCAATACTGCTGAGCGTAGCTAATCCAAGAATTCTGCTCTTCTATCAGCAAGACATGACGGGGGAACGTGAGCGTTTCGTCACTGTCCAGCGAGTCATAGCGAGAATCCATGCGCTCCCGCACGCTGTGTATTGCCTCCATCTGCGTTGCCATTGTGCGATGGATATAGACTCCCGGAATGCCGCGAGCCCAATTCTGGCTAACCCGCTTAGGGTCTACGATGTCTATCCGCTCTACCCCGTGATGTATGAGATAGGCGATAATCCCCCGTCCGACCGACGATTTCCCTCCGCCGGTTCCTATGCTGAGCGCGAAATGCGGGGAATCGGAATCAAGGCTCACGCTGATTACATCATTGCGCGCTCCGATACCGAGTATGAGCGTATTAGCCGAGCCGGAATCGTACGCTGCCCGGATATCGGAGAATGCGACACTGGACGGAGGAGCCGGACTCCGGCGGAAGTCCACATACGGAGGCTTGACCGTATGGTTAAAGAAAGAATCCCAATCCCCGCCTAGCCGACGGATCACGAGCGAGCTAACATCTTTCTGCTGAGCTAGCTTCCCCTCCCAGGTCGGAGGAAGCGTTAGCCGGATACTCGCGTTTTCGTTATCCCGGTAATCAAGCGGGACAGACAGATACCGGGAGGGGATATCCCGGTAAGGATGACCGACCATAGGCGCGAGCGTCTGATAGAGAGGCTGCACAAGGCTCCGGTTATGACCGAGCATGCGGATAGCTCTCCGAGCGCGCCATATCCCGTAGGCGAGTGCGGTAACGGCAGCCGTGCAAGTCGCACTAATGGTCAGGAGCGCATGATAGGCGAGCCCGTAGAGGAATGCGGTAACAGCCGTGAGCGTTCCCATACGCCACGCTGAGCGATGGTAGCCGGGGAGATGATGCCAACGGCTAGCCCTGCCGCGAGGGGATATGTCTTTGTCGGCTCGCTGTAGAAAAGTGCTGTTCGTACGGTGGGCTCCGTCTAGCGGTCTGCCCGATATGAACCGGGCAGCTACCCGGAGGAACGTGTGTCGCGGCCTGGCTGGCTGTAGGTTCATCTCGGCTGTCTCTTTCCCTGTCCCCTCGTAGGACATGCAGACGGTTGATTGCAGGTCAACGGGGTAGCGGGCTCTCGCGAGGAGACCGCTACCCCGTGACCGTGCGGTAACGCAGAGTGTTGCCGACTAGGGCTCGCGAAGATCATCTAGCGTCCGATCTGCCGACGCGCGGGCTCAGAGCCGATCGAACGGACGCGAGCCCGCGAGATCCGGGCTCGGCTGTCTCCATCACGCCGGATAACGTCGGCTGCATAGGAGAGCGAGATAGACCAGTCCGGGTTAGGAAGCTCGCTCGCGTGCTCGGTTATCCAGCGTGCGACTTCCGGCGCGCTCACGCGGTCTACGTCCCCGTGGTCTAGGCGGGCTAGCTCCTTGACCGCGTACCGTACCGCGTCGGCTTTCGTCTTCATATCCGCGAGGAGTACCGGAGTGATCTCGGTTGTGACTTGCGGGGAGAGGAGCGCGATAGCCTCAGCCGGGTTCTGCTCTCCGGTCCAAGTCGCATGGAACATGACGCGCGCACTGCGGATAGGGTGCCACGTCCAGCGGGTCATTCCGAGCCGGAGCGCGTGCGGCTCTATGAGTCCGCGCGAGAGGAGAGCGGAGCGGCTTGTCCGGCGCGAGTGAATCCCCCAAAGGAACGGGGAGCTTGCCGACATGAGCCCGACCGCGAGAGCCTCAAAATCCGGCCGCCAATCGTGCGCGTAATGGCTGTAATTCATGAGCCCGATAACGGCTCCGAACAGATAGGAGGCTAGCCGGAGCCGGAGCGCAGAGTCATTGTCGATTAGAGCTATGTGCGCATGGTAGGCGAGATAGACGGCTACGGACTCAAGCGCTCCCGCGAAGAGAATATCTCCGGGCAGTCCCCAAGATAGGTGTTGCCGGAGAAAAGCTAGCTGCCCAAAGACGGCTACTAGGTTGACCGCGAACAGCGGGATAAGGGTAATGACTAGCCGGAGGTCGCGTCTCACTTAATGCTCTCCTTCGATAGTTTGCAAGAGCTTAGCTCGTAGCTCTTCGGGATGATCCTTGGCGACTTGCCATGCAGCCGTAATCAGATCCGATATCGATACTTGGCGCTTTAGCTCTCTCTGAAACCGGATCGTATCCATGCGCATATCTAGGTGCGTATCCTCCGCGAGTCTCGGTCTGGCGTCGGTCATGATCTTGTCTCCTATAGGATCGTTGGCCCAATGGTACCATGTGGCTAAGTCTAGTCGAAAGGAAGATCATCTATGTGCAAGCAGTCATGCTGTCCCGGAGACGATGCAGGTAGCGGGTTCCGAGCCGTGCTCGTAGTCCTGGCAGTCGCGCTCGTGCTCGGAGCGGCCGGAGCGATCGAACGGGCAGCGCAAGACTTGATAACGATCATGCTCGTAGCGGCCGGTTCCCTGGCAGCGCTCTCCGTTGTTGCCGTCTGCGTCTTCGTCGTGCTCCGGCTCCGGTCGGGCAGCGAGCCGGAGAGGTTCGCGCGCATGCTCGCGCGCACAAGCGCACGGGAGGCTCTGTCCGGCCGCACGCTGGACGCTCGCGAGCTTCCGGCCGCTCCCGCATGCCGAGCCCTGCCGTCCGGCTCCGTCCGGCTTAGCGGGCTCTCTGCGCACGTCCGGGAGCCGTTGCGGGCTCGCAAGCCTGCCGAGTGATAGAGTGCCGACACTAGCCAAGGAGACCGACTAGGAGGCAGTCGTGCCCATTCCAAGATCAGTAGTCACGGCTCCGGCAAAGCGGCCGGATAGCCAGGGCAACACTCCGAAGGTCACGGCTCGCGTACCGGGGGATCTTCTCTCGGCTGCCCTGGCCAGGGCTCAGGAGATTGATCCGGCTGTTGTACTCAGCGGAGTGATCCGCTATGCAGTAGCGCTCCTTGCAGGGCTCCCGGAGGAGACCGCGAGGAAGCATCTCCGAGACCTTCCGATCGGCGCGAAGTCCGCTCGTAACCGCTCCTAGACAGCAGAAACCCCCGGTTGGGCAACCGGGGGTTTCGATCATGAAACCGGAGCTAAAGCAATGCCTTACATCCCGAAGGTAAGCCAGGATAGCCGATCGTACAACCCCGTTGGCACGGGGGTCTCATGAGCGAGACGCAGGGCTCATGGTGCCTAGTCGAGATCCCCGGTAAGCCTCCGCGAGCCGCTATCCTCCCTCCGCTTCAACGGGGGAGGCTCGCGAGAATAGCCGGCTCCGTGATCACTCCGCTAGACGATGATCCGCTAATCATTCCCGGAGATACCTCGCTTATTGCCTATCCGCTCAGCGTTCTAGGCTTTAACGTGCTCAGCACAGATTTTTTTGTCGCTGCCGTGCGCGAGCTAACCCCGGACGAATCGGCAGCCGGAGAGGCAGTCCCCGGAGACGTGCTCCCGTTCGGCTCTGACTATCGGGCTCTCCGGCATATCTTCTATATCCGGCGCGCACGCGGAGGAGCGCTCAAATTCGAGCTAATCAAGAGCGGACACGCGGAAATCGTCTATACCGAAGACCGGTTCTCTATTGATAATGAGCGGACTCTTAAGCGAGCGCAATCCGGGCTCGGTTATCTCGCGCGTAATTACCGTGCTAACGGAAAGATCGTAGATTGCGTTATCGGAGTCCAAGACGGCTTTAAGACGCACGGGCAGTCTACTTGGCACGAAGACGGCAGATATGCGCTGGACGTGCAAAAGAAACATCTAGCCGTGATGGGAGATTATCTCAGGATTCTTGCCGGGCAGTGCGTCAATGAACTTATGCGGATAGACGGGCTCGGGCCGGTTCGCATATCAGCCGAGCAAAACCCCCGGACAGACTCCGACTACTCGGTTATCTTCGTCGGTACGTCCGGGAGCTTCGAGACAGCTACCGGCAAGCCGAGATCAGATATCTACTCGGACGTGCGAGGGAAACCCGGACTCGCTATCTTCGGGCTCTCCGACGCTCCGGCAGGGCTCAGCATGAAATCCGCGTATTCCGAATTTCTCCGGTTGCTGGACTGTTGCCCGGACAATCCGGGAGTCTGTGCGGCTCCGGTCGGAGTGCTCGTGCTCACTGCGATATCTACCGTTGACAAGACTTACCGAGTTATCCCCTATACACACGGAAAATCGGATAGCGGCAAGACATCCTTTGCCAAGCTCTTGCTTGCTACTCAGTCTCCGAGCGCACGCGGATATAACCTTGTCCCGGTTACGGTCTCCGCGCGTCCGGCGCGTAAGGGAGGCTCTACGGCTAACGGTAATCTCATGCATTTGCAGTATGCGGGAGGTTTTTTTGCGCTTGTTGACGACTACACAACGGAAAAGATGGGAGCGCAGAGCCTTATTGAACGCGGGGAAGGTCTCTCTATTCTTGTCGGCAGCCTAGAGGGACAGCCTCCGGCTAAGCAGACTTGGACTAAGAGCGGGCCGGATTTTGCGCAGACTTTCTCTCCGCAATGCTCATTTATGATTAGCGGAGAGATAACGTGCTCAGACGAGGAAAGTGTAATTAACCGGCTCATAGAGCTACACGCTCCGGCCGATCATTTCAATGCGCCCGAAGGATATGCAAAAGATCTTATGCTGGATCTGGACAAGGCAGAATCCGGGGATCTGCGGCATGCGGCTTTCTGCGATCTTATGCGCTGGACTCTGGCCAATCCGCAGACCGTGAGCCGCGCGTATGACGAAGCGTGCGAGCTAACGGATTCATGGGAGGATATCGGCTCCGCGCGCATGAGAGCCCGCTATGCGATACCCCTAGCCGGGCTCATGCTCGCCATAGAGCGCGCCGCAGAGCACGGGCTAGACGAGAGTAACCGGCTGCCGGGAATCGTCGCCACGCTGCATGAGACCGCTCGTGCGCAGTATGCGCGGATCACGGTAGCCGCAGATCCGCTAGGCGCACTCCAGCGTGCTATCTGCGAAGCGCTAGCCGACGAAGAAATATCTTTTCCTGGCTGGCCTATGTACTCCGAAGACGGAGATGCCCGGTCGGAGTTTACCGATCCGTTCTATGAGGAGAGCGAAAACCCGGAGGAGCAAACCGGTATCCTGCCTCCCGATTTCATACAAGACAGAGCGGAGCTTGGCATGCACCCGTCTACTACCGGCTGGACTCCCGGCAAGTGCATAGCCGGATACTTTGTCCGGCCTAGAAAATATGGCAACTCGGCTTTTCCGTATCGCGTGCAGATTCCTACTAAGACATATCTAGGCAGGCTCGCGCGAGTGCTGGACAAGCGGGACGGACGGAACGGCTTTTACACAGAGACGACTGTCCGCGCGATTCTGCTAGCCTCCGAGCACGCCAAGCCGGGTAAGGGAGGAGGAATCAAGAGCGACAAATGCCGAACCATAGACATAAACGCGCAATGGCTCTTCGCGAGCGAGGAAAGCGAGGAAGACTGACAATGCCGCTACTCAAAGGCTGGCACTTCGTAGACAGCAACCGGAAATCAGCCGGAGTCCGCACCCCAAGCGGAGCTATTGTCTCCCGGACGGAGGCAGAGAACGCCGGAGCCCGCTGGATGGGATACAAGAGCGAGCACGACTACCGGAATCGTCGGCATGAGGCAGACAGCTACGTGCGCTCCGTCATGTCCGGCAGACAGGGACAACGAGACATACAGCGAGCACGGGAAATAGCACGCTCACGCGGAGAGCGATTCGACGCGCGCGAATACCGGAAAACAGTTATTGCTCTCCGCAACACAGAGCGGAATGCCAAGGGAGATCCCGTCAACCGGGGGCCGGACTCCCCGATATCAGAGTTTCATCGTATGACAACAGACGGACGCTCTTCCGCTTGGGACCGGTTTATCACGGGAACCGATACCCCGGAGCCGTAGTATGTATAAGCTCAGCGATGTTACCTCGTATGCTTCCCCGGAATGGAATCCGCGCACGCGCAATATCGTGTCTGTTGACGGGGAGGGATCGGACGTTAACGGCCGCCATGCCTACACGTTGATAGCGGCCGGAGACGACAGAGGTTATAGCTCCTATCTTGAGCATGACGGTACGCAACGGCTCCGGTCGGCTACCCGGCAGCCGAATCACGGTCTGCGCACGCGGGAGATATTCGACTTTCTGCTGAGCCTCCGGCGCGATAGGTCGGATCTGTTTATCTCGTTTGCGTTTGTCTATGACACAACCAAGATACTTACCGATCTGCCGATAGCCGCACTTGAGCAGATAGCATTGCATGAGCGCGTTGTATGGTGCGGCTACGAGATAGAGCACAGAGCCCGCAAGTATCTTCGGATTACCGATCTGTCATCCCGCTACATCATGCAAGACGGCAGATACGGATACAAGCGCCGGATACGCATTTGGGATACGTTCGCCTACTATCAGAAATCCTTTGTGTCCGCTCTCAGATCCTCCGCGCATCTTTTCACAGATAAAGACACGCTCGCCTTTATTACCGACATGAAAGCGCGCCGGAGCAACTTCGTAGCCGAGAGCCCGGAAGACATCCGGCGCTACTGCCTTAACGAGTGCGAATATCTGTCCGTTCTCTTCCGTGATTTGCTCGTGCAGCTTGACCGGCTCGGATTCAGCCTTAACGACTACTCCGGTCCCGGACATATAGCTACCCGCTACTATCAGCGAATCGGGCTCAAGCAATACATGCCTAAGCCAGATCCCTACACTATCTGCGGCATGCCGCGCGCCATAGCCGAGCGCGCCTACTACGGGGGACGATTCGAGACAACCATAGTCGGGCCGGTCGGAGACTGTCACTCATACGACCTGAATAGCGCTTACCCGGCTGTAGCGGCCGGACTTCCCTGTCTCAAGCATGCTTACTTTGAGCGCACGCGGGAGTTTGTGCCCGGAGCTTGGGGGTTCTACAAGGTCGGCTCCCGTACCTCCGGCAATTGGGCTCCTTTCCCGTACCGCACGGGAAAGCATGAGATAGGCGGAATCGGAGAAGGCTCGATTGTCTACGCTCACGGAGGTATCCGCTGGATCGGACACGAAGAGGTAGCGGTTGCGCGTAAGTATTTCGGAGCCGACACTATCCCTGTCTATGACGGATGGGTTCTGCGGAGGCAGTGCAATCATGAGCCGTTCGCGGATCTCCGGGACTTGTACGAGTACCGGAAGAGCCTCAAGGCTGCCGGGGACGGAGCCGAAAAAGCAATCAAGCTCATTATCAATGCGGTCTACGGGAAGCTAGCTCAGTCGGTCGGCTGGCTGATAGCCGGAGACACGCGAGTGCTGGACACAGACCGGAGAGGCTATCTGCCTCCTCCCTATCAGTGCTATCCGTGGGCAGCGTGGATAACCTCTGGCACAAGAGCCCGCGTGCTTGAGGCTGCCTTGCTCGGAGGAGAGAGCGTTGTGTCTATCGCGACAGACGGCATTATCTCCCGCGAGCCGGTAACCGGACTCACAATCTCCAAGGAGCTTGGCGATTGGGATTACAAGACAGCGCTTAACGTGTGGATCGGCATGCCCGGTATCTATGCCTACGACTATGAGGGAGACGAAGACGGAGAATTTAAGACACGCGGATTCTCGGCTAAATGGTTTCCGGCTGCCTATCTGCGTGCTCAGTGGGCTAGCGGCATCTGGACGATTCCCCATATCAGCCCGGAGGAGATGCCTGCCTACGGCTTGGAGCCTCAGCCTATGCGCGCGTTTGTTCCGCTGAGACAGGGAGTGCGGACCAAAGATCCGTGCGAGTACATCGGGGAATGGAGGGAAACCCGGAAAGATCTGGACTTCCGGCCTAGGAGACGTATCCCGCGATGGAGGGACGGAGCCGATCCGCTCATAGGGCACGACGGGGGAATCATAGAGACCGTGCCCTACACGCTCTCCGATACCTCCGAGTCTCAGCCATACCGGCCTAGGCAGACATGGGAAGACGTACTAGAGGGAAGAGCCGTAGATTTCGAGATGATGTATTTCGATGATGACGAAGACGAGCTACTAGCAACCATCATGGATATGTGAGGCAAAGATGACGGAGGAGAAAGAAAGCCGGGCTCTGATCAAAGGCAGGTCGGAGACAGCAATAGCACTAGCCGGAAAAGCAATCAAGCATGCTCGGTTGAGGAAGACTCCCGGAGTAGACGGGGAGACTCGGATTATGAATCTGGCTAAGGTACTCATGGCTACCCATCCCCGGAGCGAGCACGGGCAATTGCTAGTCCGCGCATTGCAGCCGGGAACGGGCTACCGGTCCCCGGAAGAGATAGCCGTCCGGTTCCTAGTCCGGCAGGGAATGACTCCTACGATCCCGGCTGTAGCCGGATACGTCCGGGCTCTCGCTGCCAGGGAGGCTAAAGACACGGAGCGCACATCAGCCGCGAGCCAGATAGCCGGATCGGACGGGCTCCGGGCCGCTCAATTCGTAGCCGACCGGATACGCGATACCGGGGAGGCTCCAACGTGGCTGGATCTGGCCATAAACCTAGGGTGGCCGAGAAACAACATCGTCTATGCGAAGGTCATTAAGCAGTTGGAGCGCGACGGCTGGATTACTACCGGCCGCGAACCTCGGTCGCTCCGTCCGGGCAGCCGGTATGAGTGCTCGTGCGATCGGCAGACCGGTTATCCGCATCATCCTTGGTGCCAGATCGCACGGGAGGCAATGAGCCGACTCGCGGGCTCCGGCTAGGCTGCCTCCCATGCAAATGCCGACAGTGAGAGAACGGGCGGAGCGCGCTTGTGAGACGCTCTGGACACTTGGGGGTACGTCTACCCCCGGACGGCTCTCGGAGGCTCTCCCGGACGTGCTCAGCGACGTAGGGAAGCGTGCGGAGGCTCTCCGGTTCGCGGTCGGGCAAGACTGGATTGTCCGGGCCGGTAACAGGCTTGTGCTCACAGACAAGGGAGTGACTCGGTTCGGTCCCCTCGTGCGCACGCGGGAGGCTGTAGCGCCAGAGCCGGAGCCGGGTTATGTCCCCCCGGTTGGCTTGCTGGATTCCGTGCTTTCGATGCTGCCTCCGGCGCATGCGACTTTCTCCCGGATGATCATAGAGACAATTATTGCGCGCATGCATCTCGCGGAAACCTGCAATGATCCGTGGCCCGGTTTCATGGCCATTGGCGGATCGGGAACCGGCAAGACGACTATTCACAAACTGATCTGCCGTCTGTTTGGTTGGGATCATGTCCCTTGCACTGTCAACATGACGCAAGCGCATACGAGAGGAGCGCTCAAGGGAATTGTCATTACCGGGCTCGGGTTTCAGCCGTCCCCGTATATGAGCATGCCCTATCTCGTCTTTGAGGAAGTCGATAAGGAAGCGGCTCTAGTCAGCATCGTAGATCCGTATTTCCTTGGGGAGATCAGACAGCAGACGCGCGGGAGAGACTATCGCATTCTGCCTGTCCCCGTGATCCTGGCCAACCCGCCGGACAAGGGAGACCGGTACTCGCTTATTCATCCCGCGTGGAGACGCAGGTCCGTATTTATGGACACTGCCTCTATGAGCGCTGCCGACAAGGAGCGTATAGAGCGGTTCGCTTACTTTCTGGAAAAGCCGGAGACAAAGCGTGCTCTTGACGGAATTCTGCGGCCGGAGAATCTGAGCGTTCCGGGCAGGCTCAGCGCTGCCGGTAATGCCGTGCTCAACTGCCTCCGGGACGTGCTTACTACCGACTTCCGCAACCGGAATCTCTACAGCGGAACCGGGCCGGTAGAGCTAATCGTGCTCGGTCATCTCGCGTTGTACGGGGGATCTCACGAGCAAGCCGCTTGGTCGGTCGGACGCGCCTATCTGACTATCACGGGCACGATTGACGGGCAGATAGTTCCTCACGGGCTCGCGCTATGGGACAAGCTCTCCGGGCATCTCGGCTCCGGGGAGAGCGAGCTACGGAGCGTTATCCGGTCTGGCAGGGCAGCGACGGAGCTAGCGGTAAGAGACCGGGAAGCGGAGATAGCCAGACAGAACAGTCCGCTTGAGGTAGCGCGCCGGAATGCGGAGGCAAGGGAAAGACAGCTAGACGGCATGCGCGTACTCGGCAGACTAGGCGAGCTATTCGAGCCAGACAATTTCTACGATGGAACCGGCCAATTCAGAATAGCCTGCCGGTACACAAGCAAGATTGCTGCCAGACGCGACGGAATTAAGAGCGCCAAGACATTCATAGATCTGGACGCTTCGTTGGAGCTTATGCGCGAGCTACTGCCGGAGCTAGAGCCGCATGTCAGCTACCTAGAAGAAGAGCTACAGAGAATTACCAGGGAAGAGCAAGAGGAGCCAGAGGAGAGCGACGAATCCGGCGACTACCCGGACGCGATAGAGGCAACCGTGCTCAGCGACAGTGCAGACGGCTCCGGCGCTCGAATAGGAACCGAGCTAGCGCTATCCGGGCAGTCGGTTACTTCCTGGCTGTCTGGCTACCGTCCCTGCCATGCCTGCCGCGCATCCGGCCGGAAAGTCAACGGCACATATCCGGCCGCTATTCTCCGGGCTGAGTTGCCCGGACAGCCTCATGCGGATTTGTGCGCGGATTGCTTTGGAGCCATGCGCGTGCAAGTCGGGGGAGAGCGGCTCCAAATCACGGAGCATTTTACCGATCGGCTCGGAGCGCCACTAGGCCAGAACAGTAATCCGGGCATGATATGGGGACAGGGCTCCCGGCAGCGTGAATCGAGTCAAGTCATGGTCTCAGCGAATACGCGGACAGCACTTGACATAGCCGAGATGCGAGCCGCGAGCCGGAACCGCGCGAGCACATACGGACGATGCCCGTACAGCAGAAACCATCGCTTCCTCACGGGAGTAGCCGGGCTAGACGCTCCGGCTAATGCTGTCCGGCTCATAGGCTCGCATTCCCCGGACGCTAATAGCGGCAGCCACGGAACGGCATTCTACTGTTGCGGGCTCCGCAAGTGCATGAGTAGCGCCATAGCCGACTTGGGAGCGGCCGGATTCAGCCACTACCGGCAGGAAAGGCTTTAAGGGGATGACAGAGAGAATCGGCAGGGAAGCGGCTACCGCTCGCGCTGTAAAGAAACTAGGAAGCGCATACAAACTCGCGTTCGGCTCCGCAACTCGAAACAATGCAGCTTATACGGCAGCCGGGCCGGTACGCGAGATCCTGGCCAGATTCGATATCGCAGAGAACGCTATGCAGGGCTGTCCGCATGCGCTCCCGGTATTGTCTCCCGGATTGTCGCGCGCTCCTATGCCGAGTTTCCTCATGTGGGCAGCGTGGAGACCGGAGCTTATTATGTGCGCTCAGTGCGCCGGAGCGCTCCTCTTCAAAGAGGGAGACGAAGAGAATTTCAGGTGTGATGGTTGCGGACAGCTAGCGGAATTCCTGACTTCGTGCTCTTCAATTATCCCGCCGGAGGATGACGGTTTTCCTCCGCTCGTCTGCCATTACGCGATATGCAAGACATGCGCCACGCTGAGCAATCTTGCCTACGACCAATGAGACCGCTCAATGCGACTAACGTAGTTGTCACCTTGGAGTCCGGTTACCTCGTGATCGTAGGAGAGAACCGGTCGGCTATGGTCGCCATGCGAATTAACCCGGCTACAGCCAGGAAGCTACTCCGGGAGCTAGCCGAGAAAATCCAGACGGAAGGCACGCGAGAGGATAAGCCGTAGTGAGGTACTCGGAGAATCATCCCGTAATCCGCAAGCGGGACGCATCGCACGAAGAGCATATGCGTGCGAGTGCGGAGAGCGGAGGCAGGCTTGAGATACCGCCTAGGAATCTCAGCGAGAGCGGATTGGTGAGCGAGCTTATCCCGTATGGTCCGGCAATTAGCGTGCTCGCTGGACTGTCTGTGCTGTCCGGGATAGGAATAGTTTTCTACGCGAAGCGTAGAGACTGGATACGTTGCGGTCTCTGCCTAGTCGCATGTCTCGGTTTCGGATACGGAGCATGCGTGACCGGAATTAACTATCAGCCTGCCGACCAAGAAAGAGACTGGTAAGATGACCTATACTCCCGAATTTCCTCCTGAGATAACCGCGCGCAACGGGCTAACCTCTTATCCCGACCGTGGCAGCGATAATGCAGGGCTATTTCAAGTAGCTTGGGAGCACGCGCGCCGCAGAGTCACGATAACCTATGAGCGGCAAGACGCGCTTTGGTGCGTTAGCGAGTACAACGCAGACGAGCGCATTAGTGCGGATTTGTTTCCGCGCGCTGATCACGCATATGCGGCAGCGCTGGATATCCTAGTTTCCCCTCTGCCCTGAATCCGGGCAGCGCTTACACGCACTCCGCACTAGGCAAGATAAAGCGCTCTCAGGATTCCGGGATCTCGGAGCCTAGCCGACGCTCGCGAGCGGTCTGCCTTTGCTCTCGCGATTCCTGCAAGCGCAAGCGCCGCTCCTCGCGTTCGGCTCGCTCGCGCAATATGTTTGCGTCTTCGGGCATCTCTGCCTCTATGACCAGACCGCGCGTACTGTAGCGCTCTTTCCATTCCGCCAGAGCCCACAATCCGCTAACGACAGAGACAATCGCGGGAAAGAGTACACGTATCGGAAACATGCCAGACAGCTTACCGGGCTCGGCTCCCGTAGCTCCCGGCAAGCGCTCAGCGACACGCACAGACCC
>VFSW01007913.1_pt1 | contig 15362 bp, 12 predicted proteins | sample 5358111 | NCBI WGS metagenome assembly VFSW01 (sample SAMN11554181, study PRJNA540505) | mine drainage metagenome | isolation source: sediment from site ElyBrook_90M | place: USA: Ely Copper Mine, Vershire, VT | collected 2017
CAAAGCATAGCAAATCAATACACAGAAGTGCAGATACTTATGAACTGATTAGTAATCACGGAAACTTACCGCGGATACGAAGCCTCACACAACGTTTCCCGGCCGCAGTCGGACCTGTCCCGCCACTACTTCATGATTGCCTGTGCATTAGTACGTTGCTAATTCAAATAATTTTCGCGGTTTCCGCACTAGCATCCCGCGCGTGCCAAAAAGGCATTGAAATTGGCACTTCCCCCACCCTTGGAGTTTTGTAGTAGACGATACCATACGACGCCATATTTCGATTAGCGATTTGTTCTTAGGGTCGGTCCTGCCCCAAAACGCCCAGCCCAGGCAGGCAATTGACAACATCTACATTGCGCCGCGCCCATGTCGCCCCACACAGCCACGATACATCCGCAGCACCGTTTTGGTGCCTGACCATCGGAGTCGCTATGCAAATACTGGCGCATCTTCCATCCTGCGCACTTTGAGCTTACTCGAAGCCCGGCCACAACCAATGCGTGCACTATCAGTGCCTGGCAGCGCAAGTCGGCCTTTTTTAGCACTGTTCAGCCGGGCGCCTGCCGTTCCCGCGCCGTCCTAAAGATGGTAAAGGGTAGTCCATTCGTCAAAGTCGCGCTTGAGCATCTCTTTGATCTCCGCGACCTTTTCAAGAAAAATCGGCCGCAGGTAGTGCTCGACTTCGTCAGTATCATGAGACCGTCGGTCAATCTGCCCTTCCGCCAGGCGGTTCCCAACCTGCCGCAATCGCTGCGGAACCATAGGGGAAATTACGTCCCATGCGCGGGAATGACGCAACTTATTAAGGATTCCGAACCCTTTGACGCGCCGTGATTCCTCGGGTGCCGCATTCCATCGAGCCTCAATCCCCTTTGGAACGAAATGCGCATCGACGCCCAGCCATTCGAATGTTTCCTTTAAAGTATCCACGGGATTGCTAACCATGCGTTCAAAAGTAACAGCGTAAATCCGATCGCGTCCAAATAGATCGATATACGGCTTCAATTGCATCGCATAGTCGCTGAAAGCTACATACTGCGGATCACGTCTGACCGCGGCAAGCATGTCGCGCCATTCCCCACCCGACTGCATGTCTCTGACACTATGCCAGTAATGACTGATCGCACGGTCAATCGGATCACGCATCAGATAAATAAATCTGGCATCAGGACTGAATCTCGCAATCCTCTCTGGCACTCCTTTGTAGATCGGCAACTTCGCATAGTGAGTGCTTGATTCACCCACCACGACTTCGTCACGTACTCCCGCAAACAAACTCTGGTACCAATCCTTCCCCTTCGACCAGGCAAGCTCCTCGACGAAAAATCCCGGCTCCTTTGGCTCACACATGAATATTTCCGGATGTTCATTGAGATAATTGTGTAGCGACGTCGTTCCTGATTTCATCGCGCCGATAATAAACAGATTTGCTTCTGGTTCTGTAGGCATTTCAATCCCGGAATTTTGTTTGTTCAGTGATCTCACAATCTCGTGAGTTACATCATTCTTTGGCGCTTAGATAAGTGCAACCTTAGTTACCCGTTTCTCCGAAAAGCAAGGACCTGGCCATTCGTGGATTTCGAATAACTGCCCGCAAGTTTGCACGTTCGTGGCGGTCCAGAACAGGAAGAATCATGAGCAACAGAATGAATAGAAACATTTCCATTGCATGTACGGCAAACGACCAGGGCAGGTACGCCGGAGCCAAACGCGACAAAAAATAAATAGCGGTCGCGAGACAGAATCCTTTCGCTACTTTCGACCATTTGAGACCCATGTCGTATGAAGATTGAGATACATTATAAATCCACAGGAACCGTGCAACAAATCCAGCCAGCGTCGCAATCGCCGCCCCGACTGCCCCGAAACGCGGTATCAGTATCACATAGCCTAATACGGCGAGCAGGAAAGATATCACGGTAGAATAGAATGTATGTATGGTCCGGCCACGCAGCAGAAGACCAACATTTGTAAACGACGTCCACGCCTGAAATACATATGCTGCGACAATCATTGGCACAACACGATAAGCCGGCCAGAAATGGGGACTCGCCATTATCCGCAGTACGTCTCCGGCGAACACGGTAATTCCTAATGCGCCAAAAATCAGCATAAAACTGACTGCGACAAAAATCGCATTGAATACCGTCTGGGGATTCTCACCCTTCAGCACGTTGTAACGCTCGGTGTCCCAAATTCCGGCAAACGGCACCCAGCCTAGGGTAAGCAACATATACCCGAACCGGTATCCGAGACTGTAGATGCCAACTTCCCAGGTGTTGCTGAAATGACGCAGGAAATATCTGTCGCTGCTGGTGAAGAAAAATGTAGCAAGCGCCGACAGGACCAGAGGCCAGCTGAATACCGACAATTCCCTTGCCTTTGCCCTGGAAAACCGGAGACCATTCCTGAAGATCGTTTCTGTTGCCAGCGCAACCACCATAATGGTGCCGGACAAAAGCGCACTGTAAATAACGCCGTCCACCCGCAACCCCATAACTACCACAAAATAGATGTTAAAGCTCAACTGCAGAATTAGGCGCAATGTGCTGAGTCCGACAAATGGCCATGGGCGCTGCTCGGCACGAAGACTGACGAACGCGATTTCAATCAATGCCGAAAGCGGAAGCGTCATGCCGTACATACGCATTTCCCAGGCATGCGCCGTGTTCCCGAAAACAAACAGGGAAATTTTCTCACCAAACAGCAGCAGCAGCAGCAGGCCAGCGGCCGTCAAGCCTGCGACCAGAATCAAGGCGGTAGAAATTACTTCATTTTTGTCCTTTTTTTCCGTATAGCTCGTGTGATACCTGAAAATTGCCTCTCCGACCCGCAGGCCGAACACGATCGCGAACAGATCAACAGTCGTCGATAGAAGTTCTATTACCCCATAGTCCGATGGATTCAGGTGACGCGTATAGATAGGCAACATAACAATACTGGCTAGGTTTCGCAGAATACTGCCGAATGTATAGATTGCCGTATGCCTGACGAGTGTTCGTGCTTCGCCGCTCATAGTTTTCTCGTTCGTTGCGCAGATTTACTGCCCGCACGCTCGCTCCTCAATTGCCAAAAAACCCTGCTTCGCTCTCTTCCAGTGCCTGATGGTATATCTGTTCCATTTGGCGCGCATATCTGGAGGCATCGTACTTTAGGTTCACCTTACGCCGCCCTTCTTCTCCCATCCGTTTTCGCTGTTTGTCATCGCGCAGCAAGGTGACAATGGCGCCGGCCAATGCCTGAGTGTCCTTGGGGTCGACGATTAGCCCATCCTTGCCATCGTCAATGATTTCCCGCGGTGCTCCGAGATTTGATGCCACAACGGGCACTCCGCAGGCCATTGCCTCGGTTATGACCAGGCCAAACGGCTCCGCGAGGATTGATGTGTGCACAACCACGTCCATGATCCCGTATAACTCGCTTACATTTTCGATGTACCCCGTAAAAATAACCCGGCCCTGAAGTCCCTGCCGCCGCACAAGATCCTGAAGCTCGATCGATAAATGGCGGTCCCCATCTGATTCGTCACCCACAATAAACGCAACAGCGTGAGGAACCTGACTCAGCACGATTGCTGCGGCAAGCATAAATTCCCGATGCCCCTTCCATTTGACAATCCTTCCAAAAATCCCGAAGACCCGCTGTGACGCCTGCAGACCATATCGGTCCCTTACTACCTGGACAATTTCCGGATCAATGTTCATCGGTTCGCTGGGATTAGGCAGAACCACCACTTTTCCGTCCGGAATGCCGTCTCTGATCAGACATTCCCGTATATGACCAGACACTGCAACGAAGCAAGGCGCGCGCCCCGCCAGAAAGCGGCGCATAAATCCAAGCCGACTGAGACCATGCGCATGAACTATGAATTGTCGTCTTAGCAGCCATGCGACCATGGCCGCCTCGGTATTGTCTATGCCATTATTCAAATGAACCAGATCTATCTTGCGGCGAACGATGTACGTTGCCAGTCGGCACGAATACACAAAATTCGTCACTATCGAAACCAGGGACACCGCATACATTACCGGGCGCGTGAGCCAACTACCCATGGGCAACCGCTGAAATCGCTTGGCTATCCGTGAATGGTCAGCGTAACTCAGTGGATGCCTTATCACATCGACGTTTGCCGAATCTGCGAAATGTTTATGCAGGATTCCAGTGTCCATTTCACTAACGACGAAACTCTCCACCTTCGATGTATCGAGAGCCCGAACAAGGCGGGCTGTCACGATGATCGATCCGCCGAAAGCAGTGGCCTGATCTACGATCAGGACTCGAATCTTGCGATCTTCCACAGTAATGGGCCCCTAAATGCCGAGAATTATTCCGTATCAGCTTCTCAATTTACATAAGTGACGACCCGGTACGCAGCACCTGAATGTCATTCATTTTTCGGATGCCCGCAATCTCCATATCAACCAATCTCCGGGCTTGGGTTACCCGCCAACGGCTGCGAATCCTGGTCAACGCGTAAAACTGTTCAAGAACATCGCATCCACCATCTGGACCAGCAAGCACTCCGCACCTTCCTGATGGCAAAAATCCACTAAACCGGCTTCCAAAAGATTGTGGCGGTAGCGGACGCATCGCGATTGTCATCAGTGAATATTTTGGAAAGCCATGAGAACCGAGGAACAAACCGGAATTTCCGGGTGAATTCCATCACGGCAGGTATTTCACGATGTGCGGTCCCAACCCCGTAGCGATCCGCAGAGGTAATCGCCGCCACGCCGCCACTGCCAGTCTGTACTTCGGATTGCCTGGATTAAGCTGCGGCATGTTCCGACCCTTCGCCAGCCAGTAGTGCCAGTAGAGTTGCCGCGCCGAGGCGCCCCATTGCTTCTTGAATCTGTAAGTGCCACTGTCGACAGAACTTCTTCCAAAATCGAATACGCGATATCCACTCTCGATGGCGAATCTTATCACTTCTGCGTATAACATCATGTTTACGCCGAGCGGATTGTACTCCCGGAGCGACGACGCCCAGGGAATCTCCAGCCGATTCCGGAATCCGAGCAGAAAGCCCGCGGCCACCGCTTTCCCTTTATAGCGAATGATCGCAATCGATGCCTGTGCCGGAAGTGAGCGCAGGATTTCACGAAAAAAGGCCAGCGGGTACACCGGTGTTCCAAGATCCCGCATATTTCGCGCAAATACCGCATAAAATTCCGGTAGCAGATCTTCACCGCCATGGACAACCTGAGCCCCTTCCTTCTGCGGCTTCCGCACCTGAGCCCGTATTTTTGCGCCTAGCGTCGACCAAAGGACGTCGAACTGACCGGGGAGCGCCAGTTCCATGCAAACCTTGTCCATGCGCACCATCGCGCCATCGCGTGACTCCGTATCACGAAACTCCACGTGACCACAGCCAATCCGGCGCGCTTCTGCGCCGGCAGCCAGCATCAGCTGCTGACACACTTCGGGCGATCGCGCCAACGCTCCGCCGAAATTGAAGTACGGCATGGAGACGAGATAATCCCCGAATACCCAGCTTCGCAGACGCACCAGCGGCAACACTCCCGCAAGACCGGCCGCATCACGCGCAACCAGAAAAATCGCAGTGTGTCCGAATACTTTTTGAATAACATCCCGCCAGACCCATCGATGATATAGCGTCGCCTGCGGATGCCCATCTACATAGGAATCCCACTCATCCATTGCTGAAGCCGCGATGGGAACGATCTCCAGGCTTCTTTCAATGTCGTGGGCGGCTATGCGCAAATTTCTCGTTGCCAGCGAATCAGTCACGGGTTTGCAGCCCAAGCCATCCGTATTCATTTCAGCATACCCTAGATATCACATGCGGGTGCGGGAGTCTGTACCAACCTGGGAGCATGTGCTTAGCGACATGGCGCTCATTTTAAACACTCCCGTCAGCAGCTGACGGTCTGCCATTGCGCGGGGCCGTAATCCAGGCGTGCCAGACACTCCGTATCAACTTTCGAGACCCGCGCCCTGCCACAGGCCCAGCTCACCAAGACTTTGGCGTACGGTGCCGAAACTGAATTCATCCAGCAACTTGCAAAGTCTCGCTTCGCATTTATCAAGGTTATTGTAATGCCGGAAACGCGACAATCGGCCCGCCTGTACTCGCGGCTGCCCAGGATCGATCTCCCAAGGATGCAAATAGAAAATGAACGGCATGCCTTCGCTGCGGTTTATGCTTGCCAATGCTGCGCGCGTTACGAAGTATGGAAGTAACCGGAAGTAGCCGCCGCCTGAAACTGGTAACCGCGCCAATCGAAAATCCACAGTGCTCAGAGGAAACTCAATCAGGCTGCTACTGCCTTTACCGCGGATCCGGTGTGGCCCGCGGAGCGCCCCCGGGATACCGTAGCGATCGTGTCGTATCGGGAAGATACTTGAGTCATAGCTGAACCCAAGCTCGGCAAGAATATCAATCGCCCAGATAGAATCACCGGTAATCGAATAACTTGCTGCGCGATAGCCATGCACCGGTGTCTGGATAATATCTTCCAGAATCGTCTTGGCGGTTCTCGTCTCCTCCAGAAACTCGCCCGGCGTCTGGTCATAAACGAGCTTGTGGGTAAGTCCGTGGCAGGCAATCTCATGCCCGGCGGCGGCAATATTTTGCACCAGAGCCGGGTAACGGCGCGCGACCCAGCCGAGAACGAAAAACGTTGCACGGATTCCTCTTCGATCAAACAATTCGAGGAGCCTGCCGGTGTTTTTTTCAACACGACACTCGTAGCGATCCCAGTCCGCAGGGTCGATTACATTTGCAAACGCAGAAACGTGAAAATAATCCTCCACATCAACCGTCATCGCATTCGTAATGCCCGATATGCCAGCAGCCAGCCTGGCAGACTGCGCAATATCGATTTCCTGACCAATCATTCGTGCGTGCTCCTTAAGATCGCTACATTCACTGAAACACATCGCGTGGCATATGATTTCTATATCCAGCCAGACAGGTACAAGCCAAACGGCTTCGATCGCCTTGCGCCAGACGGGACTTCCCGAAAAAAGGCTTGGCTCTCATCGTTCCGTTCCACGAACCTAACGGTCCGGCAACAGGTGTTCCGGCCACGCTACCGCATGCGAAGCCGCGTTTCGCACCCTGATCCGCCCCCGGAACAATCTTTGGGGCACTCCACTGTATGATTAATTCATCCCCTCACAAATCGAGGAGTCAACTTGCGAGCCGGACTTCCATATCCGCAGTGTGCGAGTCAGTGCTCCTGTAACCCGCGCTGCGCATCGCCGCAATAGCACGATTCATCACCGGCACCGTCACCCTTGAATACCTGAATTTCACCAATCCCGCAATTGCCATTACCGATCGCAACACGTGACGACGGTGTCCTTTCAGACAATCGGAGTGCCCCTTTGTACAGACAAGGCAGCTCGCCTGGGGGCGAACCATGTTCAGGCGTAAACCCTACAAATCCGCACTACGCATCGTTCAAGCCCCCTGCTTCCCGGATGGATGATGCTCGATCATAGCGAGCATCTTTTCGATTATTCTGGTCGCATACTCCTCTTCCGAAAATCGACTTTCGATGTAGCTGCGGCCTTTCAACCCCATCAGCTTTCTCTTCTCTGGCTCTTTTGCCAATTCAACTATCCTGGCTGCCAGCTCATTAACGTCGTCCTCCCTGAACAGGAATCCCGTTTCATTGTCCCTGATCGCCTCTCTTATCCCGGTGCAGTCTGCTCCGATATTTGGGAGTCCGCACGCCGAACCCTGCAGCAGCACCAATCCGAGTCCTTCTTCAACAGAGGCCAATACGTTGATATCGATTACCTGCTGGAAATAGTCAATCGCGCGTTCCACATATCCGGTAAAGACTACGCGGCCTTCCAGGCCACGGTTTCGTGACATCTCTTCAATTCGTTTTCTTTCCGGACCTTCTCCTACAAGAATCAGCCGCAGGTTGTCCAGTTGCTGACAGGCCACCTCAAACGCTGCAAGAAGCACATCGTGCCGCTTCAGCTTAACAAATGCACCAACCTGCCCGATGACAACATCCGTATCTGCGACACCAAGGGACCTGCGTAATACGAAATCTCTGGTTTCCAGAGGCCGACAGTCAGATGTGTCTATGCCGTTCAGCACCACATCCCCGGTAATGCCCGCCTTGCTGTAAGAATGGTCTCTTGAATACTTGCTGGGGAAGATGACCTGATCGACATAGTTCACAAGCCACAGGTAATAGTATCTTTTTGATGCCGGGTGATGAAAATGACACAGCACCGGAATGCCAAACAGCTTCGCAACAAGCACAGCAGTCTGGCACGGAAGGCCACCGCTGCAATAGATCAGGGATATTTTCTCCCTCTTGAGTATCCTTCCAAGATTCCACATCGACTTCAGAAAACCAAACAGAGGCAAGGTCTTCTCATTCCCGTCGATCATGATTTCATGAATGTCGAACTGAAAAGCTCTCACATTGTACTTGCGAGCCTCCTTCAAAAGCGCGTCATTTGTACAAATGAGAACCGGAGAAATCTGATTATCCTTGACGTTTCTCAAGAGCGACAGCACACATTGCTCCGCGCCACGGAGCTGGCTTCCACCCTTGTGAATCAACAAGACATTAGCTGACATAAATTATTAATCCGGGCACCAGGGCATCTGCTCCATCCTGTTCAAAATCTGCACCCCAGCTATTCGCGGGTCGCCAATGCCAACGGCAATCCATTGAAAGTACCCCATATTCACGTTAAACCGGCGCGGGCATTTGTAATCCACCAAACCGCGCGCGGCGGTTGTTCGCACCGTAAAGCACAGCATTCCGCCTTATGCTGTTCAGTACATGCGGTTGCCGCGACTTTTCGGCAATTTTCCGGACAAAATCAGAAAACATTCCGCCGCGCCTTTAATCCATATCAGATGGCTTGATGCCCATAGGCATCAGTCGTCAGCGCAATGCAGAAAGTGGGCTCGATGTGGCTCTATCTAGCCCCTTTTCCAAAAAGGATGACCTGGAAAGTCTGGAACAAAATGACCAAGTCCAGAAAGAAACTGTGATTCTTGACATAGTAGAGGTCATATTGCAGCTTTTCGATCGCCGACTCGACTGAGTCGCCATAGGGATATCTTATCTGCGCCCATCCGGTAATTCCGGGCTTGACGTTGTGGCGATAGACGAAATAGGGAACCTGCTCGACAAGCTGGTCAACAAAGAATGGCCTTTCCGGGCGGGGCCCCACAAAGCTCATCTCGCCCTTCAATACGTTGAATATCTGCGGCAGCTCGTCGATTCGTAACTTGCGTAAAATCCGGCCAACCCGCGTGACGCGATTGTCATTGGCGCTTGCCCAGCGGGGTTTCCCGTCCTTCTCTGCATCCACTCGCATGCTGCGGAATTTCAGCACGTAAAACGTTGCACCGCCCAGCCCAACACGCTCTTGCCGGTAAAGCACAGGTCCCGGATTATCAAGCTTGATCAGCACCGCCGTTACGACCATTATCGGCAGCGAGACCACAAACAACATTCCGCTTACTGCCAGATCAAACAGCCGTTTACTCACATCCCGGAAAGATCCGCGGTTGAATCCATCCGAAAATATCATCCAGCTGGGATTTAATGACTGCAACTGTACATAACCGGTTTCGCGCTCGAAAAACGATGGCAGGTCCACGATGTCAATTCCATTGAGCTTGCACATCAGAACATCGTCGATAGGCAGCCCCCCGTTACGCCTGTCTCTCACCCCAATAACTATTTCGTCCGCACCATACTTTTCGGCAATCGAGCATAACGGCCCCTTGTCTGAAAGAACCCTGCTTGCCTCAACAAAATGATGTCCGCCCGACATGGGCAGATAACCGACCACCTGAAATCCCAGGCGCCCGGCGCCTGATCTTTCCAAGGCATCCACTTTCGCGGCGCGCGTGCCGGTCCCGAGCACAAGAATGCGGCGCTTGTTTGCCTTATAGTGTGTGGCCGCAAAATAGACGATACGCGCGCTGAAAACCGCAAAGATAGCGATTAGATAGGCAAGACCGAACGCCCCGCGCCCTAGAAACAAATCTGGAACCGCGTAAAAAATCAGAGTCATTGCGACGAGGCCTGCCAGAAAGGTCACGCCGAGACGGGCATAGTGCCACACCTGCGGCTGATGCTCCCGCTGGTACAGACCGGTCGCTATCATGATGCCAATCATGGTCACCATGAACACCACGGCTTTGGGGTAAATCGGCGAAACCGTTCCCAAACCGGCTGCGCTATTCGGAGTCCACGCGAAGCGCAAGGCAACACCCACATACATGGACAGAAAGAATATTGCGGCCTCCACGATTCCCACCGCCAACAGCGAGACCGGCATATAATGCTTGAAGATGCGTATCATGCAGCGTACTCCCCAACGCTGAATCCACCTGGACGTCAGGACTGTTCGGCCAGGTGCTAATCAACGATATTCGGATTGCCGGCCAAAATACCTGTGGCGCATATAACGGCCGTGGTAACGCTTTGGCTTTGATAGTGGCTAAACAACGCATAACCCGGGAAAAGCGCCTGTCTCGACTGATGTCGGTTCGTTACGCCTTTTGTTCTCGAGGTATTATCAATACCCGGTTTCGCGTCGTTTGCCCTGCTGCGGCAATGGATTATTTTTATTGGCGAGCCCACCCCGCCAGCAAACACTCGATCTACTCTATCACTGCCCATTCCCTCCGTGAAAGAACTTGTTCAGTGGTCACTTTCCCTTGGTCCCGCAAGCATTGCATTGATGAAATTGAATTGGAGCCTGGGCGACAGGCCAGCTACAGCTTGCTTCAGAATTCTCAGGACACCACGCCAACATGCCTTTGTTAGTCCAGCCTTTTGGGGGGCTGTTCCGTCAATTCCCGGACATTCTCCCTGCACAAGTCAGACTGGTTTTCTCCCTCAAAGACTTTAAGGACACGGTATCCCAACTCAGAATCAGGCTTTCAGGGACAGTCGCTTGTCTTGGACAGGCATGCTGGATTCAACCAATCCTATTTTCCATCGATGCTACGGGCAGCGGTAGTATTCGTTTGGAAACTGCGATTCCCGGTTGGCCGCCCGGAAGCTCGATTATACCCCATTTGGGATGTACATTCTGTGACGAATCTCCAATTGTCGACACAAAAAAGGGCACTTTTTGGTCGATTACCTCGTTCCTTGCGCCCGCATTCGAGACCTCTTACCAAGCATTTTGCGTGAAATTCTTTAATGGACGTTCAGCAAAAACCGGCCTTTGCCCTGGCGGTTCAAGTTGCGCGCCATGAAAAATAGACTCCGTTTTAGCACAAGAGTCGGGCAGTTCGAGTTGAGCTGATTCAAGTCAATTAATTGGTTTCATGATCTTGGCATGTTTTCTTAATGTTAAATCTACTAACGCCATGCTCACGTCCGGCCACTTTGGGCGGTCTTCGCGCTCTATGTCCGATTTTACTACTACATCAATACCGTCGCCTCAACAGCAGCCGTGCCGCAAATGAATCAAGATTTCGAAATGGATCACCCAGGGTGGCGAGCCTGTGGCCCCGGATACTGACTGTTTTCGGGAGGAATTGCTGGATGCAATGATGCGGCGGCATAGCTCAGCACATCGCGTTCTCGCTGCTTCCTGATACTATCATGCCGTCGGACCGGCAATTTCAAATCGTGCTTGCGCAGCTATCAGGCTGCACGATCCAGGGCATCACGGACAATTGCACCAATCCCCACCCTATCGGGGCGCCGGACCGAAGCGCCAGACCAATACCTATGCGCAGCCCGGTGCACCTGAAGTACAATGCCGGCCAAAGTCACCCGTCGGGTTGCAGCTGGGTTGCTGCCCGATGCACCGCACTCAGATACAGATACTGATGGAGCCGCAAACAATGGGATCAGGTAATGATTGGCAGGCCTTTATGCAACAATCGGGCGCCATACTGGTCGACGGCATCGTTCAAGGCTTCGGCAATCCCGAGTCCGAACGTCGTGGCACTGCCGACGGCGATATTGTTGCCGACCTGTCACATCTGTCTTTGATCCGTGTGGATGGTGAAGATGCCAGCAGCTTCTTGCAGGGCCAGCTCAGCAACGATATCCGCCAGGTTACCGACAGCCACTGCCAGACCAGCGCGTATTGCAGCCCGCAGGGACGAATGTTTGCGATATTCCGGGTTTTCCTGAATGAAGGCGCCTATTTTTTGCAGCTGCCCGCAAACCTGCTGACGCCGACACTGAACCGTATGCGAATGTTCGTCCTACGCGCGAAAGTCAGACTTGAATGCGCCGATCCCGAATGGGTACGCATCGGCATTTCCGGCCCGAATTCCGAAGCCATACTGACCCAGGCCGGCGTTACACCTCCGCTTTCGGTCGACGAACGCAGCGCCAGCGGTGACATCACGATTTTGCGGATCGCCGGACTCAAACCGCGCTTCGAGCTTTTTGCCCGCAGCGGCGCCATAAAGGCCCTGTGGGGGGCGCTCCGACCACAGGTGACGCCAGTGGGTGCGTCGGCATGGTCATGGCTCGACATCACCGCCGGAATTCCCACGGTGCTGCCGGAAACAGTCGAGGAGTTCGTTCCACAAATGGCAAATCTTGATCTCGTCGACGGAATAAACTTCAAGAAGGGTTGCTATCCGGGACAGGAGATCGTGGCACGCATGCACTACCTCGGGCGCCTCAAGCAAAGAATGGTACGGGCTCACGTCGTTACGCCAACACGACCATTGCCGGGAACAGCAGTGTATGCACCGGATTTCGCCGGACAGTCGGCCGGCACAGTGGTGGATGCACAGCCGGGGCCGGAGGATGGTTTTGATCTGCTGGCTGTTGTGCAGCTAAGCAGCCTCACGATCGGCGAGTTTCACCTGGCCGCGCCCGATGGTCCATGGCTGCAGCTGCTGGAAATGCCCTATAATCTGAAGGAGAAAACACAATCGGCCGGCGCTTAATGCGGGTATTGCCGGACCACTGCGTGAGCACTCCGCGGCAGAACACTTCTACTCAACCTGACCCCGCTGATTACTTGTCAGGCTGCTCGATAATCTGATAAAAAGTCTCGCCCTTTTTAACCATTCCCAGTTCGGACCGGGCACGGTCCTCGACTGCCGCCAACCCCTGCTCCAGATCATCCACCTCAGCGTCGAGAGCCTGATTGCGCTCCTTCAGGCGCTCGTTCTCCGCTTTTTGCGCTACGATCTGCTGGCGGAGATCCACCAGACTGGCAACCCCACCGGAGCCAAACCAGAGCGGATACTGCAAGAGCAGCAACAAGACGGATAATACGTAGACGGCGATCTTCACAGTCGCCAATTATAGGCATTTGCGGCGAAATTGCAGCATCGCGCCGTCACGTTAGTCTATCCACCCAGCATCGGGAATGCGGCCCGCCCGGGATAGGTGGCTTGCGTTTCGAGCTCTCCCTCGATACGCAGCAGCTGATTGTACTTGGCGATACGATCGGAGCGCGAGATCGAACCGGTCTTGATCTGGCCAACACCCGTGGCGACTGCAAGATCTGCAATGAACGTATCCTCCGTTTCACCGGAGCGGTGCGAGATTACCGCCGTGTAGCCAGCCCGCCTTGCCATGTCTATCGCTGCCAGCGTCTCGGTAAGCGTGCCGATCTGGTTTACCTTTATCAGAATGGAATTGGCAATTCCCTCGTCAATGCCCTTTTTCAGGATCGTCGTATTGGTGACAAATACATCATCGCCCACAAGCTGAACCTTTTTCCCGAGAGTCTTCGTGAGCAACGACCACCCTTCCCAGTCATTTTCTCCCATGCCGTCTTCGATCGTGACGATCGGGTACTTTTTCACCCAGCCGGCAAGCTTGTCGACAAACTGTGCGGCACTGAGAGTCTCGTTTTCAGATGCAAGCACATATTTTCCGCCCTTGCTAAACTCCGAACTCGCCGCATCGATGCCGAGAAACACATCAATTCCGGGGCGATAGCCGGCCATCTCGATCCCTTTCAGAATCACCTGTATGGCAGCCTCGTTCGAGATCAGGTCAGGCGCAAATCCGCCCTCATCGCCGACTGAAGTGTTGAGTCCCATGCCCTTCAGCACCTTCTTCAATGCATGGAAAACTTCTGCCCCGTAGCGCAGCGCCTCCGTAAAGGTCCTGGCACCGATTGGAAGAATCATGAATTCCTGCAGGTCAACGTTATTGTCCGCATGCGCGCCGCCATTGATGACGTTCATCATCGGCACCGGCATCACGAACGGACCGCTGCCGCCCAGATACCGGTACAGCGGCAGGCCCTTTGCTGCGGCCGCCGCTCGCGCACAGGCCAGTGATACCGCAAGTATCGCATTGGCCCCAAGCCGGCTCTTCGCGGGAGTTCCATCAAGCTCGATCATGGTCCGGTCTATGGCAGCCTGATCTGCTGCATTTTTGCCGAGCAACGCCTGGCGAATCTCGGTGCGCACGTTTCTGGCCGCCTTGAGAACACCCTTGCCGCCGTAGCGCTTCGGGTCACCGTCACGCAGCTCCACCGCTTCGCGCTCGCCGGTCGAAGCACCCGATGGCACTGAAGCACGGCCATGCGCGCCGGAAGTCAGAATGACATCGGCCTCCACCGTCGGATTGCCGCGGGAATCAAGGATTTCACGAGCGAGTATTTCTGCTATTTTGGTCATTTTTCACGTACGAAATTTTTGGTTGATTCTTTTTGATACGGCCGGAATACCTTATCCAGCCTCAGGTGAGCGGCAATACGGTCTCCGCCAGACCGCTGCGCTTGACGGCTGCGTCCAACTCCTTGAGTGTGCCAAGCAGCATCTCCATGTATCCGAGCGGCCAGGCATTGGGTCCGTCGCTCAAAGCCTTGGCCGGATCTGGATGGGTCTCCATGAAAAGCCCCGCGACACCGACGCCAATGGCGGCGCGCGCCAACACCGGCACGTGCTCACGCTGGCCACCAGAGCGCGTGCCCTGACCTCCGGGCAGCTGCACTGAATGCGTGGCATCGAATACCACTGGACAGCTGGTGTCACGCATGATTGCAAGCGAGCGCATATCCGAAACAAGATTGTTGTATCCAAAAGATACACCTCTTTCGCAGACAAGAATCCGCCCCTTTCCACCGGCAGCGTTGGCCTTGTCGACCACGTTCTTCATGTCCCAGGGCGCAAGAAACTGGCCTTTCTTGATATTCACCGGTTTGCCGCTTGCCGCGACCGCCTGTATGAAATCGGTCTGCCGGCACAAAAATGCCGGCGTCTGAAGCACGTCGGCTACGGCAGCAACGGCATCAATCTCGGATATCTCGTGCACGTCGGTGATGACCGGCACACCAATCTCCTTTTTTACGCTCTCTAGTATCTGCAGTCCGGCGTCCATCCCCAGCCCCCGAAAGGACTGGTCCGAACTCCTGTTGGCCTTGTCGTAGGACGACTTGTAGATGAACGG
>VFSW01007914.1_pt1 | contig 15361 bp, 12 predicted proteins | sample 5358111 | NCBI WGS metagenome assembly VFSW01 (sample SAMN11554181, study PRJNA540505) | mine drainage metagenome | isolation source: sediment from site ElyBrook_90M | place: USA: Ely Copper Mine, Vershire, VT | collected 2017
CCTCCCATTCGATGGCTTCATACCGCGCAATCACCATCTGCGCGATGCGCTCACCCGGCAGAATCTGGAACGGCTCGCGGCCCAGATTGTGCAGGATCACCCGGATTTCGCCCCGATAGCCGGGATCGATTGTGGCCGGGCTGTTCGGCAGCGTGATGGAATGCTTCAGCGCCAGGCCGCTGCGGGGCCGGATCTGCGCTTCATAGCCCGCGGGCAGTTCGATCGCGAGGCCGGTCGCCACCAGTTTCGTGTCACCCGGCCCGAGCGTCAGGGCGTCCACGCTGTGCAGGTCCATCCCCGCATCTTCCTCCGGCCCGTGCGCGTAGCGTGGGACCATGGCGTCTTTGTGCAGTCGCTTGATTCGTACTCGAAGTGGCAACCCGCTATCATAGCCGTTTGACGCAACGAGTTATCGCCATCGCCCCGATGCCGCCGGAGAAGATCGCTTATGCGCTGGCGCGGTACAGCCGTTCGGCCGATTCCATCCGGCAGTCGATCGACTGGGTTCGCTCGCACAATTCGCAGAATTTTCTCGAAAGCTTCTACTTCCAGTACGGGCATCAGTCGATTGCCGACCTTGGCCACACCGTGCTCTGTTTCGAAGGCATCAGCGAACTCGCCGCGAGTGAGATCGAGGACGAAACGCTGTGGGACGGGCAGGCGAAATCGTCCCGCTATCAGGATTTCTCGAAGTCCGGCTTCATCGCGCCGCCCGAGCTGCAGGGCGAGGCGGCTTCGCTCTACCGGTCCGCGGGCGAAGCCCTCCTCGCGGCGTATAAAGAGGTTCACGCCCGCGCCACCGAACACCTGACCGGCAAACTGCCGCGTCCGGATGCGATGAAGCCCGATGCCTATGCCCGCAACATTGCGGCGCGCGCCTTCGACGTCGCCCGCTACCTGCTCTTCTGGGGCGTGCCCACCAATGTGGGCCAGGTCACCAGCATCCGGACGCTGGAGAAGCAGATCCGGCGTTTGCGGGCGTCGGAATTCGCCGAAGTGCGGGAACTGGGGGCGGAGATTGCCGAGGCGTGCGCGCGTCCGCCGGATTGCGTCTGGAACGGAGAGGCGAACGAGGCGCTGGCCCCGACTCTCGCGCGTCACGCAGAACCGGACGAATATACGAAGCAATCGCGAGAGGATTTGAAACTCTGGGCGCGGCAGAACCTCACGGCCGGGAATGTCGATAGCCCCCAGGTCGCTCTGGTGAAACCGGCCGATGTTCTGAGCGAAATTGCGGCGACGCTGCTGTATCCGGTCTGCGATATTCCGTTCAGCGCGATCTACGAAACGGTGGACGCCTGGAGCCGGGCGCGGAGGGCCGAAGTGCTGGACGTCGCGGTGCAGTCGCGCGGGCGGCGGGACGATCTGCTCCGAGGGTTTCGCGGCGGCCAGTATTGCTTCGACATGCTGATCGACATCGGCGCGTACCGGGACATGCACCGGCATCGGCGCTGCCATCAATACCGGCAGGACTATACGGGACGGCACGGCTACGAGGTTCCCGAACTGCTGCGCCTCGCGGGCGCGGAAGCCGTGTATCGCGCGGCGATGGATTCCGCGTTCGGCGCCATGCAGGCGCTGCCCGGGCCGGCGCGCCAGTATCTGCTGCCGTTCGGCGCCCGGTCGCGGTTTCTGTTCAAGATGGATTTCGCGGAAGTGGAGTATATTTCGCGCGTCCGCAGCGGGGTGAAGGGGCACTTCAGCTATCGCGGAATCGCGTGGGAGATGAAGCAGCGCGTGGCGGAGATTGAGCCGGAACTGGCGCGCCTGATCGATGCGACGCCGCCATGGGTGGAAGATCCGCTCACGCGGTAGTCTGCCGTGCAATGCTGCCGTGCAATCCTGTGGTGCGATAGTGACCTTGCAAACCAAACCCCTCCGGATCTTCCTCGCCGCCATCCCGGTGGCCCTGGTCGTCCGCCTCGCCATAATCCCTTTTCTCTACACGGAATGGATGGATCCGTTCGTGCTCGAACACTGGGCTTTCGGCAGAGTCGCGCGCTCCATCGCCTCGGGCCACGGCTTCGGCGGCCCTTTCGCGGATACGGGCGCTTCGGCGCTGTTGCCGCCCGTCTACACGTATCTCCTGGCCGGGATTTTCAAGGTATTCGGCATTTACACGAAGACCGCCATCATGGCCGCCGCGGCTCTGAACAGCGTGATTTCCGCTTTCACATGCATCCCGGTCTACTACCTCGCGCGCAAGTGCTTCGGCGAACGCGTCGCGCTCTGGTCCGCCTGGGGTTGGGCGTTTTCGCCGTACGGAATCTACTTCTCGGCGGACTGGCTCTGGTCCACCTGCCTCTTCACGCTGCTGCTCCTTCTGGTTTTTCTCTCGGCGCTCCATCTGGAGGAAAAACCCGGGCTGCTGCTCTGGGCCGGCTGGGGTCTGCTGTGCGGCGCCGCCGCCCTGACGGAACCGGTGGTGCTCTCGGTGCTGCCCTTTCTCGGACTATGGACCGTTTACCGTCTCCACCGGAACGGCCGGCGCTGGTTCCTGCCGGGCCTGATGGCGTTCGTCTGCTGCATCGCCGTGCTCGCGCCCTGGACCGCCAGAAACTATGCGGTGTTCCACCGGTTCATCCCCATCCGCGACGGTTACGGGCTCGAAATGTATCTCGGCAACAGCGGCTACAGCAGGCACTGGGCCAACCGCAGCGTGCATCCGAACCATAGCGACTCCGAACTCGCCGAATACGTCAACACCGGCGAAATCGCCTACATGGACCACAAGAGCCGGCAAGCCACGGACTTCATCGTCACGCATCCCCGCTGGTTCGCCTGGATGACCATGCGGCGCGTGCTCTATATGTGGACCGGCTACTGGAGCTTCGACCGCCAGTATCTGAGCGAAGAACCCATGGACCCGCCCAACGTGCTGGTGGGCTCCGTTCTGAGCGGCCTCGCGCTGGCCGGACTCTGGCGCGCGTTCCGGCGCAAACGCGCGCTCGCCATTCGCTTCGCGGGCGTGCTGTTTTTCTTCCCGCTCGCCTATTACATCTCGCATCCGGAGGTCTATTATTTCCGGCCTCTCGACCCTCTGATTCTCGTGCTCGGAATGTATGCGATCGCCGGATATGTCGAATCCCGCAAGGCCCGGCGTGCCTGAACACGGGCGCCGGGCCGCTTACCGCGATGCGGCCGTGCTGCTTTTGCTCGCCGTCCTCGCGATCGCGATCGAGGGCTATCATCCCGGTCTCGAAGACGACGCGTACTATCTGGCTGCGATCCGGAAAAATCTCAACCCGGCGCTTTTCCCGCACGATGCGGACTTCTTCCAGATACAGTTCCAGGCGACGATCTTCGACAAACTGATCGCCTGGTCGGTCCGGCTCACCCACCTGCCGGTCGCCTGGGACATTCTGATCTGGCAGTTCGCCGCGATATTTCTGATTCTGTGGGGTTGCCACTCGATCGCGTCCCGCTGCTTCCGCGAAGCCCCTGCCCGCTGGGCCGCCGTGGCGCTGGTTGCCGCGCTTCTCACCATTCCCGTTTCCGGCATCGGGATTACGCTGGCCGATCAATACTTGCATCCGCGCGCCCTGGCCACGGCGGCGATTCTGGGCGCTATTGTCGCCACTCTCGACCGGCGGGCCGTGCTTGCGGGATGCCTGCTCGCGCTGGCCGCGGCCATTCACGTAATCATGGCCAGTTTCGGCATTTCGCTGTGTCTTTTTCTGGCCTGGAAAAGGCGGCCCCGCAACGCGGTGGCGGTCGCGGCCCTGCTGCCCATCGGCTGGGTGTTCGAACCCTCATCGCCCGCGTGGCGGCAGGCCGCCGCAACGCGCACCTTCTATTTTCCGCTGCGGTGGGAATGGTACGAATGGCTGGGAGTGCTGGCGCCGCTCATTCTGCTGTGGTGGTTCAGCCGGATCGGCCGTCGCGACGGATCGCCCACCATGGCGCTGCTGGCCCGAAGGCTCGTCTGGTTCGGTATTTTCCAGATGTGCGTGGGCCTCGCCATTATGCTCCCGCCCGGTTTCGAGCGTCTGCGTCCCTTCGAGCCCATGCGCTACCTGCACCTCATCTACCTGCTGATGTTTGTGCTCGTTGGCGGTCTGGCCGGCCAATACATCCTGAAGCGGCATCTCTACCGCTGGGCGCTGCTGTTCGCGCCTTTGTGTTTCGGGATGTTTTTTGCGCAGAGGCAGATGTTCCCGGCAACGGCGCACCTGGAGCTGCCCGGGGCGCCGCAGCGGAACGACTGGGTCAACGCCTTTCTCTGGGTGAAAAACAACGCGCCGCCGCAGAGTCTGTTCGCGCTCGATCCCGAATACATGGCTCTGCCGGGGGAGGATTACCACGGCTTTCGCGCGCTCGCCGAACGCAGCATGCTCGCCGACAATCTCAAAGACCCGGGCATGGTGGCGCGCGTTCCCCGGCTGGCCGGGCGCTGGCTCGCGGAAGTCACGGCGCAGCGCGGCTGGAAGGGTTTTCATCCGGCGGATTTCGAACGCCTGAAAACGCAATTCGGAGTGGACTGGGTGGTGCTCGCGCAGCCGGGCGTCGCAGGGATGAAATGCCCGTACGAAAACCGGGCGGTGCTCGTCTGCCAGGTGGAGTAGTGGAGAAGCGGAGTAGCGGAGTAAGCGCTTACCGCGGAAGCGGCGACGGCACTACCGTGATACCGGACTCCGTGACGAAGCAGCCCAGCGCGCGGTCCGCCTCGGCGTCGAACCCGATCCGGCAGTTTTCCGGTAATGCCACGTCTTCGCCGACGATGGCCCGGCGAACCCGGCCGTATCTCCCGACCGTCGCGCGCGGCAGCAGAATCGACTCGTCGATCTCGCAATAGCTGTTCACCCGGGTAAACGGCCCAAGCACGCTGCGGTTCACGCGTCCGCCGTAAACGATACAGCCCGGGGAGACGATGGAATCCACCGCCAGGCCCATCCGGGACCCTTCCTGCGCAAAAACGAACTTCGCCGGCGGCGCGTGAAACGGGCGCGTGCGAATGGGCCACCGCTGGTCGTAGAGATTGAACTCGGGCGAGACGGAAACCAGGTCCATATTGGCTTCGTAGTAGGCGTCGATGGTGCCGACGTCGCGCCAGTAGAGAGCCGCCTTGGCGTTCATGTCGAGAAAATCCCAGGCCACCACGCGCCGCCGCGCAAGACACTTCGGCAGAATATCCCTGCCGAAATCGTGAGAGGATTCCGGGTTCCTCGCATCCGCCATCAGTTCGTCCACCAGTACCTGTGTATCGAAAATATAGATTCCCATCGAGGCGCTCACCATCGACGGGTCGAAGACCGACCGGGCCGCCTTCCCGTGCCGCGGCTTCTCTTCGAAACCGCTGACCCGGTAATCGGCTTCGATGCGCGCGACGCCGAAACGGGGGGCCTCGCACGGGGCAACCTGAATGGTCGCGATCGTGATATCCGCGGCCTGCGACCGGTGCCAGGCCATCATGTCCCGGTAGTTCATTTTGTAGATATGGTCGGCCGAGAGGATCAGCACCTGGTCCGGCGCTTCGGTGAGAATGCTCTGGAGATTCTGGTAGACCGCGTCGGCCGTCCCCTGGTACCATTCCTCGCTGACGCGCTTCATCGGAGGCAGAATATCCACAAACTCACCCATCTCGGACGCGAAAATATGCCAGCCCTCGCGGATATGTCTGTTTAGTTCCAGCGATTTGTATTGTGTTAGGATAAAGATTCTGCGGACGTTGGAATTCACGCAGTTGGACAGCGTGAAATCGACGATCCGGTAGACGCCACCGAACGGAACTCCTGGTTTCGCGGTATCGCGGGTCAGGGGATGAAGCCGTTCGCCCGCTCCTCCAGCCAGCAATATCGCGAGAACGTTGACCATAATCGGGAACCCGGTCCGGTCAGCGAACTCTGAAACAGGAGTTTTCGCGGCGTCCGAAAAAGTTTATGGGCTTGACTTTCTGAATCAAGCTCATATGATATCAGTACCCCGGTCGATGGCGGCCGGAGTCAATCCGTGATCGGTTTGGAGGTGTCGCAAGTTTGGCTGAAGTAAGACTCCAGGACGGTGAAACCCTGGAAAACGCCCTCAGGCGCTTCAAGCGTAAGGTGCAGCAGGAAGACATCATTAAAGAGGTCAAGCGGCATTCTTTTTATTTGAAGCCGGGCGAGAAATTGCGTGTCAAGCAGGCGTTGGCTCGCAAAAGAAACCGGAAGAAGAGCCGCCGGGAAGTGGAATAAACATCCATTAACGGCGCGAACAGGCGGAGCGAATGGCAAGCGCTCCGCCTTCCCCTCAGGATGGTGCCATGCAGGACTTTCAGGATCGGGCCATAAAATGTGTCGACTGCGGCGCGGACTTCGTCTTCACCGCCGGCGAACAGCAGTTCTATCGCGAGAAGGATTTCAAGAACGAGCCGAAGCGTTGCAAAACATGCAAAGTCAAGCGGCAGAACAGTCCTTCCGATCGGGGCGTGCCCTCTGGACGCGTTGAAACCTCAGCCACCTGCTCGCAATGCGGGCGCGAAACCACAGTCCCGTTCCGGCCGACACAAGGTCGACCGGTCTTCTGCCGGGAATGTTTCCAGAGCCGCAAGGCCACTGGAGCCGCCGCGGGTTAGCCGATTCCGGGCCAAAGCAATCGGGGAGCACAGCCGGCAAGGTTGGTCCCGTTAAAGCAAACATGGACCTGAGCGAACCTTCCATCGGGCGGCTGCGTCTCAAGCTGCGCTACAAAGTCCTTTATCATGTGGGACATAACTGCGCAGATGTGGACGATCTGGTGCAGGAGACCCTGGCGCGTTTCTTCCGCGCGGAGCAACGCAACACGATCCGCAATACGGAAGAATCCGGCGCATTCGTGAGCGGTATTTGCCGGAATGTGATCCTCGAGTATCGCCGCCGCGTCCGGCGGGAGCCGCAGATCGACCCCGAAGCGCCCATCCCGGACGCCGGAGTCCGGCCCGAAGCCGAGATTCTGGAAGTGCGCGACGCCATTGACCACAGCTTGAAAGAACTGGCCGAACGCGATCGCGCCGTCCTGCGTTCTTTTTATCTTGAAGGTAAAGACAAAGACCAGATTTGCCGCCAGTGGGGCATGAACGATGCGCAATTCCGGGTTGTACTGTTTCGCGCGAAGGAACGTTTCCGCCGCGCATATGGAACCGAAATGAAACGAAGCGCCGGCGGCGCGCACCAAATAGAGGAATGAGCATGGTTTGCCGGAAGGAACCGATCGAGCGGGAACGGGTGATCGCGAAATATCTCTCGCGCGCGCTCGATTCCGAAGCTATCGAGGAATTTGAAGGTCACTACCTCGGCTGCGACGAGTGTTTTGACGAATTACAGGTCGGCGAGCGCCTCGCCGCCGATCTGCGCGCCTCGAATGTCGCGTGGAAGCAGAGCGGCGGCGTCTCCGTCCTGCGGTTCAAAGCCGATGCGGAACTGACTCACTCGGCGCGGGAGCTGGAGGAGTTGCGCCGCGAAGTCCTTGAGCAGAGCGATTCCAGAGTCCTGATCGACCTGAGCCGCGTGACCCGCATCGACAGCGCCGGGCTGGGCCAGTTGATGAGCTGCTATTCGCACCTCGTGAAGAACCGGGGCGCGCTGAAGGTGCTCAACCCGGCGCCGGAAGTGAGGAAACTGCTGGATATGACCGGTATCAGCACGCTGATCCCGACGTTTCACGACGAGCAGGAAGCGGTTGGCAGCTTCAACAATTAGAACCGCATCAGCAGTTCCACCCATACCCTCCGCGGAGCGCCCGGCGTGAAGAACGCCGCGCTCTGCACAGGGTAGCTGCCGGCCCCCGGTCCACTCACGTAAGCCGGAAAGGGCCGGGAGATGAACGCGCCCTGGGCTGTTTCTCCCGTGTGCGCCAGTTGCGCCGCCGTGTAGTAGGGGCGGTCGAACAGGTTGTCGATCTGGACCGCCAGCTGGAGCCGTTTGGTCAGATCGTAATGCGCCCGGAAGTTGGTAATCGCGTACCCGGGCGAAACGCCGGGCCCCAGATAGTAAACGCCATCCGCCCGGTAGGCGTTATTTTCGTTCCCGCGCGCATAAGCGCTCGACACCGCCACCTCGTTGAGGTCGAACGCAAGTTTCGAAGTGGCCTCAAAATCGACGTGAGCCTTCCCGCTCTGCTTCGGAATCAACGGAATCCGGTCGCCGGGCTGGATGTAGATGTTGCCATCGAGCCCCGGAGTTCCCGCCAGCGCGGCGCTGCTGGTGCTGTTCGCCGAGCCGTCCACGGTTTCGCTGCTCTGGTAGGTGGCCAGGACAAAGGTGTAATCCAGCCCCCAGGTGACACGCCCCACACGCCCGTCGAGACTGGCGTCGAACCCCTCCCGGCGCGTTTTGCCAAAATTTTTGAAATACCCGGTGCCGGTCTGTACCGATGAGACGAACAGAATATCGTTGCGATTATCCGAGCGGAACGCGCCCGCATTCCAGTTCAGATTGTGGATGAAAGGAAGCTCCGGCTTCCCCCGCAGGCCGGCTTCCCAGGTTCCCGTGACCACCTGCCGGAGCGGCGGATCGCTCGCCAGCGCATTGGGCAAGCTGCACGGGTTGGCCGGATCGGCGCAACCGAGTTCGATAGCCGTGGGCGCGCGGCTCCCCTGCGTGTAACTCGCGTACATGTTCAACGTCGCCACCGGACTCCAGGTCAGGCCGATCGCCGGGTTAAATCGCGCGAACACATAATCGCCATCGAGCGATCCCGGCCCCGCAACAGGATTCAACCGATCCGTATTATGCACACTGAACCGGTTGTATCGTCCCGATACCGTCAGATTCACCGTTTTGGCCAGCGTGAGCGTATCGGTCAGATAAAGGCTGCCGTTGGGAGTCAGCCCGTGCAGATTGACGCGTGAGTCAATGCCCGCGCCGTCAATGTTCGATGCCCCGTCCTGCCATGCCGCCACACCCGTAATCGTGTAGTTGGGGTTCAGATAACCGTACTGCGTGTTCTGTGTGTAATCGACGCTCCCGCGGTCGAGCGACGCTCCTGCCGTGAACTGGTTGCGTCCCATCCGCACGGGACGAATCCACGTCATCTGCCCCGAGAGCCCGTATTCGTTCTGCACTTCCTTCGAATCGACGATCAACCCGTTGCAGTTCCGGTCCGGGTTGCTCAGCGCCTGTGCCGCGGCGATGCAATCCAGTTTCGGAAACGGCCCCGGATCGTTCGCGAACGGCTGACCGAACGAGTTCGTGTTGAGGTTGGCGTTGATCCCTTCCGTGCGGATATTCCGGAACCACGCATTCCCCGAAAACGTCAGCGTGTCGCTGAATGTATGCCGGGCGATGAGATTGAAAGCGGGCGAGCGGTTGGCCGTGCTGTCGGGGATGGAGTAGACGCTCGCATAGTTGCGTTCGAGCAGCCGATAATCCTGCAATCCATTTCCGATCAGAGTGTTGTAAGCGTAGGACGCGGTGAGCGCCAGGTCGGTCTTGTCCGTGCGCCAGCCGAGCCTGGCGAAGCCCTGGCGCACGTCCGAAGGCGAGGCCACCCGCCATCCCGATTCGTGGAACGCGTTCCCGGCCAGGAACCAGTTGAACCCCGTGGCCTTGCCTCCGCCATAACTGGCCTGCACCGCTTTTCGCCCGCTGCTGCCATACGTGAGCGTTCCATCCACCCCGGGATTACTCAGGCCGTCTTTGGTCTGGACGGACAACGCGCCGCCCAGCGTGTTCAAGCCGAACAGGGGGTCGGAGCCCGGCACCAGCGTGATCTCGGAGATCGCGTTTTTCGGGATCAGATCCCAGCTCACCACATCGCCGAACGGCTGATTCTGCCGCACGCCGTCCAGATAGACCGAAATGCCTTCCGGCGTTCCCAGCAGAGGAGAAGCCGTATAGCCGCGGAAATTGACATCGGGCTGGAACGGGTTCCCCTGAGTCTCGTTGAGGTACACGCCGTTCAGGCGCCGGCTCATGAAATCCGGCAGGTCGAGCGCCCCGCTGTTCGCCACGTCGGCCGCCGTCGCCGTGTGGATCGGGCCCGCAAACTGGTCCGCGGTCAGATCGGTTCCCGCGAGCGGCATGGTTGCCACCACTTCGACCCTTCCGGAGGAGTTCGCCAAAGCCATCGTCACGATCCGCAAAACGGGCGTGGCGGATTGGATATCGATCGACACGGACTGCGTGGCGAAGCCGCTCCTCGACAGTTCCAGGCGATAACGGCCAAAGGGAAGGTATGGAAACGTGTACCGGCCCTGCGCGTCCGTCTCGAACGCGCGCTCCCCCAGCTTCCCGGAGGCCTGCATCGCGGCGCCCGAGGCGTCTCTGACTTCCAGACGAATCTCGCCCGCGGGAGGCTGGGCCTGCATCGCGAGACAACAGAGCACGGCGCAAACGGAAAACCCGGCGCGCCGGATCGCGAAGCGTGGATTCATCGGGTCCTATATGGATATCCTTCCAATAGCCACGCTGTTCAGTGTATTTGCGCAAAAACGCTGAACAACCGCGGCAGGCGAGGGATATTCAATTATAGGAACCGATGGCGTCAACTCTCTGGGCTAAACTCGGCAGCTTCGCCATCGCGGACGTGGAAACCGCGGCGCCGCGCCCATCCCGCCTGGAAGAAGAAGTAGTCGCCCTGTTCGACCAGCTCCGCGTTCCCGTCCTGCGCTATCTGCTTTCCCTCCGCATCCACGCCGCCGACGCCGAGGAGATCGCGCAGGAGGTCTTTCTGTCGCTCTTCCGGCACCTGCAACAGGGCAAGAGCCGCGCCAATCTGCAGGGCTGGGTCTTCCGCGTAGCGCACAACCAGGCACTGAAGCATCGCGCCCGCACCCGCCGCCAGGCGGAGACTACCGGTTATCTGCCCGCGCTTTCCGAGCCCGGTCCGGAAGAGCGGATGCAGACCATGCAACGGCAGGATCGCCTGCTGGCCGTAGTACGCGCCCTGCCGGAGCAGGATCGCTGCTGCCTCTCGCTGCGCGCCGAGGGTCTCCGCTACCGGGAGATCGCCGAGGTGCTGGGTATTTCGCTTGGGGCCGTGGCCAACGCGCTCGAGAGGGCGCTCTCGCGTCTGGCCCGGGTAGACGATTCAAACGCCGAGTGAGGACATTATGCGGAATCAGAACGTTCATTTGTCCGATCAGGATCTCATCATGGCAGCGGACGGAGAACTCCCGGAGCGGCGCAAGCCGGAGGTATCCGCGCATCTCGACGCCTGCTGGTCATGCCGTGCACGCATGCGCTCGCTCGAAGCCGCCATCGCCGGGTTTGTGCGCGCCCGCAACCGTGAACTCACCCCGCGGCTGTCTTCCGCCGCCGGTCCAGGGGCGTTGCTGCGGGCGCGTCTGGCAGAAGCGCCCCGCGCCGGAAGTACCGGTTTCCTGCGGCGGCTGGCCCCCGCGGCAGGAGTGTTCTGCGCGGTGCTGGCCGCGCTTGTGATGATTTTCGAGGTAAGGGTCAATGCGGAAGGGCCGAAGCCGAAGGCCAGTCTGACGCCCGGCGAGACGCGCCCCATCACGGTCGCCGAAATCTGCGGCGCGCCCGAGGCGGCCGCGTTCGCCGGAAACGTGCCGGAAGAGACGCGGCGCAGGGTCTTCTCCGAATACGGCATCGACGCCCGCCCCGACAAGTTCGAGGTCGATTACCTGATCGCGCCCGATCTGGGTGGAGCGCAATCCATCCGCAACCTTTGGCCGCAGCCCTACTCCGCGCGCTGGAACGCCCATGTGAAAGACAGACTGGAGCAAAGGCTGCACGAACTTGTCTGCGAAGGGAAAGTGGACCTTCCCACGGCCCAGCACGATATCGCGGTCGATTGGATTGGCGCGTACAAGAAGTATGTCGGTCCGGGAGACCCGCGCCGGGGAATGTAGAACGCCGCCTGCTGGCTATTGAAACTGGCGGAGAGGGGGGATTCGAACCCGATAAGGGCCAATGGGTCCAATAAATTACGGACAATAAGAGGCTACGCAAGCTGTGGATGCCATCATTGCCGGGGGACCTTGCACCACCTCTACTGCGTGGTGGCCCCGCCAGCGTCCTCAAGTTCGGAAAACTGGTGGCTGGGCGGACCCGTTGCGAGCGGGTCTCGAACCTCGTTCAAGTGTTGTTCAATGGTCGGCACAAGATCGCTTCGGCCAATCTTGATCGCCAATCGTCCGGCTTCCTCCAAACCTGGGATCGCTTGTTGTGCACACAGGGGATTCGCCTGGCGTCTGCGTTGGACGAGGAAGGCATAACCACGGGTGTGTATGAACTGATAGTGCAGCAGATCGTCGTTTGGCTCAAGCAAAAGGAGTGCGCGAGTTCGCAACCCGGCGGCAACCGCGAGGTTGACGGCAATCGTCGGCCTACCCCGCCCTGCTCACTAATTACGGCCATTCAAGTTGTCTCAGTCATGTTGGCACAGAGGGGGTTTGTGGTACAACTTCGCTCCTTCCAACAGTGGCTGACTGACGAGCGGCAGAAAGGCGGCTCGCAACTCAGGCCTTCTTCGCGGCTTCCCGTAGATCGAGTACCTTCTTCCAGTCGGCCTTCAGCGTCTCCATTGAAGGCCTGACATTTAGTGTTTCCATGGGCTGTGAATGAGAGCCAATATATCGGCAGCTCGCCTCATATATTGGGAAGATTGCTTCAGCCGCCTTTTCGAGTCCGCCGAAATTGATCTCCGGCAAGCGTGTCATCATTACGTTCGGCTGGTACCGCTGTGTGACTCCTTGGAGCAATTCCTTTTCTACGATGACCTCGCAGACGTTCCGGATCAGTTCGTAGCTCTTCTCAATCAGCGCTTCCTTTTCCTCTCCGGACGACTTCTCGGCAGCCTGAATCCGGCTGTTGATTCTACCTTTCAGGCTGGAGAAAGTGTCAGACCGCGGATGCGTTCCCTTCGTTACCACGCCAACTCGGTCGCCATCCCGTGACACGTCGTAGTACGAACACTCCTGCGGCATCTTTTCGAATCGCGCGAGCAACTCGGTGGCAAACCAGATGTTGTGCGTGAAAACGATGACCTGGCGGGACTCGCTGAGCAAGATAATTCGGCTCACAACCTCGGTCATTCGCTTGTAGTCGAGACTATTTATCGGATCATCAAAGATAACGGGGGCTGGCGGCTTCAGCGTCGCCTCGGCCAGAAAATCTGCGATCGCGATGACTTTCTGCTCGCCTTCCGACAAAACGTCGCTTGGGCGGTGATCGCCAGTAGAAACCGCCTTCTTTCTGGTAACCTGCCCCTGCCGACCTGGAAAGAGCAGGGTAACGGTCGGTGCCCGAAGACTGCGGCACTCGTCCGTGAAATGCCGCCCGAAGTCCTTATTAAGCAATTCCTCGCTGGCGACTTTTGATGTCTCCGTGAGCGAACGCAGCAGCGCAGGGATCTTCTTCTGTTGAATTTTCGCCTTGTCGCCCCATTTGGCGGCTTCGACCACTTTCTCGATCGCCGGAAGCAAACTCGCGAGCCTGAGTCGGGACTCGATGTCGGTGAGCCTGCTCTGCCTCTCGCGCAACGCCTCCTCCCTTTTGTCGCGCCGTACGGTTAGGTCCGTAATCAAGGATTGGATGAGCGCTTGACTCGCCTGAAGACATTTCACAGTCCGATCCGTATCGTTTAGCTGTCCAGGCCAATCCAAAGTCTTTCGAGATTCCAGCGCGTCCCGGATCGATTGCGCCCGGACGAAGAACGTTCGCAAAGATTGCGCCTCATCGCCTTTGAAGCTATTCCCTTCAGCAAGGGCGTCCGCAAGCCGGCGTTCGAGGTCAGCAAAATTCACGCCCTGCTGGAATTTGCGGCCAATCGCGCCGACTGCTTCGTGCGCATTGTTGAGCTCCTCGCGAACCTGGTTGTTGCAGTAGTCCCGGTACTTTGTAAGCAGGCTCACCGCCTCAGGCATCAGAGGCTGGCGGCAGTACAGGCAATCTGCACCCTTGACTGGGTATGACTCCGATACCTCAAGCGATTTCAGGTACGCGTCGCCAGCCTGGATAAAGTTCCGCCACTCTTCCTGAAGCAACCCGGGGATATCCAGGCCCGCAAATGATTCTTGCGTTGCCTTTTCAGATCGCTGCTCCGCCGCCCGCAAGCGCTCCAGCGCCTTATTGAAGCCCGCAACATCGAACCCGCCGATAGCGGTGGCCGCCCGACGCAGAACATCGATATTCTGTTTTGTCCCTTCCACCAGTTTCAGTTGGGCCGTGGGGTTTGTCGTCTGGAGCGCCTCAATCTCGGTTTTAAGCGTCGTTACATCCTGCTGCTCGTCTGCGCTCACGACACTCAGCTTTTTCAGTTCTGTTATGTCGGTGGCCGCCCCAAGCGAGTCAATGATCGGATAGATTCGACTCTGCCGGTCGAACTGCGCCGTGAACGGATTGCCCGTCTGGGCGGCGTCGCGAAGGGCTTTATCCAACCGGCTCCGCACGCCGTCAATTCCCTGCTGAACAAACGGGAAGCGGGAGAGTTCGCCGGGAGTGTATACATAGTTGAGATCGCCATCGACGTGCAATGTCGTGGCGCGTGAATCAAAAACATCAATGCGGTTAAAGGGAGCCAGCCCGGACTGTCCGTCCCATTGAGCGTCCTTCGGTTCATCCGAGCCCAAGCGAAACGTAATCTTGGCGCTCGGTGGTTCAGTCGCACGCTCCGCCCGTGAAACATCTGGCAATATCGACTCTGCCGTTCGCACTGCCGCCGCCCTTTTCAATACCCGAACGTACCCGGTCTTTCCGCTGGCGTTCTCGCCGTACACAATGGTGAGCCGACGGTTAAAATCGATGGCCTGTCCTTCGGTCAGGGCGTTGACGTTTTGCAGGGCATGGAGTCGCGTGAGGAAGAAAGCGGTTCCAACGTCGAGCGCGGAAGGATCATCGCGTAGCTCGGGCACCGTTACGCGCTTACCCGCGGCGAGCGCCTTTTCTTTCAGGAATATTTCGTAAATACCATCGAGTTGACTGTCAGTCAGGGCCTTTTGACTCACGATCACTTCCGAAACAAGCTGCCGGACCCATCCATCCTGTGCATTCGCCCAACTCACCAGTAGCGATCTTGCGGTCAATCCGGGAACAGTTGTCGCTGCGATCCCATCCATAACGGCCTGCCTTTCATGCAGCGCCTTCCATTATCAGTCCCAGGCCCATGCGCCGGGGCAGACCATCCTAACGCTCTCTGATTGTGCCGTTGGCGTCAAGGGATTTCCTAGACTAGCGCTGATAATGTGTGGCTGAAGCGTACACAGAGTACCGCGCACAGCGCGACTCAATTCCGTGCGTGTAATCCTCGCGTTTACTGCGGTGATGGCAGCATAGAACCACCCGCCTTGAGAACATGATCGGGTTCTCCTTGAAGCCAGGCAGCGATCCCGCCGACCCGGCTTACTGCCTCAGCAAAACCGCCATTCCACAATGCGATCCGGTGCGCGAGGATGTCCGGATTTCCGTTGAAAGTCGGGCGACTCTCGGAACTCATAGATTAA